>Ga0307983_1000012_pt1 | contig 175450 bp, 131 predicted proteins | sample OrgLakmetagen991_FD_201845 | JGI IMG/M metagenome (GOLD analysis project Ga0307983, IMG submission 201845) | Saline water microbial communities from Organic Lake, Antarctica - #991 | ecosystem: Environmental > Aquatic > Non-marine Saline and Alkaline > Saline | place: Antarctica: Organic Lake...
GCGTTGGCGGAGCACACCAGTGTGACCGAGCCGGCGGCGCCGCCCGGCAGGACCAGCTCCTCCCCAACCACTCCAGGTAGCTTGTACCGACCCTCGGTCGCGTAGTCCGGCACGGTGTACCACAGCAAGAAAGAACCGCCGCCGCCCCGCCCTATCACATTATCGGGATCGTTATCCCCCGCGCTTCCGCCAAAGCTGGTGTTTTCGCCGCCATCCGACTCAACGCTAATTGGAAAAATTCGACCCGTGCCGCCGGTGCCGAGTGTATACGTCACGGGCGTGGTCGTGGGAAGGTCTGCCTGGGATGGAACCACTGTAAATGTGAACCCCGCACCGGGTAATGCCCGATTCGCTGAGGCATTCGGAGCAGGAGACTTGGCGCCGCCGCCACCACCGTTATTACCAGTGGCAGCTATGTTTCCGTTGCCAGAGCTGCCGCTGCGTATGCCGGTGAAAATATTATTGACTGGGGCGGAGTTCTCCCCAAAGCGCGCAGTCTTATCAATGCCAAACGCGGGAGCCGTGAAGCGGGCGAGCCACGCCGGCTCCGCGGAGTCTTGTTCGGGGGCGTGTGGAATCAACACTGTCGAGTCCTCCATAGACCTGGAATTGACAATGTAAGAACCGGAAAGCACTTCGCCGCCGCCCCCGGCAGAGTCTTTTCTGCCCTTTCCACCACTCCCTCCAAGGGCCCAGTTCACCCTCGTGGCGAATGGCAAGTCGGGTAGTACCACGCTGCCGTGGCCCTGCGCCTCGTACCATATCGTTCTGCCCACTTGGTTGGGGACCATGACGATGTCGTTGCCCCCGGGGGGGAGCACACCGGCGCCGAACCACATGACGAATGCGCCTTCAGATCCCCTGGTCGCCGTGAAATCGTCGTCTTGGTCTCCCCCATTGCCGCCCTGTCCAGAAAATGGCGGTGGCGGGACCCCAGTCGGTAGACCAGTGTAATATGCATCTCCGCCTCTACCATACACCCGCTTTAATGCTCCGCCCTGCCCAATAACTAGGTTCAATCCCGCACCGCCAGTAATTAAAGGATACAAATTCTCACCCCCGCCTTCAATTCCACCACCAGCTAAACCATTAATACCTCCAAACCCGTTTCCACTATCACCGTTTCCGTTGTTGTCTGACGTGGCGGGTTTTCCAAAGCGCGCAACCACCTCTTCGCCATTTGGAAGCGTCAGAGTGGAGTCTGAATAATTGATCTCTGGATCGCCCTGAAACCCGGAGTTTGGGATGGACACTGTTACAGGTGTATCATCCGTAAAGGTGTAGCGCAGCGATATTGCCTCGCCGCCGCCCCCTCCGCGTTTCGCTTGGCCCGCGCCGCCGCAACCCACAAGAACCATGCTGGCGGTCACTGGAGGTCCCCCGACGGTAAAGGGCGAGGGGACTGTAATAGTTCCGGTGCTCGATGCCTCGCGCACAGTGATGCCTCCCCCCGCGGCTCCGCCGGCAAGGTCGATTACTGAATAAGACGACATGGCTGCGTGTGAGTGGGGTAGTGAGCAAGCGCCTGTTTACTATGGATTGTGGCAATTGCGCCGCTTTACCACCAATCAAGTGTATTCACAATGTCTGCCACAGCGCGGCGTTGGACACTGTCGGCAGGCCGGCTCCGAGCAGGGCGGCGCGCGTGCCCGTGCCGGCAAGCGCCACGGCCCGCGCAATTAGTTGGTCGTTGACTAGGTTGGCGCGCGCGTATGCGACGTCGGAGCGCGTGATGGAGTTGGGGTAGAGGACCATGGTTTGCAGCGCGGCAAAGCCCTCGGCCCGCAGGCTCTGCTTGCGCCCCACACCGTTCACAAACGTCGCGTCGAAGCGCACCGTGACGCCGCCCAGCACAAAGAAGGAGCCGGGCAGGGGGGTCGGGAAGGGCGTGTCGCCCCCTGGCGTGCTCCACGGATACAGGCGGCGCGCGGCGGCCCAGTACAGGTGCTGTCCCACGGCCGATACAACGGCGGGCGCGCTTCCCTGGCCCAGCTGGAGGTTTTCCGGGAGGGGGTGTGTAAAGGCGTACACATCCGACCCGGCGCCAAAGACGTCTTCGCGCAGCGTGAACTGCGCCGGAATGGCGCCCGCGCCGCGCAGTTGCGCGTACAAAGTGAGCCCCGCCGGGATGTCCCCCGCCAGCCCCCCAGTGAACACCACGGCGCCGTCCTCCATTCGGAACGCCAGGGCGTCGGATGCGCGAAAGAGGGTGGTCAGAATGGTGGTGTAGTCCACCTCTGCCGGCAGGGGGGCGCGGGCCGTGGACGAGCGCACGCTGGCCACCGTCGCGAATAATTCGCACTGCTGCACGCGGGAGGAGACCACGGCCACGGCGGCGGACAGGGGCATGGCGGCCCAACTTCCGTCCCCCGCCAGCGCCACGATCCAGGCCAATGTGCCCCCGATTTGCGCCGCGTCAGTGTGCTCTTGTGCGGGCGCCGTCAGCGGCGCAGTGGCCGTGAGCAGCGCCGAGGGCGCGTGCGCGGCAGCGGGGTCGACAGCAAAGTCTGTAAAGGTGCGGGCATACGTGACTGCCGCTAGGGCGGGGGCCACCGCGGGACTCAAAAACAGCGCGGGTCCCAGGGCGGCGGGCAGAGCGGCATCGCCGAACCACGGCGCCGCGGGGTTGGACGCGGTGGCGCGCACGGTGAAGGTCGACGCGAAGCCGCCCCTGGTCCGCGCGGGGGCGCCGGTGCACGGCGAAAAGGTAAAGTCGGCGAGGGCGGCGGGATTGGTCACGCCAGTGTTCAGCACGGCGCGGCCCATGGGGTGCAGCGCCTGGGCGGGCAGGAGGGGCACAGCATCCACCACAATTTGTACAGTGGAGTCCGCGGCAATGACCACCACTGTGCCCGCCTGCGTGGCGTGTGGGCCGTTCACGGCCAAGTTGGGCGCCGCTAAATAAATTCCCTTCTGAGCGGCGCCCTGCAGCACAGCATCCCCAATGGCGTCCAGCACGCCGCCCCGGACCTCCTCCACCACCCCGGGGGTGACTGCAGGCACATAATTCCACGCCACCCAACGCGTGTTGGTGCCGTCGTCAAATGCCACCAAACTCGCCGAGACGGCCCTGGGCAGCGCCGAGGGGGTGCGGTAGACCACCTCCATGAGGGGGCTGCCGCCCAACGAGTTGTCCACCACTGTCCCCCCGGAATCGGGCAGCACGTCGGGGGGCAGGGTCACCTCCTCCCCGGCAGCGGCCACAATGGCGCCTATTCCGGAGTAGGGGTACACCGCGTTGCCAACTGGCGCGGCTGGCGCCGTGGCGAAGGACGTAAAGGGCCCCGTCAAGCTCAGGGGGAACACAGTGGTGTCGGGACTCACCGGGGAGGCGGGGGCGGTGGGCGAGTACGCCGCCAAGTCCACGCGTCCCCGCGCAGCCAACACCGTCCGGCCGTCCGCCGCGGTGCCGGCAAAGTCGGGTAGGGGGGACGCCGCGGCCAGTGCAGCCGGCCCGGGAGATATCCACAGGTACGCCGCTCCCTGCAGCCGGAGCTGCCCCGTGGCGGCGCTGGGGTACTCTGCCACCACGGTGCCCGCCGCGCCAGCCAAGGTGTACACCGTGCTCACCTCCCCGAACTCGGCAATGTACGTCCACACATTGCCGAGTGTATTTGCCGCCCGGGCGCTGTCGACCAGGAGCAAGTCGGTGCGCGTCACGGCGCCGTTCACCAGCACGCCCGTGACGGCTCCGTCCGTTTGCAGGACAGAGGGCTGGGCGCTCTCGCCAAACAGAATCGCCTCGTCCAGCGAGGGCGACGCCTGCAGCCCCCGCAGCAGGCTGTACAAGCCGTCGGTGGCGAGGGAGTGGGTCAGCGCGGGGGCCACGGCGGCCACATCGGGGGCAAAGGACGCCGCAAAGTACCGCACCCGCAGCCCGCCCGACGACTGGGCGTTGGCAAAGGAGAGCACAAAGGGCTGCTGCAGGACCTGCAGGTCGGCCTGCACCGGCTCGCGCGTGGGGGTGCTTCCGCCCAGCACCAGCGGCGCGCTCCCTCCGGGGGACACTGGCACCACAGCGGTGACTGTGGACACACCAAAGTACGCCTGCCGCACGCTGGCGGAAAGAGTGGCTGTACCCTCCTCCAGCGCCACGCCGCTGACGGCCGGGTCGCTTATGCCCACCAGCACCGGCCCCGCGGCCGTGCTGCTCACAACGAGGGAGCCCACCACCACGTCGTTGGAGGCGCGCTCCACAATGGGCGTGTAGCTCGCGCTGTACGGGGCCGCGGTGGTGCTTTCCTGCATGAGGCCAAACCAGACACCGTCAGTGCCGGCGCCGGGTATAAAGGCAAAGGGCGACGCGGCGTCCAGGAGTTGCACACTGGGCGTAGGCTCCGAGCTCCACGCCAAGACGCCCTCGTCGGGCACGTACAGGGCGGCCCCATTGGCACTGCTCCCAAACACGGCGGGCTGCCGTCCACTGAAAAAAACAGTAAAATCCGGGGACGGATAAATCGCTATAAATTGAGCGTAGGTGGGGAACCGTTGTTCAAAAGGTCCGGTAGAAGAAACAACCACTACGTCTGTTAGTAGAGTGTCGGACACAACGGCAACTTCTATATTACCGGAAAATAACGGCGTGATGCTAGGAAAGGCCAGCGCCGTGCCGTTGCGCGTGATGGATGCGGTGGCTACAGCCGAATCAGGAAATTGCGCCAGGCTCTGCATGGGCGACAACTCAATTGGCGTGTTTGGGGCAACGGTGTTACCGTCCACCGTCGCAGTGGCATTTACAACCACAGTAATGACACCATCCCCCACGTTCCGGAACAAAACATCAGATCCGTCGGTTGATGCAAACAGGTCAGAGAAGCCATACGCGTCGTCAATCAGTGTCTCGCGGGCCAAGTCCACCGCTATGACAGAGGCCAGTCCACTGGCGCTAAAGGCGGGCGTCACGTCGACGGCACTAGTCAAGTCGGCAGTCCACGCCGCGCGCACCAGAATAGTGGGCTCGATAAGCCTGTGACTCAGACGGCGCACCACATCCACGTCAAGCGGCGTCGCCGCGGCAAGGCCTGGCAGGTCCATGATGGTGATGCCCACCCGGGTGCCCCCCACGTCCACAAATGCTCCCGCTGGCGCAATGTACTGGTCGGTGGACACCCGCGCGGTGCTCCCGTCGGTGAACTCGTACTCCAGCACCATGGAGCCGGTGTAGCTGCCCAGACGCGTGGCCACCACATTGCCCCCACTAGCGGCGGGCACACTGGTGCGCCAAAGCAGCGGGGGGTTATATCCCACTAGTCTTCTGAGTTCCGGTGTGGGGGTGCTCAACACTGCGCCGCTGTAAGAGAAGGAGGGTAAATTAGCAAAGGCGTTGTTTTGCAGGTTGTCGGCCACTCCGTTGAAGCTAATTGTAGTGGAGGGAGGCACATTGGTGAAAGAATAGAGACCACCTGTCGTGCCAAAGTAGTGTCCCACAGCCCCTGCTTGCACCGCAAAGGGCCGCAGGGGTTCCCCCAACACGGACACGGAATTTATTTCAGCGCCCACCAAGAGCCCGTCGTTGGTTGTCCCTTCAAATACAAGGTGCAGCAGGCCAATGCCGGTGCCGGTGTACGTGATTTGCGAGGTTGTTTCCGGTGGGCTTGAGGTGTAGGTAAAGTCGGGCGCCCCTATAGGTTCGATTATAGTTACGTCCTCGCTAAACGTGAGCGTCAAAGTGTCCCCTGGACTCACGCGCGCCGCCACCTCAATCAAGTCATTGGGTGATGTTTGCACCGGCCGAGCTATTTGGTGGGCACACGACTGCACAGTGGTGGTGACAAGCGGCGCCTCGACAAAATCGGCGTCGTACACCTTGAGCGTGTCGCCCAGAAACCCGAGGATGGGCGAAGAGGCGTGAAACGTGGTGGTGCCGGGGGGCGCGTCTTGGTTCAGGCGCTGGCGCACGCCGCCGCCCCGGTCCAGGGACACTGGCGCCGCCACTCGCACATACGGCCCCGCGCCGGTGAAAGTGACGCGGGACAGACTTTCGTACACTACTTGAGGGGTGGCCATGATGACTTTACTCGTGCCGGCTGGCGCGGTCAAATCAGACCTTACAGCGCTGGGCGCTCCGCGTAATAAACACACCACTCACACCCCTGCACACAAATTGTAACAATGGCGGCGGTAGATATGACGAGTTTGAGCGGGTTCGGGATCAAGTGCCCCGATGTGGGGTGGCAGGTGCAAGTGTTTCCCACCAGTGGCACAGATTCCGTTTACCTAGTCACTCCCATGGGCAGCGGCACCCTCACTGTCCCCCGTCCGCCAGATGGCTCTAACATCAGATATGGACTTTTGGGGCCGGGCGGCAGTGGAGCCGGGTTGTCGGGTGGAGGAGCAGGCGAAAGAAATGGCACCAGCAGCTCCACATACCCCGCTTTTCCTGATGTGTGGCAAGTTATCTTGCCTGAAGCTACCCTTTCAGGGACAGCGCAAGCTTCTGACAGCATTCTGCGTATCAACGATGAAAACGGGACTGTAGTTCGAACAAGTGCGGCGGGGGAAAATGCATTTGGACAGACTGCCGGCGCAGAGGGGGGAAGTGGTGGGAATGCTGGGGGCGGCGATGACAATAGTGTAGTCGGCGCTGGCGGAGGCGGAGGCCGTTTTAATGCTATAGGAGGCGCAGCGAGCGCGGGAGGCGCTGGCGCTGGTGGCCTTGGACAGACAATAACCCTATCTCCCTCATTTCCCTCAGCCTCCATTACAGTGGCCACCGGCGGCGACGGTGGCAGCGTTGTGTCGGAAACCTTTTTAAATTCAGTAGCAGCGCCGGGCGACGGTGGACAAGGCGGCACTGGAGACGCCCAGTCTGGTCAACAGGGTGGTCCCGGGTGGTTCTACATGTACTACACTGGGTCTTCTGCCCCAGCGTCATTGAGTGCTCTTCCAGGCGCCGGACGGTACGGCAGGGCCGCCGTTGGCACCAAATTCTGTATAAACGGAACCTACGAGGAGGGCGACATCTTCATCACCGCAACGTCCCTGGAACTCAACTCTGTGGGGTTTGCGCATAGAGCGCCCCAAAAAGCATTTGCCCTGATTTACTTTTTGCACTTCAATGCGGCCACGCCGGGAATGGTAACGCCAGCCGACATTCGGGAGGCGCGGCGTTTGCGTGTGTCGGAGCAGCAACTTTCACGGGCGCTTAAATTGCTGGGATACGATGACCGTGCTGCATTGCGGACAGCAGGCATTGTGTTGCAGCCGATTAGCAAGGCGCGCCTGTTTTCATCTGCATGATGTACCCACACACAGCAGGGGGGTAGATGTTTTCCGGGCGCGCTGTTAAAATGTATTGTGTGTCGAGTTTTTTTGAAATTAAGGTATCCAATTCCATTCCTCACCTTTTGCGCCCTTTTTATTTTACACCTGTTCCTATTTATCCCAATGGAAATCAGTGTTCGTCTTTCGGCGGCAATGAGTGCCGCGGTGGCGCGGTCAAATCAGACCTTACAGCAGCGCTCGGCGCTGCGCGTAATAAACACACCACTCACACCCCTGCACACAGATTGTAACAATGGCGGCAGCGGTAGATATGACGAGTTTGAGCGGGTTCGGGATCAAGTGCCCCGATGTGGGGTGGCAGGTGCAAGTGTTTCCCACCAGTGGCACAGATTCCGTTTACCTAGTCACTCCCATGGGCAGCGGCACCCTCACTGTCCCCCGTCCGCCTCCCGGCTCTAGCATTAATTACGGACTTGTGGGGTCGGGCGGTAGTGGAGCCGGGTTGTCGGGTGGAGGAGGAGGGGATTTGGTTACCGGCAGCACGGTGTACCCCTCTTCTCCTGATACATGGCAAGTGATCTTGCCTGAAGCTACCCTTTCAGGGACAGCGCAAGCTTCTGACAGCATTCTGCGTATCAACGATGAAAACGGAGTAGTTCTCGCCACAAGTGCGCCGGGGGAAAATGCAGTCGAATCGGCATTCAGTTCGACTGCCGGCGCGTCTGGAAATGGGATTGCTGGGGGCGGCGATGACAATGGTGTAACCGGCGCTGGCGGAGGCGGTCGCGGAGGTGCAGGAGTCGCAGCAAGCTTGGGAGGCGCTGGTGGGGCTGGCTTTGAAGTCACTTTGACCCCTTCAGCCTCCATTATAGTGGCCACCGGCGGCGACGGTGGCAGCGTTGTGTCGGAAATCTTTTTAAATTCAATAGCAGCGCCGGGCGACGGTGGACAAGGCGGCACTGGAGACGCCCAGTCTGGTCAACAGGGTGGTCCCGGGTGGTTCTACATGTACTACACTGGGTCTTCTGCCCCAGCGTCATTGAGTGCTCTTCCAGGCGCCGGACGGTACGGCAGGGCCGCCGTTGGCACCAAATTCTGTATAAACGGAACCTACGAGGAGGGCGACATCTTCATCACCGCAACGTCCCTGGAACTCAACTCTGTGGGGTTTGCGCATAGAGCGCCCCAAAAAGCATTTGCCCTGATTTACTTTTTGCACTTCAATGCGGCCACGCCGGGAATGGTAACGCCAGCCGACATTCGGGAGGCGCGGCGTTTGCGTGTGTCGGAGCAGCAACTTTCACGGGCGCTTAAATTGCTGGGATACGATGACCGTGCTGCATTGCGGACAGCAGGCATTGTGTTGCAGCCGATTAGCAAGGCGCGCCTGTTTTCATCTGCATGATGTACCCACACACAGCAGGGGGGTAGATGTTTTCCGGGCGCGCTGTTAAAATGTATTGTGTGTCGAGTTTTTTTGAAATTAAGGTATCCAATTCCATTCCTCGCCTTTTGCGACATATGCTACGAGTGCACCGAAATTGTTGCGGGTGAAGGGGAATAGTGACTGGGAATTCATTTGTGTGCCTACTTATCATACAATTTGAAACAGAGCGGTTCGACTTATGGCTGCAAGTTGCGGCACTCCCGCCGCCAGGAGACGAGAAGAGAGGAACGGCGACGCATTCTGTAAGCACCGAGCCAGAATTTGCTCCGATAATCCAACTGTACGGGCATGCACCACATCGCCCGTTGTGACTTGCGTTGGATTATTCAACATCCACGACGCCACTTGAAAAGCTTTGGGGTTGGCGGATTGAATAAAGCCAACCCGGTTGTCGGCGCCGCCCACTCTTGTGACAATTAGAATGACATCGCCCAATGTGATGTTGTCACTTCGCAGGCACACAGTGTCTGTCACCCTCGCCCGCCCGTACCGCGTGAAACTGAGCAGAGGGGGAAGAAGGGAGGGCGGGAATGGCCCAACGAACCACACCAAAAGCTTCCCTGCAGCGCCGCGCTGGCCAGAGAGCGCCACGCCATTACCGCCGGCGCCGCCCTCGCCCCCACCAATTATGAAAGAGGGTTGAGGCCCCTTACCAGATGGAAAGTGCGTCGGCACCGCCACAGGCACTGTATCGCTCAGTGGTGCTTGATCAACTTGACCACCGTCTCCACCGGCACCAAACACTAATCCAGAACGGGTGCTACCGAAGCCAGTTACATTGAGATTGTTGTTTCCCTCGCCACCATTACCGGGAGCGGAAACACTTGCAGGCCCGCCATCGCCATCCGGAGCATTAGACCCTCCTCCACCCCCAGCCCCATATAAACTTACATGTGACCCACCCCCTGGATTTTCATTCCCACTGGCACCTGCAGTTTCGCCAACAGCATTTTCCCCTGGTCTTGACGTTAAGATTATTGTGGATCCGTTTCTCAGTGTTGTGTTTCGTTGCGTTGAGCCGGGTTTCCCGACTTCATCAGACTGTGGCACTATCGCAGTGACCTGTCCGGCAATCTGAATTGCTTCATGAAGTTGTACCCGCCCGGTAGCCTCTCCACCCCCACCCCCTGCTAATGATCCACCAAATCCACCATATCCCACCGCAACGGCAAAGAACTCGGTCACCCCAGGGGGGAATGGAATTGTGATGGGAGTTACATTGTCCCCCCCAATTGACTCGAGAATAGTAAGACCATTCACTTCTTCGTGCGCTTTCCAAGTCACTCCACTGCACGCATACTGCGCCGCGGCCAAAGCATTCTCATTGTCCATTAATGCCATTACTGTTAATGTACGGAGTGCGCTCAAGCCGTTTACTTCTAGTCGGGGGGTGTTGTAAATATTGCACAGTAATACATTCATTCACGCACTTAATTTCGGTAATTGCATGGGCAGCGCGCCTTTCCTAAATCAAATTCAATTTTCATTCATAAATTTGCACCATCAGTATATATTGCACACTTATAAATCAACAATGGAGACACCTGCACCAATGAATGCTCAATTGGCCAGCCGCATCCGCGATGTCACGGCGCGCAATTGCCGGTCCTCTGCGCTCGCGGGACGCGGCGCGCGCACGCCCTTGGGAAGCGCCAGACGAGCCAGTTGCCCATTGGGCGCAGCCAGTATGTGGACTCGGAGAACATTGCGTTTCAAGAAGTTCAGAGGGGAACTTGCGCGCCAAGTGTCTCCGCGGGGCGAGGGGGAACAGCACGAGGGCCCGGTGTGGATGCCGCCGCCCCGACTTGAGCTTGGAGAAGATGAGGCGCGTGTGTTTGCGAGCCTCAGAGCTTCAGCGTTGCGCACGCCGCCACCTGCACCACGCCGGCCGTGGGGAAGGCCGCCGCCACTCCGCAGCGTCGTTGCACGGAGGCAGTTGGAGTGCATGGCAGAGACGCGTTTAGAGTAGACACAATCTTAATGTACTCACTTTATATACTATCAATTGTCTTTTAGAAATGAAATTGGCCGTCGCGTCGCCGTTATACATGAAACCGCGTGCTGCGCGGTTTGGCGTTTCATCAGTGTGCGCGCAAAAACACAACACGCGCAACTTTGCCGATACTCGGCCAACGACGCTAAAAGCTGGCAATTCCTGACCCGTGTACTTTATTTGGTGGGAATTGCGTTGTTTTATCGTTCTTGGCGCGCGCGCGTCAACGAGTTGCGTCGCGCTGTTTTGGCGTTTCACTGATGGTGTGCGCGGAAAAACACAACACGCGCAACTTTGTCGATACTCGAACAACGACGCTGAAAACAAGCAATTCCTGACCAGTGTACTTTATTTGATTGGAATTGCGTTGTTTTATCGTTCTTGTCGCGCGCGAGTCAACTATTTGCGTCGCGCTGTTTTGGCGTTTCACTGATAAAGTGCGCGGAAAAACACAACACGCGCAACTTTGCCGATACTCGGCCAACGACGATATAAGCTGGCAATTCTTGACCAGTGTACTTTATTTGGTGGGAATTGCGTTGTTTTAATGATTTCGGCACGCGCGCGTCAACGAGTTGCGTCGCGCTGTTTTGGCGTTTCACCGATGGTGTGCGCGGAAAAACACAACACGCGCAACTTTGCCGATACTCGGCCAACGACGCTAAAAGCTTGCAATTCTTGACCAGTGCACTTTATTTGGTGGGAATTGCATTGTTTTAATTGTCTACATTGTGCGCTGCCATGAATCTCGCGTTTCTTTGCGCTTATGATTCATATGTGCGGCGCGTTTGGCTCCGACCATGGCCCAGATTCACATTCACCGTCGCTCTCCTCGTCATCGACAAGGTCGAAAAACCACTGGTTTGGTACAAAAGCCTCTGCTAGGCTCCCGTTGTCGCTACTGTATTCGCCCTCGTCAATGTCCAAAACGGCACGGGTCAGTGTTCCGGTTGGGGAGCACGAGAGTGGTGGACCCCTGCACTCTTCTCCAGCTGCTGTGTGGCGCCCCGCTTCAATCATCACAGCGTTGTCGTGGGTGAAGGGTATCCATGGACCGCTCACGGGAGCAATGTCCACCTCGAATCCGCCTGCCGGACCCGTTCCCGGCTTGCACATCCACCACCCACCACAGTGAGGGACACATGTATATAAAACACCCATTATGATTGACTAACAACACTTTTATTGGATAGCATGAAAGGAAAATATAATCAGTTTACAGTTGGGTGTTGTGTGTTTGTTTAGTTGGGACGGGGAGCTTTCCAAAAGATGTGCGTGAATGTATGCTCAGAGAGATGACGCGAGGTGACGCGAGGTGACGCAAGGCGACGCGAGGTGACGCAAGGCGACGCAAGGCGACGCTCATGTGCTGTACGGCAGCCGGCGGGACATGGTGCCGCGCATAGTCGCGCGCGCCCTCCCAGGCCCATCGTGCAATAAACAAGCCAGCGCTTCGTCACACACTCTACACACTGATACACCATGAGTGCGGCGCAACGCAAGTCGTGCAAGTCGTGCGGGCCTGGCAAGGGGCTCTGTGCCCCCGGGGCGCGCTCCGCTCGTACCACCATCATACGCGTGCCTCCCCTGCAGCCGCGCACGACGGGCACCCTGCAGCCAGGCGACATTGTGTGGACCGCATTCACGGGCGCGGCCGGGGCGGACGGCGAGGACGTGGCGCAGTTGCTCACCACCGCGCCCCTGACGCAGGGCACCTCCTTTGGCCTGCTGCGGGCCATTCAAGACCAATCGCCTGTCACTGCTGTGCCCCACATGCGTGTGCCATTCACACTCACCCAGGACCTGCCAATTGGAACAACGCTGCGGGTGCACGTGGCCCTGGCGGACTTGGAGCTGCGGCTGGTGGACGGTGTCACGGTGGTGGCCACTGCCACCGCCTCGGCCTGGCCAGTGTCGCCCCAGCTCTCCAATGTGTACGTCTTTGCCGAGTTGCCGCTGCGCTTTCTGCACGCAGTGGGTATCGAGGTGGCTGTCGGCGGGTCCATATTTTCCCCTGTATTCGGTCCCGTAGCAGCTCCCTACGCCGTGGTCCTTCCCCCCATTGGGGGCACCACGGTGTACGCCGCCATTAACAACCTGCGCTCGTCGCCCCCCGTGCCTAATGCCGCGGCCAATGACCCCGTGTTTGTGTCGCCCACCTGGAGTGGCACAGCGCTGCAGCAGTACATTATGAATAGCCGGGCGTGGCGCGTGGGCGCCTGGGCGGGCGGGTTGGTGGCCGATGCGCGTGTGGCGCGCAACTTCGCCCTGCTGCCCAAGCCCGGTGCCGTGGCTTTTGTGGGGGTGTATGTGGGCGACGCCTTTGGGCCCAGTGCTTTCCGGGTGGCCCTGCGCCAAGACCTGCCCGCCGCCACTGCGCTGCGCTTCACCACGGACGCGTACCGCACCTCGGACGGGCAGTTCACGACGTCGGGTTTTGGCGGTGGCTTCACTTACACCACCCCATCCACTGTCCTGGCGGCCGGAACCGTCCTGCAGTTCGAGCTGTACTTGGCGGGCGGCATCACGCCCACCGTGGACGTGGCGGTGCGCCCCCCCGGCCTCAACACCCAATTTGCGCCGCTGGGGGTTGTGAGCGGCGCCGCGGTGAATGATGTGCGCGCCATGACCCAGTGGAGTGTGTACGTGTCCAACGCTGCCGACGACACCGTCGCGGTCATCTCGCAGATCATCACTAGCGACTCCATTCCCACCACCCGCCCGACGGCTCTGTGGTCGCCCGACATTATGAACCAGGCGGTGTGGCCCCCCCGTTCAATCATAATGCTGCGCGCGGCCGCATCAGGCATCACAGTTTGGGGTGGTCCAGCAGACCGGGAGTTGCTCAGTGCCATTCCACAGGCCGGTTCCCTGTCCAACAGCGTCGTGTTTGTAAATCCTGAATAAATGACTCCTAAATGCACTCACAGCAGCATGCCCCACTTCACACCATGGAATCGCGCAAGCGGTGCAGAGATGCACCAACTCAAGAAGATGCCGAGGCCAAGGCCCGCCCACCAAACGGGGCAAGTGTGGCGTGGAACGACTGCGTGCTGGTGCCGCAGCTCACCGCGGCGCACCGGGAGGGCATTGTGGTGGCGTGGGTGCTAGACAGGTGTAAAAGCGGCAGCCTGTTTTATTTGGACGACGCGAGGACTGTGATTGCGTTGTACGGCATGCATCCGTTGCTGGAGTTCTTGCGGCGCGGAAAGACTGGCCAGGTCATGACCCGCCGCGCCTTTGCCGTGGTGCACACTGCAGTGACAAAGTTCTCGCAGTCGGTGCTGGGCGACGGTGAGGGGCTGTACGTGTACCACGGTGACTGTGTGCGGCACTACTTGACCAGCGTGGTGCAGCCCGCGCTGCACGGTCTGGGGGGAAGTGTCCTGCTCGGCGCAGTGCTGCGGCAGTGGGCCGACTTCTTGGTGTTTGTGCAGTGGGCGCGGCGCATGTTCGCGGTATTGGACCGGACCCATGTGCTGCAGCACGACCAGTTGTCAACCACTGCACGCAGTCTGCTGCTCTTTAAGCAGGGCGTATTCGAGGGTGTGTGTGTGGATTTCATGGAGAGCGTCAGGGCGCGCGCCGCTGGCATCCGGCGGGGGGCGGTGCACGATGTGCCGTCCACAAGGAGCGCTATCGAGCTGGTCTTGGCGATGCACGCCGGGAAGCCGCGCTTGGGCAAGAGTGCAGTGTACACCGACATCTTCGAGCCCGCCTTTCTGTGTGACTTGCAGGCGCACTACCGCGCCGCGGCGGCCGGGTGGGCAGAAGACATGTCCATCCAGGAGTACGTGCGCACTGCCGAGGCGGGCATGGCCAGCGAGTTGGCTCAGTGTGGCCAGTATGTGCACCACTCCACACTGCCACTGGTAGTGTGTGTCCTGCGCAGGGTGCTCCTAGAGGACAGGGTGCCCTTTCTCTTGCAGCGCGACGGCCACGGCATCCCGCAGTTGTTTCGGGGGGGGAACGAGGAGGCGCTGTCGTGCATGTTCCGTGTGTTTTCCGTGGTGCCGGGCGCCCTGCCCAAGTTGAGCGCCATGTTTGGGCAGCACATAAAGGAGCGCGGCAGCGATGTGGTGTGTGCGCGCAACGGGGATGTGGTTCAGCACTTGATTGACCTGCGCGCGCAGTGCGACGTCGCGGTGCAGTCCATATTCCAGGGCAACTGCGACTTCAAGCGCGCCGTGCACGAGGCGTGGACGCACGTCATGGATTCGCGCCGGGGCGGCGCTTCAGTGGCGCAGACTGTGGCGGAGTCCATGGACCGCGTCCTGCGCGACACACGCGCGGGGGAAGAGGGGCAGTACACACACTCGGCAAATTGTGTGGCGCTGGTGCAGTGTGTGTCCGACAAGGACGTCTTTCAGCACTTTTACGAGAAGCTGCTGGGGGACCGGCTCCTGGCTGGGAGCAGCACGTCCAACGATGTGGAGGCCACCATCATCACCGCCCTGAAGCACGCCCACGGAGGCTCATTCACCCTGAAGATGCAAGGCATGGTGGCCGACATGGCGTCCTCCGCCGCCAACAGCGCCGCTCTGGGAAAGGCTGCCCCCACGACCTCGGCCTTTGACCCAAGGGTGCTGTCTCGGGGGCACTGGCCGCAGTTCGTGGCGCTGCCGCTCTTTGTGCCGCCCCCCCACTTCACCACCGCCGCGGCGGACTTTACAGCCTTCTACAAGGAGCTGCACAAGGACTGCCGTGCCGTCTCGTGGGTGTGGTCCAGGGGCACCGCGGAGGTGGGGGCGGGGCACTATGGGGGCCAGGACGGAACGCTGGAGCGCAAGACCTTCAAGATGTCCCTCCTGCAAGCCGCCGCGTGTTTGCGCTTCAATGAGCAGGACCGGCACGCCTCCGACGCCTTGGCTGGTGCGCTGGGACTGTCCTCCCCCCAATTGGCGGCGGTGATGAAGCCCATGGTGAACCGCATGAGGCCCGCGCCGGGGTCCCACCGCCCCCAGAAGATCCCCGGACCCTTCAAGTTCATAAAGGCCGAACAGGCCTACGCGGTGAACTACAAGTACACCACGGCGCGGCGCGAGGTGCTCATCGGGCCGCCCAGCCTGGCCGCCGCCCCCAAGGAAGACGCGGGGCGCGTGGATGCCGGACGGGCCCACCAATTGGACGCCGCCATTGTGCGCGTGATGAAGGCGCGGCAGCACATGCAGCACAAGGACCTGGTCGTGGAGGTGGCGCGCGCGGTGCGGTTGTTCACCCCGCAGCCAGTGGACATCAAGCGCCGCATCGAGAAGCTCCTCGCGCAGGAGTATTTGGAGCGGGACGAGCAGGGGCACGGGATGTACACTTATGTTGCTTAAAATGCATTCAGACGCCCTGGTCCAGTTTCCGCTGCAGCTGCGCCAGGCGGACAAGTTGGGGCCGACGGGCAGCGCGGTGCCGCAACACGCTTTGCCGGCGGTCGTAGGCGTGCTGCGCCGCCATGACCGCCGCCAGCAGGTCCACGCTGCTTTTGCCGCTGGGTTCGGCGATGGGTTTGGGGGGGGTTACCTGGGGCTCCTTCCCACCCACGGCGCGGGCAAAGGACAGCCGACGCTCCGCGACGGCGCCGATGTGCACCGCGTGGCCCACAATGCCCCCCGGGCGCAGCATGTCGCGCCAGAAATCACGCACGCCGGGGTTGAAGGGCTGCCGCGGAACTTTCACCAGGCACGACGTGATGTACTCGTTGAAGCTGTTGCCCATGGTGAGCAGGCCGCGCGACACTGGCAGCCGCAAGAGTATGAGGCCGACATTGTAGTCGTAGTTGCTCCACACTAGGTCCTGCAGAACAGGGGTGATGTCCACCATTCGGTCCCCATCCAGCTCCAGCAGCGCCTGCAACAGGCGGGGCTGTGAGGTGTGCACCGCTTCGCGCAGCGCGTACAGCGTCAGGGCGGGGGTGACCTCCCTCTTTCCAGTGAGCTGCAGCAGCAGACGCACAACACCAACGTGCTTGTAGTTGCACGCTTCCCTAAAGGCCACGTCCTCGTTGACGTGCACATCCACCTCCCCGCTCACGCCCTGCAGGGCCAGCAGTTCCCGCACCACGCCCTCCTGGCCCCTGCTGCACGCCCCCCGAAAGCAGCGCTCGTGAAAGGCGTGCACATTGACCCGTCGACGGCCCTTGAGGGCCAGCGCCATCCTCACAATGTCCGTGTATCCGCGTTCACACGCCATGTTCAAGGACGGGGCAAGCACCCGTGTGGCGGGATTCGAAATCAGCTGCTCCATTACGGCAGTGTGCCCCAGTCTGCACGCCGCGTGCACACCAGCCGTCAAGGCGTGCTTGGGAACGGCCCTGTCCCCCGTCAGCGCCATCAGGGTGCGCACCACGCCGGTGTGGTTGTGGGTGCACGCTGCTTCAAAGGCCGGCAACCCCAGTGGTGGCAACCGAGGTTCCAAACGCTTCTCCGCATCGGGGAGGTACAGCAGCAGTCGGCGGTGCCCATCCATGCCCAGCAACTCCTGCACCACGGACGTGTGTCCCGCGGTGCACGCCTGCACAAACCCGGGGCAGCAATTGGGGTGCACATTGACGGCTCCGGGCGGGTCCAGCCCCAACAAGACGCGCACAATGTCCAAGTGGCCGCCGGCGCAGGCCGCGTGGAAGCACGCACTGTCGTTGTGGGTGGCTGGCACGCCCAGGGAGAGCAGGTGCACCGCCAGTGTGGTGTGCCCCGCCTTGCACACGGCGGTCAACGCCAACGAGCGCGCCGCGCCTGGAATGCGTCGGGGACCAATCAGGGCCAGCAAGGCCAGCACCACTGGAATGCGATTGGCGCAGGCTGCCATGTAAAACGCGCAGTCGTCCTGGGCGTGCACATTCACAGTCTGCCGCCCATGCACCTCCAACAGCGCCATCACCACGGGCAAGTGCCCGTTCTTGCACGCCGCGCTGAAGGGCAGCGCGTCAGGGGCCATGACGGGGTTCAGGTCGACTTCGCGGGCGCCCAAGAGCGCGCGCACAACCTCCGTGTGTCCATGGGCACACGCGCCCGCAAACGCCGCCTCGTTGTTGTGGTGTGTCTGCACCCGACGACGGCCGTGCAGCGCCAGGAGGAGCCGCACAACCTCCACATGCCCCATGACACACGTCTCGGCAAAAGCATACGGGGACAGCTTGGACACGTCCACCTCCTTGCTGCCGCTGAGGGAGAGCAGCGCCTCCACCACGCGCCACCGACCGTTGACGCAGGCCAGACGCAGCGGCGCCTCGTTCTTCACGTGCACATCCACTGCGCAGGGGCCAGTGATGGCCAGCAGCTCCCACAGCACATCCACGTGGCCGTGGTAGCACACACTGCGCAGGGCCGCGTTGTCGCCGGCTCGGGCGTCGACCCCTCTGTCCGCCGACAGGGCCAGGAGGCGACGCACAATCGGGAGGCGGTTGTGGCACGCCGCGTAACGCAGGGGCGCATTGTCCCGCGCAGACACATCAACGGCGCCGCCCGCCAAAAACCCGTCAACTGCGTCGACGTCCCCCGCCTTGCACGCAGTCCTAAACTGGGCGTTTATGTCTTCCATAGTCGTGTGTGTGTGCATTCAAAGGTGTCTTGGCGGTGCATTTGAACACATCTACTTTTGAGCGAGGGGAGGGCGCGCCGCGCGACGGCCCTGTCAGGCGCTCCACACACGGGCCCCTCCATGGGCGTTGCGGCGTTTGACCGCGCCGAAGCGCTGAACGGAACGCGACAATTTATGCACCCCGATTTGAAATACCTGCCCTGTCCCCCCTTTCCAATCATTCATCATGCCCACTACTCGTTCATCCATCCCGGCTGTGCCGGCCGTGGTGGCTCCTTCGGACGACGACGACAGCACCTACGTGCCCGATGACTTTGCCGCCTCGCCCACCCGCAAACGCGCCCGACGGGGAAGGCCACTGAGTGCCTCGCGGGCACACAAAGCGGCCCGTCAAAGGTCATTCGAGTGCGCCGAGTTCAAGTGCGTTGTTCCCGGCCCCTCTGCATCCATGCCCGCCGACGATGACGCCCGGTGGGCGTGGGCGGCCAGCGACGTGTCCGACAGCGACAGCGTGGATTCCAACATTATGAGCGCCAGCGCAGGCGCAGCCAACCGCGCCGCCGTGCGCAAGGCGGAGGAGCGAGTGAGGGCTCTGCAAGACGCAGCCGACGAGGCGGGTGTGCAGCGCCTGCTGCACATGTGCATCAAGTCCAAAATGGAAACCGAGCAAGACGCCGCGGCTGTGCGTGCGCGCGCCGAAAACACCGTCAAGACCTGTGTCGTCCTGGAGCGGCGCATGCAGCGGGAGCTGGCCGCGCTGTGCGCCGGCGACCGCCACGCCACGCAGCTGGGCAAGGCCAAGCTGGCCGTGCAGGCCGGGCGCAGAGTGGCCATGACCCTTGTGGGCAGCTACGACGCAGTCACATCGGGGGAGGTGCACGCGTGGGACGAGCGGGATGTGCCTGTCCTGCGGTATGTGCAAAGCACCAAGGCGACATGGGAGGTGCGGCATGTGTGGAGCTCCTACTTTGCGTTGGACGGCGTGGCGGTGGGCCAGGCCGCGGCGGACCGGCAAGCTGCGCGGGGTTTGAAAAGCGTGTGCGGGGACAAGGACTTGGCCCCCACGTGGTGGACGGGCGGCTCCAAGCCCCTGCTGCTGTGCAGCGACGGCATGCACGAGGTGTGCCACGGACCCGACTGGGTGCACACCAACACGGACCCCGTGAAATTCTGCGGGGTGGTGGTGGACCCCATCCCCGGCGTGGCGCCCAGCGTGGCGCCCAGCGGCGCAACGCACCCCCTGCTGCAAGAGCACACCTTGGAAACCTACGGCGCCATTCCGGTGTTGTTCATTCATCCTTAATGCATTGTAGCACCCCCCTAATAATACCGCCGTTGGGCAGCCGCCTTTTTATGGTAGGCCGCCTTGGACATGCCGCCCGCGATCATGGTGAGGACAATGAGCCCCAGGATGACTGCAATGGCAATTTGAATCTTGTTCCCCTTGGTCATCTTGTCGGTGGTTGGGCTAGAGGGCGCTGCAGTCTGCATGACGGTGTGTGGTGATAAAATTTTGAATACCGGCGCTTTCTTTACTACAAGTTTTACAAAGGCACTGCATAATCCAGCGGGCGCTTACCATATGTCGTGGTTGACGCTAGATTTTCAGGGGGAATGGCTGTGGCTGCGCCGCCACTTGCACACGGTGCAGAAGGACCGGAATTGTTTACACGGCTCCCTGCGGTGCTTGCAGGCCTCTGTGATGATGGAGTGCGCTGACAGTGCCGTCTCCACTTATAATGGCTGCACCAACCGTCTGCGGTGGGGTGTGTGTTCCCTGATGTTCGGCAGTGTAGCGTGGACGCTGTGCTGGCCGGTGGTGATGGGGCGTGTGCCGGGCGCGCTGGAAGCGCTCCTTCCCGTTTTGGGCGTGCTGTGGGCGTGGGGCTTGGCTGCGCAGTGCGTGCAGCGTGCGCACGTGCACCACACCACAATCCAATTGATTCACGGGTGGGTACACAGAGGCGCCCCACTTAACTTGGGGGAGGGATGCGATACGCCAAATCACGTCGTGTTCCACACTGTCCTCGTGGCCATGTCGACGGCGCACCCCGACCTGTCCAGCTCCAACTTTTTGCGCCCTGCGCGCTCGCGCAACTCGACTCTGCTTGCAGTGTTTGGTGTGCCGAGCGCCTAAGGTTCGCCACACCGCGCTTGCGACTGCGACTGCGACTGCGCTTGCGACTGCGCTTGCGCTTGCGACTGCGACTGGCCCTCACTCCACAACAAAGCGCGTGGCCATGGCTAATCAAGGCACCTGCGCACACGACAGGGACCTGTGGAGCAGGTGCAAGTTGTACATTGAGTATGGCAGCCACAGTCTGCTCACGCGGGGCGGACAGGGCGCGGTGCACTTTGGCCTGCTGAATTCCACGCCCTGCGCCGTCAAAGTGTTTCGGAGCGGCGCCTCTAGAGAGGTGGGCGCGCTGCTGCACTTGAGCAACACCAACCCCCACTTATACTCCTGGAAGATGGTAAACTTTGAGGAGGGGGTGGGCATTGTGTGCTCCGAGCTGGCCTTGTGCGACATGTATCACGCCCTGCATGCGCGGGGGTACCGCGGCTTCAACGAGTGCCACACCTACAGGGGATGGATGCACCAGGTGGCTGCTGGCTTGGCGTACATGCACAAAATGGGTGTGGCTCACCGCGACATCAAGCCCTCCAACATCCTGCTCTCCCCCGCGTCGCGCTCCCTGTCCACCCGTGTGGAATTGGCGGCTCGCGCCACGCAGCACAAGTCGTACGGCCCCGTTGAGAGCGGCGCTGTGCTCCGCGCCCGGCGCGCCGCGGGACTGAACGGCGTCGAGTACTACAAGCACATAAAGGAAGCCCACGCCGTGATGCGCGACGAGTTCCTGTGCACCCTAAAGGGGCCGTGCTCGGCCACCGCGGACGAGGGCGAAACACTGTCGTCATCCTGTGTGTGCGCCCCCGAGGCGTACGCCGCGGCGCGACTGAGTGGCCAACTGCACACCGCCAAATTGTGCGACTTTGGCTTTTGCACTCCTGTGGCATCCGGAAAGAGTGGGTGTCCCGCGGGGTACTCCTACGCGGGCACGCCGCCCTACTGCTCTCCCGAGGTGTGCAGACGGTCTCTCCTCAAGAATAACATGCCAAAGTTCGTGGCACTGTGGGGGCGGCGCCGTGCCGCCTCGTACTCGGCGGGGGCGTACGACGCCTGCAGCGCAGACGCGTGGAGCTATGGCGTCACCCTGTTTGTCGTGTCCACTGGCAGCAAGCCCTTTCACAGGGCGTGCCTCACCGACCCCAAATTCAGGGCATTCCTGCGGTGGCAGGCGCGGGAGCAGCCACACATCCTTGAAATGGAAGCCTCAGCGCCCGGGGCGGCCTGCTGGAAGGAGCACAGCAGTCTATCATGGGAATGGCCAGAGGGCATGTCCTTCGAAATAAAGCACTTGATTCGTGCGTGTTGGCGCTTGGATCCGGTGCGCCGCATAACTGCCGCTCAGATACACGAGCACGTGTGGTTCAAGCCGGTTATGGGAGGCGCCCCGTCTACCGATGAGGTGTAGGCCGCCCGCTGCCGCCACTCGGGGCAGTGCTCCAATTTATTTTTATGGCTGCATATTAGCTGAATAGTTGCACGATGATGTCCGCTGAATACAATTTGCCGTTTGACACACATGTCACAAATGCCTGTTCGTCGATTGACCTGAATGGGCACTGGGCCGACCTGGAGCAGGAAATGAACGACTCGCTGCTTGCGCACAACAACTCCCCGCGATCGTCGAAAGAGCGCCACTGGCAGGGCAAAGCAATCTTGCACACTGCGAGGGAAAATATTCGGCAGCACAATGCCCACACACGCACGCTGCGCGCAAGTGTGCACGTTGTGATGGGCCTGTGCACCCTCTTCACGGTGTGGGTTATATTTGCCACTGCACTGTGGGAACACAGCCCCTCTTTGGGCGACCTCGGCTTTCCGATCACCCTGATTTTTCTGGCACACCGCATGTTGGCGCACTGCCAGGAGCGTGTGCGTGTGTTGGCGGTCACCACCCACATCTTACGCAAGTGGTTGCACTGCCTGGCGCCGTTCAGAATGGATTCCGAGTGTGTCACGTCGCGCCACGTTGCCTTTGCGGCGGCCTTCACGGCCATGTCCGTGGCGCATCCGGCCCTGGCCAGCAGCGACTTTGCGGGCCGGGTGCTGCGTCAATACGAGTCGTACAGGGAGCTGCACAGGCCTACCTTGGAAATTGTTGTGCCGTGCGAGGGCAATGTGTGGCAGACCGTGCCCATTGCGACAGCCATGATGGTGTAGTGCCCGGCTCGTTGACAGGCCTGAAATCACCCTGCAATTCATCATTGACAACCCCGAAATGGGGTGGCCATGGGAACTCCTGACCGCTGAGAGGGTGCGCCCAGAGACCATGGTGGAGCTCCCGCAGCTTCCGTGGGACGCAGCGGCCCTGACGCGGGAGGCGCCCCTGGAGTTGATTGCGGCCAACGCGTCCCTCCGCTGGGCGTCATTGGACTACCCCGAGGTGGACTACTTCGAGGAGGAGGACGACTACAACCCCGACTTTGTGCCCACTGCCACGTGGGATTGGGAGTGGTTGTCGGGGGCCTATGCCGTGCAAGGTCCCATGCTCTTCCCGGCGCTGCCGTGGGACTGGGCCGTGGTGGTGGAGGAGGGGGAGTGGACCATGGAGGATGTGCAGAACTTTGTGCAGGCACATATGCTCTCACACTACGATGCCTGCATGCGCCTGTTGAACGCCATGACAATGCTGGGCCATGTGCACGAAGCGGATTGGATGGCGGAGTACATGAACGATGCTCTGCAATCGCACGCCGGCAATGCGGGCGCATGAAGCGCCGGGGGTTAGTTAGCAAACACTGCAGTGCGTACCACCATTAATGCACTGCAACGCCCCGCAAGCAATGGCTGGTATGGGCACGTCGTATTCCGCGGCGGCCGACACCACCGGGACGGCGTCCGCAGCGCACACCCACGACGTCGGGCTGCTGCAGAAGTGCGGTGTGTACCTTGAAATCTCTTCGCGCACGCTCATAAAAAAGGGGGGGCAAGCGGGCATGTACTTTGGCCTCCGGCACGGACAGCCCTGCGCCGTGAAGGTGTACAAGAGCGGCGGCGACGAGCGGCGCGAAGTCGCGGCCGTGATGCACCTGCAGAACGGGCACCCGGGGCTGTGTTTCTGCCGAGGGGTGCACGTTACCGCCACCGCCACTGTCATTGTGTACGATTTGGCGCTGTGCGACATGGGCAGGGTGCTCTCCAAGTTGCCCAGAGGCATGGGGGAGTGCTGCACACTGAAGGAGTGGATGAGGCTGCTGGCGCTCACACTGGGACACATGCACACCCACCACACAGCGCATGGGGACGTGAAGCCCAGCAATGTGCTGCTGCTGCCGCAAACAGTGGCAGACACGGCTGCGTTGAAGGGCGCGGCGAGGGCGACAATGGCGTCTGCGCAGGGGCCGCTGCCCAGTCGCGCCATGCTGCAGCACAAGCGCGCAGCGGGTGTCGTGGACTGCGACTTTGTGCAGCACATGGCGCCGGCGCACCGGAAGCGCGTGGCTGCGTGCCTGGACACCATGTTGGGGGACCTCCCATCCCCCCTGGAGGAGGGCGTGATACAGTTGTGCGACTTTGGCTTGAGCAGAGTCAGTGTTTGCGGGGGGACGCCCAGTGGGTACTCAGTGGCCGGTACGTTGGGGTACATTGCGCCCGAGGTGCACCGCAGGGTGCTGCTGCAGGACAACCTGGACGAGTTTGTGGAGATGTGGGGGGAGGAGAGGGCCGACACGTTGAGCCATGAATCCTACGACGCGACAAGGGTGGATGTGTGGGCGTACGGCATCACATTGTTTGTCATGTCGTGCGGGCGCTCTCCCTTTGCACGGGCGTGCCCCACCGACGCCAGGTTCAGGGGCTTTTTAAGGGTGCAGGCCAAGTACGACAGCAAGGTGTTGGGCTTGGAGGTGGCGGCGCACGACGCCCCGTGCTGGCAGGACAACGATCCACCGTGGACCTGGCCCGTCGGCATGAGCAAGGAGATGCAGCACTTGATCCACATGTGTCTCCGCATTGACCCGGTGCAACGGTACTCCTTTGCGCAGGTGCAGCGGCACGTTTGGTTGGCAGAGTGCACCCGCGCCTGGTCCCCTCGCACCACAATGGCGGTGCCGCGGACAGACGCACGAGGGGAATCATAAAGTTCGCCGCGCCGCCGTCGGGCGCTTTTCACCCTGCCTCCGCAACGCCCCCAGGGGGTGCCCCCGTTCTTGTACAGCGCCAATGGGCCAGGTCGGCCGGGCCAGCACCCCCTCTCAAAACACATTGCAGCAAGCAAGCATGTACCGGATACACTGCTCAAGCATCATGGCTGGACGATTAGCGGCCGGCGCGGGTACTGGCGCACGCGCGGGGGCGTCATGCGCACTCGGCGGCGCTGCAACGAACGGACCGCACCTGCAGCAGTGCAACATGGTGGAGGTGTACGCATGTGAAATGCGGTTTCAGTCCATTCACGCGCGGCTGCGCGGCATACAAGAGGCAATTGAGCACTTTCAGTGGCTGCACCGCCGTGGCGCGGCGGGCTTGACGGGGGGCACCGGCCTGAAGCAAGAGGCGTGTGAGAAGCTGGTGAATGACCTCTTGTGCCTGGCGGGGGAGGTGGACAGCCTGCAAGACGTAGAGTGCGGTCGATGAGAATGCATTCACACTGGTATTTCACACTGGCGCACACACCCACACCCCACCGTCCTTGCAACAAACATGGCAGCAGACTCGGGAACAGCAGTGGATTGCGCGGCGCGGGCACCAGTGTCGCCGCGGCGCGCCGCGGTGATGCCCGGCGTGCCCCAACCGTGGAGCCTGAAAACACCGCAACGGGCGGTGCAGGAGTGGCACTGGACCGCCACTCAATTGCACACTTATGAGCCCCAGGGGGTGTGCACCTACCAGACAGACATACAAGACTACTTTTTGTGCATTCTGTTTGACTGGTTGGATGAAGTGCGGTTGAAACATAAGATTCCGCGCAACACACTGGTGCTGGGGTTCAGCATAGTGTGCCGGTGTCTCGAGAAGAAGGTAGTTGTGAGGCAAAAACTGCAATTAATTGGGTTAGTGGGACTCCTGCTGGCGTCAAAATTCGAGGACATTTATCCGCCTGAAATTAGAGATTTTGTGTTCATTTGCGACAGGGCTTATAACAGGGAGCAGTTCCTTTCCATGGAAATGGCAGTGTTGCAGATGCTGGACTACTCCGTGTCGAGGCCCACTGTGTGGCACATGGTGCACCTCGCCATTCAATCCTTTGCGGGGCACACTGAGGAGCTGGCCCCCAAACTGGCATTGTGCGCTGAGAAGCACTTGGTGCACGCGTGTGTGCAGCACGACGCGTGGAAGATGCCGCCCCCTCTGCTCGCGGCTGGGACGGTACTGCGCTCCGTGCAGACAATGGGCAACCAGGTTCCTGCCGCTTGGGCAGCGTGGACAGGCGCCAATTTGGGCCTTGACCCAGCCGCTGTGCTGCGCGCCGCCGAGTTTGTGCGGCAGGCCAGCCCCGAGAACATTGACCGGAAATTTGAAATTAATAATCGTCGACCGGGCCTAAGCCCCGAAAACCCAGGGGTGCAGTGGGCTGCTGAAATACATTCCAACGATACACCGCCAGCAGCAGCCGCGGTGCATCTAGCAGCCGCGGTACCTCCAGACGCCGCGGTACCTCTAGCAGCCGCCGCGGTGCCTCCAGCCGTCGCGGTACCTCCAGCAGCCGCCGCGGTGCCTCCAGCAGCCGCGGTACCTCCAGCCGTCGCCGCGGTACCTCCAGCCGCCGCGGTACCTCCAGCCGCCGCGGTACCTCCAGCCGCCGCGGTGCCTCCAGCAGCCGCGGTGCCTCCAGCAGCCGCCGCGGTGCCTCCAGCAGCCGCGGTACCTCCAGCTGCCGCGGTACCTCCAGCCACCGCGGTACCTCTAGTCTCTGAACAATTGCTCAAGCTGCGCCGAGGACGTAAGCGGCGCAGGGGGTGCCGGGCGGGAAGAAAAATTCAGGCCAAGCGCCGCCGGAGACAACAGGGCAAGTGCACAGCCGGCGCCACACAACAGTTTAAATGGCGCCATTACCGATCGGGTCACAGCACGCCGCCCAGTCGTAGGGCCATCAAGCACAGCGCCGCGGATATCAGTGTGCCGGCAGCCCATATGAATTTCACGTCGGGCTGTTGTGCAGGCGCCGGGACAAAGTGCTGCTCGTGGCGCTCACGGGGCGGTATTCTGATGAACAGGCTCACGTGGCTCATTTACTATCGACGAGAGGCAAGCTTGTTCTTGTGATACGCCGCGCTTTCCATGCCGCCCACAATGATGACAAGGAGCAGCACGCCCAAAAGAGCAGCAATGGCAATTTGAATCTTGTTGCCCCTGGTCAATTTATCCGAGGGCGGCGTTGTCGATGGTGTGTCGGTCATGACTTGGGCCGAGGGCATACATGGGGACTGCCCTGCCGGCCTTACAACTGTCAAGTTGGCAGTGTAGTCTGGTGTGCTTCCTGCTGTAATTACCAGCTGCAAACAAGCACCTTTGGAATTAAAAACTGGAGATCCCACTTTTACATCCTGACCCATGATGGTCTTCACACCATGGAATGTATTCGAATACGTTCGACCTTGTTGTTTTGATAGAGGTTCTACTTTTCCGTTGATATCAACTGACCTGAGGTTGTCATTTAAGGGCGTGGTGACTGTTACAGTGGCCATTATACATTTAGGGTGTGTGTCTGGGCAGTACTGTGCAATGTATTTACTGATTCGCGCACTAGCTACACGTGCACCACGCAGGACGGCGAGTACCCGCTCACACGCGCCTCGTAGGGATATCCCATGGGGTTGGACACCAGCACACACCCGCTGTGCACATCGCGCGACCCCGCGTGGGTGTGCCCATACATCCAAGTGTGCACCTTGGCCACAGTCGCGTCCATGTCCCCGTGGTAAAAGTACTCCTGCAGGTCGTGGTGGCGGCGCGCATACCAGCCCTCGTGCGCGGTGCGCGGCGTCACTGCGCCGAACCGAGCCACATCGCCACTGCACTGGAGCGGAGGGAAATGAGACAGGACAATGGCACGGTGCCCCGCGACGGCGCACTGGTCCACCTGCTCCCGAACATACGCTGCGTCGGCGGCGGCCCAATCACACCCCTTGCTACTGTAGTCCACGATTTGTTTGTGGTCGCTCACGTGCCGCCGCAGTCGTGCGTTGGGCACTGTCCACAGCACCGACCCGATGATGCGACGGCCCCGAATTTCCACGCTGCCGTTGTGCAGCAGGGAGACGTTGGACAGATCAGCCACCGCCTCCAGCATGTCCTTGGAGGCGCTGTCGTGCGACCCGCCGTAAAATTCGTGGTTGCCGGGAATCACCAGCACGCGTGCATGCGCTTCAGACGCTTTCCGCAGTGTGTTTGTGTACCCATCGTCGTCCGCCGCTGCAATGTCCCCCGCAATGCACAGCGTGTCGGCGTGCACCGCAAAGGCGGGCAGCGCGCCGGCCACGTCCACGTGCAGATCAGACACCAGCTGCAGGGCCATGGACCCAAGGGAATCGCTGCTCGCCATTACGATCACCGGGAGCGTATGTAGGATCTTATGTACCCCCGCGACATCTTCCTGTTCTCCACACCGGTTTCGGTGAATATTGAGTATTGCCGACCCCGTTTGTGTCCCCGGGGAGGCGGAGACGGTCCCCTGGACGCCCGTTTGTATTCCAAGGGGGTCTCCTCACTCATGGCGTGTTGCGGCGCAGACCGGCCCCGTTTTTGACCCCCCCACGCCGGCTCAACGACGTCGTCGTCAGCGCCTGTGTCCAAGTACTCATCCAAGTACGGTCCCGGGTCGTCCAAGTACGCGCCGGCGTCGCCGTACGAATTGTAGTCAGCGTACGACGCCGCGTTCAAGTACGCGCCCACGCCGCTAGGCACAGTTTGGTGTGACTCCGGGTCCAAGTACGCACTGGCGTCGGTGAACGCGTATTCATCCAGGTTCTGCGGCACAACTTGGTGTGGTTCAGGGTCCATATATTCACTGGCGTCGAGGTGCACATCGTCAAAGTGCGCGTCGGACACAACGTGCTCCTGCCGCGCCGCGCGCTGCGCCGACACAATCAGGTTGGCGTGCAGGTAGTCGTCCCCGTCGGCGTTCCCGGCCATGCCGGCCAGGGCCTCGTGCACCGCGGGGTACCGCATGGCCATCTCCAGCAGCACCACGGCAACGCTGTGCCCGCTGTGCCGGAGGTCGTTCGAAAAGGCGTCTTGCGTTATGCGTTGCAGGTACACCTGCTTCCACCGCCCCGCCAGTAGGGCGCGCCACGCCCCGCTGTTCACCAGCGCGGCCTGCACATCCGGCCACGCCGGGTCATTGGCGTACCGGCAGGCCAACACGCCGTGCGTCCCGCGCTGCCCCATAAGACAGTCCAGCATGTCGAGCGCACTCATGGTTTCAGCCGCGTGCTGCACGCAGTATGCCAGGGCATCGGGGTGCTGGGCACACGCATCGGCCACATTCAGCAGCATGGCCGCGCCGTCAATCAGTTCAGGCACGGCGTCGTGCAGCGCCCCCCACGTCACCAGGGGCAGCAGATTGTCCGTCCCCTCAATGGCGCTGGATGTCGTGGCGCGGCGCAGCAGGGCAAGCACCACGGCACGGCATGTCTCTGGGTATGCCCGCCCCGCCGTCAACCGCGCAACCACTGCGCCAATGTCCAGCGCAGTGCCAGGGTTGAACGAGCCGCTGTACACTGCCACGGCGCAATCGGCGGCAGCCTCGGGGCTCATAAAGGGCAAGTACAGGCCGTCGCTCAAAAAGGCGCCGCCGCTCGCGCTCTTGGGAAAGACGTGCATGTACTCCAGTGCAGCGAGCGGGCACGAGATGTGTGCCGGGTTCACCAGGGGCACCACGGCGGAGCGGTCCACAGTGGAGGGAATGGCGCCGAGGCGCTGCAGCCCCAGCTCCCCGTTGGACGCCAGGGCGCCAGCGAAACACCACAGCCACGTGGCGGGGGTGTGCGGCACAGCCGCGTACTCCTCCACGCTCTTTGGTGTCCCAAAGGGCACATTGGCAGTCATGCACCCCAGTTGCAGGGCACGCACCTGCTCGGGTGAAGCCGTGGCCAGCACCTCCTGCTGCACGTCAAAGACAGGCAGGGCTGGGGCGTAGTTCCACGGCTTCATTGCGCCAAACACCTCCACCAGATCCCGCACTTCGCGCTGCAGAATGCCTTGCGCCGCATGGGGAATGCGAATCAAGGCCGCTGCCACCTGGTACGCCGACGCCGCAATGGGCATGGCCATTGCCGCTTCTCTAAATTCTGTGGGGGCGAGGGCGGTGCGGTCGCGCAGGCTGGTTAGCAGTGCCACACCATCCGCCTGCAATTGCAGCCTCTGCCGCCCAGCCTGGTCCTCCCTGTACAGCATGCACACCACTGCCCAGGCGTCCTCGTTGTACAGCCCGCACACCGTCGCGATGTTCCTGGCGCACTTTACGGCGCTCAAGTGCATCGAGGTGCCGTGGTACACCTCGGTCCAGGCCAGGGACATCATGTTCAGTGCATGGGGACCCAAGGAGCCCCACACAGCGCACATGGTGCATCCCGTGTGGCCGGGGTGGCCTCCCCCCCACGACCGCGACTCGGCGCACGACGCTTCAAGACGGCCGGAGCAGTGGGGGCACAAGCGCACCACCTCTCGCCCCATGCCACACCCGCCGTCATACCATCCATGCAAGACGGCCGAGAGGATGTGCGTGCACGCGTGCGCCTTGTGGGCACCCGCGCCCAGCGCCTCAAAAAAGGCGCCTGTGATTGCATAGACACCGTCACTCGCCATTTATTGCAACCGCGCACTGCTGCCCCACGACACAGCCGGCACCACGCGCTGCCCGCGCCCCTAAACAAATGAGCGCAGTGTTCTTTGACCCCGAGACGACCCCCACCCACCTGTCCTTCCTGCACAGCTGCACGGTGCACACCCTGCAGGCGCACAAGCGCGCTGTGTGCCTCGTGTCCGAGGCGCTGCTGCTGCACGCCAGCAGCCACGGTGGACGGGCGCCCTCCAACCGCGCCAAGCGCGGTTTGCAGCGCAAGTGCAGCCACTTGACCATTGACCCCGCCGCGGCACAGGCTGCGTGGGGTGGCGCCAATTACGCTGAGTGTCTCCTGCACCTGCTCACCATGAACGCCCTGCGTCTGCGGGACGTGCTCACCGCGACCATGCTGCACGGTGTGCTGGACACGCCTCACGGCGCATTCATAGGGTGCGGACTGAACACGGCGCAGCTGGACTGGTGCACGCTGGTGCGGTCCCTCTGCGCCGCAGACGTGGTGCGTGTGGCCTGCGTCGCCAAAGGCATGTTCGACGTGCACAACGCGCCGCGGGGCAGCGACAGCGCGACTGCGCTGGACACCGGAGTGGCCCTCCGGCAGCTCATGCGGCGGCCCACCCAGGGCATGCGCGTGCCGCGAGGGGTGTTGGCGCCCACCCGCATGACGGTGGAGGCGCCAGCCAAGAGAGACACGAGCCAGGACACGGACTTGTCCACCCTGAAGCGCCACGGCATTGGCATGTTCCAGGGGCGCCTGTACACCCAAACGCTGCACCGGTACTCCCCAATGACGCGGTGGGCGTCCCCGCGCCTCATTCTGCAGGAGCGCAAGACCCGCAAGAGCGACTCCGACACACCGTGGATCGCGCCTGTCGACGACATTGTGCAGGTGGCGCTGATGCACACCACACGGTGGGAGTGGCGTCGAGCCGCGGTGTTGGTGGAGGACATGGGGGGGCGCTACCGCCTGGCGGAGGTCCTGCGCAGCGGCATGATGGGCACGCATCCCGCCGAGGTGCACTGCATCCTGCACCCCCCCCAACAGCAGCTCAACGTGACCAACCTACAGGCCACGGCCAGCATGGCGGCGGCGTACAAGCAGGTGGAGGACAGAAAGCGGGAGCACAGGGGGGAGGTGCGACGGGCGAGGCAAGCCAGGCGGCGGAAAGCAGAGACGGAGCAGGCCGCCAAGATGGCCATTGCGTGATGACGCGTGCGTTGTGCGCACCACGCCCGGAATAAATGGATGACTCGCCATTCAATGCTCTCCGCAGGGGTCCCAGGCGGGGCTTGCACCAGGATGTAGGACCCGTGCTTGCCCAGGACGACCAAGCCGCGCCGGCGGCGGACCCTGCCATGCTGGACAGGGATGAACGGGCGCTGTACCACGGCATTGTCAACAGTGTCTTGCGCGGCTACTACACCGGCGGGGCCAACTCCGAACTCCCGCTGCTCCTGTGCGAGCCACACAAAGAGTTCATGCAGGTGTACAACTTGGAGGCGTCGCTGCCCGAGGAGTGCTGCGCTTGCGCCGCGGAGCGCAGCATGGGCTACGATGTCCTGCAAGGGATGCAACTCGTCGCCATGAACTCCAAACAGCGCGTCACACGACTAACCTTTGACGGGACCCCTCATCATGTGCCGGTTGCAAACCAGTCGAAGGAATGGCGCCGGCACAAGGACCACATGTGGAAGCAAGCCATGCTGCCCAGCATCCGGTGCGCCGCGGAAATGGCACAAATGTTTATCCACCCCATTAAGGTGGGCATCTTCAGCAGGCTGTTCTACGACCCGCCAACCAAAATTGGTGTGGCAGCCACCTACATGGAAATTCTGTCCAATTTGCGCAACAATTCCTCCGAGGTACCCGAGCACTTATTCCGGAATGCGATGCCTCAAGTGGCGCTGTACTACGCCGTGGCCCTCATGAGGGCTCATCCCCACGTTGCCAGCAACGTGCTGAGAGCCCTGCTGAAAAGGAAAAGCGTCTCATTCGGCGATTCCCCCGTCAGCCTGGCAGTGGACGTGCTGCGCGAAACCTACGGCTCAGTGGGACAAGAATCACACGGCAATTGCGTCTCAATGGCAGCGGTGCAGCGCTCCCTCATGCGTGACCTGCCGCAAGACACTGTCGACATACTGGCGCGGGAGTGCTACAAAACCAGCGTTTTGTTTGGGGCGCCGCGCACGCCGGAACAGCTGAAGAAGGTGCTCAAGCATACCGGAACAACCGTTACCCCCAAGCAGTGGGCGTGGTTCTTCTCCGGGGCGCTGGCCTCTAACGACGAACTGCCGTTCTCCTCCATTCCCACGCCCACCTCCATGGATAGGAATTATGTCAGTCCCTTGTGGGTCTCCACGCGCGCCGCTGCCATGGAGTACATGCGCATCTACAAAAAGCACCTTCCAACCCCCAAGAAGGAGTCCACCGGAACATTGTTTTTGAAGCACGGCATGTTCTTGCTGGACATGTCCACCGAAGACGCTGTGTCGTGTGCCCTGACCATGCACTCGGTGGACATGCGGACCGCGGCGGAAAATGGCTCGTTTAACGTCTCGGCCCTGCTCGACGGGGTGGGCGGTAGCTCCATGTCCAACTACACGAAACGGGCGGTGGTGGTCACTCTGTTGCGCGCATCCGCTTTGCGCCGCGCGAAACCAATTGCGCGCGAATTCTCCCAAAGCAACGCCAAGATTTTGCACTACTCGGGCATACTGAGGTCAATTGTGCCTGCCGTGGCAAGGCCCGCCGTGTTCATCGACGTCATGGCCATAAATGGCGTGGTAGACGGCTTTGCGTACTGCCTGGGGAAGGTGTTGGATGAGATGGACGACGCTGTCCAACTTGAAACAAAGACGCCATTAGCCAGTGCGCAGTATATTGTAAAGTGCCTTAATGGAGCGTTTGATGTGCGCGACACGCATGGCGTTGGTCAAAGCGGCGGTACAGAAGAGAGGGTGCTGGCCATGCGGCTTGCCTGGCTTAAGTTGGCTCGAGTGATTGTGGACTCTGGGGCATGGCGGGCAATTCTGGAAGTGGTGAAAAACACCGAAGTGCACGAGTCTTTAGTGAGTACGGCCATGCTCAACGACATTTCCAATCGCACCTGGCCCACATACCTGCACACTGTCTTGGCAAAGATGATGCAGACCTTCCCCGAGGTGAAAGACGCCGTCATGAAAGACCGGGGCGACAGGCGTGTGAAAGCAATGGTCTCCCACATTCGCTTTCCCGAGGGGGAAGCACAGCAAGCAACGCGAGTGCCGGGTGAGTACGAGTACAACCCTCAACGGTCCAGTCGCCTTGCCCCTGCACGGGCAATGCCACAATTTCCAATCATTGATTACAGCGACTACGCCTCTGTGGAGCAGGCAAAGAGTGCTTACAATGAGGCGGAAAGCAACATCCAGGGCGCTTTGCAACTGTACAACTCCCTGTCCTCTTCAGCCGCCGCGTCTGGGGGGGGATCATCGGCGGCGATGGACGATGAACAACAAGTTATGCAAGGTCGGAATGGTTCGGAATCCGACAGGCCGCCCCGACGAGTGTTTCCCCGTCCCGCTGCTACGGTGCCGGCCACATCGCGCCCAGAGAGTGCCACCAAGTCAGCCCGACGACTGTTTTCCGGTGCTGACGCTGCTGCTGCATCTCGCGTTGACAAGTCGCCCCGACGAGTGTTTCCCCATCCTGCCGCCTCCAGCACTGCAGCAGTGCGCCAAGATGGTGCCAAGTCACCACGACGAGTGTTTAAGCGTCCTGCTGCCTCTGCCCGTGCCGCGGAAGCGCCACTTACCAACAATTCGTGCCGCTGCAAGCACTGCATGGTGCTCAAGCGGGGACTGCGCAAAGACGACTGCTCCTGCGACTATTGCAGGTACATGCCCCATGCTGAAATGGGCGATGACTGTCGCTGTGCACACTGCCAGTATATTTCATCGCGCACCCGGGCTGATTCCGAATGGGAGTGCGACTGCGGCCACTGCGAAAACCATGAAAGCAGTCGGGGTGGGGCGGCATATGGTGGGGACGACTCTGAAATTGAGATTGTGTCGGGGGGGGCGGCATATGATGGGAACGACTCTGAAATTGAGATTTTATGAGGGAGCGCACACACCCTGTTTTAAATATAAACCCATTCAAAATCACGTCTTTCTCGAACATTTTTGTAGAAACAACTTTTATTCATTATGATGCACCACACAAAACGAGGACGTGACTTTGCCCACGGCGCGCTGCCCACCCGAAAAGCGCGCAAACTCGGGAACACCGACGCGTTGCTCATGCTGGCCACCTGCGCCATTGACATCGCCACCGATTGCGCATCGGACAGTGCCGAGTCAGTGTGCAGCAGCGACAGTGCAGCCGACCACACTGAAGGTGGTGGCAACGCCGGTAGTGCCGGGCGTGTCCCGCGCTCGCGCACTGCACGGTACGCGCGCATCCCCGCTATTGAGTCCGGCGGCCCAATTCCTGCGGGTTTCGTGAGAGTTTGGGTGCTGGAAATGTCAATTGACGCGTCTGCGCCGCGGTGCATATCGGACTGCATTCAACCCCTAGATGAGCACTGCGTGCAGTCCCGTCGCGACGCCATGGAAAATGTGGTCACTCTGTGCGCCAACGTTGGTTTTGAGTGGATTTTTGGCGTACACGCACTGCACTTTGCACCGCCCTTGCCGCGTGTACTGGACGGCATAAACTTTGTGCTAAAAAGCGTGGTGGTAAGGGGTGGATTGGCCGTTGCCACTGCTGATGAGATGGTCATGGTGCAGCAGTGCAGCACAGGGGATGACTTTGCAGAGTGCATTGTTCTGGAGGGCGACGATTCCTTGTGTGGGTGCGTTGCATCGGTGATGCTGAACCCCAACCCCACTCCGGACAGGGAGGTTGTGCCAATGTACATATCCGCGGCAGAGAGCAAGGCGTACGACATGGGAGCAATTGTGACCCCTCCGCACGCTTTCAATATTGACTTGGCGCGCGAGGTGCACCACGGGTGGACCACGGTGCAGTGCGACAGGAGCACGCAGTACATGATGAAGTTTGATGTGCATTTTGTACCAGTGGCGCTGGAAATACATAACACACAGTAAAGCAATCATGGCTGCGCAGGATGAACACCAGTTGTGGGCGGAGGAAAGGGCCCGAAGGCGCCTTGGTCCAAGTGCCACTCAGGAGGAAGTGGTTGCTTTTGCCGCTAATCAAAAATTGAAGCGTATACAACAACAAAACGCGATCCTGGAACAGAATGCTCGTTTTGCTCCCACATACGACTCTGAAACAGCGACCATGGAGGAGGTGTCAAGAGTGGCAGATCATTATTGGGATTGGAAAGTGCTGACGGCAAGGCCTGACATCTCAACCGAGTTCATGATGCACAACCCAACATATCCATGGGACGTTGTCATATTGACTCAGCGTGTCCCACTCAGACACGTTATTCAATATCCACGATTTAAGTGGCGGGCGGGGACGTGGGACAGAGCCACACTGTCCCTTCGGACTGAAGTGTTCCCAGTTTTGGGGCGCTTGGTGCACGGTTGTGTTCCCTTGGATTGGACCATTCTCTCTGCCCGAGAAGACATTGACATAGAATACATTATGGCCAATAAGCACTTTCCATGGGATTGGCATGTTGTGCAGCGCCGAGGTGACTTTACCCATCATGTGGCAGCGGCTCACCCCGACATCCCCATAGATTGGAAGTTCATGACCCAGAATACACCATTTCAATTTATGGAGGGCAACAATCACCTACCGTGGGATGAAGAAGAGGCTTTGAGGAGGCATGCCTTGGATCACCCCTTCAATCATGGTGTTCGATACCGCACCGGCGCCTCGAACACACAGTCTTTCAAAGACGAGATTCCTACTCAGATATTGGACCAGGAAATAGCATACGGATCGCCTGTGCCGGACTGGGATTGGGTTGCATTCACAAACCGCAGAGCGTCATTGCGCGCCATTGCGATGTGCAAGAATATTCCATGGCGTATCGAAAGTGTTGCAAAGTTCCTTAAGCCAAGGCTTGTGACGGATTATGGTCCTATGTTATTGAGGCACAACCCGCGTGCGTTTTTGGAGTTTATGGACGCGTATGACGAGTACGTTGAACGAGTTAAGCGGGGAGAAGAGGAGGCAGTATTGCCGAGTGTGCAGGACATGTCCAATGTCCAGAGCATACTGCATCGGCTGTGGCGCCCTGATGGCGGAAGCAATCATGGGGATGTTCAAACGATGCCGTACCACCACAACCATGCAAGTCCTCACCGCCTCGCGGAACGGGCGGCATCGGCATACGGAGGGGCGGCAGCGGGACCTTACAACATGACCATCAACGCGGACGAGCCAGACAATGCATTTACGCAGTACGACATGGCGTCGACCGTGAACCTAAGCGACCTAGATGTGGCGTATGATTCAGATCGAGGATTTCGAATGCGAGCGGAATGAGCCTGCCTGGCGGCTATGCCGGGAGGAACTGTGCACGCTTGAAATAAATTGATATGCACACCCCCAGCAAATTAAGCCAGCCGTCTGCGCCACTTGTGCACGAGCAGTTTTGTAGGTACGGCTACTGCCCACCAGCGCACAGCGTCTTGCTGCTGCCTCACCCAACGCAGGGCACTGTGTGTGTGACTGCATCGGAGGGGTACGTGCAGCCCTTTGGCTTGCACCCCACCTTTCCCCGAAGCGCCGTGTGCATTCTTTCGTTCATGCACACCCACAGGGGCAGCGTTGAGCGCGGCGACGTGGCTAACGCCTTGATGAATGGCGCGTCGCCGCAGATCATTGCGCGGGCTGCGGCGGGAGGGCCGCCGCGCAGGCCCCGCGACACACTCAATTTACAGGTCATTCACCGGGATGCCCTGTATGTAGTCGAGTAAGGTCACCGCACCAGTATGGTGGCCGCAATGATGCAGATGAGGGACACCAACACTGCGCACACACACGGCAGGGACACGGGGCCTTCATTGTGTGGGGTGGTGTAGCCGCGCACAGCTGCATCCATGCGGGAAGCGCGCGCGGTGCCGGGCAGCACACCCACCAGGCTGTCGCCTTGCGATGCCATTTACTGCAGCGGGTCACACCATGCCCCCCACAATCCACTCAAGCAGAAAGTATACACAGGCCATGCACATGAGCATCTGCGAGTCGGGTGGACCTGCAGGAGGGCGCGGGCGCTCCGGCGTGTTTGGCATGTTTACTGCGCCGGTGCAGTCACATCTCGTTCAGGACACTGGCGACGTACCACGTCAAGTTGCTCTCGTCGTACACACTGCAGGCTATGGCGCGGCACCTATCGGCCATGAGCCCCGCCTCGGCGTCGTGCGCCGCGAGCCACCGCAGGGTTTCGCACAGGTTGCGGAGGTCGGAGTGCACCCTGACCACGACGGCCGACGCCACCTCAGCAACGGGTGTGCTTTCCCTGAGGTATGTCCCCAAAAAGTACGACTCGGCCCAGTGGCGCGGGGAGGGGCATGTGTCGGGCGGGTCCACCACAATGACCACGGATCCGGAGAGGGCACACGCGGAAAAGTGTGTGTCGGCGGACTCCCCCACCATGCTCAGAAAGTACTTGCACTTCAGCGCCTCCACGTTGCCGCCGGCCTGCAGCTGGGAGCGTCGTTGTTCGCTTCGGGCGGTGGCTGTGCGTGGCGGCATGGGCGTGGCGTGGCTCTGTCCGCTGGGCTGGCACGTCAAGCGGCGCGGGGCAGGCGTAAAGCTAAGGTGCACCGCCACGCCGTCCAGCGAGCCGCAGTCGCTGGCGCCTTGCAGCACGCGGTGCACCTTGAGCATTTGGTTGTCGCCCTCGGACGACCCTGTGCCGCCCAGGGCGCCGTGCCACCACAAAGCCTGGACGCGCTTGTCCCACACCGAAGCCTTGACATGCCTTTTGAACTTGGTGGGGTTCACCCAAGCACTGGCCCGTTTGGCGCCCACGATGAAGCGCTGCGTGGCCAGCTCCCAGTCCAGAGGCTGGGGCAGGGACCAGTCCAGGGCCCCCTTGCCGGCGGCGAAGGAGAGCGCGGGAGTGCCACTCGGCAGCAGCGGCACAAAAGCGTTGGGGGGGGCTTGGCCCCACACCACTGGACAGGGGAATGTGTTCACAAGCAGGGTGGTGGCCTTCACTGTGTAGGCCTGACATGCCGATTCCACCATGTCCTGCACGTGGTGGATGTACGCCGCGGTGTATGGCGTGTTCGCGGCGTAGTCCAGCAGGGTGTTGCCGTTGGCGGTCCACGCCTTGTACTGCAGCTGCTGCGCCCGCAGGCCTGAAAAGAGCATGGTGCTGCACGACTGCGCCGCTAGGGACAGGTGGGTTTCGGGGGCCCACGTGTTCACGAATTGGTCGTTGTGGAACACGGTGCTTTTGTAGGGGGCGCCCCCCCCGCACTGCACCACTGCGCCGCTCTTTAGGGCGTGGAGGACCCCCGGAAGCCAGTGCAGATGGTCTGGATGAAACTCCATGGTTGGGCGTACCTGCACCCGTTTCTGTACAAGTGGGTGCACCTCCGAGTCACTGTCGTCGCCCCCCGCCGCCTCTGGCGGCGGCGCCGCGCAGTGCCCCGCGCCGCACTTGATCATCACATCATTCACACTTCGCAACACTGGCACAGAGGTGCCTGACCCAGCGCCACGCACTGCATCGGCAAAGGCCTTGTCGGCGTCTGTGCTGTGCTCGAAGCGCAGGGCGCTGCCGTGCAGCACCTCGTCACCATCGTCCGCCATGACCCGAAGAAGGAAATCGAACCGTATGAAAACACAGTACACGGAGCAAGGGACCGCAATGAATTGTGGCGCACCGACGGCGAGGTATGCGGGCGCGGCGGCGTACACCTCGTTCAGCGCCCCCTGCACCGAGGAGCCGCCCGTGTACTCGCAGCCGCCCGTGTACTCGCAGCCGCCCGCTGACTCGCAGGCGTCCGTGTACTCGCAGCCGCCCGTGTACTCGCAGGCGCCCACGGTGGAGCCGCCGTACACAACAAGCCAGACACAATACGCCAGCGCGTACTCCCCGACACACCCCTACTTTGACGAGGCGCCTTTTGACCGGCAGGGCGGGGTCAGCGCCGCGGCAGTCGCCGCACTCTGCGCCATGCCTCTCAACGGCCTGGCGCACATGCAGGTGCGCGGCGAAGAGCACACCGCCACCATGCGTGTGTTTTGGATCGGCACTGCACTGAGCACGGGGGAGGAAAATGGCATTAGCCGGGGTGTGGCGCTGACGGCGTCCCGGGGTGGCGCCTTTACGGTGCGTGTGGGCACCGACGCGCCTAGCGGGGTGCTGGTGGGGTGCACCGTGTTGGGGCCCAAAATGTAATACATTAGTAGCGCTTGTGGGCGCGACGTTGCCGGTGCCCCCACTTGTATTGCAAACGATATCCACAATATCCCATGGGGTCGTTTGTCCCTGTCGGACACATGGTGAATTGCCCGCGCACTCCGTCGTCGCGGGTGTGCCGCAGGCGGTGCAGGCGCCGCCTGGCAAATCCTCCTGGGTCGTCGGCGTCATCATCTGACATATTATCGCTGTACCGGTCCGGGGTTGGATAGTCCGACAACGAGCCAATGAGCCCATACTCCCTCCCCGTAAACGGATTGTCGCCTTGGTCTTGGTCCCATTCGTTTCCTGCAGCGTCCGCCAACGGAATGTCTTCTCGTGTCAGCAGTGCACCATCGTCCGGAGCCGCGGCACCTGCCCCATTGTAGGGTCTTGCTCGTCCGTAGTTAAAACTTGGTGTCGCATAATACCGCGGTTCTACGATGCGCGGCCGCTGCTCCGAGAACTCTACGCTGCGCGGCGGCTGATCTAAGAACGATTTTTCGGGGGTACTTTCATCATGTCGTGAAATTCTGTCGCGAACCATAAATGTTGGATCGTTATCATCATCCGACCCATCATAAAACTCGTCATGCGGAGGAGCAGAGGCGTTTTGCCACATATATGTCATATCCCTCACAATGGCATCAAAGTGATTGAAACGTTCTTCCCAATTGGGCTTGAGTTGTCTGCCTGCTGTTTTAAACACACGCTCCTCACGTATGATTTCATTTAAAACTGTTTGTGCGGATTGCCACAGTTTCGCGAACATGCTGGGATTTCTAATAAGCAATAGCGAGCCCCGCCCGTGAACGTCGCTCAATGCTGATTGTCGATGCAAGTAAACACGTAAAGTCCAACTCAAACGGGGGTATATAATCAATGCCGAAATGGAGCATCGCAATAATGTGAATAAAGGCCAGTTCCACTGTTTCGGAAGACGATCCTCGTAATTCATCTGGCTTACCACGTCCAACGGCACTTCTTTCATAAACTTTTGTGTTCCACCCCTCCATTCCTCATCAGCACGTTGATAAGCCATATTAGCATTGTTTGTTGCAGTGAAGGCGTGTTATGGGTATGGGACACACAAACAATACATTGGGCGGTGCATGTGGTCGTTTCGCGTCAGCTCTGTCTTGTCGGGTCATTGTGGTGCCCGGAGCTGCCGGTGTCCCCACCTGTATTGCAAACGATATCCCATGGGGTCGTTGTATTCGTCCTCGTCGCTGTCGACATTTACTGAAGGATACTCTGCCAAAGCATACGGTCCATTTGGTACACTGACAAATGGATTTTCATCGTCGTCTTCCTCGCTAAGACTACCCGCTGGTATATCGGCAAGCCCTGCAAAGTGCCCTTCGCCGTACTCCTGCGGCCCTGCCTGCCCAACCAATCTGTTCAAGGGTGGGGCAACAATACGCAGCGGCCGTAGCCGTGTGCGCAATGGCTCGTTTGTCGTGGGCATGGCCAGCGAATCCGGCTCATTGTCGCTGTCGGAGGAGTAGTGTCCGTCTGCATCCCGAATCGGAAGGGTGTGCTGGTTCCAGATATGAATCAACTTAGCAACAATGTCAGTCATAAACTCAACGTCCTGTGCGTTCTCGTCACCCCGCAGCATGCGCTCCAAATAGTCCTCCGCGGCATCCATGACACCTACATATTCATCAGTAAATTTACGAAGCAACACCCCGCCCCAATTCACAATGTCGCTCATGGTGAGGTGCCCATACCGCACAAATTCGCGTATGTCCCACCCCAAGTAAGGGAATTGAAGCATCACGGGAATGGAGCACCTTAGTCGAGTAAACAGTGCCCAATCCCACTCCAGGGGATCTTCCGCCGTGATGTACTCGTCAAGTACTTCTAAAGGCAACTCCATCATAAACTTGGGCAAGTCGTGCACCAAGTCCGGGTTTTGTAGTCCAAAAATTGGGTGCAGATGCAGCAAAGTCCCTTGGTCCCAAGGAGCGCTTTTATTGAAGATGATAAGTGCATAATCAGCTTTAGAGGTGAGGATTTTCCAATCTAAGGGTGCCTGGGGGTACCGAACCGCCACAGAGGGAGTACAGTCTGGTCGATGTTGCACAAGTTCCCAATTCCATTCGAAATACCGGTTGTGCAGTATGAACTCAATGGGAATGTCTAATCGGGAGGACAGTGTATTCCAATTTAGGGGAGCACCACTGGAGGCAACCCTTGTAAATTCAAGGGGCAAGTCTTGACGATTAGACAGAGTGTTGATGTCCCACGTCCCGAAAATCCATTGAAATTCAGGGTTTCGCGAAATTAAACGTAAGGGTGCGCGTTCGGTTAGTATAATAGGGTTCCACGGGTACTGTGGATGGCGCAACATGAATAGGGGAGAGATGTCAGATCTCTGCGTCAGCGTATCCCAGTTCCATGACGACCATGGGTTGGCCATCACCTCACTGAATGGAACATTTCTGGAGGTTTCTGCTATTTCGTTGAATCTGGCTTCTTGTGTCTCGTTGAATGTTGATGCCATGACTACAGCCCTTTACTGCGCATGAATTATTACTATTTGTATAGCACATGACCACCATAATGCGCGTATCCCGGCAATCCCAGTTCCTGGAACTTCCCGCCATGGTGCCGGCGTCCCCGGCGCCACCTGGCATATCCTGGGTCGTCGCCCTCTATGTCATCGCTGTACTCGTCCTCGGATGGATACGCCGCCGACGCAAAGGGCCCATGCTGCGCACCCGTAAAGGGATTGTCGTCTTGGTCTTGGCCCCATGCAGCAGCGGCGTCCGCCAACGGAATGTCGTCTAGAGCCGGCTGTAAGTCATCGTCTTCGATGTACGGAGCCGCGGCACCTGCCCCATAACTCACCCGCATGTTCTGCCGCGAGCGGGACAAGCGCGACAGGCTGCCGCGACGGGTAACTTGACGTGCCTCTGCACCTAACACCTGCACATCGCCCGGGTCATTCTCGTCGTCGGACTCTGGGTGAAATGCATCCCGCGCCACTATGTTGCGGCTCGTCCATATTCCGTTCAGCATTGTCTCCAACTCAATCAATAATTCCAAGGTCTCAACATCCACGTCCCCATCCTCATCCCCCGCCTCCAGTTCATTTACATATTGCTGCATGGAATCCAGCAAATCCACATACATACCTGGATCTTTACGCAGCACCACAGGCCCCCATGTAGCAATGTCCTGCGTAGTCAATCGTTCAGACCCCACAAATGTTCGCATGTCCCACTCAAAGTCGGGGTAGTCCTTCATTAGTGGCAGGGTGCACCTAATGTGTGTGAACAGCCCCCAATCAAAATTTTCCATGAACCCAGTCCTCTCCAAATCATGCGTCACATAATGCTGCAGCAAGCCCAGCGGCAAGTCCGTCATGAACTGCCACCTTTCAACCTTTGCGTCGTGGTCCCATGGACACGCAGAGTGGCCATCGATGTACTCATACATCGATATATGGGTGAGGTGCTCCCAATCCGAAGGAGCGTCGGAGTGAACATAGGCCATAAGAGGAGTGTAGTCGTCACGGCGGTGCACAATGTGCCACTCCCACGGGAGCTGTGCATGCGTCTCAAGTATGAAATCCATGGAGATGTCTCCTCGGCCGGACAGTGCCACCCAGTCCAAGGGAGCACCACTGGAAACCACCTCTTGAAAACGGTGCATCAGGTCGGGACGGAGGGACAGTGTCGTTGCATTCCATATTCCACCCGCCCACCGAAAGTCGGGGTTGAGTGCAATCGTCATAAGCGGCGCCCGCGCCGTCAGCGTTTTGGCGCTCCACATCAAGGAAGGGTGATCCATCATGAATTCGGGGGAGATGTCGGATCGCGCTGTGAGTATCAACCAGTTCCACTGCAGGTTGGGGTTGGCGATTACTTTCTCTACAGGGTCAATCAGCGAGCTGATTGAATTATTGGGTGCATTTATTCGGCGCTGTGCCGGGTTCTTTTGTAGGACATCCAGGACTCTGTGCGCCTCGCGAATAGCTGCCGCCCTATTAGCGGCATTAGCAGCGGCCACCCTGGCATCGGACTCAGCAGCCGCTGCCTCGTCGGCAAGTGCGAGCGCTATAGATGGACTCTCTGGCAGCCCCTGGCCCCCATTGGGTGTATAGTGCCTGCTTGACCTCTGACTATTTGGTGCCCCCACAACAGTCGCTTCAGCCCTCGCTGCTCCAACAGCAGATAAAATTGATGCAAATGGATTGCGGCTCCCTGTCCCCTCTAGCGACTCCTCGTCATCATCGGGTGATCCTGCAGCGGCCATTATGAGCTCTTTACTGCTTCCGTCCAATGCCGGTAATTGCCATCACACCCGCCACAGTTCCACCAATGCAAGCTGGCTCACGCGGCGTGCGTTTGTGCCCCGGGGTACCCACAGCCAATGCCGCCAGAGCCCGTGCGCATCTGCACCTGAAACCCTGCAGAGGTGGGGGCGTTCAATGGGGTGCTTCCCGTGGCGGCGGGGGCACGACTCCACAGTGCTCGCGCCCCAGTCAAATCATGAAGCGCGCACGTAAATCCGCCAGCCAAATAGCCGCCGACAACGTCGCCAGCGGCCGGGCGCACCCCGGCGTGGCCAAGCAGGATGTGTACGCCGCCCTGCACGCCGCAAAGAGCCACGCGCAGAGGGAGTGCGACGCGCTGCCCGTCGTGAGTGCCCTTTTGGCGCGGCTGCAGAGACAGGCCGACGCGCTGCCGGCAGAGGGGGTGCGCGAGTGCACCCGCGTGGCCCTGCGCGAGGCCATTCGTCGGGCCGCCATGCGGCAGCGCTTCCTGCAGAACGAGGGGCCGCTGCACGAGGTGCAGCGGCGCATCCAGCCCTTTGTGCGGCACCACCACGCCCTGGTGGCGGCGGCGGCCCTGGCGCCGTGCACCCCGGACAACCCCTCGGGCTTTGGGTCCTCCCAGGCGTACAACGAGAGCGAGAGCACGCCCTCCAAGCGGGCCCGGCTGCACACCCGTGTGGATGTGGAGGCGTACCAGCGCGCGGAGCGGCTGCACGCCGTGTCGCACAGCCTGGGCGCGGCCATGTCGCAGAGGGGGGGCGCCGATGCCGCCCGGGTCATGTCGCGCACCAGTGTGGTGGACGTGTGCCCCAGGTGCCCGGGGCACCCCGTGCTGCAAATGGATCCGGTGGAGGCGGTGCTGCTGTGCCCCTCGCCGGCCTGCGCCTTTTCAAGGCGCTTCCAGAGCTTGACGTGCCCCACCCTCACCCACGAAGACAAGGCCAGCGCGGCGCGAGCTGGACCCAACCCCACCACCGAGATATACTTGGCCATGCAACTGTGCTCCGCCGAGGAGAGCAAGCCCGTGCCCCAGGAGGTGCTGCAGGCGGTCATGGACGAGCTGATGGACTGCGGGGTGCCCCCCACCCCCCGCGCGGTGAGCTACGACGCCGTGAGCGCCGCCCTCAAGACGCGGCGGCTGGCGGGGTACTACGACCAGCGCACCCAGATCCGCGCCCGCATCATGGGCATCCCCCCGCCCCGCTTCACGGTGCACCAAAAGGCCACCCTGGCAGCCATGCACGCCATTACGTGCCACATGCAGCCCTGGGTGGACTCCACCAAGCGCGCCCAGAACCTGCAGGCGCGCCTGGTCTTCATGTGCCAGCGCATGGGGTGGTGGGAGCACATTGTGGCCCCCCGCTTTGTGTCTGGCCCCGAAATGTGTGCGCGGTACGACGAAGTGAACCGGCTGGTGTGCGCTGCTCTGGGGTGGCCGTACTACAGCTGCGCAGCCACCCAGGCCAACCGCGCAGCGGCCACGCGCTTCCAGGCCGAGCTGGAGCTGCTGCACCGTTCCATGCAGTTCCTGCAAAAGGTGCCGCACACCCCGCCCCGCGCCGGCGCGCAGCCCGTGCCGGCCAAGGGAAAGTCCAAAAAGCGCGCCCGCCCCGCGAGCACCGACAGAGTGGGCAAGGCCAAGCGTGTCGCCGCATGAATGCATTTCTACATGGCAAGAAAGCACGCACTGGACAGGGTCTTGGCGTCCACTGCACTGTGCGCCGCCTCTGCCACTGTGCTGACGCTCTCCAGGCTGTCGTAGGCGGGCACGGCGCCCATGTCGGGGAGGAGCACCCGAACGGGGCGCAGCACCAGGGTGGGCTTGTTGTGCACACCCTTGACCCCCGCTATCTTGCGGGTGACCCCAGATGCCGCTGCCGCGTAGTTCTGCACAGTGCACGCCAGGACGATGCACGGCGCGCCGGTCCACTCCCCGGCGGGGGGCATGCGTGCCCACGGGGCAGGCAGCTCGGCGCTGGACGCGACGCCGCCGCGGCGTCTGGCGGTGCGGGGAACAGCGCTGTGCAGGGTGTGCACCGCAGTCTTTACACAGTCGGTGGAGGTGATGCACACCTCCAGCACACCCTCAAAGACACGCACGCTTTGGCCCAGGAGGGGCGTGGGCTTCCCGTCGCGGCCGTGTGTGAACAGCGCCACGACGGCGCTGCGGCCCCGACCCATGCTCCAGGTGGCGCCGCTGCTCGGCGCGGCGGGGCCGGACCACTGCGTGGCACAGAGAATGTCCACAGTGTGCTGGGAGGTCCACTGGGCCCGGGTGCGTGTGGCGGTGTGTGGGCACAGCGGCGGCATGGCCCGCGGCACAAAGTGCAACGCGTCTTGCATGGCGGCCGTCTGCGCCAAAAAGTCCGTCAGGGTGCAGGGCTTGTGCCACTGCGGGGTGACAAAGCCCAGAGGCAGCCCCTGCGCGCCGCACACATTGCTGCCCGTGGCCGCAAAGAGGACTTGAGCCAGGGCGTACCGGTCGTCGAAGCTGCTGCAGCGCCAGGAGGAGGAGGCGTGGCCCTGCATGGCCCGCCCCGACAGCAGCACCAAGTCCAGCACCTGCATCACCACGCCGGGGACGCCGGTGGAGCTGAGGCAGGGCACCACCGCGACGTCCACCAGGGTGCCGCGGAACATGGCGGGGGGCGCGCACACCGGAACGTGCACCATGTCCACGGCGGACCACTCCCTGGGCTTGTGCACCGCAAAGCACGCGGGGTGCCCCGCGGGGTCCGTAGCGAACATGAGGGTGGCAACGTCGGCGTGCAGCGGGACGCTTTGCACCGCGTGGCTCTGGCAGACCAGCGCATCGGTGTCCTGCGCCGTGGCCACGGGGACGTGTGTGTTCACGGGGCACCGCTTGGGCGCGCCTGCCCTCCGCAGCAGCGCCGCGCACTGCGCCAGCACACCCGCCGCTTGCGCGGGGGAGGCGACACACACATCCGCGGCGTCGCCGTGCCTGGCGCAGTCGTACACTCTAACACAAGCGCGTAAGGCGTGCATGGCAAAGAGGGGAATTGGAATTGTGCGGGGGGTGTCCCCAAACTGGGCAGCGGCGCGTTGCGCGCCCCGGCAGGGGCGTCAGAAGCCAGGAGCAATGCATTCACATGGCGCAGGTTATGGCCAGCAATTGCGCCTGCAGGGCACTGCGGCCTTCCTCGTTGGCGCACGCCGTGGACAGGGGCTCCAGGACAGCGTCCTCGTCCGCCAGGTCCTTCAGGAGGGCGCGCAGGACGGGGCACTGGGGCTGGCCGCCCGCCGGAATGAGCGCCGTGAACACCGCGGGCGCCGTGCCCATGTGGTATGCCTCGTCGGTGCTGCCCTGCACCGCGGTGCGCAGGACCTCGGCCTGCCCCGCAGTCCACGCCGAGTCAGTGGGCAGGCCCACCCAGTACACATTGTGCCGCGGGCGGGAGACGCCCTCAAAGTGGCGCGCCGCCTCTACATCCCTGGCGCTCCACCGCTGCACACTCTGCGCCAGGGTGTCCAGCCGGGCGGCGCCGGACGTCAGGTGAAAGATGCGCTGCACAGACGCCACGGCGTTGTGGATGTAGGCTCCGAGGTGCGTGACGCACTCCTTGGAGTGCACCACGAATTCGTACCTGCCCCAGGGGGGCATGGCCAAGTTGAGCGAGGCATCCAGCCCCGCCAGCTGCAGGGTGGCGGCGCGCACGTCCACCGGCGTGATGTGGGTGTCGCTGCCCTCCTCCCACGCCTCCACGTAGTCGGGGAAGAGCACGTCGCTGCCGTCCGCCAGCTTTTCCGCTAAATGTATCAAGTCGTGAAAGGTGGGCGGAACAACGGCCATCCAGGCACTGAGCAGGGGGAACTGGGTGGAGTCCGTGGGCAGCGCCACGGCTTTGGCGTTGATTGGGCGGTGCAGCCACGTGGTGCTGGGCGGGCCGGTGTAGTGCGGCAGCCTGTGCAGGTTGGTGAGCGCCATTTCAAAGGTGAGCGACAGGGTCTTGGCGGTGTCGGCGCCCCGCTGCTCGGCCTTGAGGCAGGGGGTTTGCAGGTACGTCAACAACTGCCCCAGCTTGGTGTTCACCTGATTCACGCTGTTGGCCAATTTGATGCACTGTGCGTGGGCCGCCAGCAAGCCGTCCTCCCCCAGCTCAAAGGTGCCACTGTGCTGCTTGGCGGAGCCGTCCTTGCACGCCCGCGAGATGGCGTGCATGTACTGCGCCGCGTAGCTGCAAAAGGCCCTCGCTTCGCGCACCTTTTGCAGCCGGGCGCCCAGCGGCAAGGCGTGCCGCGCCGGATGCATCCTCCGAATGACGTCCATCATGTCCCCATTGGGCATGCACATGGTCAGCCGCACAATGAAGTCCCGGTTGGCAGTGGCGCACGCTCCCCTCGCGGCCTCAATGGCGGCTGCAATGCCCAGCATGTTCCCCGTCACGTTCTCCAGAAAGTCCCCAAACATGGGCAGCACCATTTGCACGCACAGCGCGGGCGGGGCGTCCGGAGATGCCATTGTGTGTGCGAAAAGTGTAAAGGGGGCGCGGCGGCATGCATTGAAAGGAATGTGTGCAGCTGGCGCGGCGTCGTCCGTGTGCATTGGAGTGCGACCCATGGGTTCACCTTGGTCTGGGGGCGGTCAGCAGGGAGGCGCACAGCGTGGCGGCGGAGCCGTACACCCACGCCACCACCTGCTCCACCAGGGCGTTCCACAGTCGCGCGCTGTGCTCCGAGGGGCCAAGGGCAATTGTGCCCCCAATTGCCACGGCGTGCAGCAGGGCGGTGACTGCGCCCACCCCCAGCGCCGTGCGCACCGTGAGGCACCATGCCACGTCGGCGTCGTACAGCCCAATGGACGGGTTGGAGGAGGGGGTGTACACATTGGCGCAGGCACTGCAGGGACCGCCCTGGTGGCGGGGCGGCGGCCCTGTTGCCGTGCGCCGACGGGGGTTTAATATGCCCCCTACAGCGGCGCACACGGACGTGCCCTGCTGGTGCAGCGTGGTGCGGCGGTACATCCTGGCCACGGCCACGGCCAGGAGGGTGTAGGCCACTGCCGAGTCTGGGACTTGGTGCCACGGCGCCGGCAGGGTGTACCCACTGGAGGTGGCGCTCACCGCGGCCCACGTTCCCAGCACCAGCGCGCTGAGCGCGGTTTCGGGCCCCGTTGCCAGAACGCACACAAAGGCGGCCGCCCGTGTGACAAAGAGGAGGACGGCGCACGCGGGCAGGAGCCACTGCCGCACCACCGAGTTGCTCAGGACGCCGCTTTGGGACACGGCCATGGTGTACCCAAACAGCACAGTGGCGGTGCCCAAAAAGACGACAAGGTGGGTCGCGATGGCCGCGGCGGAGTTCACGCGGCGCCACACAACGGGCAGCGGGGCAGGCGGCACTTGCCTCGGGGGCGTGGGTTCTAATTGTATTCCGGGGTCGCTGGCTCGCCTGCCGCCCCTACCCGGCAGGACACTGCGGCGCGCTGGGGAGCGCGCTGGGGAGAGCCTGGGATTGAGCGCCCGAGCAGTGTCGGGGCCGCTGCTGATTTCGCTGCGGAGGCCGCCGCTGTTGACGCCGTTGTAGGAGCCAGACTCACTGGCGTCCCCGACATGAGGCCAGGCACCACGCTCTGGGCTACCGCGCATACCAAACGGGTCAGTGTCCACGCGTCGTGCACCCCAATGTCCCGCGCCAGGAAGAACTGGTTGCAGTGCACCCTGGCCTCTTGCGGGGAGATGTCCTCTGTGAATATGCACAAGAAAACGCCCAGGAGGTGGTACACAAACACAATGTCAATGGAATTTAGCACGCCTACACAACGCGGCTGCAGCGCGACCACTGTGCACACACGGTCCAGCAGCCTGTCGGACCACCCCGTTGCTTCAATGTACTGGGCCATGGCGCGCTTTACTGCAATTACCGGGAACTCCACGACAGCAAGTTCATAAGGGTGGACTTGGGGGGCGACGCCGCTGCCGTCCCGCCGGGCGTCACGGACCCCGTCCGGCTCCGGTGAAGGACCTGCGAGGCTGCCGCTCCGTCGACGCTTGTCTGGGAAGAGGCGGGTGTGACCGCGCTGCAGCATTGATTCCCGGGGGGCAGGCGCAGGGAGGGCACACACGGCGCCCCGCTGTGTGTTTGCGGAGATGTCTGCACACCGGCATCGCTCGTCAGAACGAACTTGGCGGGCCGCGCATCTGGGCTTTGCACGCTGCCCGAGAGGGCGTAGGAGCCCCCGAATCGGGTGAACATGGCGCTACGGTATGTGACTTGCAATGGCTTCCTGCATCTCGGTTGTGTCGTCGGCGCATTGGGAACTGATGGTGTGCATGGCGGCCCGCAGTTTCTTGCGCAGGGTGGTGTACTTGCTGGTGGGGGGCAGGGGTGCGCCGGCGCACACGTCAATGAAGGCGGTCACCATTTCGCGCGCCAGTTTGGGCCGGCGCAGCGCCAGGACGCACTGCACCATGCCACACCACGACGCCAGGTGGGGGAGGAAGCGGGACATGCCGCTCATGGCCGCGCGGGCGAGGGACGCCACCCGCTCGCCGTCTTGCTGGCGTCGCGTCGCGGCGTGCAGCTTCATCCACACCTGCGCACACAGTTTGCGGGCCTGTCCGGCCGAGTCGCTGTGCACCATGGCGTGCAGAATGGCGGTGTGCCCCTCGGTGGCGCCGACGATGCACGCCAGGGCAATGGGGGGGTACGCCGTCAAGCCGCACGCCTGCAGCACAGAGAGGAGCACCCTGGAGCGCGCCGCGGGGTCCTCCGCCGCGTCCTTCACCCGGCGCAGGCCACTGATCAAGCGGTCAATGAGGGCCTTGTGGGAGGGCGGGGGCTTCACCCGGCGCATGGCGGTGTACAGCGCCCCCGTGTAGTCCTTGAACATGGCCGAGTGCAGCATGCTGACTAGGTGCGTGATGGAGTGCGCCATGGCCCTCACCAGCATGGCGGCGTCCATGCATCCCACCTCCCGGTTTCCGCCGCCGTGCATCATGAGCCGCGCAAAGCCGGCAGGGGGAAAGGTGCGGTCCCGCCACACACACACCATCAAGGACACCACAGCGTCGTGCTGGCGGCAAATGGGGCACTGGGGCGGCTGGCTCTTCTTGGAGGACTGCACAAACCACTGCTTGGCGGCGTCGGCGTGCAAGCCGTGCCCGCACGCCAGCCAAATGCACTCCTCATCCGGCAACTCGCACTGATTGATTGGGCAAAACATGGTGGCACATAAAAAGCCGGTGCATTGTGGGGGTTTGGTTGGAGCAATGTGTGAGTGAGCGCGCCGCGCCGGCTCGACACACAGCATTGGGGGCAGGGGCAATGGCGCAGCCGGCCCCCTGCCTCAGCAATGCGGGGCAACCCAGCAGCCCGCCGTGCACAACACCCTGCTCCTCAAAATCGTATTCCATATATTTGTCCACTTGCACCGCGCACCACACACTGCACCATTTATCGGCACCATGCAGTCTATTCAGGCCCCCGCAAACATTCCCGCCTCTGCGGCGCAGTTGATGGACACCCTCATGTCCTCCGCCCCACACACTGGCGCGGACAGCGCCGCGCACGCCACGGTGTTGACCCGGTCGGGCGCCACGGAGCGCTTTGACGCGGCAAAGTACGGCACGTGGTTGCGCACCGTGGGCTCCGCCCTGCCCGGGGTGGACCTGGCCGCGCTGGCGCACACCGTGTCGCGCCAAGTGCACAAGGGCAAAGGCGACGGCACCCGGGCCATGGCCGATGTGCAGCGCATCGCCTCGGACGAGGCGCAAAAGCTAGTGGCGATGCACCCCGACTGGGGACTGCTCTCGGGCCGCATCCTTGCGTGGATCCTGCAGCGCGAAGTGCCCAACACCTTTTCCGGCGCCGTGCGCGTGGCGGCGCAGCGCGGGGTGGCGTACAACGCCGCCTTTTTGAAAGCCGTGTCCACCAGCGCGACCGTGCTGGACGCCATCATCCACCCCGCCCGCGACTTTGAGTTTGACGGCTTTGCCATGCACATGCTCACGCAGTCGTACCTGGTCAGGGTGCCTGGCGGCGAGGATGTGCTGGAGACGCCGCAGTACATGTACATGCGCGTGGCGCTGGCCACATACGGGGAGGACACACTGCGGGTGGCGCAGCTGTACCACGCCCTGTCGGAGCACCGCCTCACCATGGCCACGCCCACCCTGTTCAATGCAGGCATGCGTGTGCAGCAGCTCAGCTCCTGTGTGCTCATGTCCACACGGGAGGACAGCATCGACGGCATCTTCGACACGGCCAAGGACATGGCGCGGCACTCCCAGCGCGCCGCGGGCATCGGCCTGGCCGTGTCCAACCTCCGCGGCAAGGGCTCCCGCATCGGGCAAGCCGGGCGCTCCGGCGGCATCAAGAAGTTTGTGCAGGTGTTCAACTCTGTGGCCCTGGCGGTGAACCAGGAGGGCCGCCGGCCCGGCTCAGTGGCCATTTACATTGAGCCGTGGCACGTGGATGTGCTGGATGTCCTGGAGCTGCGCCTGCCCACGGGGCACACCGCGGACCGGGCGCGGGACCTCTTTTACGCCCTGTGGATCCCCGACGAGTTCATGCGCCGTGTAAAGGCGGACGAGTCGTGGACCCTCATGAGCTCGGGGGACTTTGCCGCCCACGAGCCCAAGCTGGACGAGGTGTGGGGCGCGGAGTTTGATGCTTTGTACGCAGGGTACGAGGCACGCATCCGGGCTGCCCCCGAGAAGTACGCCGGGAACCGGGTGGTCAGCGCCCGCAAGATGTGGGCGCGCATCCTGGAGATCAACTTTGAGACCGGCATGCCCTACATCCTGTACAAGGACGCGGCCAACCGCACCAGCAACCAGAACCACCTGGGCACCATTCGCTCCTCCAACCTGTGCTCCGAAATCGTGGAGTACACCAACAAGGACCAAGACGCGCTGTGCAACTTGGCCTCCATTGCCCTGCGCAAGTTTGTGGAGGGGGCGGTGTACAACCACGAGGCCCTGTGGGACACGGCGTACCAGACTGCCCGCGCCCTGGACGCCATCATCGACGTGATGACCTACAGCACTGCTGGGGGCGCCAAGACCAACGCGGCCTACCGCCCCATCGGCATGGGGGTGCAGGGCCTGGCAGACGTCTTTGTGATGCTGGGCTTGCCCTACGACAGCGCGGCGGCCGAGGCCCTGAACAAGGAGATCTTCGCCACCATGTACCACGCCGCCATCACAGCGTCGGTGGACTTGTCCGCGGAGCGCGGCGCCGCGCTGGGCACGGGGGGCACCAGCGGCGCCTTTGACACCTTTGAGCGGTGCGCCATGGCGCGGGGGCAGCTGCAGTTCGACATGTGGGCGGAGCTCAACGCGTCCGAGGGGTGGACGCCCTCCCCGCGGTACGACTGGGACGCCCTGCGGGTGCGGGTGACCACGCACGGCCTGCGCAACTCCCTGTCCATTGCCCTCATGCCCACCGCCTCCACCTCCTCCATCATGGGCAACGCGGAGTGCTTTGCGCCCTACAACGCCAATGTGTACATCAAGAACACACAGGTGGGCTCCTTTGTGGTGTGGAACAAGCACCTGGTGCGCCGGCTGGAGGGCGCGGGGCTGTGGACCGACGCCGTGCGCAACTACCTCCTGAGCAACGACGGCACTGTGCAGGGGTGTCCCGGGGTGGACGCACAGACGCAGACCCTCTTCCGCACCGCGTGGGAGCTCAAGAACCGGGCCATTGTGGACCTCGCCGCTGGACGGGCGCGGTATGTGTGCCACTCTCAGAGCATGAACATGTATGCGCCCCCCAACGTCCCAGGCAACCACATGGTGCGCGCCCTGAACCTGGCCCTGCAGTACGCCCACACCCGGGGACTGCCCACCGGCAAGTACTACCTGCACTCCAAGGCCGCCTCGCCCGCGCAGGTGGTGCCCATCTCTCCCGTGTCCACAGTGGGCTCCGCCGACTGCGTCACTCCCGTGTGCACCCGCATTCGCGCTGCAGGCGCCGCCCTGGAGGAGTGCGTTGCCTGCTCCGCATAGAGGCCAGCTTGAATAAACACGCGCGCACAATGGACCATCTAACATCTTGCATCCCCACCTTTGCGGTGCCTGGACGCTTTGCGCGGCCCAGTGCCACCGGCGGCGTCACGCGTCGGCGCATCCACGCCGAGCACGCCCGCCTGTTGAACGGGTATGCTTACCAATTGGACCGCCTGCCGCCCCTGGTCGCGGCAAAGGTGCGGCCGGAGCGGTTTTTCAGGCAACCAGTGCCTGGCCCGCCTGTCATTGGTGTGTCTCAAGGCTTCCGTCCCCGGTGAGGGTGCACGGCAGCGCAACGACGCGTCGGTTTTGTGAATTTAGCAATCGGCCGAGGCAGATATATGTGCACCAACCTTTTCGGGCTGATTTTTTTTCAACCGTCGAAATCCTAAACCTCGAAACGTTTCATCTCTCCAAAAGTGGTTTTGGCTCGAAACGAAACGCCATTGCACGATTGGCGGCGGGCGCGATGACGGTCTGCGCGATGACGGCGGCGGCAGCGCAGAGGCGGCGGGCGCGATGACGGTCTGCGCGATGGCGGCGGCGGCAGCGCAGAGGCGGCGGCGGGAGCGCAGAGGCGGCGGCGGCAGCGCAGAGGCGGCGGCAGCGCAGAGGCGGCGGCAGCGCAGAGGCGGCGGCAGCGCAGAGGCGGCGGCGGGCGCGCAGAGGCGGCGGCGGGCGCGCAGAGGCGGCGGCGGGCGCGATGACGGCAGCGCAGAGGCGTCGGCGGGAGCGCAGAGGCGGGAGCGCAACGACGCACCGGTTTTGTGAATTTCGCAATCGGCCGAGGCAGATATATGTGCACCAACCTTTTCGGAATGAATTTTTTTCAACCGTCGAAATCCTAAACCTCGAAACGTTTCATCTCTCCAAAAGTGGTTTTGGCTCGAAACGAAACGCCATTGCACGATTGGCGGCGGGCGCGATGACGGCAGCGCAGAGGCGGCGGCGGGCGCGATTGGCGGCGGGCGCGATGACGGTCGCGCAGAGGCGGCGGCGAGCGCGCAGAGGCGGCGGCGAGCGCGCAGAGGCGGCGGCTTCCGTCCCCGGTGAGGGTGCACGGCAAGGCCGCCCCGGCCCCGCCCTTTAACAAACACGCAGCCATGTCGACCCTCATAGCAGCGAGCCCCGCCTTCACAGTGGCCGACACCCACCATGCCAGGGTCCACCCGCCCTTGCGCAGCGTGGTGGAGCCCACCCGCGGCGCCGACAGCTTCTCGGGGCTGATTGTGAGCGTGCCGCACTACATGGTCCTGGGCCCTCCCCGGGTGCAGGGCACCTCTGGGCTGTGGATGGACGCCGAAGTGGACAAGCCCCGCGAGACGACGCTGTCGCGCGTGGGACATTTCTGGAAGGCGCAGAGCGTGTGCGCCCTCAGCTTGACCGTGTCGGTGCTGGCCATCACTGCCGAGGGCGGTCTGCGCTGGATCGACAACACCGATCCAGTGCTCATTGAGCCCGCGGCGCTGCAGTGGCACCTCGCGGTGAACCACTGCGTCTTCACGGTGCACAACGCCACTGCTGTGCCGGAAAAGTGCGCCGCCCTGACGCACAAGAGGTGGGCGTGGATGCCCACGGTGTTCCTGCCGGAGCAGGTGAGCGCGGGGTGGGCGACGCACACACGGGCGCTGCGGGCGCCAAACGTCATGTACCGGCACCTTTCCGCCCTACCCGCCAAGCTAGTCGTTGCCTCCACCATGCAGCACATTGTGTGCGCCTTGGATTTTCCGGGGGGGGTGAGCTTGGCGCAGCCCACTGTGCAGCAGTCCTTCACGGCCAACGGGTTCCTCGTGTGTCCCGCGCGGGTGTGCGCCACGCTGCAGAGCGGCGGCGGCGCGGCGCACGCCCACGATGTGCGTGTGGTGCAGGAGATGGGCACCTGGGCATCCGCCATGAAGGCGCCACCGGGTGCGCGCCCGGCGGACATCATCCTGGCGGCGCACAACACCTTGCCGGGGTTGGTGGTGCTGGCGGTGCGGCAGGCGCAACCGCAGGGGTACGTGGCGGCCTGGGCCCTCACACACGGCGGCGACGAGGGCCATGGGCACAGGTGTGCGTGGGAGCCCATCGCGGCGCCGGGGGTGCGCTCCCGCATGTGGCGGTGGTGGCCCTATATCCTAAAGCGTGTGCACGACGCACACGCTGCGCGGGACGCTGCGCAGCGGGTGATGTACCTTGTGGGCGCGTGCGGCAGCGCCAAGCCCGGGTTTGTGCACACTGCCCACCCCGAGGCCCTGGCGCGCGCCGGCGCGGCGCCCACGGAAGAGAGCCACCACATGGACTCGAGCGAGGTGGACCCGGTGCACGTGCACCGCGAGGCGTACCTTTTGGCGGCGCCCGCGGTGCACGACGCCGCGCCCCTGGCTGTCCTGCCCTCCCTCCCAGTGGAAAGCTCCGCGGGCCTCACGGCGCTGGATTTCATCACGCCCCGCGCAGTAATTGTCCTGCGGCGTGTCGCATGACCCCTTCGCCCCCACAGTAAACGGAGCAGCGAACATGGCGTCTCGACCAACCATCACACAGGTGGGGCCCACCCAGGCCCTCATTAAGACCCCCGCGCAGCGCAAGAAGGACAATGAGCACAAGAAGATGCTGGTCATTGGCATTGGCGTCGTGTCCGTGATGGTGGCCGTCGCAGTGGGCCTGGTGCTGGGGCTGGTGGTCTTCAAGAAGCCGTACAAGGGCGGCAAAGGGTCCAAGGGCAGCACCCGCGTCATGATGCTGGCGGCCAGGCTGCCCACGGCGGCTTTCAGCGACACCACCGCCGCGTCGGCGCTCAAGGACATGGCCACTGTGATGGAGACCCAGCTGCGCGCCAACCTCGGCAAGGTCAAGGTGTGGGTGTACCCCGCCGCCCTGTCGGAGCTGGTGTGGACCGCCGATAACTCGAGCGATGTGGTGACCAACGTAATAGTGGCCGAGAACAGTGTGTGCGCCGCGGCAACCTTTGCCGACGGCACCACCGCCTCCAACGTCTCGTCCTGGAGCATCGTCGCCAAGAAGGCCGTTGGCAACTCCACCTCGGTGCCCAAGAACGGCGCCTTTGTGGTGGAGACGGACGCCACTGCGGCGCAGCTGATCGTTGCGGCGGCAGCAGTCACTGCCGCCTCCATCAAGGCGGTGGGCACTGACACCACCGTCCCCAGCAAGCTGCAGTTGACCATTGCGGGCACCACTGTGGAGTCCGCTCCGACGGCGGACGTGGCAAAGGCTGTGTGTGTAGCGTAGGCTTGAGAGCTCATCAATATATTACAACAAGTCGCACCCTCACTCGCCCAAGATGGCCTGCCGCATGCTTGCACAGTACGCGGCAGTCCACCCACACACCCTGGCGGCGCTGAGCAAGCCATCTGCTACCAAGCGCTGCACCACACTGTGCGTGGTGTCCCACGGGCCGCCCAAAGACGACAGCGCCACCCCCATGCGCGCCGGCGCCGCGAGGCACATGGATATGCCCCGCACCGTAAAGAGCAGGCAGGTGAGCCGCGCAATGACGTAGGCGGGCGTCCTGGCTCTGGTGTGCAGCGCCGCGTGCTGCAGGACACACCGCCGCGGGGTGGGCAGGCACGCGGGGCCGGCCAGCTGCAGCACGCCCACAAACTGCGCCCGGGTGAACCAGGCGTCCATGGTGGCGCCCGGCCGCGCACAGAAACTGACGCTGCAGTTGATGGCCTTGGCGCGCACCATGGTGAGCATGTACTGGATGTGCCACACACTCATTGGCGCCTGGGTGGCGCACACCAGGGCCATGACCCGGATGGCGGCCACGCAAGCGGCCACGCGCGAGTCGCTGGTGCCAATGTCCCTCCACACAGCCGCGCGTTGGGGTTGGTGCAGGGCGGCGCAGGGCAAGGACCGCGCCTCCTCCACGTCCAGGCTGCGGATGGGCGTGACCACGGCGCCTGCCGCTGCGCGGGCCGCCTCCATTTCTTGGAGGGGCCGCTTGCCGTTGTCCAGCTCGCTGACCAGAGCGGCCATGCCGTCGCACAGCGCGCGCGCGCCGGGCCGCTTGGAGGTGCGCAGGTTCAGACACGCCTCCAGCAGCTTCAGGGTGGTCTTTGTGGCCCGGGGGAGGTGGGCGCGCACAAAGGCGGGCGCTTGCGCCGCGCCGCGCTGCCTCAGGGTCATAATCGCCACCCGCGAGGCGGGCCACGTTGCCCCGGGGTGCTGCGCCACGTACAGCAGGTGCGCCAGGGTCATGCCGAAGCTGTACACGTCCCCCGCGAACATGGCGCCCCGCCTGAGGCGCTGCCGCCGGTCCCACCCCCACTCTGGTGGCCGGGTGTACTCGGTGCACAGCATGATGTCGTGCGCGCCGTCGCCCGTGCCGGCGCCCCACACGGTCCAGGGGCACTGCGCGAGCCCAAAGTCGGTGAGGCGCGCACCCGCGGCGCTCACCAGGATGTTGGCCCCCTTGATGTCGCAGTGCGCAAAGCCCAGGGCGTGCAACTCCAGGAGCCCGCGGGAGACATCCAGCATGGCGCTGCACACGGCGTGCACGCTGCGCATGCACGCAAACTGCTGCACAGCGTTTTGGAGGGTGTCCCACGCCCGCGGCATCTCGAAAAAGGCAAACAGGTTGGACGAGTACTCGGAGGGCCGCAGGAGCAGGGCGCGGGGCGCGGTGCAGTGCGTCGCGCGGGCGCACACCGACCCCACCAGGGCCTCCATGAATGTCTCCTTGTCCAGTGCGTCGTCTGCGCGGGGCGCCCGGTTCTGGTCAATGGCCTTGCACACGATGCGGTCCGCGTGGAAGGAGTGTGTGCCGCCCCTAGTGGTGTGTGTGTCCACCAAGGTGTCCTCGGTCCACTCCACGACGCTCTCGACGCTCTCGTCGTCGTCGCTGTCCGACACGGCGCTCCCGGCGGCCGCGGGTACAAGGGGGTGCCTGCTGCTCCCCACACCCCGCAACCGGGCCGTGGTGTATATTTGGGCGTTGCCAGTGTGCCGCAGGGTCTTCCACCCCAGGGTGGTGGCGGTCTCATTGTGGTCCGTGTTCCCCTCCATATTGCTGGCTGTTTACTCCTGCCGAGCCCAGAAAGCAGTCATAGACGCCTGTGAGCGGTTATATCCCCCCCCGCTGGGGCACAACTCCACCCCCCGCAAGAAGTTCAGGGCCGGCAGCAGCTCCGCCGCGGACAGCTGCGTCACGTACTGCGCGGCACTGCGGTCCCACACCCCGGCGCGCGCCGAGCCCACCCCCTGCAGGAGGGCCAGGCACGCAGCGGCGGCGGCCAAGTGCTGCGGCGGAAAATCCCACATGGTTGTGCTGCAGGCCGCCCGGGAGAGCAGGCACCACACCCCCGGGGCCACCTTGGCGCGCACCTCGCGCGGCAGCAGCATGAGAGTGAGCACCGCAAAGTGGTACACTGTGGGCCCCGACAGGCGGTAGTCCACCTCGCGCAGCAAAGCCATTTCCTGGCGCACCAGTTGCTGGGCGGTGTACGCGCCGCCGCACACCTCGGCGTAGTCGTGCAGGTCCGTCTTCTCGCAGTCGCACTCCTCGTACTTTGCCGCGATCCACAGCGCCGTCACGCCCAGCAACTGCAGGACTTTGCGGGAGAGGGTGGGCGCCTTGACCAGGGCCCGGTCCAGCACCCCCACCGCCAGAAAGAAGGACGCGGCGTGCAGCCGCTTGGACATGACCACGTCCAACATCCAGTCCACCAGGATGTGCCGCATCCTGTGGTTCACGTCAGTGTGCTGGTCCATGAACGTGCCGCACAATGCGCCAGAGGTGACTTGGGAGCAACGCAGGGTGTGCGTCGCCCTCGCTTTTTTGAGCTCGGCGGGGGGCACCGCGTGTGTCCACAGCTCCGCGCTGGCCACTGCGTCCGCCACCGCGCCGTCAAAGGGGCTGGGGGTGGGGTCCGGGTCTGGCAAGTCGGGGGGCGGCGGCCCCACGGGCGGGGGCACCGCGGGCGGCGGCACCGCGGGCGCCGGGGTGGACACTCGCGCCACACTGGCCGCGGCGGCGCCCGCAAAGCCGCCCCGAGCCGCGGCAGGGAGCTGGGGCTTGGACATACTTACCGAGGATGGGGGTGCCCGCACTTTACTGCGGTTGTGCGCCGCGGGTGCGACTGGCTTCGATGCGGGCCATGGCGGTGACCAGGGCCTTGCGGTCCTGCACACTGAGCTCCTTGCGGCACACGCCGTGCACCCCCCGCGAGGGCGACAGCACCCGGCACACCGCCCCGTTCTTGTGCTCCTGCAGCAGGGTGACGTACTCGTCAAAGGTGCAGCTGCCCCCCGACGCCACGGCGTGCATAAAGGTGCACGTGGTCTCCCGCCGCTGCCCCATGCGGTGCACCCGGGCCATGGCCTGCTGCTCCCCCGAGAAGGGGTTCCACGACGGCTCCAGAAACACCACGTGCCGCGCAGCGGTCATGTTCACCCCAGCCGACATGGCGCGCATGGAGCACATGACCACCTGCGGCGCGGTGCCGTCGGTGGCCGCCATGGAGGCCACCACGCGGGTGCGCTCCGCGGCCGAGGCCGAGCCGTCCAGCACCCCCACACGCAGCCCCGAGGCCGCCACGTGCTCCGCGGCCACGTACAGGGCCGCCAGGGAGCACGAGAACACCAGGGTGATGCCCTCGGCCAGGGTGGAGTGCAGCAGGGCGACCAGGCGCGCAATCTTGGGGGAGAAGAGGCCGGGGTAGGCGTGTGTTGCAACTGGGGGCTGAGGCGCGTCGCGGTCAGAGTGGTCCCCCAGCTCCCGCTGCGCGGCGGGCGGCGGGAGGGGACTGCTCGGCGCCGGCCCGCCCGACTGCAGGACCCTGTTGGGGTACCACGCCATGTCCATGGGCATGTCCCGCCACACCCTGTAAATGTCCTGGCCGGTGCGCCCCGCCAGGCACCTGTCCCGCAGGCGCGCCACCAACTCGGCGCTGTTCAGGAAGGGCAGGCAGGGCAGCACCGTGCTGCGCTGCCACGCAGTGAGCACCCGCAGGGGCACAATGTCGCCGCTGAGGCAGCCCTGCCGCGCGCTCCACCCCACGGCGTCCTGCAGGGCAGCCATGTCCATGCGCTGCACCCCGCCCATGGCGTGCAGCACGCCCTGGATGCGCTGCACCACTGCGGCGTGGAGGTCCACCGCCAGGGCGAGGTTGTCAATCTGTTTCCAGTCCAACCACTGCTCCTCCTCCCCGGCGCAGTGCTGCATCTGCGCCTCGCTGCCCCACATGCACATCATGAAGCGCAGGTGCAGCGCGCTGTACTGCAGCCCCATCTCCACCCGCTCAGTGGACACGTGCATGGGCGGCAGGGTGAAGGACGCCTCCTCCCGGCCCCGGGACAGGGCGTGCCGCTGCATGAGGCGCCGCAGCCGCGGGTCGCACGGGGCGCCCGTCATCCAGGAGTGGGTGCCGCACACCACGCCCGCGGCGCCCAGGCCGCGCACCAGAACGCACCGTCGCTGGGGCGGGCGCAGCATGCGCACCGCCAACAGCCCCGCGGCCCAGCCGCTGTCGGGCATGTCCACCGGGAACGCGCTCAAGGCGGGCACGGGCTCGTGGCTGTCGGGGGCGGCGCACCACGCACAGGGACACCGCCCAGCCTCTTGGGCGGCGCGCAGTTGCTGCAGGAGGCTGCACCGGGCCATGGCAAAGGCGTGCACGCGCGCTTTCGAGGCGGTGATGTGCATGGCCGACACCGCGTCGCAGGCCGCCTGGAAGCGGCCGGGGGCGTTGAGGGTGCCCACCCGCTCGGCGCCAAACAGGGTGCTGCCAATGCCGGGGCACCGGTTCTGCCCCGGCATGGAGGAGGGGTGCAGTCGGGCCAGGGACAGCACGGCGTACACATCCCGCTCGTGGTTCTGCATGGGTGTGCCTGTGAGCACCACACGGCGGGTGGCGTGCAGTCCAACCACAGCCGCGGCGCCTTTGCACTTCCAGTTCTTCAGGACGTGCGCCTCGTCCACCACCACCACGTCCCAGTGCGTCGCTTGCAGCCAGGGCTTGGTCACGGAGGCGTGGGTGCACACCGTCAGTGTGCGCCCCGCCTGGTCGGGGGACGGGGGCTCGTCGTGGGTGCACACACAGTCGGGCGCCCACGTCTTGGCCTCGTCGCACCACTGCGCCAGCACCGCCAGGGGGGCCAGCACCAGCACCCGCCGCGCCTCTGGCAGGGCGTCAATGGCCGCCAGCACCGAGATGGTCTTGCCCATGCCCATGTCGTCAAAGAGCGCAAAGGCGCCGTGCGCCTCCCACCCCCTGTGAATTCTGTCCACTGCCTCGTCTTGGTGTTTGAGGAGGGCGGGGCCGGAGACTGCGTCGTCGTGGACTGCGTCGGAGACTTGGGCGCCGGAGACTGCGTCGTGGACTTGGGCGTTGTGGACTGCGTCGCCGGAGACTGCGTCGTCGTGGACTGCGTCGTCGTGGACTGCGTCGTCGTGGACTGCGTCGTCGTGGACTGCGTCGTCGTGGACTGCGTCGTCGTGGACTGCGTCGTCGTGGGCTGCGTCGTCGTGCACTGCGTCGTCGGAGACTGCGTCGTGGACTTGGGCGTCGTGCGAGCCGCCGCCGCCGCTCGCGGCAGCCCCTGTTCCCGGTTGGTGTTCCCGCAGGTGATCCATGCCGTATTTGTTGTGTGTGTGGAAACAAACCGGGGTGCGCCCCGCGACACAATGAAGAAGCAGGGCTGTGGAGTGCACTATGCATTCGCGAAAACAATGGGGTACGGTGGTTCCCTCGGCGCCGTGCGCTCAACTGTGGACGTGGCGCGCGCCGCGTCCCCCGCGCCATACCCGCCCCCCTCCAAACGCCGCATCTGCACATGCGCCCTGCGCAAGCACTGGGCCTCCCACCCCATCCCCCCCTCCACGTGCCGCCGCGCGGTCCAGTGCTGCTCCCGCTGTGTCCACTGCGCCCGCCGGGCGGCCTGCATGGCGCGCATGCACACACGCGCCTCGCACTGCCTGTCCCGCAAGACGGCGCGCAATGACCGCGCACCGGCCTCCCTTCCCAGCACACATTGCGCCAATTCAGCGTGGCGGGCGGCGCACCGTGCATGCTCGGCGGCGGCGCCCTGCATGCCCCGCAAAAACGCGGCGTCTTGCCGTGTGTACATGGCCCGCACAGCACTCCATTCCGCCAAAGCCTTGGCCGCTTTCGCGGCGCGCGCGCCGTGGGCAATGGACAGGTCCCCGGTGGACCACATCGCGTGTGCAGTAAAGTAGACGACACAGGCTGTTAAAATAGTGTATTGCGTGGCACCCAATAGCGCGACATGAATCGACAGAACATGCGGGCAGCCGAGGGACGGGGGGCACGCCCCGCCGCCAAAAAAATGGACAAGCGCACCGTGCACATTATCATCGGCGTCGCGTCGGTCATTGTGGTGGCGGTGGCCATCACCCTGGGACTGGTCTTTGGTCTAAAGAAGAAGAAGACCACCCCGGCGGGTGCAAAAACCGAAAAGGTGTACGCCACCCGTGTGATGGGCATGACGCAGCGGGTGCCCTTTGCCTCATACGACAATGCCACGCCAGTGGATGAGCTGGTCCTCATGGCAAACGTCCTCGAGGCGGTTCTGCTGGAGAAATACCCCCGACTGGCCATAAAGGTGTCGCCCGCCCGTGTGTCCGACTTGGTGTGGATGGCCGCCAGCGGGGAGAGTACCGACGGCAATTTCCTGGCTGTGCTGCCCGACACCGGCATCACGTGCCCAGTCACTTATACGGGCGGCGCCAATGCTCTAAACGCACAAGGGTGGAAGGCAGGGAGCGGCACCGTGTCGGCCACGATGGATGCCTCCTTGTTTGGGGGGCACATCTTCGAGACCGACTATCCCCTCATCGCGCTGGACGCCGCGCTGGACGACATCTCGGCTGCCGCTAGAGGCAGCGCCACTCCTGGGCCAGCCGGCGCCCCTCTCGTTGCCGTGTCCGGCACCAGATTCGCCGTCGCGCGTCTCGCCAAGTTCGCGGTGGCATCGTGCAGCAGCTCAGGCCTTGGCAGCGGCGGCATGGCGCACTCCCTCGGAAGCAAAGCACCCCGTGTGAGCTGCAAAAGCTGCGGCACGTAGCGAGTTCTGTGCCCTGATGTGCGCTAGGCACCTGCCATGAATAAACAACGCGATTTGTAAAGACTTGATCCCCCACCCACCTCTTTTCAATCATGCCGCGCAAAGGCTCCCGCAAGAGCTCCCGCAAGAGCTCCAGCAAGGGCTGCTCCTCCTTCACCGCCTGTCGCACCAAGCACACCGCCATGCGTGACGGCAAGAGGGTCACCCTCACCAAGCCCATTGTGTACATGTACCGCGTCTCGTGCCAGGGCAAGAAGCTCGTTGTGTCCCAGGCAAGCACCGCTGACAAGAAGGTGGTCTCCAAGACACTGGCGCACGAGTACGCCTCCGTAAAGGGCTGCCAACGCGCCTGTGCCACCAAGAAGAAGCACGCCAACATGCGCAAGGGATTCCACTTTGACCCACAGGCGTCCAAGGAGCCAACACTCTCCGCCGCCATTGCAAAGTGTGTCGCCGACGTCAAGGCCATTGCCAAGTCCCGCAAGTCCTCCCGCAAGTCCTCCCGTAGGTCCTCCTCCAAGGGCTTCGCCGTCAAGAAGTCTCGCAAGTCCCGCAAGTCCCGCAAGTCCCGCAAGTCCCGCAAGTCTCGCAAGTCCCGCAAGTCTCGCAAGTCTCGCAAGTCTCGCAAGTCCCGGTCCAAGCGCTCGCGCAAATCCCGCTTGTCCCGGAAGCGCTCTCGCAAGTCCCGCAAGTCTAAGTCCCGGCGCTCCCGAGCCAAGCGCGCCCGCAAGTGATTTAGAGGCGCGCGACACAGTTGAACTGAATGCATTGTAATACTCTTCCCTACACCATGCCGCTCGCCGCCGCAAACACACCGTACTCGTACTCGTCGTCGCTGTCGCTCTCAAACATGCTGCCGCCGTCGTCGTTCCACACCCCCACCGGCTGCGCCAGAGGCCCGGGCGGCAGCCCCAGATCCAACGCCGTGCCCGCCGCCGGCGCAGTGCGCAGACGCAGGGCGTCCTCCCTTGACGCGTTCAGCGGCACGGGGCGGGGCGCCGCCACCCCGTCCAAGGTGTGCATCACGCTCGCGGCGGCGGGGGAGAGGCCGTCCAGGGTGTCGGCCGACCCATCCACGTCCACCTCGAACCGCATGCGGATGCCAGTGACAGCCAGCTCCCGCATGAGCAGCAGCACCGAGCGGCGGGTGCGCACCCAGGCCACACTGTCGCTGGAGCCGCACACGGCGCACCGCGCATGGGTGTCGGCCACAAACTGGGTGCTCCACGCCACGTCCTCGGGGCTCACTGTGCCCCGCGCAGTCACTGCGCCGCCCATGATGTGCGGCGGCGCGGGGGGGATGGCGGAGCACCCACACGCCCGGCACACCCACGCCGTCACCCCGTCGGCGGCGTCGCAGAAGCGCTCCTGCAGCACCGCAGTGGCGCCGCTGGACACCAGGGCGTCGTTCTCCATGGCCCCCAGGCGCTGCCCCCCGCCCACTGCGCGGCCCTCAGTGGCCTGCCCCGTCAACTGGTTCACAGGACCAGTGGCGCGCATGTTGATCTTGTTGGCCGACATTTGACGCAGGCGCGACACGAACTGCGGCACCGCAAACACCCGCATCTGCAGCACCTTGCCCGTGACGCCGTCGTAAAAGGTGTGGGTGCCGTGCACACTGACGCCGTGGGCCCGCAGGCGCCCCCGCGCCCACTCGGTGTGGTGCGCGCTGCCCCAGGGGGTGCCGTCCGCCTCCACCAAGCCGTCCAGCAACGCCGCCAGGGCGATCAGCCCCTCCTGGTCCTTCCCCTCGGTCATGCGGGAGGGAATGGCGTGCGGGTTCATGATGATGTGGGGGCGGCCCACAGTGGGCGACACCGGCATGTGCGACGCCGGCACCAGGGTGGCAATGGTGCCCTTCTGCGAGGGCGACACCGCAATCTTGTCGCCCACCTCGGGGATGCGCAGGGAGGTGGTCTGCACCACCGCCATGCTCTGCCCCACCCGCAGCGCGGGCGACACACGCACGTCGCTCACCACACAGGGCACGTCCCGCGCCGACGTCCAAGAGGAGCCGTCGTGCAGCGTCACGCTCTGCCCAGTGACCGGGTGCTCCACCGCCCCGTGAGCCGTGGGCTTGCACAGCTGCCGGCGCTGCACCCCCACAATGGCCGAGCCCGGCGCCACCCGCGTGCCCGCCCGCGGCAGCCCGTCTGCCTCCAGGGTGCCGTAGTCGGAAATTTGGGTGCCCTGTGTGGACGCCGTGGGCACGCCAAAGACTTTGCAGTCGCTGGTGCGCAGCGCCGCGGAGCCCCGCGCAGCCGCGGCGGTGTACGTGTGCACCTCCAGCGCAGCCAGCATGCCGCCCATGATGCTCTCGCGCTGCACAATCATAGAGTCCTCCACGTTGTCCCCCGCACACATGACCGCCACCAGCGCCACCGCCCCCGCGCCGTACCCCATGGGGAAGATGGCGTCCTCCACCACGGTGCGCACCACCCGCTGCCCCGGCGTCAACAGGGAGGTGTGCGTCGTGTCGTTCCCCAGCACCGGCGGCGCCTCGGAGCAGGCCGAGTTGGCCAGGGCGTGGTAGTACGCATTGCGCGGGCCCTGGTTGTGGTTGCACAGGGGCAGGCAGCCCACACTGGCCGACAGCATGCCTGCGGGGTGCACCTCGGCGTGTGTGGCGCCCCGCGCCACCCCGGCGCCCCACCCCTCCCGCCGGGGGTCCTCCACAATGAGCAGGTTGCGCACCTCGTTGGGGCCCACCATCTCAATGAAGCCGTGGGCCATGGCCTGGTGCCACAGGTCGCACGGGGGCGCCCCAGAGGCTGCCCAGCTGCGCCACAGCCCCACCGCGTCCCCCGCCGAGTGCGCCCCGTTGAACACCCACAGAGGCCGCCGCAGCTCCCCGCTCTGGGCGCCCACCCACACGGTGCGCCCCCCGTCCAGCACTGCCACCTCGGCGTCGCGGGGGAGCCACCCCGCCCGCCGGGCGCCCCGCAGGGCAGTGGCGGCCGAGGCGGCGCACCCCACCGACCCCACCGGGATGCCGTTGACGCTCACCTGCGCCACCACGGTGCCCCGCGCCCGCGCCCGCACCAGGGCAGAGTGCACCTGCACCGAGTGCAGCACGCCCTCCCACACCTGCCCGTGCATGTCCTGCGCCGCCTCGGCGGCGGCCGACCCCGGCCACTTCATGGAGGCCACCACCGCAGTGTCCTCCTGCGCGTCGGCGGCGCCCCCCCCGTCCCGCAGCGCATCCCCGGCGCCAATCTGGGCCCCGCCCAGCCCCGCCAGGGACTGCAGCTGGTAGGCCCGCTGCTCCCGGCTGAACACCTGCTTGCGCTCGTGCCGCGCGGTGCGCACCATGTGCTGCTGCGTCACGTCAAACACCGAGGTGGTGATGGGCGGCTGGGGGCGGGCCACGGCGCCGCTGGTGATGTGCTCAAAGGGCGCGGGCACAAAGGCGCTGCCCGCCGCCCTTGTGAGCGCGCGCACCACACAGGGAATCATGGCGCGGGAGTCCTGCCCGCAGGTGGCGTGGGCCAGGGAGGAGAGCTGCACCCGCAGGCCGCAGGGGGCGCCCTCGCTGTGCGCCGCGGGGCACACAAAGCCGTAGTAGGAGGGGTGCAGCTGCCGCACGTCGTGGTTCTTGGACTTCTCCCGGAGGGGCGTGCGCAGCACCGTGAGGTGGGACCGCTGCGACATGAGGTTGCCCTGGGGGCGCTGCTGTGTGGTCTCCTGCTGGTTCATGGTGGCGTTCCCCTTGCGCTCCCCCCAGTTGCCTGTGTTGAAGGCGTACCGCGCGTTGTCCGTCACGGTGCGCTTGCGCAGGCAGTCTGCAATCTGGGCGCTCTGCATGGGGTTGTTGCGCATGGTCATGGACACCGCCTTGACCAGCTTGCGCATGCACTGCCGCAGCAGCAGGGTGGTCAACTCCCCCGTGGTGGCGTAGTAGTTGTTGCACAGGGCGTCCCGGCAGTCGGCAGAGCCGCCCCCCCGCGCCACCACTGCCGCGCGCCACACCGCGTGCGCCAGCAGCATGGCCTTGGCCGTCAGGGTCTCGGGGGCCGTGCCCAGCCCCAGCTGCGGCAGCGTCTCGGTGGACAGGGTGGACATCCACTTGGCGTCGGGGTTGTACTGCTGCACAGCAGACTTGGCCGACATCCACTCCCCCACCTGCTTGCGGGAGTAGGTCTCAAAGTCGGGAAAGGCGGGGGTGTAGGCCGCCCCCGCGACGGTCCAGGCCGCCGCGGCGTCGCTGGAGGTGTCGCCCCGCGCGGGGGGCGGCGGCGTGGAGCCCTTGCCGGCCTTGCGCTTGGTGAACACTGGCGCGGGGCGCAGGAGGCCCTCCACCCACCGCCGCATGCTCAAGTGCTCCGGGGTGCAGTACGCCTCCCCAGGGGCCCACTCGGCCGAGCCAGCGTCCTCCCCCCCCGAGGCCACCATTTGCGCCGCGTGCCGCACCGTCTTCACCCCCAGCAGGCGGAAGAGGGCCATGAGGGGCACGTGGAAGCGCACGTAGGGCAGCTCCACCCAGGCGCGCACCTTCTCGGAGGAGCCCCAGTCGGGGAACATCTTCACCGTCAGGGTGGAGGTGGACCGGTGCCGGTGCTCCAGCACGGAGCGCACTTGAGCCTGCACCCCCGCGTGCTTCAAGCGGGACACCAGCACCCGGTTCACTTGCACCCGGCGCTGCTGCACCGCCATGCGCAGGGTGCCGTTGGGCACAATCTCCCCCGAGGCGGTCCACGCAGCGTTGGGGGACTGCAGGGCGCAGGCCGCCTCGGGGCACACCTTGCACCCGATTTGGGCGGGCAGCTCCATGATGCACTGCGAGCCGGCGTTGTGCACCTCGGCCAGCTTCCAGCGCACTTGCCGGGCGCGCTCGGCGGCGGCGGCGGCCAAGTGGTGCACATCGTCGGGGTTGTCGGTGGAGTGCAGGGAGACACTGGCCAGGCGGGGCGCCATGGTGCCCCCGTGCAGGGTGTCGTCAGTGGTCATGGTGCCGGAGCACACATTCTTCCCCGTGTCCTCCCACACCCTGCCAGTGGTGGGGTCGTACGTGTCCCACAGGTTCACCCCACTGGCGGCGGCTGCGTTGGTGTACCGCTCCACCACCACTGTGGCAAAGACCCGAAAGACAAAGGGCAGCCGGCGCTGAATGCACTCCGTGATGCTGACGGGGCGCACACTGCCGGACTGCTCCTTCACCACGGGGTTGCTCAGGTACACGTGCAGGTAGGTCACAGTGGTCAGTGCATCCCCCCGCGTGTTCACGGTGGAGGTCTGGTACCGCTCGTTGATCACCTTGGGCAGATTGGCGTCCAGGGTGTGGTTGAAGGACTCGGTCTGGGAGGCGGTGACGGGGCGCGCCTCCAGGCTGGCGCGAAAGACGTCCCGCACAAGGTCGGCGGGGAGGCCCCCCCGGCACGGCGCGCAGTTCATGGTGGGCCGCAGAGGTGTCAATTTCACACATTGCCCGAAAAGCAGAGTGAGAGAGGCGCAAGGAGTTTGAACAGACGCAGCAACCATGCCGCCGCGCGCCGCCACGCCACCACCCCTGCACACATTCCCGACCTCCATGCTGCTGAACACGGGGGACACGGCCCCCATTGCGCCCGGCGCCGCGTCGTGGGAGGCCGTGTACAAGGCAGTGCTGGGCCGCGTGGCCCCGCTGAACACCACTGGGGTGCAACTGCACGCCCGCAATGCGCGGGGGCGCTGCATCGGCAGCGCCGAGGCGGCGCGGTACGCCGCGGGGCTGCAGGTGCCCCCCGAGGTCCTGCAGGCCTCCGAGGTGTGGGCCGTGTCGCGGGACGTGCCGCCCATGTCCGTCACCAGCTTTGCGAGGGGCTCCCCGCTGTGCGCCCGGGACGGCGCGGCTGCCATGGGCGGCGTGGACGCCACGGTGCTCTCCGCCATCCTCCACGGGGTGGCTCTGCGGGGGGTGGTGGGGGTGGACAGGGCCTCGGTAATAAAACAGCACTTTGCGCAGGCGTGTGTGTGGACTGTCCCGTCCTTGTTTTCCCATCCCCCAAAATGAGCGGCGCCAGTGCGCGCGTGGCCGACATGGCGGAGCTCATGCGGCACCGCAAGGTGCAGCGCAGAGCGGCGCTGCGGCAGGAGGTGGAGGAGACGGTGGAGGGCATATGGGACGCGGTGAGTGCCGCTGTGGAGGGGGGCCGGGACCCGCCGCGCCAATTCAAGGTGACGCGTGTGAGCGAGAGCGCGCGGCGCCGCGCGGTGCGCTGCTTGCGGCGCACGTGGCGGCACCCCGTCTTGGTCAGTGTGGGCACGGGGGACAACAAGCAGGTGTACATTGTGCTGGAGGAGGCTCGTAATTCATTTTGAGAGCCCTAGGGCCATGAAGGGGCGAACACTGTGCACCACGTTGCTGTCCACGCTTCCCGGGAGCAGCACCGCTGTGACATAGTTTCCCGTCGATGTCGTGTCTATGTTCTCTTCTTCTTTCCCTTCTTCGGCGAGTGCTTCCTCCGTGCTGCCTCGGCTTGAAATCAACATGCGCAGGACACGTCTGCCCACGGCGGGGACGGCGGGGACGGTGGGTGTCTGCATTTACTGCAGCGGCATTTGCTGCAGCAGCAGCGCGAGGTACTTTCGCACACGCATGTCGTCCTTGGCTGTGACGTCGTTGACGCACTTTAGCGCCGCGGCGAGCCACACCGAGGCCGTCATCACGGACGACTGTCCCAGGGGCGCCCACCCAGGGAAGCAGGGGGGACTGTCGAAATAGTCCGTATCAGCCCACACGCAGCTCACTCTGCGGTGCTGCTGCACCAGGGCGTAATCGACATACTGATCGGGTTCTTCGGTCCGCCCCCTACGTACACCAATGTACTGCATGGTGTCTGTGTCGGGCGGTATGTGGCCGTCCACAGAAAACTCAACGCGGGTCTTTTCAGTGCTCCGGTTGAGCATTTCCGCGAGGGCGGCCCACACATCCCCACTGAACAGCTGGGTTTGTGGGTACAGCGAATCAATTGGCTGCACCAGCACTGGAGTGTTGACGCGTTCAGAGTGCCGCACCCTGTCCATGAGCGTGTCGCGATTCCTGTCTGCAATCATGGCGCCGTAAGCGGTCCACACGGCGCCGCGCCAATTCACTGGGTCCCCAGTGTCAATGTTGTCCCGCGCCACCGCTTTGTCCTTGACCGCGTAGTCCTTCAGGGCCAGAATGGAAGCGGCCGAGTAGTCTCTGCGCGGGTCGTCCCCCGCGTTGCGTGCCGCGGCCAGGTCTCGAAGTGCCCGCTCAAGTTCTTCCCGGCACCGTGCATGACTTGAACCGTCGTCGCTACTGCTATCTGAAGCGATGCTGCCGCTGTCGCCTTCGCTGTCGATGTGGCGCTCAGGGGCGGCACCTTGCAGAGGGGCGGCGGAAACTCGGGCGGCAATTATAGCATTTTTCCTATTGATCAGTGAAGCCGAAACCCGTGTACGCAGTTCCGCGGCTTGAGGAAATTGCGCCTTGATACCGTGCAATCGTTCCTGGAGCTTTTGAATAACGTCTACAGTCCCCGCATTGCCTGACTCTATTTTGATTTGGGTCATATCTTGCAAGACTTTTGCAACAAATGCTTCGAGTAGCGCAAAATTTCTTTTGGCTGCAACAATTATTAGATAGGTTTCCATACGAAACTCTTCTAAGCCTTGTCGCTTCATGTGACAATCTGGCGTATTACAATAGAATCTATGATAGTCCTCGTAGTACATCTTCATTGATTGTAGATCCGTTTGAACATTCAGTAAGTCGTTCGTCGTCCCTTCTCGATTTCTATATAGAGTTTCAATGTCCACACCTTGTCTCTTGAAACTAACAAATCCAGCTGCTAAAAGCTCAAAAGTACGTTGTGCTTTAGTCCAAACAGTGGTATACTTATGAAGCTTATTAGATATACTCTCGTACAACGTTTTTCGTTCTAGCATCTCACCATACATGCGGTCAACATTTTCTCCTCGTTCCACCTCTGCTGCATCTGTGAGAATCCTTTCAATATGACTTTTAAAAGCAGCGTTGTCGTAAACAAAAACTTGAGAATGTACCGTCCATTCATTTTGTATGCCGTTAAGTATATAATCATAATCAGTGTCAAACAACTGATACCGTGTATTCAACTCATCGAGTAATTCCTGCATTCGATTCTCAGGATTGGGTTCAACTTCATCAATGTCTGCTTCATCATATTGAACATATGGATACAGAGTACCGATGGTCTCGCAAAATAGGGCTCCCAACTTATCTTGTACACTGTCTACACTACCTGCTGTTGCCTGCGCACAAATTCCATGTACAACGGCAGAAAAGTTTGATACATTCGCTGGACGTGTCATAGTCCAGAAATCTGCATGTTGAACCACATAGTCAAAAACTTTAAGACGTTGTGCTTTTGGTGCTTGATGTGCGCTTTGCCGTTTTCTCACTAGAGGCTCGAGTTTTTGTTTCATTCTTTTCAAGATGCCTGCATGGTGTTCACCGGAAACCAATTCCAGTAGTCCTCTGAGGTAATTTGCGTACACTTGGTTTGTGGAACTGCTGCCACTGCCTTCACTACCGCCGTCACTGCTGCCGCCTTCACTACTGTCGTTGACGAGGTCTATGACGAGGTCTACGACACTGCCACTTCCACTGCCGCCGCCTTCACTGCCGCCGCCTTCACTGCCGCCGCCTTCACTGCCGCCGCCGCCTTCACTGCCGCCCCCTTCACTGCCGCCGCCTTCACTGCCGCCGCTGCCGCCGCCGCCGCCGCTACTGTCGCTACCGAGGCCTACGATTTGAATTTGAACTTCACTGCCTTCACTGCCGCCGCCGCCTTCACTGCCGCCTCTTCTGCTGCTGACAGGGTTGAAGATAGGGGGAGAGCCAAAAATCCGTTGAGCATCGTCGTCGTCGTCACTGCCACCCACGTCGGATCCGAGCTCATCTTCTACGTCGCTACTGTTTGGTATCACTGGCTGTCCTCCTATTATTTGAACTTCACTGCTGTCGCTCTCGGATACCAGATTAAGAGGTAGAGCTCCCCCACCCGCCCGATTTCTGGGATGTTGTCGCACTGCTCCAGTAGTCATCGCCGCGGAGACCCCTTTTGTGTTGTTGCGAGGGGAAGAGTCAAAAATAACTTGAGTTTCAACTGCTAGAGTTTGTTGAGCTGCGACATCTTCATCAATGTCTGATTCATCATCTGAAGTATCTATCATTGGCTGTCCACTACCGCCTTTACTAACGCTTGAACTGTCTGAAGATTCTTTATCACGTACACTGTCGTCATTTTGTGCTGCAACCCATATTATATCAATGTCTGACATGAACTTTTGACGTATAGGATATTGTAGTGGTATTGTTTTGCATAACTCGTAGACCTCTATACACATATCTCTTATTTCCTGTTGGGCCGCACGAAAAGTATCTTCATCTTGATAATCCTGAATACGTCCATTTTCAGTTTGTAATGCGGTCAGCTTTTGATTAATGTCATGTGACGTTTCATTAACCTGTAGCCACTGTCGAATGTACTTTCTCATTTCATCAATTGTTTTATCAAACACTTTGTGCGAATTTGAGGCTCTGATTTGTCGCACCTGTTCAATTAGTGACGCCAAATATGATTCAACTTGTGGTATGGCGACAATTTTAGGTACATCATCAACAGGATAATTTTCTCTCAGCGAGTTCATGATATCCTTCAGCATTGCCTCATGTTCATCAGAAACGGAATCACGATTGACACCTCCGCCAGAGTTGACTGGTGGGGGGGGGCTTATCCTCCGTTTTCGAGCATTTGCGGGTCCCCAGCCGCGGGTCCTGTTTGATGTCTGTGCGGGCACACCCTTGTCCTGCGCGGATGCGTCGTCGCGGAACCTTGATCGTGCCTGTGCGCGGGATGCGCGGGCTGATGTAGGTTTTGTTACAGGTTCCGCCAATGGGGTATTGTTCTGTGGGGATGAGCTTAAACCCCCTGCATGGGCATTGAACAGGCTGACTGGTGATCTCCCACCCGCCGGATTTATGCCATCAGGTACCGGGTTCCCTCGCCCATAGTTGATGCCGCGGACGCTATCGTTGAGAGCGTGAAAACTCCCTACGGGTTGCCCAGCGCCCAAGCCATGATTGAGAGGTGGAGCTGGCAAGCCCCCATATGCTAGCGTAGGGAAAACAGGCGCCGGATGTTCTTGAACTGCGGCAGCTTGATGAGTCATCGCCGCGGAGAATGGGTCGGAAGAGCCTAAAATCCCTCTACGTCCAACACCGCTTGGTCCTGCATCAAAAACATTATAGATACGTTGAGGTTGCCCCACTACTGATAGTTCTTGAGCTGTGACAGCTAGAGGTTGATCGACATCATTGTTGGATGGGAACGCCGCCAAGTCCCCGTCACTTTTACCGATCGACCCATCTTCGAAACTGTCAGCACTGCTCCAGCTTTCAATTCCAGAAGAGCTACTGCCGGCACTTGTAAACTCGTCGCTTCCTGATTGCGATGTATTGGATGGGGATGCGTCCCCTGTTTCGTCTGTAGCTCCAGCTCGAGCTGCTTCAGGTACAGCTGCTTCAGCTAAAGCTCTTTGATCTGCCAGCTGAAGCAGCAGTGCTTCTTCAGCTGCTTGAGCTTTAGCTGCTTCAGCTGCTTTAGCTAGAGCTGCTGCTGCTTGAGCTTTAGCTGCTTCAGCTGCTATAGCTTCCTCTTTAGCTCGAGCTGCTTCAGCTCGAGCTGCTTGAGCTGCTGCTTCAGCTTCAGCTTCCTCTTGAGCTGCTTTAGCTCGAGCTGCTTGAGCTGCTGCTTCAGCTTCAGATTCCTCTTGAGCTGCTTTAGCTCGAGCTGCTTGAGCTGCTGCTTCAGCTTCTTGAGCTGTTTGAGCTGCTTTAGCTAGAGCTGCTTCAGCTGCTATAGCTTCCTCTTCAGCTCGAGCTGCTTTAGCTCGAGCTGCTTGAGCTTTAGCTGCTTCAGCTGCTTTAGCTAGAGCTGCTGCTGCTTGAGCTGCTGCTTCAGCTTCAACTTCCTCTTGAGCTGCTTTAGCTCGAGCTGCTTGAGCTGCTGCTTCAGCTTCAGCTTCCTCTTGAGCTGCTTTAGCTCGAGCTGCTTGAGCTGCTGCTTCAGCTTCTTGAGCTGTTTGAGCTGCTTTAGCTCGAGCTGCTTCGCGTAGAGTTCGTTTTAAATCCACTTCGCCCAGCTTAGAATTGATTGTTCCACGCAATTCAATAGCACCCACATACTGTCCTTGAATATTATGTAGTCGTGTACGTAGGTCACTGATTTCTTTTGCTGTAAGCTGATCGTTTATGCTGTTAAATATTTGTGTAAACTCGATGAAATCCTCAGCCTTGGTAATATACTCATTTACAACCCTCCCCCAATGATTAACCCACTCACTCAATCCAGGAAAATCGTATATGGTTCCAAAGTCTTGCACAAGTTGTTCAAAGTTGTCTAGCATTAGTTTAATCTTCTTCTTTTCGGTTTCAATGTCCGTTTTCAAATCTCCGGAAAACTCATCAAGTCTCTCGTATTTCGACCTAATTGCTTGATACGCTTTGTTAGCTGCTGTAGTTTGAACTTGAGCTGCCTCTTTAGCTTTTTGAAGTTGTAGAGCTTGAGCTGCTTGAGCTGCAGCTCTTAGAGTTGCTAGCTTCTTTTCCATTTCTGTACGCAATTCAACAGCACGCTGAAACCGTCCTGGAATCAGATATAGTTTTGTATGTTGGTTGATGCTCTCTTCCTCTGTAAGTTGCTCGGGGATTTCACGCTCAAAACTCTCAAACTTTCTGTGTATAACTTCAACATCTGCCTCTGTTTTTAGAATACGCAAATTCGCTTGTTCCAACTTTTTCAAATACAACGATGCAATCTCTTCAGTAGGTTTTGTAACCTTTTTCCACGCTTCCCACTCTGACCATAATTCAACCAGCTTGACCTTGTCTGTCTTGATAACCTCGTCTAAATCTCCGGTAAAGAATTCAATTTTGTCGTATCTACGAATAATCTCATCAAACGCTGCAAAGGGTAATTTAACGAGCCTGACACGCTCTTCATCAGTATACTGTGCTTGCTCCCCAATCAGGTCAGGCGATTTATTTATACGGTCAGATATTGCGCGATCCTTAGTTACGTCAACGAAAACTTGAACATCTCTTATGATTTTAGATACTTTATCATCCCACATATGAAGCATTTGCTGAAATAAGTCGGTATGGCACTTTTGACTATTTAAATATTTAATGTGATCCAGAAACTGTCTTTGCATAGTATCAAAATCGAGTTTCACCTGAGTAATATCCGATTCCAAATCCCCATCGTATCTTTCAAAGTTAGTCCAATTATCAGCAACTTGTTGAGTGGGTAACTTTTTAAGTAAGTCTTCGTAGAATTCGTTGTAGGGTTTTATGCACACAAAAGTTGCAGCATCTTCAATGATTCGAGCTACATTATCATACCACCTTTTATACATTTCCCGAAATAAGCCGGTATGGCACTGTTGACTCTCTAAATAAGCAATGTCGGTTCCAAACTGATTTTGCAGAGTCCCAAAAGTACGAACCACGTTAGGAATATGCAATTTCAAATCCCCATCGTATATTTCAAACTTACTCCAATCATCAGTACTTTGTCGAGTGGGTAGTTTTTGAAGTAAGTCTTCGTAGAATTCGGTGTAGGGTTTTATGCGCTCTTCACTTTCCAATTCACAAGTTCCGCGGCGTAGTTCAAACATGGCGTGGCAGAACAGTGTTTCCAGTCGTTTACAATTATCCGTCTCTTGTGAGCCAACTGCTTTGTCCCGGCACAACGGCTTGATGTTTTGGGCAAGTTCAGTAACGTCAACGGCCTCTATAGAAAACCATTGGCTAATATAAGTTGTCACGAATAAAAAGTCGTCATTACCAACTTTTGCTGATCGTTGGAATCTAGGAGTACCACCACAATCTTTCCAAATGATCTGTCTCATCTTGTCTAGTACTACAGTGCGATTGGTGTCGTCGGTCAAGGAAAGAAGATGATTAAGGCACTCCGCCTCAGTCTTGGGTTTGATCCGGGGCGGTTTGGTCGTACGCTGTTGTTGTTCTGCAGGCCGCAAAGATCCACGCGCTGCCAGTCGTGAGCGCCCAGTCGCATCTATATATATTATTGTTGCCGCTTTGGATGTTGCCCAGGGTGTGATGGTACCATGCTCCACTGTACTCGCCTGCCAAGATTTAGCAAGTGTCTCCTCCTGCCCCTGCCAAGATTCAGCAAGTCCCAATGGCCGGGGCTTTTTTGGGTCCGGTTCCGGTTGTACATCATCATCATCTTCGTGTTCCGGTTGTAAAACATCACCGCTCACGTCTCGTGCTCGTTTTACTGCTCCCGAGCGTGTTACAGGGAATCCAACAGCGTCAGATTTGAGCAACTCCTCCTCGTGAAGCATGTACGGGTGCATGTATGATGCAGGGTTGGCAACGATTTTGTCCAGGCAAGCTTCAGTCACATCAGTCCACCAACTACCGACTTGAATGCCAAGTGTTTGAACAATACCTTGCAACAACCTGTTATAAACATCCTTCGTACCCGTTGTCACCGCCTCGGCAATTTGTTTCTGTAGATGGGCAATGCCGGCCTCGTTGCGTCCTGCACGGTACACCACGGCGCACATTGCGCAGAGCGCGTCTCGAATGTCCTCATTCATTTACTTCATCGCTGCGCCCCAGCATGCACAGCAGTTGCGTGCTGGGCGCAGTGATGGTCACTATGACGCCCTTCTCACAGAAGCGGATGTGTGTGTCCCCCGCCGACGGCAGCATGTTCAACAGGCGCTTGAAGTTGAACTGCATGCTCAACACCCTGTCGCGCTTGGTGGCGGGGTTCAGCATGAGCAGCGTGGCGGGCGCCGTTGCGCTGCCCCCGGGGGGCGTGTGCGGCACAAACGCCGCAGAGGTGTCCGTCGTGGCGCCGTCAGTGTACGCGCTGGAGCCCGCCGTGACCATGTCCACCACCCCCCACGCCTTCCCGTCGTCCATGAAGCCGCTGGAGGTGTGCGCCATGCCCCGCCCCCCCGACACGGCGTGCAGGGGCACGCTGTACCCGCCCATCTCCACGTTGCCAGAGGGCAGCTTGTAGGAGGCCGTCATGCACAGGCCCTGTGTGGCGCACCTTTCAATGCTGAGGGTGATGAAGTTGGCGTCAGAGGCCTTGGCAGAGTCCGTGAGGGACTTGAGGGAGGCCGCGTTGACGTGCAGGTGGTGCGTCACTGGGCACGTGAGCACCTGCTCCGGCGTCGTGTCCAAGCTGGTGTCCTCCATGACGCCGCGCCTGTTCCAGTGCAGCCCATTGGTCTTTTCGTCCCTGGACACAATGCAAATGCTGTCGTCGCCCTTGACCAGGCACAGCTCCACCACGTCGGCCTCGTGCCCCTTGATGGCGGCCAGCAGCTCCCGCAGGCGCACCATGACAAAGCACGCGCCCCCGAACTGGGGGTCCACGTACACCGCGTAGCTGGTGTGCCGCAGGGCCACCAGGGCGCACGACTCCCACACAGCGTTGATGGCGATGCCGCGCACCGAGTCGGGCGCGCTGCCGTCCAGGATGTTCACCTTGACCACCGTGCTGCTCTTGCCCAGGGGGTTGAACACCTCGTCCATGCGCCGCAGCTCAGTGATCAAGCTGTGCTTGTCGTCAGCCAGGGTGATGTGCCACTGCAGCTCCTCGTTGGGGGGGCAGGCCCGCTGCATGGCCACAATGTCAGCGGCGGGGGCGCTGTCCACGCCAGCCGGCGGTGAAAAAGCGTCGTGCAAGTCGCGCGAGACGCCGGTATCAACCGCTGCGCCGGTGCGCGCGCGCTTGGCGCCGCTGCTGTGAGACACTGCCATTGTTCAAAAGGGTGGGCGCAAAATACAAAAAAAGGCGGCCAAGAAGTGCAGCAAGTGTGTTGTGCCCCCGCCGTGCCGTGCCACCGCCCGCCCAGGCCAAAAGAGGGGCGCTGACCCCCCAATGCCACCCGTTGCGCGGGGCAGCGCGCCGGCAGCGCGCGGAGCACCGGTCCGGCAGCGCGCGCCCAGCGGCCACAACCCAACCCCTTTTTTGTCACCATGTGGTTCAGTGCACTGTGTGCAGTGGCGTCGGCCCTGGTGGGGGGCGCATGTGTGGAGGCGGGCACCCTGTTCAGAGTGCCCTATGTGTACATTCTCGCCGCGGCTGCGTGTGTGCTGGCGGCGGCCCCCGATGTGTGCACGCAGTGCCTCCACGCCCCCGTGGTGGCCGTCACCGTGCTGGGCTTGCTCACCCTGGAAGCCGTCGCGGTGCCCCGCACGGCAGTGTGCAGGCCCCTGCACATGTACCTGCGCGCGCCCTTTGTGGGCGCGGCGTGTGTGGCGCACTGCGTCAACACCTGGGTGCAGCTGGCGGTGTGGAGCTGGGCCACGGCTGCGCGCACCGACGCCTCCCTCCCCATGGTGGCGCTGGTGACAGTGGTGCGGGTGGGGTCGTACGCCGCGGCGCACACGCACATGGAGGCGCTCTCGGCCGCGGCCAGTGCGTGGGCCGACGCGGTGCCCCCCAGCCGCTTCAAGACACTGGGCACCCGCTTGAACCCGGCGACGTCCACCTCCATCATGAAGACGGTGATGACCCTCAGCGGCATGGCTGTGCGCGGGGCCAACGCGGGGGTGGCGGGGTGGTTCCACTCGGCCGCGACGAGCACCGCGGCGGCGCCCCCGGCCACCCTCAAGGTGGCCTCGGCGCGCCTCTCAGTGGCGCCCAGCACCGGCATTGACGCGGGCGACTGCCCGAGCGACTCCTCGGGAGACGAGGCGGCGCCTCCCCCGTCGACGCCGCGCTTTGCGTCGCGGGTGCGGGCCTCCCGCGGACGGGGCAGGCGCGGCAGAGGGTAGGTGTGTGTGTGTGTGTGTGTGTGCCCCACAATGCATTCAAGACTCGTCGTCGCAGCTCTCAATCTCCTCCACCTCCTCCCCGTAGTTGTTGAAGGAGACCTCCAGGCAGTGCAGGGGCTTCAGCGGCATGAGCGTCTCTGGGTCCAGCACGCCCTGCGCCTTCCACACCAGCCGCGGCAGCAAGTGGTTGAAGTACGTTGCCCGCGCAGTGTGCAGCAGGCCACTCCAGTACGCGTCGCTGAACACCACGCTCTCACTCACTTGGGCGCCCTGCGTGAGGAACTGGCTGAACACGGCGGTGCGCAGGCCCAGGCAGGCCATGTTGCAGTGCAGCTGCGCGGTGTAGTCCGCCTTTCCCCACACGCCTCCCCTGTAGAACTCCCCGCGGGTGGGGCACTTGAGTTCCCCCAGGGCCGCCACACCCGCCCCCCCCGCCGCCGCCGCCACGCAGGCCGGCAGCCGTGCCTCCTGGAAGGTGGAGCACCGCACCGCGGCGTCTGCCACGCGCCGCCCGGCGGTGCCGGCGTGCGCGTCCACGCCGTGGGCCGCCAGGACCACCATGTCGGGGGAGCCGCCCATCCAGGGCTCGGTGGGGTGCACCACCATGCCGCACTCTGCGTAGTGCACCGGCGCGCTGGCCGCGGCGGCCTGCCCCAGCAGGCAGGCCCGGTGGGACCGCGGCTCGTTGTCGGTGCCGTGCTGCATCGCGGCGTTGCTGTGGTACACTGGAAAGAGGCTCTCGTGCACCAGCTTGTGCACAGATTGGGGGTAGTCGCTCACGCCGCCGGCCTTGGCCATCTTGGAGCCGGTCCACCGCAGGCCCCGCTGGGCGTGCCACGCCGGGGTGCGCTGCTCGCACGCCGCAATGCCGTCCCGCTGCTGGTCAGTGGCCAGCACCCGCTCCACGTAAAAGTCAAAGTCGTGGGGGGAGCCTACGGCGTCGGCCGCCCGCCGCGCGACGTCGGCCAGGCGCGCGTACTCCTCGGTGGACGCGCACCGGCCCCACAGCTTGTCCATGGCGGCGGCCCAGGCCTGGGGGGAGACGTGCACCGACAGCTGCACCGAGTCCTCCTGGGGGATGCGGGGGCGGGTGAGCGCCTTGATGGGGGTGTGGGGCGGGGGGGCCGAGAGGGGCGGCGCCGCCCAGGGCGCGTCGCGGGCACGAGCCACGGGCGACGGCGGCCCGTCGTCCCTGCTGCACAGCTTGGTGCACACCCCTGGCGCCCACACGGCCCACCACTGCCCCCCCGGCAGGCCGGCGCCCTGCTCCGGGGTGGCAATGGCGTCGTGGGCGCCGGTGAGCACGTCGAACACTGCAATGGGCGCCGCTGGCGGGCGGCGCCAGTCAAAGGCCTCCATGCTGGTCACAAAGGAGAGGGAGCCGCCGCGGGAGACGGCGTGGGGCGCCCACACACTGCACTTGTCGCCCAGGTGCACGGCGCGCTGCAGCAGCACGGGGTGCGTCCACCCCGCCACACACACCGCGCGCTGCAGCATGTACAGGGACTCCTCCAGGAGCTCTTCATCTGGGTCGTGCTGCCCCACGGCGCGCCACTGGCCATCCTCAAAGGGGTCGGCGTTCACCGTGAGCAGGCTGCCTGGGTCAGCGGCCGACACCGCGCGCAGCAGCAGGGCGGCTGCGGTGGTGGAGGGCATCCTCCAAGCTGCTGCCATGGCGAACTTGAAATGCGAGGCAGGCACGCACAGCAGAGGCGCTGTGCACAACAATGTTTGGGGCAGTGGCATACACAGACTGAATGCGGGTGGATGCGGGGAGAGAGTGGATTGAGGCGGTGTCGGCGGCGGCAAAGCCGGACTCGACAGCGGCCGGCGCTGCCCGTGCTGCCCCCTGCACCGTCTGCGGGTCCACCTCCACCCACGCACACGTGGGCAAGTGCGGCAGGTCCAGGGTGCCGCCGTCAATGACCCACACCCTGTCCCGCAGTTCCGCGCCCATGGTGCTCAAGGACGCCTTTACAGCGTTCACCATGACGTCGTGCGGGGCCAACCAGGGGTACAGCGGCGCCGCGGAGCGCGCCACAAAGGGCGTGGCGCTGCTCAAGAACGCAATGGCCCACACCCCCGCCTCCTCCATGACGGAGCGCCACGACACCTCCTGGCCGCTGGCCTTGAACCAGTCCATCACGGCCTTGGACGCAATGGGCGCGCTGCCGCGGCTCTCCGCGGCCAGTTCCCTGGCGTCGGTGACCAAGCCCAGCCGCACCGCGTCGCGCACCGCGTGCAGGCGTGTGTGCTGCACCGCGCTGGCGTCCCCGGAGAGCTGGGCGTACGCAGCCAGCACCGCGTGCGCCGGCTCGGGCAGGTAGGTCCACTCCCAGCTCTGGCGCAGGTGTGGCGCAAAGGGCGCGTCGGCGCCGGCAGTGGGCGCCGGCTTCAGGCGCCACGTGGGAATGAAGTGCACAGCGTGCCCCGGGGTCTCGTGCACCATCAAGAACCCCCCGCCAAATGGGGGTCGGTAGGAGGGCATGGCCCCGCGGGCACTGGCGTCGCCGCGCGGGGGGAACGCGGCGCCGCACACCACTGCGTAGGGGTGCGCCGCTTGTGCCCCGCTCTGCGTTGCGTCGAGCATGTCCACGCCGCCGCCGTCAGTCGGCTGGGCGTCGTCCACGGCGCCCTGCTGCAGCACGGCGGCCTGCAGCAGGGCGTCGTACAGCGCCATCCACCGCTGCGCCTCCTCGGGCAGGTCCGGCGCGAGGGCGTCGTCCACCTCCTGCGGGACAAAGGAGGCGGGCAGCACCGCGACGGCCACCAGCACCACGGGGTGCCCCGCCAAGTTCCCGGGGTGGAACAGCGCCGCCAGCTCAGAGGCGCGGGTGAGCGCCGGCGCCAGGGCCGACGACACGGCGCACAGCAGCACCCGCGTGATGGTGGTGTCAACCACAAAGGCCGACAGGGCCTGCGCCGACCGCAGGACACACACCTGTTGGGTGGGCCGCAGGTGCTCCTCGGGGAGGAACCAGTCACTGTCCACGGACCGCGTCATGCCCACCTCGGTGCCGCCCTGGATGCTGCCCCGCCCCGTGCCTGCACACGCGTCCACGCTGTCGTCCAGAAAGCTCACCCCCGCCGTTCTCTGGCGCGGCACGGCGCCCCGCACAGCGTCCCGCCCGTGTGCCGGCGTGCGTGTGTGCTTCATGGTGCCACTTTAAATCTCGCTTTGCTCAGAACAGTGCGCGGCGTGCAACGTTGTGGTTTGTTGCACTGCCTTGCCCACCCCAGCATGCCGCCTTCCACCGCCGCTCCCGCCACAGTGTGGCACGCCCGCGGCGTGTACATGGCGCCCAACTGTGAGTGGGCCGGCACTCCCCCCCTGCAGCGCGCTGTGCCGTGCCACATGCGCGCCACGGCCCAGCACAGCGCCGTGTGCGGCAGCGAGTGGACCTGCACCGGGCTGGACACGCTGCACTCCGACTTGGTCACGAACTGCATCGACGTGCCGCCCACAGAGCCCTGCGCCGCGGTGCGCTGCGCCGCCTCTGGGCTCACCCTGGTGCTCTGCCTGTCGCGGGTGGACGCCGACGCGCACAGCGTGGCGTACTGCTGCCCCCGCCCGGGCGACGGCGGCGGGTACTTGTTGACTGCCCTGCCGCCCCCCCTGCGCAACTGCTGGGTGTCTGGGTCGCAGCACGCCGTGCTGCTGGTGCTGCACACCGCCGCGGAGGGCGCCGGCCCGGTGGCAGATGTTTGGGCCGCCACTGAGTGCTCCCTCCCCTGGCCAGTGTGCATCGCGGCCACGTGCGCGGTGCAGTCCGTCGCGGCCATTGCCACTGTGTTTTGCGACCAGGTGGCGCTGGAGGAGGCGGTGGACGCCTTTGGCGCAGCGGTGTCCACGCCCACCAAGGGCGGCCCTCTGGCGGCGGTGTGGGACGCCGACTTGCTGGCGGCGGTGTGGACCGCCTCCCTGGACAAGGCCAAGCTCGCCGCCTCGAGCAGCAGCAGCAGCGGCAGCGACGACGAGGAGGACGAGGATGAGGAGGGGGATGAAGAGGAGGAGGAGGAGGAGGAGGAGGACGAGGACGAGGGGGAGGAGGGGGACGAGGAGGAGGACGAGGACGTCAAGGCCGCCGTGTCCAAGGAGGCCGACGAGGACGATGCGGGGGAGGAGGAGGAGGAGGAGGAGGCGGGCATCAGCGACGACGACGCGGTGTGCGACGACGCGGATGTGGGGGCGGAAGACGACGACGAGGAGTTTTAGGGGCGTGCTGTGAATAAATTGAACATGGACCCCGCTGTCTTTGGCCCTGGAACGTGGGGACTGCTGTTCAGCGCAGCGTGGGCGGTGCACTCGTGCGCCTCGCATGAGCTGTGGGACACCGTTGGGGCAGCGTGTGCGCTCTTTGACGCCATGCGCGCCGGCATTGGGTGCGACCCCTGCCGCTTGACATATGTGCACTACAGCGCCGCGCACCCACTGACGGTGCGCGGGGTGCACGCCGCAGAGCTGAGCGCCCGCGCGGCCCGGCCGTCGACGCCCCTCACCCGGTACTTCCTGGTGCAGTGGGTGCACTCCCTGCACTGCGCCGTGCAGCACAAGCTGGGGCGCGGGGTGCTGCAGTCCTTTGAGCGGATCCTGCGGCGGGTGGCGGTGTACCGCGGCGGCCTGGGCGGGGTGGAGGACGCCCTGGGCACACTGACCATGTTTGCGCTGCGTGCGTGCGCCGCCAAGCAGCACCGCTCCAAGCGCTCCGCGGCCTGCCTGGCCATGCTGCACGCCACATGCGCCCTGGCGCTGGTGCTGCCCTCGTGGGGCCGGGGCTTGCAGGAGGCCACGGCGGCGGCTGTGCGGGACGCCGGCGGGGGCGGGGCCGCGCGCGCCTCGCCCAGCGCCGTGGTGGCGCTGTTGCTGTGCGCCAGGCAGCACCTGCGCAGCGCGCGGGGGCAGCGCGGCGCGCCACAGGACGACTTGACCGCGGCGCTGAAAGGATTTGGGCCTCTGAATGCATTCACACCGTGACACACACACACACAGTCACTCCTTTGGCGCCTCGATCACGCCGCGGTCCCGCGCCCGCGCAATGATGCCGGCGTCGTACTGCTGGTGGGTGAGGCAGCGCACCAAGTGGTCCACGTCCTTGAAGTGCCCCACACACACAAAGGCGCCGTCCCGTTCAGCGCAGGACACCATGGTCATGTCCAGGTCGCGGGGCGAGCGCGGGGCCAGGCCGGGCGACCGGGGCGCGCTCTCCCGGGCCCGCTTTGTGCCGCGCGGGGCGACAGCCAGGGGTGTGTTTGGCGCCTGCGCCGCCTCGCGGGCGTGCTCCACCCCCAGCGTCACCCGCAAACACGCGGCGTCAAAGGCGTCTTGGGAGGTGACTGCCGCCGTCATTTGGGCGCATGTGGCGTCCAGGAAGCCCCTGTCCATGGACTCCTGCAGCTGCTGCAGCACGTCGTGCCCCGTGCCGCGGGCGGGGCAGGGCTGGTGGGGGAACAGCGCCGCGTAGATGTCGGCGGGGAGGTGCACTTGGGGCGACTTGTACTGGAAGCAGGTCTTCCCCGAGAGCCCCTCGCGGGACTTCTTGCAGGTGCACCGCTGCTCCACCGCCCCGCCCTTGCCGTGGATGATAAAGTGCACGGTGGACTTGGAGTGCGGGGCGGCCACATTGGCGCACGCGTGGGCCTGCTTGTTGGCGCTGCTGGCCGCGGTGTGCACCTGGTACAGTTGGGTGCGGCCCTCGGCATCCAAGTAGGTGGTCACGGAGTGCACCGGCACGGCGCTGAAGCGGGGAAAGGCGGTGCGCACCACCAGGGACACCACCACAAAGGCAGGGGTGCCGGGGTGCACACTGGGCCCCACTGGCAGCACACCCGTGTACGTGAACCGGGGGCACGGCCGCTTGACATCGCCCAGCCACGCCCCGCTGGGGGCGCACCGCGCCTCGTGCCACACACTGTCGGGCACCTCCTGCATGGGCAGGGGCGGGGTGAACCCGGGGGAGGGCAGGGTGGCCTTGGGGCGCCGGATGCTGCACAGCGCCAGCAGGGTGGCGGACGCCGCGAAGCGGCTGTTGGTGGACATGTGCCGCGTGGGCACCAGCACTTCTGCGCTGCCGCCGCCCACCTCTGGAGCCAGCACCATAAAGGCGGGCACATAGGTGGACGCCTCGAGGTCCGGTGCCTTGCCGTCGCGGCAGCAGGGGCAGCGCTCAAAGCGCCCGCTGGCGCGGCGCCGCTCGGGGCTGTGCACACACGAGGCCTTGCGGTGGCACTTTACAATCTTGGGGCAGTAGGGCAAGCGCAGCCCCCGCCCCGGTGCGTACACCGCCATGTCCACCACGTCTTTCCACCCCCCCTGGGGGAGGGCTTTGGGGTCGGGTGGAGGGTCGACAGGGTCGGTCCGGCACGGAGTGGACCCCGGCACCATGTCATCGGGGCGGGGCACTGTGTGGGGCGCCCCGCCAAGGAAGTTGTGCAGCATGACCCGCATGGCATACGCCAGGCGCACCTGCCGTGTCATGTCCACCACCACGTTGCACCACACAATGTGCAGGCCAGTCTTGGCGGTCTTGGGCAGCCTTTTGGAGACAGAGGAGCCGGTGCACACAATGCACCGGGTGTCCATGCGGTGGGCCGTGGGGAAGTGCGACGCCACCACCATGTGGCAAATACGGGCCACCCACACCACTGCCCGGGCGGACAGGACGCACTTGAAGTCCAGGTCCACATAGGCTGCCCACAGGGGCGTCTTGTTCTCGCTGACGCCAAAGTACACGCCATTGTGAAAGTCGGTCACCAGGGCGGTGTGGAACTTTGAGCCGTGTGTGGGCGGCGCCAACAGAATGCCCCCCAGCACACCGCCGTACACAAAGTGCGTCGCCACCTTGAACCCGCCCTCGTCCTGCCCGGCGCGATCCTCGCCCGTGGCCCGCCACGAGTGCGTCCGCGCCGCCTTTGCAAATGCAGAGGTTTTGTCGCTGTCCACCGACACCACACACGTGGGCAGGTGTATGTCCCCGTCGGCAGCAGTGTCGCTCCACCACTGCAAGCCGTCAACTGACTTTGGGGGCGGCTTTGGAAAAGCGTCCCGCAACGCGAGCATCATGTCCGCTGCCGGTGTGGTGTGCTGCTGCATGGCCGCCTTGCTGTGCAGGGTGGGCTCCATCTGCGGCACCCGCAGCTGAAAGACGTTACTTGGGGCTGGCGGCGGCTGGGACGGTGTCTGCATGCTTTCCACGCGCACTGGACACTGCAATGGTGACAATGGCGGCGAGCACCCCCACCACAATAAGTGCGATGAAGCCGATTAAAAGCGTGTTTGTTGAACTGCCCTTGGAGGTGCTCGGCGCCCCGCCGCCGCCGCTGCCGCCCCCGCCAGAGGGGGCATCGGCCTGCTGAAAGTCCAGGCCTGCCTGCAGGCAGCGCACCACGGGGTGCGGCAGGGTTTGCGATATGCTCACGCATGTGGGCAAGGGCTGCGGCTCCCCCGCCTGCAGGCAGCGCAAGCACTGTGTTATGGGCGCGTACGAGAACACGTTGTTGCTCATGTCCACCGAGTTGAACTGCAGCGATGTCATGGTGCACCGGGTGAACCTCTGCCCCGCCGTGGTGCTCTGCAGCAGCCGCTTCAAGTACTCATCCACATCGACCTTTGGCGCAATGTAGTTGAACTCTGGTGTGTTTGAAATGGTGTTGGCCACCGCCGTGGCCACTTGCGCCGCGACGTCGTCCTCGTTGGCGCCGGCCGGCGTGGTGCACGACAGGGTGGGCGGCGGCACCTTGGAGCCATTTTTGTAGTCTACCGCGTTCTGCACAATGCGCAAGTTGCAGTTCTGCTGAAGGACATTGTCAACCTTAATGGTGCTCCACAGGGCCGAGTAGGCGCTGGCCTGCACCGGGGTGCACCGAATGGGCCCTGTTATGTTGGCCAAGTTCTCGGTCACCTTGCTGAAAAAGTGCTGGTTGGACATGTCGTCGCCCACCTGGGTCTCAATGAAGAAGAGGGGCGACCCAGCCTGCAGGGAACCCGGCAAGTCGACATTGGTTGGGGGCGGGGTGGGCACCGAGCCTACAAAGCGGGTCGTCTCGGCGCGCAAAAGGCCCTGGGCGTCACCCAGGAGGTTGCACACCCCCGCGCACGCCGCGGGGATTTTTCTGCCCTGCATGTTGCGCCGTGTTTGCTGCAGCGTTGCGCTGCAACAAACAGCATCATCAGACATGTCGACCAATGGATCTGGACCAGTGTCCACGCACATTGTGCCTGTGAATTTGTCCCGGGTGGAGCTGCGGACCAACCCCCAAGCCCTGCATGTGGACGTGACCCCTCCGCCCACTGTGAATGTGGACACGGGCGAGATCATAGAGGCCTCGGGGGAGTGCGACATTGGAAGGAGTCAGAGTGTGCTGTTTGGTTTGTACAAGACTGGCAACGCCGCCATGCAAAAAATCAACGCTGAAATCAGCAACAGCGTCCAGATAACTCAGTCGTCGTCCTGTGTGCAAACCCTGGTCATGTCCAACATCATCAACTTGCGGGGCAACGCTTTGTGCAACTGCACTTCTAAAATAACCCAAAGCATCGGGGGCAACGGCTCCGTTCCCGCCATGAACTGCGAGTTGAAGCAGGACGCTGCAGTTTTGTCCGAGGCACTAAACACCGCCATTGCCAAGCTGCAGCAGTCCTCGGGTCCACTGGACCTTGGCGCTGGCAACAGCGGCTCGCAGTGCGTGAATCAGTTCATCAACAATGCAGTGGCTGCCGTGCAGGAGACGTCGTGCAACCAGTCAGCGTACATTACCAATAAGCAGGACATTGAGTGCAATGCATTCGGGTACAGCAACAACGTGGCGGCGCTCATGACAGCGTTTGGCGCCTCTCAGCCCTGCTTCAATTACACCCAGACCAACAACCAAGTTCCTGCTTTGAACTGTGTGACGGAGCAAATATTCGACGCCAAGGTGACGTCTGGAAACGCCGTCGATCTGGAAATAGAGCAAAAGTCGTCGGACATGGGTCTGGGCGGCATTGCCTCCATTGTGGCCATCCTGGTGGTGGTCATTGTCCTGGCCGTGGTGCTGAAGCTAGTGGTGTCCAAAAAGAAGGGATCAAAAGTCCTTGTGCAGGCGCCCGCCGCGGCCAAGCCCGCCGCGGTCGCGCCCGCCGCCGCCAAGCCCGCCGCTGCCACGCCCGCCGTCGCTGCAAAACCAGCCGCTGCCAAGCCCGTCGCTGCCAAGCCCGTCGCTGCAGCCAAGCCCGTCGCTGCCAAGCCCGCCGCGGTCGCGCCAGCCGCTGCCAAGGTTTAGGGGGTGCCGCTTTCAGCACCGCTGTGCGGCTAACAGGGCACTGCTTGTGCTGTTTAGGCACAATAAAGACGCATGATGGCTGCTCAGGGTGCACAACAGGAGCCAATGGGTGGGCACGTGGGGGATGTGGACTGGCTCTCCCACGCCACACAAGAGTTCTACTCCAAAGACGCGGGGGTTGCCGTGCTCGACACCAAGGACATTGACGATGACCAGATCAGGGCCAGTGTGGCGCGGTGGGAAAGCATGCTGTGCCGCAAATTGGCCAAGCTAAAGTGCACCGAGAACATTGCAGCGTGCTTTCATGAGCACGTGCCCCCGCGCCTGCGGTACTGCCTGCAGCAGATGGACCGCACGGACGTTGTGCAGTCGTGCGACACCCAACGCGCCGAGCTGGTGCGCGCCCTGCAGGTGTACCAAAAGGTCACCTCGGATTACATGTCGCATGTGGCCCACATGAGCCGCTTGGTGAAGGACCGCATCGAGTTCATGGAGATGGTGGACAAGGCCACCGGCATGGTGCAGTTTGTGCCTGAGCTGGCTGACCGACTGGCCCGGCGCACCGCCAGCATGATGAAGCACGCCCGCAAGAATGTGCAAACGCTGCAGGCAGCCGCCGACAATGTGCTGCGCCACGCGCCGGGGGAAGAGGTGCAGCACGCGGCACATTCGCACCGCAGCCGCCGCAGCCGCCGCAGCCGCCGCAGCCGCCGCAGCGGCCACTCGGAGCGCAGCGGCGACAGTGGGGACAGCGGCGACAGCCACTCTGGGCAGTCGTACGGCAGTGCAGAGGGGCAGGCGCCTCCCGCCCGGTACAGTGTGCCCAGGGAACAACAGTCGCCCAGGCAACGAGCCCGGCCCCAGCGCACGCTGCCCTACCAGGGCGACGCTCCGCCCCTTCCCGCCGCGCCACCCGCCATAAATAAACCCCCGGCAGTGCGACCCTACATCATTCGTGTGCACCCCAACGACACCCCAGACACCATCCTGGCAACCATGGCTGCCGCGGGCATCTCCGAGGACTATCAAGGCGTGGACGACGAGATGGACGGATTCATGCAGGAAATCAGCGACGACGGCGAGGGCAGTCGGGACGGCGAAGGCAGTGGAGAGGGCAGTGGGGACGGCAGCAGCGGCTCCGACAGCGAGTCGGACAGCGGCTCGTCAGAGGCGTCCATGGGTACCTCCAGACTGGAAGGCCTTGGCTCCTCCCGAAACACCTCCCGCGCGCTGAGCCCCTCCTCCTCCGAGGGCGTCGTGGACGCGCCCCACGCCCTGGAAGCCGCCATTGCCTCGTCCTGCACCGTGTCCACCTTTGGCACGCAACCAGCCAAGCGGGTGAGCACCGCGGCCACCCTGGAGCACGTCAGTGCCGCATCTGTGCCGCCCCTCCTGGGGGTGTCTGCCGCTGGGCTCGCCAGCAAACTGTCAGTGGCCAGCGCAGCGGCCTCGGCCGCGTCGTCATAAATTCATACACCCACCACATGCCCCCACCCCACACCACTGTCGCCATGAGCATGCTGGTGCACACGCTGCACCTCGAGTCGCGGCCAGATGCCCTGCCCGCCACTGTGCGCCCCGCCCTGCGGCAGAGGGCAGTCACGGCGCTGACGGCCGCCTCGAAGCACGCCGAGTGGGCCCGGGTGTACGAGTGCGCCTGCGCATCCCAGTGCATCGGCCGGCAAGCGTACTGCGACAGGGTCATGGCCACCCTGGCCTACTTTTCAAGCAGCCCCGACGCGCTGCTCTTTCCACCCACAAAAACAGGGGGCGCCGACGGCGTCGTGGCCGGTGCCGCCAAACGGGCCGAGGCGGACACACACGCGGCCCAGGTTGCCGCCATCACGGCCGTCAAGCTGGACCTGAACGCGGTGGACGCGGCGCTGAAGCTGGGCATTGGGGGCACAGCCCAGGACCCCTGCAAGAAGTGTGGATCGCAGGACACCTTCACGGTGAGCAAGCAGACCCGCGGCGCCGACGAGGGCGCCACCATGCTGTGCACCTGCAAGCACTGCGGGGCGACGTGGAAGTACAACTCCTGAAAATGCATTTAGCTCTAGCTACACATGGCAGACGCCGCCTCTGTCGAGCCAAAGAGGCGCACGCTCTTGCACAAATCAGAGGCCTTGTCCGAATTCAAAATCAGGCTGATGATTTCCGCGGACAAGCTGGCGCCGCAGTTGGGCGAGGTGGTCCCGGACTCCAGGGTGGGTGTGCACGTCGGGGCGCCGGGCGCGGCCACAGCGGGCGCGGCGGCGGCACCCCTGGCCGCGGCAGTGGCCACCCGGTACCGGAGGCCGTCCAGCTCCAGCTGGGGACACTTGACCACCCCGCGGTGCTCCTGCGCCACCACGAAGCTGATGCCAGTGTACAGCATGGCGGGGGGCACATTGGCGCCCTCGCCGTAGAAAATGGAGCTGGAGGTGGACTTGGTGGCGGCCACAGAGGTGCGCTGGAGGTCGCTGTTGCCCACACGGTCCACCCGGGTGTGCACGTCCCCGGTGGACACGCCCAGGGACCGAAGACCCTTGGCCAGGGCAATGGGCCGGACGAGCGGGGCCAAGCCGCAGCCCACAAAGCTGCACGCCTGCGAGGCAGCCGCCCAGTCCATCAACGCCGTGTCGGGCGCAATGGGGCCGTGGGTGAGTATGGTGCCGTCCAGGAAGCGGGGCACGCCCGCGTCGTCCACCCACCCCCCATGATAGTCGGCCGCGGTGGTCACTGCGTCGGCCGAGGTGTGCCCACTGGGCGCAGAGAACACGTTGCCCGCCGATATGGCGGCCTGGATGCCCCGCCAACTGTGCGGCGTGCTGGTCACCTCCACATGCACCGCGCTGCCTTCCCGGGTGATCCGCAGCACGTGCCGCGTGTTGTGCAGGGAAAACATCGAGGTGCCAGTGTTCATGCCCACAAAGGCGCCACGGTAGTTGGCGGGGTCCGCCTCCTTGGGCTGGAACTTCAAAGCCAGGGCGCCCGAGATGCCTTGGGCCGAGTGCGCCGACACCCATCGCGCCTCGCCCTCGTCATCCAGGCGCAGCACCTGCACCGCCCCCTCTGGGTCGTTGCCCCGGACCACACTGGCAGAGGCGGCTCTGGTGCCGCACATCAGGAAGCCGCGGTGCCTGGATCCGATGTGCAGCCTCACCGCCGCGGGGTGCGCCGCCGGCGGCGCCAGGGATGGGTGCCACCACCCTGTCGCATAAGGCGCCAGAGCGGGCAGACCGCTAGCGCCCACAATGTGCCGGTCAGAGGCGTTCACCAAGAAGGGATGCGTGTGCATGGTGGTCTATGTTTGTTTCTGCGCCGCCAATACACGCACAGTCCACGCCGCAATCATGATGCGGGCGCACCGCCTGCCGTCCAGCGCGGCCCGCGCCCGCGCCCCCGGCCCCGCCCGCACATCGGTGGACGCCACCGCCTTGCTCCACACGGTGCACAGGAAGCGCGCCCGGTTGGCCTGGTGCACATCGGCCGCCATGCGCAGGCCCTGCATGACGCTGCACGCCAGGCGCCACCACGTCTGCACCGGTGTGTTGTCCAGGGGAATGTCGCTCACTGTGAGGGGCGCCTGGGGAACCCCGTCCGGCTCGGCGCCGCTGGTGCGCAGCAGAAGAGCCTTGTCCCGGGGCACTGTGTGCAGGGGCGTGTTGCACATGATGCCGCCGTCCACCACAAAGCGCCGCAGGGGGTCAATGGCGGGGGGGAAGACGCCGGGCAGCGACACGGTGCCGCGCAGCGCCGTGAATATGCTAAAGTGCGCCGCGTGGTTGCGCCCCGTCCACACCTCGCAGGTCATGCCGCCGTTCCGCAGCAGCACATTGACCACGATGTGCACCTCCATGCCGGAGGACGCCTCCACCTGCGCCAGGGTGGTGTCGGGGGGCACCCCCAGCCGCACCAGGGTGCCGCGCATGTACTCGTCCAGCGCCACCCCCGAGCTCATGGAGCCCCGCGCCATGGCCGCGAGGGTGGGCGTGACCAGCCTCTCCCACGGCAGCATCTGCATCTCCCGCAGCATGACGCGGGGGGGGATGCCCACTGCGTACCCCAGGCACAGCACCGCCCCGATGGAGGTGCCCGACACCCTGCGCAGGGTGCGGCGGCGCCACACCCGGAACTCAATGTCGGTGGGGAACAGCTGCGTCATGGCGCCCGCCATGACCACGCCGTGCGCCGCGCCGCCCCCAATGACCAGGGACTCCCAGTTCTGTCGCAGGCCGTTTAGCACCGCAACGCAGGTGGGCGGCAAGGGGCTGCAGGGCCCGATGGTCACCACTCTATCGACTGGCAGGGTGGACGCCATGTTTGTGTGTGAGGGCGCATGGTGGGATGCATTCAACTACAGGCGTGCCCCCTTTTACTGTCCCTGTGTGCCGCTTCAGCTCTAAGCTTGTTGTGCGGCGCACCCAAACGACTTGCGGGCATGGTACAGCTCCAAGGCAAGCTGGTTCATGTGGAGCGTGGGTTTATGGGGAAGGACTGCCGTTGTGGCTTGCACTTGGGTGTACACCCGCACCTCGTTCAGTAGGCGCTTGGCCACGCGGTCTTGGCGCGCCCCAGGCGCATTGAACGCGCCAACTTGTTTGTTTCGCAGCAGCATCTCCTCAGTGCCCACCTGGTACGACCGCCCCGCGTTCATCAAGTCCACGCAGCTCGCGTCCTCCCCCAAGAGGCGCACATTCAGCTGGGCCTGTCTGGTGGCTGCCTTGTCGCTGGCACTTGTTGTTCTGCTGTAGGCCGGACACTGCGTGGCGGGCTTGCAGCTTTCGTACGTGACATTGCTCATGAAACTCTTGCGGGGCAGGCCCAGTTTCTGTCGCGCTTGGGTGGCAACGCTTGTGCCCTGTGCCGCTGGGGCGATATTTCTAAACATAGTGTCGCCGTGTGTGTGTGGGTGGGATTAATGACAGCGCCTGTTTATTCAAGCACCTAGACAGACTCACCTAGGCGTCGTACACGTCGCCCTCATCCTCCTCATCGTCGGGATACAGCGCCTCCTGCGCCTCCTCCCCGTCCGCCGCCGCGCCGCCCCGGCCCAGCTTTGCGGCGGACTGCAAGCTGTGCGACACTGGACCCTCTCGGGCCCGCTTTTTGGGGCTGCCGGGCGCCGCGTCAATGGTCTGCGAGGTGACGTCAAAGCCAAACGCGGCCATGGTGCTGTCCAGGTCGCCCCCCGCACTGCCCCCCCCAGCCACCCCGCCGCTGTCCCCGTTGAAGGCGGCGCACTGCTTGGACAGCTCGCAGTCGAGGGACATCACCAGCACAATGGGGAAGGAGGTCATGAAGCGCCAGGGACCGCCGTCCTTGGGGGGCACAATCTTGTCCACCACCATGCTCCCGAATACAGGCATGCCGCGCTGGATGAAGTCGGGGCTGTCCCGTCGCGTCACCTTGTCGGGGCTCATCTCGGCCAGCTTGGTCACATTGGGCTCCTTGCTGGCCTTGATCTCGTCGCTGGCCTCTTCGTACCAGGTGTCGCGCATCTTCAGGGCGGTGGACATGACGTACTTGCCCCCCACCACCTCCTTGTTGGCCAGCATGGGCTTCATGATGGACACCAGCTTCTTGTTCTTGATGAGGAACTCGTAGTGGTCCATGGGGCCGGGGTCGGGTTCACCAGACGCAGTCGCCACGGCGCGCTCCTCCTCGCGAATGCCGCACTCCACCTTAAAGTACGCGTTCTTGATGACCGGCACCACCTTGCCGTCCTCCACCGAGTCCATGTACCCCTTGGCCACACACATGTTGATTATTTTGCGCTGGGAGTCGAGCATGTACTGCGCAAAGTCGCTGCTGACGCTCTGCAGCAAGCCCATGTTGAGCTTCTCCAGTCCCGCGGCCTTGCTGTGCGCCGTGGCTGCGCAGCGCGTCGTGTGCACATCCACTGGCTGCACATCCTTGTACCGGCCGCCAAAGAGGAAGGACCATGGGCGGGGCCGGTCCGCTGCCCCGTCCGGGGTGCGCTTGGCCACATTGACGTAAATGCGCCGGTTGGGATCCTTGATCATGGCCACGCGGCCCTCCTCCGTGGCAGCCACATCGGCTTTGATGTTGCGCGCCCACAGTTTCACAGAGAACTCGGCGTCAACCAAATCAGGCCAGTGGCAGTCAGTCATGGTGAATAAGATGGGAGAGGCGAAAAACAAAGACAACCAATATCAAATTCAGCGGACAGATTGTTAAATTGTGCACAGTTGCGTTGAGTGAGAGCCAGCCCAGCGCCGCGCCGCTGCCTCAGTACAGGGCCCCTTGTTGCTCCAGGCGGTGGGCCACCCGCGCATCCCACCTGGCTTTAGCCCCATCCGACAACCTCGCGCGCAGCGCTTGGGCCTCCAAGTTCTCGGGTAACCTGTTACGGGCCTGCAAGCTGTTGTTCTGGTACTCCCCATCAGTGCCCAAGCCCGAGTTGCGCATGCGCCGGGCAATGGTCTTGGGGGTGGGCGCCAGCGCCGGCGGCGGCGCGGTGTACGCCCAGTGCGGCCGCGTCTTCCTCCACTCGTCCTGCTTCTTGTACACCACGCTGGCCCGCGTTCGCGCGGCAGCCGACTGCAGCATGCTGGTGAACTCCGCAGTCAGCATTTGCGTGGCCATCTCGCCCACTTCAATGGCGGCAGTGCCCGCCAGGGGCATGGTGTGCTCCACCCACATCCGTGTCAGCTCCCCGCCCAGGTAGGAGCACAGGAACAGGGCGGGGGCGCCGCACGCGTCGGGGTACAGCACAGGCTGTCCCGGGGGCAGCGCGCCCAGGCGCACCGCAATGTCGCTCAGTGTGGCGCCCATTGCATCCGCATCCAGCGCCAGGCCCTGCAAGCTGTGCCGCAGCGCGGTGAACCCCGAGTCGCCCGCGGCGGGATACCCCGACACAAAGGGTCCCCCCCTGGAAAAGGCCACCGCGGTGTGCTTGGCGGCGTGCACAAAGTCAGTGTACTCCCGGCGGGTCTCGGCCACAGACTGGTGCGACCCGGGACGCGGCACGTGCAGCCGCGTCTTTTCACGGATGCCCAGGAAAAAGCTGGGCACAGAGCCATTGCAGTTGCGCACCGCCATGGTTCAATGTATTTACTTCAAGTCACATCAGGGGCCGCTGCACCAAGCGAGTGCCGTGCACCCCGCCGGCCTTGGCGTACGCCGCCTCGGCGATGCGCCGCGCCGCCAGCGCTGGCGCCGGCGCCCCCGTCACAGCGGCGCCCACGGACAGCTTCTGCATGCGGTCCACATACGCTTTGCGCCGCCCGCCCACAGTGGTCAAGGGTGTCCCCGGCACCACCGCGTTGTCAAAGGCCTGCAGCACCGACCCAAAGACGTCTGTGACGTAGTGCCGGTAGTCCACATCCCTGGTGTGCGGCAGCTCCGAGGGCGCGCGGCAGTACGCCGCCACTGCGCCGTCGCTGGGCCACATCTTGCGCGCCTCGGCGTAGTCAAAGGGCACCCCGTTGGCGGCCGCCACGGCCTGCATGGCCGCAATGGCGGCGTCGTGCGGGGTGGGCCCCTTGGCGGCGCGCACCCGCGCACCCCGACTGATGAAGCCCAGGGTGCGCTGCTGCACGCCCCCCCGCCGGCGCTTGTTCTCCGCCGCGGCGCTGTCGTCCGACGCCGGCTGCCGCTTGCGGTTGTTGTGCACCGCGTTTTGCACACCCAGCTGCGTGGTGGGCTTCTTCAGCACCAGCTCCTCGTACCGCGCAGCGGCAATGGTGGGCGGGGGCACCAGCCGGGAGTTGTCGGCCGACGTCACCCGCACAAACTTCACCCGGTCCCCCGACTGCACCTCGTACCCCGGCATGGCGCGGGTCTTGGCCCAGGACACGGCCAGCTGCGCCGGCACCGCCAGGGTGTCCCCGTAGGACCCCTTCACCTCCCCAGTGGACACCAGGTCCTCCACGGGGAGCTCCCGGGAGGCCAGCCGGGCCATGCCGGCCTGCAGCACCAGCAGGGCGGCCCCCACCAAGTCGTCCTCCGGGGACCGCAGGATGCTCACGTTGACGTCCCGTGTGATTTGGCGGCCAATGGCGGTGGCGTCCCGGCGCACCGCGTCGTTCCCCCGCATCTTCACAGTGCCGCCCGCGGGGTTGGCGGCGTACTCCCCCGCGCTCTCAAAGAACAGCATGGCGTACTTCTTCTTCACCTCGGTGAACAGGGAGCGCACCGCAATGGCCTCCATCTCCATGACCACCCCGGACACCTCGGTGAGCCGCGCCTCCATGCCGGCCCGCCCATCGGCCAGCTGGGGCGAGGTGGTGTACGCAAAGGCCGCCGCCATGCGCGCCTGGGTGCACCCCGCGCCGCCGTAGGCCGCCTCTGGCAGCGTCACCATGATGGAGTCCGTGTCGCCGTACACCATGGAGCAGCCAAACTCCTGCATGGCGCACACCTGTGCCCGCTGGATCATGTGCCGCCCATACGCCGTGGTGGTCTGCGACAGCGGCGGGAAGGAGAAGGAGGAGGTGGACCGGGCGGCGCAGCCGCCGTACACCGAGTTCATGACCACCTTGAGGGCGGACTGCAGGGCGTCGGCCATCTTCACCCCGCTGCCGTGGTCCGCCGCGGCAGCGGTGTCCCCCGCCGCCACGGCCGCCGCCACGGCCTTTTTCTCCTCGGCCATGACGCGCTTGGCGGCCTTGCGGGCGGCGCCCAGGGTCTCCAGGAGGGGCTTCATGACCCCCGCCACCCCCAGCGCAAACACAAAGGAGCGCCCCGGCTTGACGGTGAAGGAGGCGAGGCGCAGGGCGCGGGCCACTGGGGGGGACACCCCCAGCACCCTGGCCACGTGCTCGGTGGGGGGCACCGACACCAAGTCGGCCATGGCGGCGGCGCGGGAGAGGGGCATGCCCAGGGAGTGCGCGATGCGCGCGACGTCGGCCGGGGAGGCAGCGGCGCCAGCGGCGTGGGACGGCGGCAGGCCGCTCACAAAGGTGGAGGAGCACAGGTTGATGGAGATCATGATGGAGGGGTACATGGAGGCGTAGTCGAACACCACCACGGGGTCAGTGTACAGCCCCCGGATGGGCTCCTCCACCCGCCCCCCGTCGTACGCCTCGGAGGGCGCCATGGCCACCTGGTTCATCACCCACCCCCCCTCCCGGGCCTCCCGCACCAGTTGGTGGTGCAGGCGCACCCCCTGCTTCTGCTGAATGAACTCGTGTGCGCACACCGCCATGATGCGGCAGGACTGCATGAGCTCGGACCCCATGGCGGTCTTGGCTGCCAGGCGCATGACCAAGTCGGTGTCCTGCCCGCAGTACGCCACCACCTTGGCCACGTCCAGGGGGCTGCCCTCTGACGCGGCGTACAGCAGGGCGTAGGGCATGTCGAACTTGCCCTCCTCCCCCCCCAGGAGGGCGCCCGACACGGCTTGCAGGGTGTACGTCTCCAACTTGAAGCGGTTGCGCACCCACCACCACATGTCGATGCAGGTCATGCCCAGGGAGGCCGTGTGCTTGACGCGGGGGGAGGGGCGGCTGCCCCACGCCTTGACCGTGACGGCCTCGGCGTCCCCCCAGAACACCATGGTGGCCACGCCTGTCTGCGCGGACTTGATCTCCTGCGTGGCCGCAGCGCACCGCGAGGCAATGGCGCCGGACATGTACATGAAGCGCTCCGCGCCCACCACCCGTGCGCGGGTGCACAGGTAGGGCACATCGAAGCGGGAGGAGTTGTACCCCGACACGATCTGGGGGCGCAGCACCACTGCCCAGGCATCCCGCAGGGCGTGCAGCACCACGCGCTCGTCGCGGTTGTGCAGGGTGACCATGCCCTCCACCGGCAGCGGCACGGAGCGGGTGGCCACCAGGGCCATGCGGAAGAACACCGTGTCAATGGCGGCGCAGTTGGGGGGGAGGGTGCCGTTGGCCACCCCCGCCGCCGCGCCGGGCGGCACCGCGTGCAGCCACATGTAGGACACACAGGTGGTGAACGCCACGTCCTGGGGGTTGTCGGCGTTGCACATGGCGTCCATGTCGGCCGGGAGGCCCGCGGCGGTGGCCGCGGCGCGGAGGTCCGACCCGCGCTGGCTGCGCGCCTCAATGTCGAACCCCGCCATGAGGAGGGGAAAGGCGGGGGCGCCGGGGTGGGGCACGCCGGCGGGGCGGTCCGCCGCGTCGCGCCACGCCACCACCCGGTCAATGTCCACGGAGCACTCCAGGTCGGCGTGGAACTCCTTGGCGGTGGGGGAGGGGCAGGTGCGCACGCCGTGCAGCTGCACAAAGCCCTCGTAGGAGGCCCCCATGGCCAGCATGCCCTGAAAGGCGGCGTCCACATTGCCCTCTGCGGTGCGAATGAGCACCTCCCTGGCGCCGGTGGCGAGGGGGATTGCGGTGCCGTGCAGCCGGTCGATGCTGCGCAGGAGGGAGGGCTCGGGCGCCGACACCCACAGCCACTGCCGGTTGACGCGCAGGGGCTCCCCCGCGGGGGACAGCTGGGTGGGGTGGATGTCGCCAGCCTTGATCTCCAGCATGTTCTTGAGGGTGCGCGGGGCGGCCTGCAGGGTGCCCTCCTTCAGCCACAGCTTCTGGCACAGGGCCGCCGCCAGCTCCTTGGGGCGGTGCACCATCCACGGCTCGGTGGCCTCCACAAAGATGCCGGGGCGGAAGCCCCGCACCACCACCGCGGCGGTGTGCCCCGTGGCCAGCCTGCCGTACAGCACCAGGCGGCAGGGCGGGGGGGACTTGCGCTGGGCGGCCAGCTGCAGCGCCGCGGTGCGCTTGGTGGCTGCTGCGCGGGTGTACCCGCCCAGCTTGGCCGTGTCGCACACATTGTCGGGGGAGTAGTGGGGGATGCGGGCGCCGGCGCCGCTCATGATGACGCAGTCGGACACTTGCACCACTAGGCCGTCTTGGGCGGGGGGGGGCGGCCCCAGGAGGCGGGCCCTGGAGAGCACCGCGGGGTGCTTGTCCCAGGAGCCCACTCTGTCGGTGATGGAAATGACTGCCGTGGCGCAGCCGGGGGGGTGCAGCGGCGCGGGAACCGCCACGCTGCTCAGCGCGTGCTGCACGGCCTCGGAGGATGCCATGGCGCACAAGAGTTGCAGGAAGACAAAGGCTGTGCGGGGGCACTGTGTGTGTGTGTGTGTGGGTGAATTGTGTGTGGGTGGTCATGTTTGAATTGTGTTGGGTGTCAGCGGCGCTGCCGCGGCTCATCGTACTCGTCCTCGTTGTCGAGGCCCTCTAGCACCATGCCCTGCTCCTCCACATCGTCAATGGGCGCAAAGCCGCGGGGCACTGTGGCCCGCACCGCTATTTTGGCCTGCGTCACGGCATCGACGTCGCTATCACTACCACTTGAGTCGCTGCCGCTGGAGTCGCTGCCGCTGGAGTCGCTGCCGCTGGAGTCGCTGCTGGTGGAGTCTCCGGAGTCGCTGCCGGCGGAGTCTCCGCTGCCGCTGGAGGCGTCGCTTTGCGCGGCTGCTGCGTACCCGGCGCCGTCGTGCAGCACCGAGAAGGAGTCCAGTTCCTTTCGCAGTCGCGCCGCGTGCCGCTTGGCGCGCCGCGCCTCGTGTGCATTGGCGTGGTGGCCAGCCTCGTCCCGGAGCACTGCCAGTTCCTGCAGCTTGGTGGTAAAGGCGCGCAGTCGCTGGCCTGTGCTGCGCACGTTGTGCTTGCCGGCTTGGATGTTGTGCCTGGCCCGCGCGTGCATGAGCTTGGCGCGGCCCGTCATGCCGGCCATCGATCCGCCGTGCTGCTCCTCCAGCCCCATCATTGCCCCGGTGTTGTCGGCGATGTAGGCGCTCCACTGCCGGAGGGCGTCGTCGAAGCGGGCCAGTTGCGCCGTGTGCCGCGAGGAGTAGTCGCGCGGCATGACGGAGCGCACCGCGGCATATCCAATGGGCACCTTGTCCTGCGTGATTTGCACTTGGGTAATGTCGTCTTGGTCAGTGTCGTTGTCCTCTGCCGCCGCCTCTGCCGAAATACGAGCCGCGCCACGATAATCTTTAGAGCCACGTGTTATTCGGTCTGTTTCTACCCAATTTTTCAATGTTTCAATCACGTCTTTCGTGGCTGCATACCTAACTCTTTGTGAAGTTGGACTAATGTCCTGGAGTATTGCGCTGACCCTTTTCAACTCAGCTTCTCTTTTATTCATTATTTCGAATCGAAGTTCCTTGTTATCTTCTATAAGCGGTAGAATTAATTTGTCCCGTGCAATGTTACTCAGGCCTCGAAGGTGTTCACACTCTTGCTCACGACGACGTTTACCGACCAATCGTAAATGCTCAATTCTGTTGTTAGTCCATTCTTGGAGAAACCGCACAATATCATCCGAAGTGAGAGTTGATGCTGGTGTTGCTGGTGTACTTCTAGTTCGTCGTTTGGCTGCAACGGGTGGTTCCGCTGCTTCCGCTGCTTTGGGTGCTTCCGCTGCTTTGGGTGCTTCCGCTTCTTTGCCTGCTTCCGCTTCTTTGGCTGCTTCCGCTTCTTTGGCTGCTTTGGAAGCATACATAGCACTTTCAATTTGATGTTGCTCAAATGCGTCTTGAACATATCTGTATTGTAATTTAAAAACTTCTAGACCGGTATCGGGGGTTTCTATATATTTCCTCAATAAGTTAATGTTGGCTGCATCTTTCTCTGGTATATCAACTTTATCGATTACCGCTAATAGTGTCCTAGCGTCTCGTCTGATATGATTTGTTTCCTCTGGGAACCCATCATCCGAATTGTCGAAATTTATTACATCTGGCGGCAATTCATTTTTTTCTCCATCTGGCGTGTTTTCAACGGTTGCAGCGGCTTGAGGCTTTGCAAGGGTCCTTTTGGTCCTTGTCATTTTATTTTGCGTTTGAATTGTTTGAAATCTGGAATTCAAGTATTCGTATAGTTCCAAAAAAGGTCGTTTCTTGGTTCTAGGGTCCGCAACATATAGTGACAACGTTTCAATTTTACGTATGTCATCCGTAGTTAAATTTGCCTCGACTGATTTGAGTTTTTCAAATAGTTTAGTTGCGTTGATGATCATTTCAGCTTTCTCAATACCTTTCAGACGGGATGATTCCTTAGCCACACCCTTCGAAAGTGCCTTTTGTTCTTCTTTCTGCAACTGTACCGCCATTTTAGAGTCACGTTCGATTTGGAGCCTTTGTTTCTCGATTTCGCCATTTAAAGAAGCTTGTAAACGTTGAGCCTCGATGTGGTCGTCCCGTTCGACTTGGACCCTTTCTTTGTCTAATTGAGCGGGTAAACTAGGTACGGGTTTTTGTTTTACCACTTTGCGTCTTTTATTTTTAAAAGCGTTTGCGTCTTTCGCTTTTGGTGTTGCAGCTGCACCATTTCCCCGTTCTGAAGGATAAATTAAGGAAGTTATCTGTTTTTCTAGCGATTGACGAACATCCAGCGTTAAACTGTTGTCATTGGGATTGTTTACAAGCTCCAAGATTTCTTTTTCAGCAAGATGTAAAGCTTTATCATCCATACCACGCAATCTATTGCTCAGATTTTTAATCTTTCCTTCTGGTCGATCTTCTAGCAGCAACAAATCAACTAACTCTTTCAGTGTATTAAATGCGTCAAGTGACTTGATGAAGTTTTCCAAGTGATCCCGAATTTTATGTGTCCTGGTATTTCCGGAAGTTGTCAAACCTTCATTTAGTTTTATTAGAGTGCTTTGCAAACATGTCATTAAACTGGGAGTCTCCTCGAGCTGCAGCACAGTTTTAGTGAATTCCACAAGACCTGTTTCATCTTCGGTTAAGGGTTTTTTTTCCACATCACTCTTGTATTTGATTTCATTCCATTTTGAAATGAGTTGTATAAGCACTTCCTTGTATTCGGTACTCGTACTGGTCAATTTTGCAAATCTGTCATCAAACCGGGATGCGGTTGAGTCTTGTGTTTTAGCGGCATCTGTTTTTGACGTATTCAACCCATCCAAAATATCAAATGATGGCACTCCTTTACCGCCAATTTCAGTATTTCTCAGTGATTTAACTCTAGCTTCCAAACCGGCTGAACGATCATTTTTCAAATTTCCAAATCTAGCAATCAATTCGGCTTTTACTTCCTGGCTCTGCTTTTCTACCCAATTGGAAGCATAGTTTGTATCAACAGAATCTCCAAATGATCTGGGTGATTGTGAATCCGGTCTGTCCTTACGAGACGGTAAATCCAAATCTCGAAATGATTGCGTTGCAGAGACAGTACCGGATAATGGTGAATCCGGTGAATCCGATGAATCCTCTTCTTCATCTTCTTCCTTACGATCTCCGTATGGAGGCGGGGCGCTATACGTGTCACTAGACGGGGGCGAAGGTGGGGCACCCGGTGAGGGCGGGAATGAAGGCGAGACGCGCCTATTTAGGGCGAACAACGCGGCGGCCCGACGTTGTCGTTGGGCCTCCCGCCCCGCCTTTTTGAAACTTTCCTTGTCTCCCTGGGCATAGGCCGACATGCTGCGCAGGTTTTGCACTTTGGGTTTTGTAAAGGAGTCGTACAACTGCTGGGCCGCGGCTTTGGAAGAAGGCATAGCACGACGGTCAATGCCCATGGCCATCATGACGGCATCCTTGTTGCCCTTGTTTAGAACATGCGTCTTGTTTTTCATAAACCTGGTGTTTTTCTTTACAGCACGTTCCACCTGTAGATCCATAGCACTCTCGCGACTACGAGCAAATCCATCTCTGTTTACCTCGGCAGAGGCAGCTCTGTCTATTTTCGCGTCAGCTTCCATTGTTTTACTGCGGTCAAAGTTCTTGAAGCCGCTGCCCGGCATGCACACCATCACTTCGTCCCCGCCCCGAGTCGGCCTTCGTTTGCGCTTGGAAGTTTGTGGAATCTTTCCCCCGCCCATGCCGTACGCCATGGCCCGCACGTCGCACTGATTGGTGTACGTGATGCGGGCAGTCTTGCCGAAGCGGGGGTGCACTTGGTGCCCCTTGTTGCGCACATAGGTGTCATTCAGTTCCCCCTGTAGGAAAATGGCGGCCGGTGTTTGCTCCCCGAAGTGGTGCGTCTCGTTAAAGTCTCCTTCCAGCTCGGGTTTGCGCACACCCTGTGGCGCCGAGGCACGCGACACCATGCTCCCCAGCCGGCCCATGGCAACATCGGCGCCGGACTTGAGGACCACCAGACTGACTGCCCCCAGCAAGTCCGCAATTAGTCTGCGCTGCCTCACGTCATCCTTCATACCGTTGGCCTGCTGCAGGGCGCCCTGCATGGTCAGCCTGCCGTCCAGCAGCATGAGGAAGACCGCTATGCAAACGACGCCAGCAGGTCGGTTTTTGAAAATGGCGGTCAAACTGGCGCGGGACCCCAGAACCATGGACCCCTTGGCCCGCGCCGACTCTTTCACACACAGTGCGCCCAAAGACATGCCTGTGTCACGCAGGCTCTGGTAGTTTTCAGTGGACCCCAGCGCAGTCATGCCCACGTTGGGCGTGGTGGGAATGACAATGGACACTACGTGCTGCATTCCAGCGCCTGCCATCCTTTGGGCGTCCCGAACCACGTTCTGCAGGCCCTTGAACACACTGGTCAGCATGGCACGTATGGTGGAGACCCGCCGTGGGATCTCCATGCCCAGTAGCTGGTCGGTAGAGGGAATATCTACGAAGAGCATAGGATTGGGCGGTTGATTCATGGTGTCCAGATGTGTAAAATCGAGCCCGCCTGTGGTATCACGATTGGGCAGGAAGATGGTGCGGCGGGACGTCCTGGGTTCAACATTGCCGCTGAGCAAGTACAGCAGCAGTCCGGCGCCCTTTCGTGTGCTCTTGGTCATGAGAGTCATGGCGCTCTTGACGATGTTTCCGTCAAGCTGCAGTGTTGTGCCCTCCCCGATGACAGCGCGGCTTTGCGCCAATTCGAGCATGGGAACTTTTATGGTGGCCACGGTGGCCGCATTGCCGTACTTTATAGTGCGACTGCCCACCCCAAAAGACCCGTTTGTAGTAAGCTCCTGCAGGGGCTTTGCGGGGTCGCTCCGCTCGTTGGGCCGATATCCCTGCTGGGCCAGCAGACCCTGCTGGGTCATGCCGCGCCACAACTGCATGCTGGTAATGTGCTTGCGTTTGTCTTCCCGCCACTTCTTCTCACTGATGCGCAGTCTATCAATGTCATTCCTATTTTGCAGTCGACGTCCAAACTCAATGTCGTGTGTGTCCACCTTGCCCGCGAAACTCTGTTTGAACTTCTCCCAAATGGCTGAAGAGGTGGGCTGTGTTTGTGCAATGTTGAATGTTGGCATCCTACCGCCGCCGCCGCCGCCACCACCGCCTGCACCGCCGCCTGCACCGCCGCCTGCACCTCCTCCGCCTTTGCCGCCGCCTCTGCCACCGCCGCCTCCACCGCCTCTGCCTCCACCGCCTCCACCGCCGCCTCCACCTCCGCCTTTGCCGCCGCCTCGATATCCGCCCGGACGGACGCTGCCCTTGCGAGTGCCAAGTTCTTGATTGCGTTTAATGCCATCAAACGAGTTTTGGCCGCTGCCCGTGCTGACGCTGCCCGTGCTGGCGCTGCCGCGTCCATGAATGTCACCAAAGTTTTGGCGGCTGCCCGTGCTGACGCTGCCCGTGCTGGCGCTGCCGGCTCTATGAATGCCATCAAAGTTTTGGCGGCTGTCCGTGCTGACGCTGCCGACTCTATTAATGTCAGTAAAGTTTTGGCGGCTGCCCGTGCTGGTGCTGCCCGTTATTTCGCCAATGCTAGTGCTGGCGCTGCTCTTGCTGTCCGTGCTAGTGCTGGCGCTGCCATTCAAATTGACGTCGGAGGAGTCGGCGGATTCGGAATCAGATAATTCTGGGAGGATGGGACGACCACCACCTCCGCGCAGAAAGGTTGTTGCTTCGTTGAGCCATTTATTCATCGCAAAACGACACAGGTGTGGGTGTATGGTACAACGTGGGTGCAATGTTTATTTCATGCGCCGGTAAAGGCCCGCGCTACCTGACAAACACACCGTCTACGCCAGGGCCGGTATTGTGCCGTCCTCGGCCCCCTTTGACTCTACCGCCTTCTCCTGCAGGCGCGGGGGCGCCTTGGTCTTGCTCACGGTCATGATGATCACCACCACCGAGATGGCGGCAATGGTGAGGATCGCGACGCGGTAGGGGCGGGGCAGACCGCCCCACGTCGCCGACACACTGAACGGCATGATGCTTTGTTACTTGGCCGAGGAAAAGGCAGTGCTGCTGCTTGCGCCGGCCTTCATGAAGCCTGGCACAGGCGTCAGCTTCAGGGAGGGCTTGGCGCTGGAGGAGGAGGAGGAGCCGCGCGCACGCTTGCTGGAGCGCTCGCCCTCCACCCGGCGCTTCGACGAGGCGCTGCTGCCCCGCTGCTTGGAGGAGGAGGAGGAGGAGGAGGCCGGGGCCGCGGGCTTGACGGGGCGGGCCGCGGTGTACCCCGTCTCCATCATGGCGCGCACCTCTGACGTGTCGTTTGCGGCGGCGGCGGCGGTCTTGGCCTGGGTGTACGCCGTGACCGACCGCGGCTTGGGTTTGTTGTCCACCACCCCCGTGGCCCCGTACTGCACCGTGTGGGCGTCGTGGAACACCTCCACACTCACACGCACCGCCTCCATGATGCTGCGCAGCACCTTTTGGTCGGTGATGCGGGCAATGACAGTGGGGTCCTTGGACAGCAACTCGCCGCAGGGCAAGTCGGGGTCCACGTCGGTGCCGTCAGTGAGCGACGCCGCCACCGCCCCGCGCAGGGCGTGCGCGAAGCGGGACCACGTGAGCTTCTCCACCGTGTCCACCGCCGGCTTGGCCGAGAGGCTGATGGACTTGAAGGCCCCCCCGGGTGTCTTGGTGCGCAGGGTCAAGCTGTCCACGCCCTTCTTCTTGATGATGTCGTGCACCGAGGTGGAGAGGGAACTAATGTCCCGACGAGCCGCGTCGGCGCCCTTCAGCTCCGGGGCGCCGCCGGCGTCCACCACAGACACCGTGTCGTACTGCACCGCAGCCGACGCGACAGAGTACCCATCCACCGTGGTCACGTCGTCCCCCAGCAGGGCCGTGTCACCGTCCTCCGGGATGCCGGCCTTGGCCTTGCTGGCCGCCTTTTTGTCGGCGGTGCGCTGGCTGACCATCTCCCGGGACCGAATCATGATTTGGGCCGCGTCGTGCACCCGCTCATCGGCGTCGGGGCACTCCCCAATCTCCAACGACGCCACCACCAACTCCTCAGTGTCCTTGGGCAGGTTCTTGGTGAGGGACACTGCGTCCTCCACGGGGTTCACCAACTGGAAAATCGCCTCGGACAGGGCCGTGGCCACGTCCAAGTCGCCCCCCTCGTGCTCCCCAATGAACGACGCCTTGGAGCGGGGCTTCATGTCCAGGGCCCCCGCCGCCGCGGCGCAGTCGGCATTGGAGACCAACTTCCGCATGATTTTGTCGGTGTCCACCCCAGTGGCCTTGCCGTACTTTGCCGTGGCCCGCTTCACGCTGCCGGCAACGGCCTCCTGCACCGAGGAGGCCACTGAGCTGCGGGCAGAGGAGGCCACTGACGACGCGCTCCACCTGGGCCTGTCCACCGCGCCGCTCGGCGGGGCCGTGGAGGCGTCGTCGTCCCCCCCCACACAGGACTTGGTGTCGGCCGCGGCGTCCTGCACACTGTCAAACAGGTCGAAGCGCCTGTCCCGGGCCCCCCGGTGCCGCTTGGCGCCGGTGCGCACCGGCTTGGCAGCGGCCTTTTCCATGGCCCCCGCGGCCTGGTTCAGCACGTCGAAAATGGACACGCGCACCTTGCTGTCCAGCACCCGCTGCATCATGGTGGCAATGGCGTCCACCTTGACTATGCCAGAGGGTCGGCGCTTGTTGGCGCGCATCACGTGCCCCTCCTTCAACAGGAGAATGTCAATGCCGGCCTCCTGCATGTACTTTTGCAGGGTGCTCTTGGCGGCGCCCACCGCGGCAGCGGCAGAGGTGGCGCTGCCCCCGCCAAAGAGCGACGAATTGGCGGACATGACAGCAGCCTTTTTTGCCTTGGTGCTCTCCAGTTTGTGCGACGCGCTGAGGAAGCGGGCAATCACTGTATTTTCTTCGGCAGTGAGGCTGGCCGCGGCAGCCAGGCCGTCGTGCACCGAGGTCATGGCCGTCTTGGCAAAGGAGAGGGAGGGCGTCTTGCCCGAGGAAAACGAGGCAGCGGCCATTTCATGCAGTGTGGAGGCGCGACTTTAGCAATGTAAAAAGGGGGGGATGTAATTTTGGAACGTGTGTGTGCGCACTGCAGGGGGGCAGTGGCGTTGGGTGTGCGCTGTTTCAACGCCCCGTTAAACCCTGTAAGTCCGGCGCGCGGCGCCAGGTGGACTCCCTGAAGGAGGGCAGTGGCGGGGCGTACCCGCTGTCCCTGGTGTGCCCCTCGCCCCTGGCGGCGCCCCTGGTGAGGTACCCCGCAGTGACCATCAACAGGCACAGCACAGCCAGCACGGCACAGGCCACCAGGATCCATTCCCTGGTGCGCTTGGTGCTGTCCACGGCCGGCGGCGCCGCGGGCGCCAGCGCCAGCTGCCGCGGCGCCGCCATCTGCCGCGCCAGCTGCCGCGCCACCTCGTCGGCGACAATCCCCCGCATGTCCCTGTCCACATCCCCCGCGTCGTGGGGGTCAGTGTGGTAAAAGTGCTGCTGCACGGGCTGCTGCTGCTGCACGGGCTGCTGCTGCTGCTGTTGCTGCTGCTGCTGCTGCTGCTGCTGCTGCACGGGCTGCTGCTGCTGCTGCTGCTGCTGCATGGGATTGGGGGCCTGCGGGGCCGGGCTGTGATACATTTCATAGTGTGGGGGCGCCGCTGCCTTTGGGCCGCCAAAGTGCGACATCATTTGCCGGGGCTGTTGAAACATATGACTCCCGAATCCGAATCGCATTGTGAAATTTTGATGCCATCAAGTGCGTGTGTGCTCTTAAACGCCGCTCTGCACCCGGTTGTTTACTCTGGCGGCATGCACAGCTGGAAGGCGGGAGAGGATTCCGGGCGGCGTCCGCTGCGGCGGGCCAGTGTGTGCGGCAAGTACTGGGTGGACTCGCCCCCTCCACCACCATCTGCCGCGCCCGCGTCGTGCTCGCGCAAACGGCGGCGGGAGGAACTGCGGCGGGGCGCGCTGGGCGGCGGCGGCGGCGGCGGCGCACCGCCGCTGTCCACCCCCGCAAAGCCCAGCCCGGCCCCGCCCCCTGCCGTGCACTCCCTGGCCCAGCTCAAGTCCTCCGCGTCCCCCTGCAGTGTGTGTGTGGGTGTGCGCGCCCTGCAAGGCGCCGCGTTCCAGGCCCTGGGCACGGCCCTGGCCCAGCCGGGCGCGGCGGTGGTCCTGTCGGGCGAGCCGGGCAGCGGCAAGCGCGTGGCGGTGCACCAGGCGGCCCACGCCGCCGGCAAGCAGGTGCACGAGGTGGTGGCGCACCGCCACGGGTGGCACTGGTTGCGCAAGGCGCAGTGCGCCGCCAACACCGCGTCCAGCGTCGTCCTGGTTGTGGGGTGGGACGGCCTGTCGGTGGCGCACCGGGCCTTGGCCCTGGAGTGGCTCAGCAGCTTGGTGGTGGTGCCGCCCGCTTGCCGCGTGGTCATTTGCGCGCGGGACCGGTGTGAGACCCTGAGTGCCTGTGTGGCACAGTCCAGTGTGGTGGGGGTGCGGTGGACAGCCGACACACGGGCGCAACGCGCAGCCTTTGGGCCCGCCGTGTGCGCCGCCTCGCGGGACTGGCGCCGGCTGGGACGGCTGGCGCGCTCCGCGGCGCCCTCCCCAGGCGCCCTGCACCCGCAGCACGCCGACCTGGCCGACGCCTTGGGGTGCGACGTCTTTCGGGTGGCGCAAGAGGCGCTGCCGTGGTGCCGCGCCGGCGCCGCCGGGTGCGCCGCGGCGTCGCGGCGCGCGGCCGCGCACCCCCGGGTGCTGGATGTGTGGGCCGCCCTGGGTGTGGGCAGCGACTGTGTGGGCGTGCACGAGGCCCTGGTGGCCCGAGACCGCCTGCCGTGGACTGGCGGGCGGGGCACCTCGCTGAGCGACGAGATAGCGGCGCACCTTGTGTGCCACGCCCTGGGCGCGGGGGGCGCCCAGCGCACCGACTACGCGTGCACCAAGCGGGCCGTGGTGGCGCCCACTGGGTACGGCAGCGGGGTGGGGGGCTACATGGAAAGCCGCGCGCTGCAGCACCGCCGCGGCAACACCCGCCTGGCGTGGGCCAATGCACAACGCAAGCAAGTGGCAAACAACGGGCGCCTCTCGCACTTCCCCGACACTGAAATGAGTTTGGCGTGTGAGTTGTCCCCTGCACTGCACACTGCAATCTGCAGCGCCACTGCCCAGCGCCATGAGTCTCCCCGCGACGAGCGGCGGCGCGACGAGGGCGCAGAGCAGTCTGTGGACTGACGCGCGTCTAGTCACGCGCGTGGACGGCGTGATTGAGGCCCTGCGGGCGCAGGGCAACCACGGCAACGCGGCCTGGACCAGGGCGCTGCGCCGGAACTTTGTGGGGGCGGTGCTGTCCACGTCAGACGCCGTGCTGGCGGCGTGGTTCATCAACCATGCCGTGGACGCCGGGGCGCCCGGCACGGCGTGCATGCCCTCCACGGTGCTCCTCACCGAGGAGGAGTGCGTGGCGCTGCAGTGCGGCGCAGGCACTGTGGTGGGGTGTGTGCTGCGCCTGGTGGCCTTTCAGGACGTGGCGGAGGGGGACCACGAGGGACAGGCCTGCCTACGGGCCTGCCTTGCCCGGCACATACACGACACCACGGCTGCCCTGGCGCGCGAGGCGGTGCGCGGCATGCCCGTGGACGAGCAGGCCCCCCCCCGTCCCCTGGGCACACTGGTGGTCACGTGCAGGTCCAACCAGGCGCCGTGCCCCGCCCTGGACGGGTGCCCACCCGGCGTGCCTCTGCACACCCCGGACCAGTGGAGCGTGATGCCGGTGGAGTCCGAGGTGCAGCGCCTGCTGCAAGCCGACGACGCGGTGCTGCACGGGGCGATGCCCTGCCCATGGGCGGAGCAGTGTGTGCAGGCCGACGGCGTAGAGGCGCAGGTGTGTTGCGCCGTAGTCCTTGCGTCGGGGCCCTATGGGGCTGCAGTGTAGGCGGTCCGCGCCCCCTGCATGCGCGTTATGCAATACATTAAAGCACAGCCATCATGGATTCAGACAAGCAGCTAGGCGGCGGCGGCGGCGGCGCCGCCGCTGACGTGGACGTGGCGTGGCACGCCGACCGGGGCGGCGAGTTCCAGGACGTCGTGGTGAAGCCCGGGGTGGGCGACGGCATTGCGTTTCTGACGGTGCGGGACCTGGCAGACCCCGACAAGGTGGACTTCACCCGGCAGCACCGTGACCGGACGGTGCAGCACCGCATGCTGCACCCCCACGGCAAGTACTTGACCGACACGCTGCAGAGCGACGGGAAGCCCTACCCCGGCACCGGCAACGACCCCTCCAAGCCCAAAGAGGCGCAGGGGCTGCAGTACACCGCCCTGAAGCGCCCCTCCCGCTCCAAGCCCCCTGCCCGGAACAGCGATGGGCACAGCGCCACCTCGTCCCGCGGCAGCGACCGGCGGCGCCGGCAGTACCCCGTGGACCCCTACATGGTGCCCCTGCCCCAAGCAGCGGCGTGGCAGGGCGCCGGCTTGACGCCGCAGGACAGCGTCACGCAGAGGCAGAGGGTGAACGCGGCTGTGCACGCCGCCAAGCGCGCCGAGCGGGGGCGCACAGCGTCCTCGCACAGCGACGTCTCCCACGGCGGCAGCTCGCACTACTCCACACCCTCCCAGCAGCGGGCGGACAAGCCCTCCTTTGGGAACATGGTGAGGAACATGGCCGCGGAACGCACCCCGCCCCCCCGCCACAAGGAGCGCTCCTCGCGGCACTCCTCCTCCTCCTCGCATGGACGGGAGGAGCGCGACGCCGTGCACGCACTGCCGCGGGCCCGACGGCGGGGATACGTGGCCATGGACGACATCCTGGACGAGTCCATGGGCGACGCCACGGTACTGGAGCAGGGCGCCATTGCCTTCAACCCCGCCTCGCGGTACCTGATCAAGCGCAAGCAGCGCATGGCGCAAGCCTCCGAGCAGGAGCTGAGAGACGCGGTGCGCCGCCGCCGCAAACGGGAGGGCAGGGCGCGGGATCGGCGGGAGCAGCTGCGCGCGGCCGGCCGGCCCGACGACGCCGTGTCGCGTGTGTCCACCGCCTCCTCGGAGTGGAACGCCCGGGACCAGGAGGAGGCCGACAAGCGGGAGCTGGCTCTGGAGACGAGGGTGCAGTACACCACGTACTTGCACCAGCAGGCCAATGCGGGGTACTGCGAGAAGCCCGACCCGCAGGCCTCGGAACTGGAAATTCGCACCATGTTTGAGTCGGTGGTGTGCCACCGGGACCGCATCAAGCGCATAAAGAAGGCCAGCATCATTGTGGTCACCCTGGCGTACGTCATTGAGATGGCCATCCGCGCTTTTCGATTGCCGGTGCGCGCCGAGGGCCTGGGCCTCTTCCTGCAGAAGAACTTTGAGACAAAGAAGTACGACGACTTCCTGGAGCATGTGTACCAGACCCGCTTGGCAAAGTACGGGTGGACTGGGCACACTGAGATGATCTTTTCCATGGTGCTGCTCCTGGCCTCGTTTTTCTATGCAAAGTACCAGGGCGGGGGCGACGGCGTTGACCTGCCCGAGAAGGACAACCACAACGAACCAGCCAGCCTGGGGAACTCCCTCACTGGCTTCATGAAGATTTTCGGGGGCATGCCCAACATCATGAAGATGGGCATGAACGGGAAGGACGCCATGTTCCCCACACCCACAGGCATGAATGTGCCCCCGCCCTCCACCGCGGATTTTGCCGCGGCAAAGCAAACCATCCAGGCAGCCGCGCCGCCCCTGCCTGAAAGGCGAAAGCTGACGCCCCGCCCCCGTGCCGCTCAAGCCATGCCCATTCCAGCCGCGCCCAGCGCTGTGCTGGAGCAGCCTCCAGACACCTCGGACGATGATGTGGCGTAGTTATGACGCGGCGTGCCGTACACCACCCAATACAGTAAAGCACACTACCTGTGTATTGCACCCAAAGTCGCAAACTACAAACACAACACCCGAATAATCATGTCGAATACTCTGCGGCGGTCCGTTGGTTGCTCCTTTAAATCATATGAAGGTCATGGTAGCACAATCCTCCGATCATCCGGTGTCTTTGGACAAATGTATCACAACTGCTGTGACGGCATGACTCAAGAGGAGCAACATGCGATTAGTTCGGCGCCTCCTCAACAGCAGCAGATCATGCATGAATTAATGGACGCAAAGTACAGCGTGAATAGCGCAAATCCGTTCCTGTTAACCATCAAGAGCACTCCATGGGCAGCTGTCCACTATACCACACAATCCGAGAGTGTGCAATATGGCACCTCATCCAAGTTTGATATTGCCCCCGTCGGCGACTTGGTGTGCTTCCAAGCTCTCTTGCTGATCTTCATCGGGCTCGGTGTCAGTGTGGACGGCACAAATAATGCAACTCCCTACCCAGTGATTTCGAGTTTGGAGTGCCCCCTCGCAGCGCGGGACGCCGCGTCCATTGACGCGGCGTACGGAACGGACGGCTACAGCACCTTTCTGACCGAGGAATATGGTGCCGCGCCCAGCGAAGAGGCCATCCCTGACCCTGCCGATGTGTGCGAGACCGCGACGGGACCTCAGGTGCTGTACATTGCCAATGTCGGTTTGCACGCCGCCCACCAAACCAACCTTATTATTGGCGGCCATACAATCGACAGCCGCACCGATTACACCATTGCCATGATCCAGGAGTTGAATGGAGATGTGAACAGGGACCATTACGGGATGTGGGGAAATGCTTCCACGCTGCTGGAAAGCTTGGTTCAGTCCATGACTACCCGATACTGCTACGTACAAGCCGATTTTTCCTTCCATAGTGACATCGGTCTGTCATTCGCACTGTGTGCCGCTCTATTTTCCAAGATGCAAGTCGAGTACAGTTTCCGTTCCAGAAAGGAGATGGTCTTGGTCACACAGCTCAATGCCCGGCCCCTCAACGGTAGCACCCAGGCGCCCCTTTCAGACACCGATTTGTGCGCCGGCATGGACGTCCACTACATCGTTCTGGAGCAGTCCATGCGTGACGCATTCACCGAGGCCAGCTTCGAGCAGGTTCTGGTGCGCGTGCACGAACAGTCCAAGTCCGCGAAGAGCACAAGTATCCATTTGGAGTTGCAGGGAAGCGGCTACATTCTGGGCCTCATGATGATGGCCACTCGCGAGGCCGCTATTCACCTCAACCTGTACGACAACTTCGAGGGTGTTAACGGCCGCGCCGCAATTAAGACTATTAATGTGCACTTTGACGGGTCTACTATATACGAAGGCGAGTCTGAGCGTTTGCACCTCTTGTACCCTGGGTTTTACACCCCAAGGAAGCCCTGCCTGTTTGTGTATGTGCTGGCTTTTACCCCAAGTGTGTTTGCCCTGCAAGTGATTTGTGGCGTGAACATTAACCTGATTGACGACGCCAAAGTGGTTGTTACCCTGCAGCCCGTCCTCAGCACCGAGAACGTCACGCTGTTCGTTGTCATGTTGGAGATGACTTTCCTGTCCTACGAGGCTGGCCACGTCCGTGCCTTCCTGTCGTAAATAGTGTAGACGGCAGTAAAGCCTGATGGACATCTAATGTCATTATATAGCCCCCCTCTTAACACACACACACACACACACACGCTACACATGGCCGAACAAGGCATCGACAGGCTTGCATCATGGGCGCCCACCACCGAACTGGATGCCATGCACACCCTGCTCTTCATCGGCAGCTCCGGGTCGGGGAAGTCCACCCTCACCAAGAAGCTGCTGTACGAGATGAAGGACAAGTTCTACGCTGCAGTGGCCTTTTGCGGCAATAGGGAGGTCATGGACGACATGGCCATGATGCTGCACCCGTCCATGATACACTACGGCTTCGACGAGGACAAGGTGCACAGCATCCTGAGGCGGGGCGAGGTGCTCATGGGCTCTTTCAAGGACACGGGGGAGGTGCGCCCCCTCCTGGTCATCCTGGAGGACATTGCGGCGCTGGACAAGCAGATCCTCAAGTGCAAAGCCCTTGCCTCCATTGTGAACCAGGGCAGGCACCAGAGCGTGTGTGTGTGGGTCCTGTGCCAGCACTGGAAGCAGACCCACGCAGACACCCGTACGGGCTTCTCCGACATGGTCCTGTGCAAGGAGGACTCTGACGCCTCCCGCAAGAACATCCACGGCAAGTTCGGGTGCGGCGCGCTGTCCTACCCCCAATTCAAGCAGGCCATGGACGGCGCCACGCCCAACTACGGCGCCCTGGTGGTGCGCAACCGCGCCCCAATCCAGAACGGCATAATGGACCAAGTGCGCTCCTACCGCGTCACCCGAAATGAGTACCAGAAATTGCAGCAAAAGAGCTTCCGTGTGGGCCACTTTTCAGTGTGGCAGGAGCTGTACAGGTACCAGAGCCTGGAGATGGCCAAGCTCAGCGCCCTGCAACACATGACGCAGGAAATGCAAGAGTTCCAGAAGCGCCAAGCCGCCATGCAGAGCGGGGCCTTGCCAATGCTCCAGCGCACGGCGCCGCACCGCACACCAAACGCCTTTCAGGTGGTCCCAGCGGCAGAGGTGGTGTTTGACGACGAGGTGTGCGGCGGCGCCGTTATTTCCTTGGACATGGACGCCTACAACACGCATGCATGAAATGAATGCATTTTAAGCCGTTGCCACACGCGCCTTTTTCTTTGACGGGGCCAGCTTTTTGGGGAGCACCTTCACCGTGGTTGCTTCCTCCTCGACCGACTGCGCTGGAGATGCAGCGACTGGCTCCTCGGCCAGCGCCTTGGCGGCCGCCGCAATGCGCTCCTCGCGGGCCTTCTTGTTCTCAACGGCGCGGGTGCGCTTCACCACTTTGCGCTGCTGCATGGCAGTTTCTCTGTCGGCCTTGACCCGCAGCGAGTCCTGGTCCAGGCAGAGCAGGGTCCTGATGGAGGCAGCGGCTTGGATGGCGTCCATGGCTTTTCGGGAGACGCGGGGCGGCGTATTGGCGTTCACCTTGACGTAGGCCGAGTTGGGTGCATTCATCTCGGTGCGCAGCTTGTTGTCGTGCCCATTCAGCATCATGTTTTTTGTGTTGGAGATGTGCACCACGGCAGCCTCTGAGCTGACGTCCTTGCTGGCCACCACGGCGTACTCGCCGTCCACCTTCTTGTCGTTGACAATGCCTCGTGGGCGCAGTCCAGCCTTGACTGCTGCCCGCGCCACGGCCACAGCAGGCAGCAGGCGCTTGGCCTCTGCCACGGGCATGTCCACCAAAGCCTCAACGGTGATGGCAGACACCTCCGACAGGGTCATGGTGTCCTCCACACCGCACGCCAGCCACTTTTTGTGCACACCCTTGAACACCTCGGCTGGCAGCTCGGTGTAGTACTGCTCCAGCTTCTCCAGCGAGGCGGGGATGTCCAGCACCTTTTTCGGTTTGCACAGCAGGTCAAAGTGCGCATCCACGCGCTTCAAGGAGGCGCGCACAGAAGACATGACCTGTGTCAAGTCCTTAACCGCAAACAGCAGCGGCGCGGGCGACTTGCCAGTGGACACAGTGGCGACAATGTCGGACACTTCGTCGATGTTCACATTGCCCACCTTTGTGGGGATGAGCAGGAGCAGGTCGCTGTGTGGCGCCTTTTTCGGGGCGCGGGGGGTGGCATCGTTGCTGGTGGTGGCTGCGTCGGGCGCGCCGGCTGTGTTGTTTGTGTCGGTGTTCATGATGAGTAAGTGGCAGAAAACAGGCTGTGTGCGGGAGCAAGGCAAGCGGTGAAAATAATGTAAAGATGAATTGGTGCGTGTGTGCGCCAATTATTGAGGGTGCCGGCTGCGCGCTGCCGCGGTGCAGGGGCTGCCCCTCTGTGTCTGGAGGCGCTGTGTGGGGGTCCTTACAGCAGTAAACAGCCGCCATGGATGCCAGGCCACGCATGCTGAATGTGTACGATTCGTGCAGTTGGAAGGTGCTGGCCAAGCCCGCATTTAACAAGGTGGGGCACCAAACTGTGTATGTGCACCCCTCGTATGGCGAGTACCGCCCCGTGTCAGCGCAGTACTTTGCCGGAGCGCGGCGCTTCGCGCCGCCGGTCCGAATCACCATGCCGACGTACCCACATGTGGGCGGGTTGCACTACTAGGGGGGCAATGCCGCCGCCCACGCGGGTGTGTGCACAGGCCTGCGGCACAGTAAAGCAGACCCGTGCATAAAACCATGAACACCGACGTAGAAGCCGCGCTTTCCCGTGTACAAACGGCCACCCACCCCCACGCACTCTCCGCGATGTCTGCCCAGGCCCCCACCCGAAAGGCGCCGGTGACGCCCGATGACCAAGCCAAGCTCTTCTTCTCGAAGCTGGTGCTCAAGTACTTTAACGCGGTGAAGAGGACCCTGCCGGCCCTGGAGGTGGCTGACGACTTTATGGACGACGTGATTGAGATGGTGACGCAGTCCAACCAGGACGCCGAGAGCCGGGCGTCGTTCATGGAGGCGTGGGACAGCAACATGTCCATGCACATTGAGGACGAGACACACGGCGCCAAGGGGACGCTGTACGGCTTCATTCTGGACGCTTCCCAGAGCATTGACAAGTACGAGGCCAGCAAGGCCGCAGACGACAGTGTCGCAGCCGACGGGTCGTCGCTGGAGGCCAGCAGGACCGCGGAGTACCTGCAGGACGCAGAGGATGTGTGTGTGCAAGTGCTGTCCATTGTCAAGTCCATGGACAATTGGTTGGTGTCCCTGCTGCACATGGACGAGATTATGGCCTCGCCCAAGTTCAGCGGGGACCACGCCCGCATGCACTGCAAGTGGTGGTACAAGATGAACCGCAAGGTGCAGGAGTGGACCCTGTCCAATGCGGCACCGGATGGTGCGTCTGTGCTGGCCATCATGAACTCTGTCCCCCCGGGGACACCCGCCAACGTGCCCTCCCTTATGCAGGCTCTTAACGGCATGCTGGGCGAGGGGGGCATGGACAGCATTTTTTCAGGGGCAGAGGGGGGGCAAATAATGCAGATGGTGTCGCACATCATGTCCAATGGCGAAATCGCGGGCTTGATGGAGGGCATCAGCCAGGACGACGCTGGGGACAGCAGCGAGGCCCTGAGCAGTCTCTTTTCAAAGTTGTCCACCATTGACACGAGCAAGATAATGGAGTCATTTGAGGGGGGCGCCGCCGCGCAGTGAGTGACATTTGAATGCATTTTCCCTGTTCCACGAAGCCCCGTGGGGTGCACACACACACAATTGACTCACTGCACCACCATGGCTGCCGCATCCAGTTCCCCAGCCGTCCCGGCGCGGGTGCCGGGTGCAGCGGGCCTCGTCTTTTCTCTCTCTTCGCCGCGGTGCACGGCGCACCTGCACCAGGCCGTGTGGGGTCGGTTTGTTGGGCTGCAGTGCATTGTGGACTGCGCCTGCGCCTCTAGCGGGCAGTGCTGCGGCAGCGGTGGCCCCCTAGGGGCGCTGGTGCACGAGGTGGAGAGACGGGCGCCAGGCATTACGATGGGCACCCTGTGGTGCTGCGTCCCAGTGCGCGCCGCCAGGGTGTTGACTGGCATGCGCCGGGACGATGGCTGGAGGGAAATGCGCGACTGCGAGACCCACCGGGGGACACAGTGCGTCGTGTTCTGCACCAAGGCGGCCTTTGAACTGGCCAAAAAGGTGCGCTGCAGTGCATCAAAGTAGAGTGTGTGTGTGTGTGTGGTACAAACAATTCATGGGCATTCCGAGATAGCGTCGTGCACTACATCCATGCACAGCGCCACTGTGTTGCTGAGCTGCAGGGCAATGGCGCCAAACTGCGCCAGGCTCTCGGTGGCAGTGGCGGAGACCAGGGGCACCACGTCGGTCTGCACTTGCACCAGGGGCTTCCCGGTGGCGGGGTGCAGGGTGGTGTCCTGCGGCGAGTGGGTGCGCAGGACCACGGCGGCCCTGCCCACCGCCAGGCCTTCCCCCTGCACCCACCGCAGGAGGAAGCCGTCCACCCCCACAAATGTGACAGACGCGCTGTCCGGGGCCCTGAGCACCCCGCTAATTCTTGAGGGTGCCTGCAAACTTTCCGGTGCCGGCATGCACGACTCTGGCGCAGCCCACAAACTCTCGCACTGGTGTGCCATTGTTCAGTGCTGAGGAGCGCAGGTACACTGCCAGGCCAACAATTGCCAGCAGCAGGGCCAGCAGCACAAAGGCACTGACGCGGCTGTTCAAGGCGCGTAGGAAGCTGGAGCGCTCCCGTCGCTTGCGGGTGGCGCTGTGTCCGAGTTGGCGCAGGGCAGAGAGCACAATGGTGGCGGCTGCAACCACGGCAAGGGCTGTGGCGGCGTGCAGGGCGGATTTGTGCACCGAGGTTGCGCTGATGATTTGATCCTCCCCGCTCAGCTTCACTGTGCCGGGCATGCACACGACATTGTCGGCGGTGGCCTGGAAGGGGTGTGTTGGAAGCACCATGACTCGCGTGTTTGTTATGGCGTCGGCGATGCACCCCAAATGTTCAGCTCCATCTCGTCCAACCAGCCCTCCCTGGAGGGTGTGTTGCTGACGACCACCTCGGCCATCGCGGCGCGTGCAGTGGGCGGTGTGGTGGGCGGCGCCAACGAGGTGTCCAAGTCCTGGCGCACCGACACAGCCAGGGGCAGCCCAACAAACTGGTCAAAGGTGTCGCCCACCCACCGCCACTGCTCCAGGATGTCCAGGATGCCGGGGGCGGGCCGAAACGCGACGCAGTGCGTGGGTACGCCGTAGCACCTGTGCAGGTCCACCCCCGCATTCATCTCGGCTTCGTCGTCGCCCAGAACCACCACCGCGTCCACCGCACTGACCGCGTTGAGGACGTTGTACAGGGAGTGGAATGCCTCGAGTTTCCACGCGTGGGGGTCCTCGGGGTGGGCGCCCTCGTACACGTCCCGCGCCGATATGATGTGGCTCACCCAGTGGTGCGACGAGGAGAGGGCGCTGCACCGCTGCTGGTGCAGGAAATCCAGCCACTCAATCTTGGCGTTGGTCACCAGCACCACAGGCCCCCGCGCCCGAATGCCAGCCATGACCTCGGCACAGGCCTCCCCCACCTCCATGTACTGGGCCCCGTGGGCCCGCCCCCCCCTCTCGAAAACGCTGGTGGGGAAGATGGTGTCGTCAAAGTCCACAATGGTCAAGATGTTGGGGGTGACTGGGTGTTCATGCCGCGGCGGCGTCGCGCCCCCCACGCCGCCCTGTTGCGCCGTGCTCACCTGGGTCCGCATGCTGCCCGGTTTGTTGCGGGGGCGCCCCCAAATCATTCACCCCACACACAACCCCCCCCGCTCAACCCCAAGCATCCACCATGCACAGCGCGCTGAAGCACGGCAACCAAGGCGAAACGCTGGCGGATGTGGAGCGGATGACGCAGCGCACCGTGTCCGGAGCAGCGCACGCCGGCGTCGACATTGTGCTGTGGAGCGTCCTTGTGAACGTGCGCAGCTCCCCCGCGGTGGTGGGCGCGGTGCGGTGCTGGGCCGCATCCTCGCCCGCCGTTCCCCTGCCCTCCCCGGCGCTGCACACCGTCAAGTGCCGGGGGGTGGTGTGGGACGCGGCGATGGTAATGTCCACCGCGGCCATGGTGTGTGGCGCCGTCCTGCCCCAGGTGGCCAGTGTGTGCTGCGCCCGGGACCTGGTGCCGTGCCTGGCCGTGGTGCCCCACAGTGTGCGACTGCAGGGGCGCAGCACCCGTTCCTTGCGCGCCCTGGTGTCGGCCTCTGACGGATTCTGTAGGGTGGAGTGCCCCCTTGCCGCCGCCCAGTCCCAGCCCGTCCGGGCATGGGTGGCAGTGGCCTTTGTGGCGGTGACCACCCGCTGCTGCATTGGGCTCCTGGTGTCCGAGAGCCGTGGCGGGGTGCAGTCGTCCTGTGCCTACATGCCCTGCTACCGGGCAGCCGATGACCAGTGGGCAGGGTGTGTGGTGGTGCCAAACGCGGGCCACGACCACGCCTATGCGGCAGCGTGCCTCCCCGCCTCTATGCAGCACCTGGGGGTGGCACACATGCGGTGCACCGCCATGGTCGCGCCCACCTGGATTTCCCCAGGCGCCCTGGACATTGTGCGGCAGGGCGTCAAAGCAGTTGTGAAAGCGGTGCAGGAGGCGCCGTGCCAAGTGCCACGGTCCCTGCACACCCTAATGTGGCCAGTGGCGCGGCATCCAGCGACCTACCGCGCCGCAGACGCCTTTGTGACGACGCACGGCGTGGCGGCGCAGTGCGATTTGGACGCGGTTCTGACCTCGGCTCCCGCCGTGTAATGTGCACTGTAATTCATTCATCCTTCAACAATCCCGCGCCAGTGGCGGCGGCAGAGCTGTTGTGCAGCGCTTCACGTCGTGCCGCCTTGGCCAATTGTGCGCCTTGACGGGCGCATTGGGCCTGGCGCTCCTTTTCCACGACGGACATGTTCTTCGAGATGGCGTCGACCATTTCTTTGTTGGGCTCGGCTTGGGCCACCGACACAATGGAGTCCCGCAACTCGATCCAGCTTTTGGATGCGCGGGTGTCAAACTCCATTGTGATTTCGAACATCTCGGCGTCGCTTGCCATTGCGTTGCGGGTGGACCGGACCTTCATGCCCACTGGCTCTGTGTGGTACTGCGGGGTGTACACCATGCTGTCCACCACATCTGGCGAGCTGGTGAAAAAGGGCACTCCCACCAGCGCCGTGCGGGCGTGCAGCTCCAGGTTGGCCAAGTCGGTCACCACCCAGGTGGGCGCCACACGCTCCCCCACCACCTTAATCCACCCCTTTCGAAAATCCTTCACACAGCGCCACCCAGTGGGCCCGCACGGCGCCGCCAAGGCCTCCTCTTTGGTGAAGACGGCAACGGGCGGCGTGAGCACCACCATGTGCCGGGCGCTGTGGTCCACATTGCCGCCCAGGTCCTTGTCCAGGGCGGCTTGGCGCTCCGGGGTGGCTGCCAGCATGCGCTTCCACACACGCCACACGGCCACGGTGCGGTGCTGCACGCCCAGCTTGTCAAAGATGATGCGCAGGGCCGAAATGGCGGGGTACAAGGGTGACACATCAGATGCGTTTTGTATGTTTTCCATGATGTATTTAACACGGTGATTGGCCTTTGCAACCTGTTTTTGCACAACATTCAGAAAGTACTCATCTGCGACGCGCACATACACGGCATCTGTGTCGGTCTCGGACACGCCTTTGGCGCAGCGCACCACAAAGGCGCTGGCGCCCGCCGCAGTGGGTGTATCCGTGGCACTGTCCATGACGCTGCTTTACAATTTATAATTGCCGCACACCGGCGTACCCCCTTGGAATGTAGGACTTGTGTGTGGCCGCTGCGTGGTGATGGTGTGGGGGGCGTATGCTGCGCAGGGTCATGAACAGGAGGATGGCCACCAGGAGCGCAATGATCACCCACACCCACACGGGCGTCTTGGCCCTCACCGCTGTGGGGGCGGTGTCGAGGGCGGTTATGGTGGACTGCGGCAGGGGCGCACGCATCTGCGCAGACACTGGCTGCGGGGGGGGTGACGCCGCGATCGCAGGCGCACTGGCCTTGGGCTCTGCGTGGTCCTCCGTGTCGACGCCCTTGCGCGCCAGCATCACGGCTTGCCGCGCCTGGTCTTGCGCCGCAAGGAGGTCTTCCGGGCTGGAGATGAGCAGCGCAGGCACATCGGCCATGACTGGACCCCGCCGCACGTACTCTGCAATGGGCGCCTTTAAGGAGAAAACACTGGCGCGGGAGGCCGTCACTGCGTTGCGGTGCGGCTCGCCACGGTACATGCCGGGTGGCGGCAGATCGGTGAACTGCGCCTCCATGATGGCGGCTTCGCTGGCAAAAGGGTACACGGCCTCTTTCACCTTGCGGGCGCGAGCGGTGGAAAGAGCGCGTACCATGTTTATTCAGGACTATCCGTGGTGCGCTACATATCATTTAAGCAACTGGCGCAAACAGTTGCGCCGCAGCGGATGACGCATCTCCTACAGGCGTGACCGCGGTGATGCTGCCCACAGCTGCCAACACCACGAGCTTGGAACCAATAGTCCATTGACTGGCGGGGAGGGCGGTATTTGGAAAAACGGCGTCACTTAGACAATGCCCGTCGGTGGCAGTGAGGTCTGTGGCAGTGATCAACTGTGAGCAGAAAGGAACGCTGGCGATAAATGTGTCGGTGATGTTAACGCCGTTAACGGCGACAGCCAGTGTCGAGACGTTTCCGTTTACGGGGTCGTCACTAATTGAGGCAACAGTCTTGGCGGCACTCTTTGCCACGAAGCTAAACAAGAGCCTGCTGTTGCTTGGTACGAAGAATACACGCTTGTGTGAACCAAGCGCTGTTCCCCCCTGGATACTCATTCTGAACAAGGGGTGACTAATTGGCAGCAACTCCAGGTCACAGACTGCCCGAATATGCAGTTCGACATCGGAGTGCAGTCTGGTTGTGACCGTAATCTCTGTCTCTTTTCTGGCGGAGCATACGGTCGCGCTTTTGTTATGCGAGCATGATCCGCAGTTTGCCATGGCGTCAGTTGGAAAGTGTGCGAGAGGACAACTAGATGGCTTCTTGAACGCTTTTTACTGGTAATGCAGCAGCCCGACCCCACGACACACGAAATGCCCTCACTGTCCATTGGTCAGCTGCGCCCTCACTTCCATCATACACGTGGAATACTGCCGCAGCAGGGTGCAGCTTGGCCCAAAGCCAAAGTTGGCAATGTGCGGCAGCCATTTCACGTTGTCCGCCACAATACCTTCGGTGCCCGTGTCCATTGGAGGCTCCCACCATTCGATTCCCGCAGCGTTGGCTATGCGGGATATGAGTTGAATTTCTGTCATTGTGTGGCTGCTCGTTTCGAAGCTCTCGTCGTCGCTGTCGCTGCTTGCCGCCAGTGTTTGCGTAGACGCGTGTAGCAGGGTGCTTTTCACTGCACCACCTAGCAAGGTGCTGATGCTGTACACGTCCTGCCCCACAATTCGTGCGACACCGGTGTGACGCCCAGAAGGCATATCCCCAAATACCGCAATGTGCTCCTCCACGGTGCAAATGGCTTGTTGTATGCTGGTGGTTTTGACAAGCAGCTGCGGCGCGTGTGCCACAGTTGCCTGGGCCAGTGCCAGCACCTGCGCCACACCCAAGACAATGTCTTGTGTTTCAAAAAGCTTGTTGGTTGACGCATGTTGTGTCTCTGGCTTCATATCTTGGAGTGTTTTTAGCGCAATTTCAATACGAAATGAACTAGGGATACTAGATTTTCTGCTTTTCAGCAGTCTCACAATACTGCTCATGTTTTCCTTTTATGCAGCGCAATGCCGGCCAAGCAGTGGAGCAGGGCGTCGCACACGTCGTGGCGGTGGGCACTGTCCAGGGCCGCGAGGTGCGCCAGCGCCTCTGGAAAGCGCGAGGCGGGATGCCGCGCAGCCCTGTGAATTAAAAGGGCAGTGACGGCGCCTTCGCTAAACGCCTTGTTTGCCACCCAGCCCTTGCAGTCATCCCCGCCCCTGGCCCGTTTGCGGGCCGACACTGGTAAAAAGGCCCCAGCGTCCACACTTTGCATGCCGCACGCTACCCCCGCCAGCATGTGCAGAGACGACGCTGCGCCAGCGCCAGGCTCCAGCTGGGGCTCAAGCCGGGGCACTGGCCCCTCCCCAAAGTCCACCTTGGCGGCGCGTGCGCCCTGCAGCGTCACGTGGCACTGCACCGCGGCGCCCGGCGTGCCCGCCTTGGCGCGCCACTGCTCCTTGCGCGCCACCTTGCGGAACTTTAGGGTGCCAGTGCCCTCCCCAAAGTGCGCCGCCAGCATGTCCACCACCCGGTTCTTCACTTTGCCGTCTTGGTGCACCCGCGCAGTGCGCGACGACGCAAAGCGCCCCGCAATCATGCCGTGGATGACGCCCTCTGCCACGCGCACCACAGGGTTGGCCAGCGCTTGTGGTTGGCGCTCAATGTACACGGCAGCAATGTGGTGCCCGTCCAAGGCGTGCAAAAGTGCATTCATCTGGTTCACTACCCCGTCCATGGCGTCGTCGCCCTTGGCTGCGGGCGGGGCCTGGAAGTGGTGCAGTGTGCAGTCCCACTCGCCCTCCAGTAGCCACTGCAGCACGCCGGCGGCGAGGGGCGTGGGGGATTGGGCGTGCGCCGGCTGCCGCACAGACGCGGCGCCAATGTGCGTGACCCCGGGGTCCACTCCCAAGTGGGTGGTGTAGCCGCTAGGCGCGGGGCAGGTCGACACGGTTGCCCTCCCCCCGCACGCGCTGGGCATTGTCGCGACCGACGCCATTGGGCACAAATATCAGGGGGCGCAGGGGCGCGTTGGTGGCGCGGTACTGCACGTGCGCCTGCAAGGAGCACCCGACTCGCGTGGCGCTGCAGTAGAGCTGTCCAGAGTTGATTTGCATCACGTGTTCCTGGGTGTTGGTGGGCAGGAGGAAGTTTTGAGCGCCCCATGTGAGCACAAAGGCGCGGCCGTGCACCGTGTGGGTGTGGCAGCTGCCGGCTTCGTACACCGCCGACTCGGTTGACGTGCCCCACCCCGTATCGTTGGCGTGCAAATGAAAGCCCTCGGCGCCGGTGGCCACCGCCGAGGCGTCCACCGTGACGACCGCCGTCAACACCGGCCCCATCACCACAGATCGCAGGCCCGTGGAGGCGTCTACCGTGTCCATGATGGCCTGCCCCGCCGTGTTGCCGGCCTGTCCACCACCAGCGCCAGACGCGGCGGCGTCAAACGCGGGGTCGCCCCGAACAGCCCCCGCGCCAATCACGGATACAGTGTACTGTAACGACTCCACGACGTCAAACCCCCTGCTGGTGCCCGCATTGACAAAGTACACGGTGCCGTCTGGCGCCGTCAGCACCATCGTGTCGCCTTGGGTGCTGTTGGTGGCGTAGCATTGCATCAGGGCGGACATGGCGAAGGGTGTGGTGTGTGTGTGGGTGGGTGTGTGCAGCACTTATGAATTGCAATGCAGAGGGTCCCCCAAACTGCCCGGCGCACAACCCACCGCATTCCCTGATGACCCGCTGCGCGCCCGCTCCACCCCCTCACGCAAAGGCTGGCATGTGCAGGGCCGCCGCGGCCTTGTACGCAAAGTCCGCCACGCGACCCAGGGCGTCTGCCACGTCCGAGGACGAGTACTTGTGCCGCGATCCCCGCGCAAACCGGCAGAACAAGTCGGCAGAGGCGAGGGCACCGACCAGCTCGAAGCGCCGCGGGTTTAGGGTGGATGGGCCGCCAAATGCAGCAACAATGGCGGGCTCCATCAAGGCCCGGTTCACCCTGGACACATAGTTTTCCAGGGTGTTGCACCAGGTGTCCAGCACCAAAAGGTCCAGAGTTGCGCGGTTCACTGGCCGAGGCGGTGGACGCACTGGTCTAATGTCCCCCGGCATGGCCACACGCACGGCGTTGTGAAAGGTGCGCTGTGCGCTCACCTTGGTGGCGCGGTCGTACACGCTGACACCCACACTGCCGTCCTGCTCCACCCTGGCGGTGATGCAAATGCTGTGCAGCCGGTTGGGCAGCGCCATGGGGAAGTTCAGCACCACTGTGCCGATGATCTCCACCGCCGGGTCGAACGCCAGGGTCGCTGCGCTGAGCACCAAGCGCACACTCACCGCGTCCTGCAGGGACTGCGTTGTGAACTCGCCGGCCTTGTAGGACACGCCGCACATGGCGTGCATGGGCACCAGGGGGTGCAGCGTTCCGTTGCTGCTCTCTATGCTCACCGCGTCGAGGCAGGTGCCGCCCAGGCCCGCGGGATACGCCGCGGCGCCCACATGTGCCTCCCGCATGCGCATGTGGTCCCCCACGGCGTGGGCCCCCCTGGCCACTGCTGTGCCTGGATCCGCGGGATTAACGTGCCGCGCCCCAGGAAACGCGGCGTGCACCGCCTCCCGCAGGCTGGGGCAGGCCGAGGCGCCGCCCACGTGCACCACCCTGCACAGGGAGGCGGGCGCCACTTCGTTGTCCATCAAGGTCTGGGCGGTGCACGCCTTGGCCGAGGCCACGACGCCGGCGCATGCGCGCGCCACGTCTGCCGGCGACAGCACCACGGGCGCCCACCCCTCCACCGACAACGCGGCGCTGCCCTGGGTGGTGCACACGGCCTCCTTGACGCCGCGGGCGGCCCACAGGGCGGCCTCGTATGCGCCCTTGTCCGCAAAGGTGAGGGTCACGTGGTCGCTGCCCACATTGCCGCCCTGCCCAGAGGCCCATCGCAAGAGCGCCTCGTCGATGTTCATGCCGCCGAGGGTGCTGTCGCCGCCCACCCCGAGGGTGCACGGAATCAACCCCGTGTCGCAGTCGCGGGTCCACCGCACCACGGCCACGTCAAAGGTGCCCCCGCCCATGTCGAAGATCATGTCCACGTCGCCCTCTTGGGGGTCGCACTCGTGCAGCACACTCCACGCAGCCGCCTCGGGCTCGGTGAGGTAGCGCAGGACGTCCATGCCGGCCGCCCGAAACGCCGCGGACGTGGCTGCGCGCTGCTCCGCGGTAAAGTGCGCCGGCACCGCCGCAACCACCCGCCGGGGCCACACACCGACTTCACGGAGGACGGCGGTGCGGCCGGCGCACAACACGGCCACGGCGGCGCCAATGGGGGACAGCGCCCGCCGTTCCCTGCCGTCATCGTGGGCCGGCACCGCCACGCTGGCGCAGTCAAAGCCGTCGCCCACCACTTCATTGGTCCACCTGGCAGTGCCCTCCTCCAGGTACGGGTCGTCAATGAGCCGCCCGATGATGCGCTTCAGCTCCACGCCCACCACGGCGGCGGGGTCGGCGCCGCGCTCCAAGCACGCCGTTGCGGCGTGCCCCACACTTATGTGGCCGTTGGCGTGCACCGCCACCACCGAGGGCACGCTGATCAAGGCGCCTGCCCCACAAAACACTGTGAATGTGGTGCCCAGGTCCACCCCGAAGACGGGCCCGGAGGAGTCGTCCACATTTACCACCAGCTCAGGCGCCCCGGGGGACGCAGCAGCAGCAGCAGCAGCCATGACACAGTGGTGCAAGGAGGGCGTAAAAGGGCGGTGTGTATTTTGGGGGGCGCGGCGAGGCGCCGCGCTTAAGGATACGCAATCACCTCGCCCTGTGCTGAGCTGGGCCCCCTGGTCAGTCGCGCCTCGTCAAAGGAGCGCTTGGTAATGTACAGGTTGCGTGTGGCGGGGGTCTCCTGGGACTTGAGGTCCCGCCATATGTTTCGAGCAGCGGCCTCGGCCGAGTTGCGCTCCACGGTGCCCATGGCGTCCGTGGGAATGCGCTTGGACAGGGGCAAAGCGGGGGTGTTGAATGGAAAAGCGCCTCTGGTGGAGCGCTCCGATGGCAAGCCGTTTCCGCCGTTCTCCATCACTCTCCGTAGGCGGCTTGGCGCAAAGGTGGGCAGGGACACGGCTACATCGGCGACGTGCTTCCCCCCCACAGACTCCAGCGCGCTGCGGGCGGCGCACTTCTTGGCCCTGGATTTGAGCGCCGCGTCGTCCGCGTCAGTGGTGGCGGTGGGAATGTCGGCGTACGCCATGCTTTCGGGAATGGGGCGGGGGACGACGTGTGCCATGGGCGCAGGCACCGCGGGCGGGGCCACGGGTGGGGGCGGGGCCTGTGTGGTGTCTGCGGGCGCAGGCGTCTCGAGGCGCTGAATGGGGCGCGTCACTTGCACCGTGCCGCCCGCAATGGTGGTGGTTGCTGCGTGCCGCACATAGAATTGCTGGTACACCACCATGGCCGCCACGCCCAGCGCCGCGGCAGCGGCAAAGGCCAGCCGGCGGTTCCTAGGACGGCGCATGGACACGCCGACAATCACCATGCCTGCCGCCGCGGCGCCGAGGCCCGCGATGGCAATGGTCCACGGTCCATTTGGCGCCGGGGCGGTGGTTGGCGTTGTCATGACTCTGATGTGTCGGCATACACTGTGTACAGGCAAAGGGCCGCTTTGTTTCGGCTGCCCAGGAACGCCGCTTGGACACATTCGTGCACGCTGAAGCCGCAGGGGAGGGCGAGGCAGTCCTCCGCGCTGGGCGCAGTCACACTGGCGCCGCTGGCCAGCACGCCGAGCCAGTACACTGTAATGGCGTTGACGCGCTGCACAAAGCCCGCGGGGGCGCTGCGCAGCACCTGCAGGGACCGCGAGACGGCCCGTCGCTGCGCGGTGCCGCTCTCGGTGCACACTGCGTGCAACGCGCGCATGCAGGGCAAGTTGTGCGCCGCTACAGCGGGGTGCAAACACAGCTCCAGCCACGTGGCGGCGCGCACAGCGCGCGGCGGCTGCATGGATGCCAGTATGAGGTGCAGACACCCATCCAGCACCCGCGCAAAGGGCGCCGGGGCAGCGTACACACAGTTTGCAATGAAGGCGTGCAGTGATCCCCGGGAGGCTGTTTGCGCCGCTGCCCACCCGCACAGCGCCACGCAGCGCTGCGTCGAGGCGCCGGACCAGGCCAGGGCAGAGCTCAGGGCGCCGGCGCCCCGGGCGCACAGCGCGACGCAGCACTCGTCGCGGGTGCACCGATTGGCCCCTGACAGCTCATCAAACACGGCCTGGCTGTGGAGGGTGTCGTTGCAGCACTGCCGCACAAAGGCGCCGGCAGAGGTGGGTGACGAGAAGGCAAGGGTGGTCATTTATTCGCGGCACGAGCACACTAGGTTGGCGCCTGGGGCGCACGAGCACACCAGGTGCACACCGGGGGCCGTGGCCATTTGCCACACTGCGCTGTGCGCGGCAGTCGCGCTGCACTGGCCGTGCAGGTACATGGCGCAGCCCCTCATGTCCACCGCCTGCCGGGCGGCGTGGGGGGTGCCTCTGCGCTTGAACAAGGCGGCCTCTGCCAGGACCATGCCGGGCGCGGTGTCTGCGGCGGGGCAGGCCCACTCGGACACCCCCGCGTCAGACGCCGCCGCGCAGGCCGTGCACAGGGCGCTGTGCAGGCAGGGCAGGTGCGCGGTTGCCACCGACGCGTGCCGGAGCGGGGTCGGCGGCGCCGCCGTGGCGGCCACCGCCGCGAGCATGCCCAGCAAGCGGGGCATGGGCGTGGCCTGCGGGTCCAGTGCGGGGTGCAGGGCGGGGAAGTAGTGCACCGAGGTGTGCCGGGACACCCCCGACACCTTGGCGCAGCGCACAGCGCTCTCTAGCTCCTCCGGCAGCGCCAGGATGGACCACTGCCGGCTGTTGAGCAGGGCCACCAGCTCCACCACGGCATACTCCAGCCACTCGGCCCAGGAGCCCAGCATGTCGGGTGCTGGGACGATGCGCAGGGCTGTCGGGGCCGCCCCGCCCGTGTGCCGTCCCATGACCACCTGCAGGTCCCGGTCATACGCCATCGCGTCCACGTACGGCCCAATGGCCGCGCCTTTCAGGGCGCTCATCGGTACCTCTTGGGGTCCTTAAACAGCAGGGTGTATGTCCCCGCGCCCAGGGTGATGCCGCCCAGCGCAGTGAACACGATTTGTGTGATGAAGATGTCCTTCTGCTCCTTCTTGCGGTTGGTGGGAATCATTTTGTTCTTGTTGAACACTTGGTACATGCCGATGCCGATGCCACCCGAGGTGGTCAAAATGGCCCCCGCAAACGCCAACATCTTGGCAGCCCAGTCAGTCGCGCCCATGGTGGGCTTGTACAGGCCGTGCTGGGTGACCTTGTGCCCCGAGTACCCCAGGCACAGCACGCCGACGGCAATGGTGAGAGAGTGCAGCACCACACTGGACGTGAGCAGGCTCTTCTTGTTCTTGGTCTGAAAGGGCACCTTGTGCAGGCGGGAGTAGGTGACCAGCCCAAGGGAGCCCGACACGATGAGCAGCAAGCCCACCACCCCCAGGGAGCCGGTGGTGGACTGGTGCAGCTTGGTGGCGCGCTCCAAGAGATCCATGCGGGGTCCCCGTGCAACGGGGCGGTTGTCCATGTAGTCGTATGACTGCATGGTGAGCGGGCTTGAAACAAAGAGGGGTGCGACACAAAGAGTGTTGGTGGACCTAGTTTCGCGTGTTTACTTTAGCCCCCCCCAAGCGCCAGCGCACTACACGAATGCCCATGGACGGCATAAAAACCATGCTGAGCGGCGCCTTTGTGCACTATACCGGCCTTCCCCCCGGCGTGACTGCCCAGGCTCCCGAGGTGCACATTGTCCGTGCGTCGGAATGGAGGAGCGCTGTCGAAAAGATTGGCACGTCCCACATATGGTGGCGGCGCCGCAAGGGTGACCATAAAGACTGCGTTGCGCAGCACCTGGCGGCGCAGCACCCTGCCATGGACGCCGCGGTCCAATGCGTCGAGGACGACGAGGACGGCAAGGTCGACGACGAAGGCGATGTCACACACAGCGTCCAGAAGACATCAGACTACGCGGTGCGCTCCATCGTTCCATGTGGCAACGTGTATGTCTACGCGCCCTCCACGCGCCTGCAGTGCTCAGTGTTTATAAAGAATGACGTGGAGCACTTCTTCTCGGTGCCTTTTCACACTGTCGAGATTGATAACCCCACCGCCCAGTCAAGGTTCATAACATTGGCCCTCGCAACTCCGCCGGAACGTGATGTAGTTCCAGCGCCCACTGGGAACGACGCCTTTTCGGCGTGCATGCGGCACGCTGTGCTGCCACCCAAAGACCACAGCTGGATTGCGGTGAACCCCAGCGAGTGGAGGGCGCTGTCGGGGCCCATGGGGAGCGACCTGATTGCAAACGCCCCGGATTTTTACCCCTTGACTAACATGGCCGCCGACACCGTCCTCGCCTCTCCAAACAGTGTAGGCGCATACGCGGGGGCCTCTCCGGTCGGGTGCAACGCGGCGGTGGCCACTTTGATTGGGTCGGTGGCTGGCCCACAGGAAAGCGCGGTGCAAGTGTCGGTGCACCCGCGCTCGTGCAGCTCCCTGGCCTTCCAGGCGCACGTCAAGGTGGGCAGCACACCACCGGCGTACCTGTCTACGTGGTGCTTTGGCATGGTGTAGCAGCTGCGTGAATGCATTCGTTTCCACACTACCACAGCGCGGCGCACTGCTGCGCCGCGCCGTCAATGCGCACCATCTCCCTGTCGCGCCGCAGCGCAGTAATGTGCTTGGCCGAGTGGCTGCGCATCTCGCGCTGCGCAATGTCCACCGTGCGCCCGCCCATAAAGGCGCTGCTGCAGTCCCGCTCGTCTTCGCACCCCCCCATCCCCGGCGCATTTTGCTCCAGGGCGTGCACCCGCCGCGACAGCGCCGCCGCGTACTCGAACTTTGTGAGGGGCACCCCCGACAGGCGAGTGGACGGCGCGCTGTGCCACAGCTCGCTGTCCAGCCACACCGACACGCTCATGGGCACCCGGGCGCCGCCGCTGCCCTCGGTGCCGCCCGGCAGCACGCTGTGGGTGAGGTCGGTGTACTCCCCCGCCAGCTGCTGCAGGAAGCGGTGCGCCTCGGGCACGGGGTGCAGGAGGGCGTCGTTGGCGGCTGGCGTGTCCCACGGCGCCGGGATGCGCTGCAGGCGCTGCGGCTCCATGCCGTCCCCGCCATAGGCCAGCTGCAGGGTGACCCCGGAGAAGTCCCCCACGGCGCCGCAGGGCAGCACCACGTGCCCATTCATGCCCTGCCCCAGCCGGCGCTGCAGGTAGCCCACGTCGGCGGTGGACACCGCCGTGTCCACCAAGCCCTCCAGGGCGCCCATCATGTGGAAAAAGAACTGGGTGGGGCGCAAGCCGGCCTGGAAGCCCCGGTCCACAAAGCCGTGCGCCGCGGGGTCAGTGCTGCCCTCCGCAAAGTGCGGCAGGGTCATGGCGCCCTCGCCCCGCTTCCCCGGCCGTGCCCCAGTGACGATTTGCTGGCCCAGGCACGCCTTCAACTGCGTCACGTTGAGCTTGGAGCCCTTGCTCTTTGCCGCCACCATGCGCATCATGACCGAGTTGCCCTCGTGCACGTCCCGCTGCACCGCCCGGAAGCCCAAGTCGGTGGCGCCTGCCAGGGCCGTCACCAGCACCGCCTCGCCCTCGGCGCGCAGGGTGGGGTGCACCACCCGATCCCGCAAGACGCCTGCCGCCCTCTGCGCGGCCAGGAGCAGGGCCGCCACCGCGGCGCGGCACACCTCGGCGGTGTCGGGGCGCACCGCAATGTCCCTCGGCCCGCACGAGGCGCCGACACACCGTGTCAACCACGCCGAGGCGAGGCGGGTGAGGTTGGACAGCCACGCCGCAGTGGCGTCCTGCCCCATGACGGCGCAGCTGTTGCGAATGAGGGCCACCATGGCGCCGCGGTTGTACGGCGCCGACGCCGGGTCCAGGCGGCCGTGCACAACCACCACCCCATCGTGGGACAGGGTGAGGCGCGGCAGGAGGCACTGCAGCAGTGCCCGCCCCGAGGTGCTCCCAGCACTGATTGGCGGCAGCGCCGGCAGGTCGCTGGGGCGCACCAGGCGCAGCGCGTGGGCCAGCGCTGGCGAGGGCGTCAGTGTGCCCCACAGGTGCGCCACGGTGTGCGCGTCCAGCACCGTGTCGGCCCGGGACAGCTCCCGCAGCGCCAGCATCTCGTCCTGCGCCGGGAAGATGTTCACCCCGTTGTGCTGGGGGGAGGTCAAGTTCTGCGGCACGCCCATGAGCACCGCCGCCTCGGCCCGGGACGCCACAGTCTGCAGCACGTGCAGGTTCATCTCGTCCCCATCAAAGTCCGCATTGAAGGGCGGCGTGCACGTGACCCGGAACTTGATGGAGCGCCCCGGGATGAGCACACACTGCATGGCCATGATGCTGGCGCGGTGCAGGGTGGGCTGCCGGTTCAGCAGCACCCAGTCGCCCGTGGTCAAGTGCCGACGCACAATGTCCCCGTGCCGCAGGCGCAGCGCGGCGCGGCGCTCGGCGGACATGGACCGCAGGTGGTACGTGCGCCCCCGCGCCGTGTCCACGTGCGTCGCGCCGTTCAGCACGCCGTGCCCCGCCCCCACACACTCCCGCAGGTGCCCCTCGTTGCGCGCGTGCACCCTGTCCTGCACCGTGAACACCACCGCCATGCACTGCGGCACCCCCACTTGGTGCAGCTCCAGCAGGGTGCTGGCCGTGACCACTGCCCGCCCCGCGTGGTTCACGCGCACCCCATTGACGTCGTGCCGCATGCGCCCCGTCTTGCTCACCAGGCGCTCCCGGAGGTGCTGCGGCATGCGCTTGGAGCGCTGGCGTTCCTGCTCGCTCAGCGCCTCCGTGGTGAGCAGCGCCGCCACGGCTTGCTGCAGCTCCAGGCACTCCTTCACCGCCACGGCGTGGATCGCGGCGCACGTGTCCCCGTCCACGTGCTGCACCCCCATGGCCAGGGTGTGGGTGCGGTCCGCCACGGCGCCGCCGGGCATGCCCAGGGCGGCCCAGTCCTGCGGCGAGAGCAGGGGCGTGGCCACTGCGGCTTGTGCGTCGGTGTACCGGGCGCCCTGCCGCGCCACCTTTTCCTCCACCGAGTGGGCGTGCCGCTGCACCGCCGCAAAGGCCATGCGCATGTCGTCCTGCGAGAAGGTGCGGGAGCCCTCCGCCTTGACCACGGTGGGGCACTCCTTGGGGGAGAGCACGGTGATGTGGCGGGTGCACAGGTAGGCCCCAGTGTCCCGCGCCATGCGCAGGGTGTCCCACACCCCCGGCGCCATGCTGGTCAGGGTGTCGGCGGCGTCGCCCGCATTGAATTCCCGGGTGAGGGTGGCCAGGGTGTCCACGCGCCCCTTGCAGTGCTCTTTGAGGGCAGCCAGCCTGTCGGCGTCCCACAGCCGCCGCACAGTGAACCCGTGCAGGAGGTACTTTGAGGGCTGGGGGCAGGCGCAGTGGCCACACACGGCTGCCTTTTTGCGGCACGCAGTGAGCACATCCCGGCCCATGCGCATGCCGCCCTCTGTGGTGCTGATGCTGCCGGGCACTTTCAGCTCCAGGACGTCGTCCGGCAGCAGCAGGCGGGCGCACACACAGCACGTGCCGTACAGCAGCCGCAGCACCTCCTTCATGAACACGGCTTGGTACACCGTGATGGGCAACTGGATGTGCCCCATGTGCCCCGGGCAGGTGTCCAGGGGGTTCTTGCAGGTGGGGCACAGCGTCTCGCGGTTGGGCGGCGCCATGCTGGGGTCCGCCAGGCCCCCCACCCGCGGCCGCCCGTTCTTGTGGTACATTTGCTTTTCAGTGATGGGGATGCCTTGGGCCACCACGTGCCGCGTGTCCACCACGCCGAAGCGGATGCCGGTGACAACACCAGACGCCATGGCTGGTGAGGAGGAGTGGCGACGTGCTGCACAACAAGAGGTGTGAAACGAGTGTGTATTGTCACAAAGGGGGCACTGCGCGCTACACCGCCCGTGGGCGCTGACGCCCGGGCTGCTGCACCGGGGACGCCCCTGCCAGCCACACCGCCAGCGCCGTGGTGGGCGGCGGCGTCGGCCACGCCTCCTCCCTCACCAAGCACGCACTGGCCCCCCGCGCCAGGACTGGGTACTGCAGCCACACCTCGCCGCACTCGGCATGGGTGAGCATGGCCGCCACGCCGCACCGCACCGCGTACAGGTCGCACTGCAGGGACATGGGCGGGTCGAGCGGCAGGGCGCGTGTGTGGCGGCCGGGGCGCGCGCCCTCCACCACGTACACACCCGCCCCGCCGCTCGAGCCGCGAATGAGCGTCCCCGCCAGGGGGAGGGTGTACACCCGCTCGTCCTGCAGCAGCACCAAGCTGGCCGCGGCGCACCCGGTCCATGCCAGGGCGTGCACCGCCCCAGGCCCCGCCATGCCCCGCGCAAGCCGTTCCAGGGCGTCAATGAACCACGGCGCGACGAGGCGCTGCGTGTGCAGCGCGCGCTGCACCAGCGCCGGCACCGTGTGCAGGTTGCTGTACGGCGCCATGGCCCGCGCCACGTCAGGGTGCAGCAGGGCGGGGAACCACACTGCAATGTGGTCCACCAAGTGCTGGGGCAGGGCGGTGTACCACGATGGCGTGGGCAGGGCGGGGGGGCTGCGCAGCAGGGCGCCGCAGGCGGGGTGCAGCGCGCTGGCGGTGCTCTGCGTGGACCACGGGCGCTGCCGCCACACCTCGGAGGAGGGGCAGGCACTCATGACGCACGGGCAAAAGAGACGCCAGTTTGCAGGGTGAACTGCAAGTTGCCAAAGAAAATGATGTAAGCCGACAACACCGACACGGCCATGATGCCCAGCACAAAGAGGAAGGTGAGCAGGTAGTCGTGCGCACGGGCGTTGCTGCTGCCGCGGGGAAGCGGCCCCGGGGGCGCCGCGTCCTGAGTGCGGGTGGTTGCGGCGGCCGCCTTGTCCCTGTGCCGTATCCCAGGCGCGCCCCGCATGTGCAGCACCACGTCGGTTGGCGCGGCGGTGTCGGGCGGCACAAACGAGGCGGTGCTGCCGGATGGCCGGTTATCGGTGGGACCCCCGCCGCACTCGCGGCGCAGCATGTGCGCCGCCCTGTCCAGGGCGGCCTGTGTCGTTTCCGCGGCGTCCAGGAACATGCTGCCTGTTCGAGAGACACTGCGGCGCGCCGCCGTGACACCGTCCTCTGAAAAGGGGTGCACCACCACCAGCGCTGCGCCGCCCGCCCCCACCACGTACACATTCTTGTGGGAAAAGGAGACACATGCATCCCACAGATTGGATGCGATGCGCACCAGGATGCGCCGCCCTGGAGTGCCACTGGCGGGGTGCTGAATGACCTCCAGTTCCAGCTGCGCAGCAGTGTCCTCTAGCTCTCTCCCGGCGCTTTTACGGCCGGGCACCAGGGCGCGGGCCAGGTCCTGCCCGCCGTGCTGCACCGTCACGCAGTCGTGTACACACGCGTTCTTCACCTCAATTACCCACGACACGGGCAGCAAGCGCGGGCGGAGCCCGCCGTCGCTCCCCCCCAGCATTAGGGATGTCGGCGTCTCGCTGTTGCGCCGCGGCATCACGCTGGGCCGCGCGCGTGCATTGGATATAGCTAGGTCCACGTTGATGTCTGTCATTTGTTCACGCGGACGTTGCGGGACACTCACGCGCCCCGCATCAGAGTTCCCAATTGCCGATGTCGTTGTCTGTATCATCCGTGCCTGTTTCATAAGGCGGCTCTGCAGCTTCGGGCGCAAACCGCCGCGTCCGCAAGGGGTCGTCCGCCGCCGCTTGCATCTCGTCGTCGGCGGCATAGGGGTCGATGTCCGCCGCTAGCAACTCGTAGGCGCCAGCCGCGGCGGGAAATTGTACCACGTCTGCAGCCTCTGCAAGAGGCAGGTACGCATGCCTTCCAGACGCTGTGCTGCGTGCCACATTTAGCCCCGCATCAGAGTACCGAATTAAGCGGCCGCTTTCGAGTTCACCAGCGGCGCTGCGCTTACGCTGGGATGGGCCCTGTAAAGAGTATGGATTGTTTTCCATGTCGGATTCCCCTGCCAATGGTACATGAGGACGCGCCGTTACCGCATCGGTGCCATAGTCGGTGTCCTCGGGGACATCAAAAACATGTTGGTCCGGAAGGAGCCGAACGTTTGCAGGCAGTGCTGCAAAGGGAACAGCAAGTTGATATCGACGAGGTGGGTTTGGAGGCAATGGAATACGATGTCCACCAAGGGGTAAAGCGTCTTCCTCCTCCTTTTGCTCGTGGAGCGCGTCTTGTTCATGTCGACCCCCATGAGGGCCAAGATGTGGGTTTGAAGGCCATGGAATACGATGTCCACCAAGGGGTAAAGCAAGTTCATGTGTCGAGAGAGGGCCAAGATGTGGGTTTGGAGGCAATGGAATACGATGTCCACCAAGGGGTAAAGCAAGTTCATGTCGACCCCCAGGAGGGCCAAGATGTGGGTTTGGAGGCAATGGAATACGATGATGGCGCTCTTCCTCAAGAGCCCTTTCATCTTCACGAGCTTGTCGGCGGCGGTATATGCGAGCTTGTCGGTGGCGGTATTCGCGAGCTTCTCGGCGCTGGGCTCGAAAATCTCGAGCGCCCTGGTCTCTAGAGTCGCCAGGGTCACCGACGTTCTGGCGCTTGTCATGTAAACGTTTTACAGCTTCGTAACGGGATAACACGTAAGTTCTGTAGCTCTGCGGGTCTGTAGGCACCAAGCTATCGGCTCTGTTCGTTGCGGCTCTCTCAAACTCGTGGCACAGTTTACGATGGCGCCTGAAAAAGTGTTCCCCCAAATCAGCAATGTCGTTGACATTTGACAGTGGGCCGAAGAGCGCCATGTCGATGTGCCATGGTATGGTTGGATGTTTCACCACATTAATGAAGGTGCCGCGGCGTCTTGTGAAGTCGAGCCACTCTAGGTTGATCAACTGGCAACCGTGCTCCTGGAACAACGACAACCGTGAGAGCTCAATTGTTTGACTGATTAAGTGGGTTACGGTTGTCGGTTGCAACAATCTCAGGTCGAGCGCAGCGGCGGTTTTACACACCACTTTGTGCACATTAAGCGCATATTGATTCACCAATTTAGATGGAACAGCTCTCAGCCCTTGCAATTCCAAAAGGAGCATCAAACTGCGGTGGTGCTGTGGGTTGTCAGCTACAACCGGAAAGAACTCATGCACATCCGAGGCAGTTATTCGAGTTGGTAGGGTCAAAATGTACTTGAACACCTTCACCCCCCCATACCTATGGCTTTGCCCCGCGGCCCAAAAACCTTTCCTAACGCCATATCGACCGACATAGCGCGGTCCTAGCATCTCGGCAAGTACTTTCACCACTTCCAAGCGGCCCGACCTACACGCATCCACAAATGCAAGGTTTCCCCTGCTATTCGGATTGACGCGACTGTCTCCTTCAACTGCTAACAGGTGCCGCACAAGCCCGACATGGCCACTGCGACATGCGGCCTGAAAAGCTGCCTCGTCGTTGGCGTTCAAATCAAAAAGACGGCCGCCAGCCAAGCTCAACATATACACAACAACGTCGTAATTTCCACGCTCACACGCAACCACTAGTCCCTCCTGGTTATTGGCGTGCACATCAATAGCGCCAGGTCCGGTGATTTCCAGAGACCTTTCTACTTCGCCGACATATCCGTCGCGACACGCCTGGAGGTATATTGAGTAATTGGTAACTTCACCATCTCCAGAGGTGTCAGAGTTGCCGGACGATACAGACGAGTCGGAGGAGTCACTGTTGGAGTAAATGGAATCCGACGACGAATTGTCAGACATTGAAAGCTCAAGCGGTGGGGGTGCTGCCAAAGGTATTTGTGCCCGAAGTGCCAATATCCGTTCCATCAAATCTGAGGACGTCCAACACCGACTACGGAAAAAAGCGGTGCAAGGCGGGCAGTGGGTTCGTTTACTGCAAGTGACGTTGGGTTAAAAATCGCATTAAAAAGGAACCATGGTACAGCGCGTTCACCACCGCGCTGTGTTAAAAAAGAAAAACGGGAGGTTGCTCTAGGCAGACGCCTTGACGGCTGGCGCCGCTGCCTTCTTGCCGCCAAAGAGCGACGGCAAGCAGTCCTTCCACGAGGGTTTGCGCAGGGGAATGCGCAGCGCGTCGGCCACGCGCCGCACAGTTGCGGCGGCGGCAGAGTCGCGCACAGTGCTGAACAGCTCATTCAGCTCCTGCTCGGCAGTGGCCACGGCGTGCTGCATGGCAGCCTCCACACCCCACTCCTTGGCGTGGCTCTGCACAATGGCAGCGGCAGTGTGCAGCAGAACATTTGCCGCGGGGTTGGTGGCGGCCGCAGCCAGGAAGATGTTCTTGGCAAAGGAGGCCACAGTGAGCACCGCCATGTTGGCGCGGGGGGGGTGCTTTGTGTCGGCGTGCTCCAGCGCCTTGTCCAGGACAAAGGCGGGCACGTAGTCGGATGGCGCGGCGGCGGACAGCGCGTGGATAAGGTCGGCGGCGCCCCGCACACCGGCGGCAATCCACTCCTGGACCAGTTCCTCAATGGGGTGGGCAATGGCCACCCACCGCGTCAAAAGGGCCTTTTCGGTGTCTGCGGAACCGGCCAGGGCGCTGGCGGCCAGGTCCGCGGCGCGGGCCTCTTCGGATTCGCCCTCGGACGCGGCGCCGCCCGCCAGGGCGGCAATCTTGGTGGCTGTGCGAGAGGCAGAGGTGTTGCGTTCAGCGTCCGCGGTATGGGCAAACTCATCTAGGATCTCGTGCAGGCCGTGGGCCAGGGCGGGCGTCAAGCGGCACAGGGCACAGGCCAAGCGCGCGTCGGCATTTGAAATGGCGTGGCTCATCAAGGCAGCCACAAGGGCCTCGTTTGCCACGTCCACGTCCCTGGAGAGCCACGAGAGGGTGTCCAGCCGCCCCGCGTTGAGGAGCTGCACGCCCAGCCCCACATTGTGGGTGCGCCGGGCGTACACGGCGGCGGCAGAGGTGCCTGCGGGGTGGCGCAGCATGACTAAGTTTCTAAAGAGGGAGCGCAGCAGTGCGTCGTTGCGGGGAACCTCGTTGGTGCCGTCCAGCAGCACCGCCATGTCAAAGATAGCCTTGGGGTTCTTGGGGTCGGCTTGGTACGCCGCCATGAGGGGGGCCAGGCGGGGGTGCACCGCGCTCTCCAGGCTCTGCGCAAGCACAGAGGCGTTGGATGTGGCGGCAGAGGGCACGGCAGTGGCGGGGGCGGGGGGGGCACGATATGCCATGGCTATGCTACGTGTGTTCTACGGGCGGGGTCTACAGGCGCAGTTTAGTAAACAGCGTGATTAATACAAGTTGTAAGGTGTGTAGTCGGTTTATTGTCGTGCACACGCCATGAAGACTTGCGTCACACTTTTCCTGGCGGCTTTGCTGGCTGAGGGCGGGGCGCAGAGCATCCTGAAAGACGCCAACAACTGCTACGCCTGCGTTCGATGCAGCGGGATTTGGATTGTCAACAATGCCCCCGCCATGATGGTGGCGGCGTGTGTGAAGCCCTCCAGTTTGACACAGGCCTGGGACCCCCGGGGGAGCGCCTTGACCACGTCCCTCCTCATCCCATCGGATTGCTCGGGGGGGTCAGGCACCACAAACTTCACCTGTATGCAGGTGTGCGGCTCGCAGGGGCCCTGTGCCCCCTCGTCGCTGTGCGGGGCCGACTGTCCGTACCAAAAACCTCCCCAAACACAGTGCCCCATTCCCTACCCGTACAACGAACTTGTCGTGGACGTTTGCGACAGGCTAAAGAAGAGGGGTTTCGCCATTTCCAACAACAACGCCGTGCTGACGGGGCACTCCATGCCGCGGTGCGACTGCCCGGCACAAGCGAGCGACCGCGAATCAGCCGCTTGTAGCGAGGGCGGTGACTTGGCCGCGGGTTCCGCGCTGGGCGCCGCGTCGCTGCAGAACATCCTCACACGGAGTTGAAGTTGCGCTTTGCCTGGCTGAAGGAGCGCTCCCCGAATACGGCGTGCACAGCGCCTGCATCCAGCGTGTCTTTGGCATTTTTGTCGGTGGCGGCGTCGCCGCTCCCGGCCTTGTCCTGGTTTTGTTGGTTGGCGCGGCGGTATGTCATGTAGCCCAGGACTCCAAACGCGGCAAAGAGGACCAGGGAGATGCCCCCAACGAGCATGCCGTCGCTCTTCTTCTTCTTGGCGGCAAAGACCACTGCTGTAATCAATACCACAAATGCGACACCACCCACCCCCAAGGAGCCGTATAGGAACCCCTTTTGGGCCTTGAGGTCGTCCCATGTGACTTTTGTGCTCGCCACGGCGGGCTCTGCCGGCGTGTCCCCCGCGCCAAGGGTGTTGCGTTGCACATCAAACTGCATTGAGCGCTGTAGGGGGGATTGCGGGGAGGGTTTTTGGGCAGTCATGAACCTGTTTTTAGCTTCGTTTACTCGGTGCACCCGCAGCGCGGACATGTCTACGGCGGCACTGGGTGGGTCTGCGTCTGCCTCTGTGGGCACCGTCGGGGGTGCAGGGGGCGCGTCGTGCACCGTCAGGGTGCCCCCTGATACCTTCCCGTCCATGCCTATGCGGCGCAGGGCGTCGGGGAGATCGGGGACGCTGGCGGCGCCGACCGACATGCCCATGGGCCCCCCCGTCACTCTCCACTGCGGCTCTGTGTTGCTCGCCGCTGCGACGCACACGCTCACCGAGCGGCCGGGCTTGGACCGCACCGAGCCCGCGGCGCTCACAAAGTCCACCACACGGCTGCCCAGGTGCACAATGGTCAGTCCAGATGGACAATCGTTGCGCGCCGTGGCGTCCCAGTCCTTTGCGCCATTGATGCGGATGGTGACCACAGGCATGGCCACGTGCACGCGCCACGCCTTCCCCGGCGACGTGTAGCGACCATTCACAGCGCGCACCTTGAACAGATATCCCGAGCTGGCGCGCAGAAAGAGGTTCTGCGAAGTGGGTCCCGCATGCAGCTTGGTGGCGCCTGCCGGCACACTGGTCGTGGTGGTGTGGTCATACCCGGCGTTGAACGCGTTGTCACTTAAGTTGACAACTGTCGTCATTTACTGTTGCTTTTTGGGGGGAGGGGACGCGTGCTCCCATGCTGGAAAGTCGCGCTGCGCGGGGGGGCGGTGCTGCACTTGTGTTTCCTGTGGGGGAGTGTCGTCCCCCGTGTGGGCCAGCGCCCAGCGGCATTGCGCACGCATGTGCACCCACCGACTGAGCGCGGGGACAATGAGCAGGCCGATGACGCACAGAGCCACAAACGAGGCGCGGGCGAGGACAGTGGCGGGGGACTGCCGCATGGGGAGCTCGGCCACTGTGAGGGCGCACCGGGCCTCCCCGCCCTCGCCGCGGTACCGGTAGCCCACGGCGCTGTGGTGTGCGCTGGCGTTGTGGGCAGCATCCACGCACATTGTCACGACACAGTCGGGGTGCGAAAACACGAGGCTGGTGTGGGGGCACCCCGCCCCAAAAGTGTCCACGCCCACTACGCGCTGCATGAGGACACTGGTGTGCGCCACGGCCACTGGGCCGCCGCTGGCCCACTGCGTCCCAGTCACTGCCATGCACACAACAAACGCGGAAGCGAGCATCGCCACTGCCCCGTACTCCACTCGATTCAGTGTCTGCCACTTCATTGTGCGCGCTTTACTGCACAATGCTGGCCCTGTTCAACTTCACGGGGACAGCGGCCTCGGTCACATTTACCGTGCCGCCGTCGTCAGCCCTGCTGGACGGCGGCAGTGTGCCGCCCCACTCCTCTTCCACCGCGGCGCTGCCTGGGTGGAACGACACACTGGGCCTGTCGGTGCAGTGGAGCTCCCAAAGCGCGGCTGTGCAGGTCGGCGCGCCCAGTGCCTCTGCGTCCGCGGTATCGTCGGCTCGATCCGGCAGCTTCACCCTGGTGGCGCATGCCAACGGCGCCACTGCCGCTGCGTGGCCCACCGCTGACATTGCGTCGGCCTTCATCGCGGCGCAACGCGCGCAGCCATTCGCCACTGTGCTGCAAGTGCTGCAGCAGACCCTGATCCTAGTGAACACGCGGTCGGACAGTGTGCAAATGTCCATCCCGGGGCAACTCAGCGTCGCCCTCCCGCCGGGCACCACCAACGCCTTTGCAGCGACGTGGGAGCGGCACGACTTGTCCATCGATGTGCGATTGAGCAACGTGCCCAATCCCATTGTGGCAGTGGTGCCCACCACCGCCCAAGGCCCTGCTTCGGGGCAAATCATGGGCGACATCTTGTACGTGGCCGTCATCCCGGCCACTAGGCAGGTGCAGCTCTCCATATGGGCGTCGGCCACTGCGGCACAGGCCGCGGCGGAGTGTTCAAAAAGCTCCATCAACGCCTCGCCGCCCAGTCTGCCGGTTCTGGCCCAGCTGAACAGTTTCCCGGTCATTGCGCAGTTCTTCAACGGGACCAATACCGGTAACGGTGCCACGGCTGAGTTTTATGAGAACGAGACTGACAGGGAAGTGCCCTGCGGCGCTCTGCGTGGTCCCCTGTGCGCCAATGACGGATCGGGGTGCGTCTTGAGCGCAGACATCGACTCGGCCTCTGGCGCGGTGGGGCTCACGGTGCAGGCCTCGTCAATTGTGTCAGTGGTCGTGAACTTCAAAGACGTCGACAATCCCAGTGTCCAGGCAGAGGCTGTGTTTGACACCAACGCCCAAGTGCCAGTGGTGGCCCTGTCCAGCAATGGCCTGCTTGTCCTGGTGTTGACCCCAGACGACTTCATCGCTGCGGTGTTTCGCGACACACAAGCTGCCGCGAAATACGCAGATGCCGTGGCAGCCGCAAACATCGACGCGATTCCGGTGCCTCCAGTGTTTGACGGCGGCGGCAGCGGCGGCGGCGGCAGCGGCAGCGGCGGCGGCGGCAGCGGCGGCGGCGGCAGCGACAAAGCGTCCACCAAAATAATTGCCGGGATGAGACGCCCTCTTTTCATAGGTGTAATGAGTATTTCAAGTGTAGTCTTTGTCTTTGTGGTGGTGTGGTTGGCGCTGGTGTTGAGGCGGCAAGTGGGCAAGTAGCGCGGCAGTGCATTGTGTTTGCAAATTTCTCTACCCGGTTCATGTAAATGTGGTCTACGGCCGCACATGGCGTCAAACGCGACGCACTGTAATGCCGCGTGCGTCGCAAGCACCGGGTCGTCGTGGTGCTGCAGCTGCCGAACAGCGTACCGCGCCTCGGGAAACACCCTGCACACGTCCTTGTGCAGCAAGACGGCAATCCACGCCCGCAGCGTGTCCAGCTGGGGAGAGTGACCATCGGCGCCCTGGTGCATCCAGGACATGTTGTACACGCGCGCCGTGTCAATTGACACCATCATGTGCCCCGTGGAGGGCACGGCGCTCTTGCACGCCCTGTGTGCCGCCTGCAGCAGTGAGTGCGCCAGCTTTAAACGCTGCAGGGGGCACTCCACCATGGCAATGGCACTGTCCACGTCCACCAAGTCAACCGGCAACAGCTGCGTGGACGCGGCAAACACCCCCTCCACGTCGCACTTGAAGCCCACCCGCACCGCCTCTGGCACAGCGGCCATCTCAGAGGCCAGGCGCAGCACATTGACCATGGATTCACGCGCGCACATATCCTGCACACACTGCACCAAAAATATGCCGGACGACACTGTGTTGCACACACACTGCCCCTGCACCACGCCTGTGGGCGCTGATAAACTTGATAAGCGGCTGCGGGAGGACGCTAGGTTGCGCGTGAAGCGCTCCACGCAAGGGCAGCACACGCTGCTGGGCCGTTGCGCGGGACTCCAAGCCACTGGCATCAGCGGCACAACCGGCAACACGCCAAGGGCCGCCATTATAAGCCGACAAAACAAGCTGCAAAACAACCGCATTCGTATAGGCGGGCGCTGGTAATTAAACACTGACGTATGTGTGTGTTGAATTGGCGTTTCATGTGCGGCAACGCGCTTGCTGCCCCCTGACCCAGGCAACTCATGAAATTCCGTGTGCGCTGCGTCGCTCGACTGTGGCACAGCCTCAATTAACAAACACACAGTCACCATTGCACACACACACACATACATACACGGCGCCATGGCATCTTCCTATCCCCCCACCGACTTTGTGGAGCCAATGTGCCGGCCGCAGACCGGTCTGCACACGCTCACCCTGCCCAATCCCACCCGCCCCGGTGTGTGGGCCGCGGCCGTGGCGCAAGAGGCGTCCATGTGGACAAAGGAGGAGATACACATGGGGGACGACACCCTGGCAGACGTGACGCCTGAAGAGGCCCGTGTGGTCCTCGGCATCCTCTCCTTCTTTTCCACCGCCGACAACATTGTCATGGAGAACATCAACGCCAACTTCGCCTCTGAGATTACCTGGTCCGATGTGCGGTACTACCTGGGCTTTCAGCTGGCCATTGAGGGGGTGCACGCGGCCGTGTACGCCGCCCTCCTGGAGCAGCTGGTGCCGGACGACGCCGCGCGGGAAGCCCTGGTGTACAGCGGCGGGGGAAACGCAGTGGTCTCGGCCGCCATGCGCAAGAAGGAGTGGGCCACAAAGTGGATGAACGCCGACCGCCCCCTTGCGGAGCGCATCGTGGCCTTCACGCTGGTGGAGGGGTTGCTCTTTTCCGCGGCGTTTGCTTTCATTGCGTGGCTGGGGCACAAGTACCCCGGAAAGCGTGTCCTGTACGGCCTGGTCAAGTCCAACGAATTCATTCAGCGGGACGAGAACTTGCACGCCGTCTTTCATGGACAGACACTGTACGGCTGTTTGGAGCGACCAGCGGCCCCGCACACGGTGCGCGCCATTGTGGAGGACGCCGTCGCCACGGAGGACAACTTTGTGGACACGGTCTTTGACGACGCTCTGGGCATGGACAAGAGCGCCATGAAGCAGTACGTGCGCCTGCAAGCCGACACCATCCTGCAGTGGCTGGGCAACGAGGCCCTGTACAAGGTGGAAAACCCCTTTCCCTGGATGAGCCACATGGCCCTGAACCGCCAGGAGAACTTCTTCGAGGGCATTCCGGCATACACCAAGGTGCGGGTGAACGAGGATGCCGTGTTCCAGGCCATTGACGGGAGCGAGGACCCACTAGATTTTTGAGGCGCGTCACGCGCCCTGCGCGTGGACACAATAAACAACACTCTATAGCGTAAACCCCGTATTTACGCACACACACACACACACACACACCGTCATGGCTGCACCCACCACCGGAAATGTCTTTTTCCTGGACCTTACAAACGACCTTGAAGGAAGCATGACCATCTCTGGAGTCGGCATGCCAGTGGTTCCCCCCATGAACAATTTCGCGAACTGGCAACCCCTGACCATCCCCAAACCAGCCACGATCTCCATTACGTTTCAAAATAGTAGCAATCCTGGGGACTTTGATACCATGGCCATCATGAACCCGGTGCAGGGCGGTGCCATTATGTACTCCGCTGCCACCCCGGCTCAGGACCCTATGTATGCCTACTGGGCAGCGTCGTGGTTTGTGGCAGACATCTTTTATGTGCTGGGCGTGCGTGTGTGCCGCGCCGACGCGCCATACTTGGCATCCATGCTGACCCTCATGAAGGGCGCGCCTGCGGCCACCCTCATGAACATGCCTTTCCGCGCAATGTCCATTTTGACAGGCGGGTTCAAGAAAAAGACACAGATCCAGTCCAACATCACTGGCGTCTTTGCCCAGGTGCAGCTGGACGAGGCCCAAGAAATCAACGTGTTTCCAGTGGACGCGACTGGGGCTGTAAACCTCATTGTGGACGGCGTCTCGGTGCCATACGACACGCTGCCCACCGCCTACGGCGCCGCTGATGCCAATGGCGTTGTTTCAATGAAATCCGTGACCAATGGGACACAAGCAGCCGCCTTTATGAAGAGCAGCGCCTTTGCAGCTACGAGCGACATGCCCATGCTTACATCAAGCGGAGTGACCATGCCAGTCACATCGGACATTACTCGCGTGGTCATGCTGAACACGCTCATGACAAAGGTATCAATCAAGGTCATTGCCGCATCAGCATCAAACGTCACCACGGCGAATTACGCTGGTAAAGACATCGTGTACGCCAGCGCGTCGGAGGTTGTAACAACTCCCGAGACGATCACACACGACTTGGGATCGCAGGACGTCAAGAAATTTGCCCTCACTCAAGAGGCGGGACCGTGCAACTTCAGTGTCAACGGTGTGGCTGTAAAACCCACAACTGGCTTGGGCGGCTTGGCGCCAGTGACCAGGTTATCTCTCACGGGGGGAGGAGATGAAATTTATGCAATGCCGTGGGGGCGCACGCTGTACATCATTGTGGGCGAGAAGGCCGGGCGGGCGTTGATGAGAAGCACTGACCAGTACAAATTGGTGCAAAAGGACGAAGTCAAGTGGATCAACAAGAAGGTGGGCGGTCTTCCCCGATGGGGCTGGATTTCCATTGGCGGCGGCGGCGCCCTGGTCCTAATAATTGTCGCCATCCTGCTACATCGCCACTCGCTAATGAAGAATAGGGTTCGCACCACCCTCCCCCGCAGCGCGGCGCAACGTATGCAGCGCGTGAACAGGGAAACTGGTGCAGTGCGCAGTCGGGCGATGGGGTACAGCCCGCGGCGCGACCCCAACGGCCACAGCTCCGTGTATGGCATGGACGGCCGAGCGTAATTGTTTGAGTGCCAGTTTCAATTCATAGCACACAATAAAAAAATGCCGTCTGTACTTTTAAACACACTCTCATCTATCATGTCTACCTCCTTCTATGTACTGCACTTTTCTGTGAATTCAATTGTGCCGCCGCGCCACCCCAGTCGTCATGAATTGAAGCGCTGCAAGCGGTGCGCGCGCAAGCTCATTCCGCAGCTGCGCCACGCACACCTGGACGGCGCAACGGGCATCGCCACATGCCAGCCCCTTTTGCGCGAGAGAGACAGTGTGTGGGGGGGCGATGTGCTGTGCGCGGACGACATGGACAGTGTGCACCTGGTGCACGTGGAGGAGACAACTGGGGGAGCGTGGCGGGCCAAAGTGCCCATGTACCACGACGCACCCACTAGCAGTGTGCACGATGTGCGGGTGCTGGTGTCGTGCAAGTTGTTCGGCAGCGCGCACGACGCCGCAGAGGCGGCCGACGCACTGAGCCGAGCCATGTGCGAGGAGCCGTGCATGCGTGTGTGTAATTTTCCGTGCTTGGGGGAGAACCAGGGCGTTGTGCTGCGGGATGTGCAACCGGACTCGTCCACGACGCTCATTCTGCAGGCCAGCGATGAGGTGTGGTTGTGCAAGACGCCACCCCTGACGGCGCAGCCGGAGTGCGCGCCGGAAGATGTGAGGCGGGCCACGTGTGTGTCGGCCGGCAGTGGTGCGTGCGACCCGGTTCTGCCGGGGTACTTGACCGACGCCATTGAGCTTTCGGCGCCGGCGCCGCGTGTGCGGCGCAGCGTGTTTGACAAAGACAACGACGACGTGTTTTCACTCGATGCAGAGGCTCATAGGCAATGCATTCATACTTAAACAAGGCGGCACACTAATAATGCCCTCCTCCTCCTCCTCCTGGCAGTCGTGACATCATCCGATATAGTTCTTGTGCAGGTATTTGTCTCATCGGCAAAGCATCGTTATGTTGAGCTACTATTAAATTCCTATCATTGAGCTGTCCTACTCTCATATCAAATATTTCACGATGCAATTTGGCTAGTTCAACGTTGGCCTCATTCAACAGTCGCAAATATGCTTGATTGGCTTCTGCAACGGTCAATGCTCTAGCGGCCTGTACACCTAACTTGAAACGTTGTTCATACTGATCCACTTCCTGCTGATAAGAAGATTGAATTTGCTGCTGCTCGGCCATTCGCTGCGGCTGCACAGACAGTTGCTGTTGCTGATGCAAAGCCTGTTGCTCCGAAATTATCTGCGTATTCCGGTCATTAATCAGCTGCATCTGAATGACTTTATCTGAGCAAATCTGTAGCTGATCTCGTGCCGACTTCAAATTGTCCTTGCACCTGCGCAATTCTTGTTCGCAATCCAATCGTCTCTTTTTAGAACCTCCATCCGAACTTGGTAAAGAACTTGAATTCCCAGATCCATACAAATCTTGACTTGAATTCCCAGATCCATCAAACGAACTTGGCTGCGAACCTGAAGCCCAACTTGGAAGCGAATTTTTAGGCCACACAACTGGTCCGACCTGACTCATCGGAGGTATACTTCCTGGACGCGCCGGCTTTTCACCACTGTATACAGTGGAAAGAGTATCCTCATATTTTGGTCGTGGTGCCGGTGCCGGCATGTCGTATGCGGATGGCAAACGCCGAGATCTTTCTGATGACTGTCGTGATGCAGCGTATACATCTTGTGGATATGATTGTCGAGAACTTGATGACGAGTCGGGTCCTTGCCTGGGTTGATAGGACCCTTGTTTACTGCGTTTGCCAGGATTTCCAGTTCCACTAGAAGACGATGTGGAGCCGTTTGGCTGATACGATGCTAGTGGTGCCGGTGCCGGCATGTCGTCTGCGAAACGCCGAGGACTTTTTGATGACCTTCGTGATGACTGTCGTGATGCAGCGTATACATCTTGTGGAGATGATTGTCGAGAACTTGATGACGAGTCGGGTCCTTGCCTGGGTTGATAGGACCCTTGTTTACTGCGTTTGCCAGGATTTCCAATTCCACTAGAAGACGATGTGGAGCCTGCTGACCTCTGTTTCTTTCGAAGTCTCCCGGTTGTAAATCGGAATGTAAAGTTCCTGTTGGGCCATATTTCACTGTTTTTGTCATCCAATTCTATGTATGTTATAACACCTTGTAGAAGAAGCATGGCAGCAAAGTATGCTTGGAACATGTAATCAATCATATCTTGAATTGTCTTTTGAGTTTGGGCTATTTGCATCACCTTCTTGACTCTGTGTTTACCGTCATCTCCCAAGCGTTTTAGTAGGGTTTCAACTGCACCGGTGAGCCTTGCCAACACGTCTCCTGGGTTGATTCTGTCGCCAACACGATCCTTGACGAGCAGCCGATTCGCATAACCATTTATTTTGTCGATACCACCGCTCATTTTAAGTGGATCGTGGTTGTTTAGCTGTCCAAGGATGCACACCAATTCAATGGTTTTGACCAGGTTCTCATGACTTGTATTTGGTTCAACAAATCGCGACGCAGTGCTCAGCATTCCGCCTTTCCGGTCAAATACATCAGAGGCAGCATTAATGTACGCAATGACGGCTTGATAGTCATGCTGGCTCGTTGCTTCGGCAGCCATGGTTAGTGCAGTGTGGTGGGTTCAAGGTGATTCACGGGCGCATGAGGCGTCGCTTTGTTTTAGGGCGGCGCCGGTGCGTGTACACTGCCCAAATAATCAGTGCCAGCACAATGGCGCCGGCGACGGCGCCCACCGCAATTACCGCCGTGTCCCGGGTCTTTTGGGCGGAGGGGGGATCCGGTACCACCGCGGCCGTGGGCAGGCTGTACCCCGTGCCCACCAAGGCCTCGGCAATGGCGGCGTTGCACCCGCCGCACTCTGTCCCGGTGAGGGGCGGCACCGACCCCCGCGCTTTTGCGGCGGCCAGCACCGTGTCCACTGCCGTCTTGCAGGAGCCCGTGCTGCAGTTCTGCACAATGCACACGACATCGTTCTCGTTGCCAATGGACATGTTGGACACAGTGGCCAGGCACGCATTGATGCTGGGGCAGGCATTGCTCTGCTCCACAATGGCGCTGGTCTGCAGGAACCTCCCTGCGTTGATGGGGGAGCAAGGCATCCACCAGCACGCCTTTCGGGACACCACGCCCGAGGCAGCCACCGCCGCGGCCCCAAAGGCCTGTCCCATGCGCTGAATGAGCTGCCTGTAGGTGGCGCCCAGGCACGGGTCTTTGTAGTTGGAGAGGGGCGCGTTTAGGCACGCCGTGGTGTCGTCCTCGGGGTGTGCATTGGCGTATTCCAGGGCCGTGTAATCGGCCCACGCCCTGCGTGTCTCGCTGGGGGACTGTTTGGCCCCGAGCAGCCACTCAAACACCGTGGACCCCGTGGAGGGGTTTGTTGCCGTGGCGGTCATGTTGGAGCACGTCGACGGCACTTCGTTCCTGGCGATGCACGCCTTTCCCTCGCCCGGGCGCACAACGTTGTACGGAAGGGGCTGGCACGTGGAGTCGGCGTGTTTGGGGCGCAGGGCCACCAGCGCCATGGTGTCGTCGCACGCATCAGACTGCCCGCTTGTCCAGCAGTGCTCCGGCGCGCAGTACACATTTGCCTCTGCGCCCGTTGCGGAATTTGTGAACATCGGCGGGATGTTTCCATAGTCGGGCAGAATTGCATCGCCCCGCCTGCATTTAGGAAAATCGACGCTCTTGGAGCACTTTATATTTTCTCCCGCGTTTCTGCAGCACTGCCGTCTAGAGTCTTGGGTCACTTCGCTTTGATAAGTGGACATGGTCCCCCAGACAACATCTTTAAAAGTCAGTCTGGCGTCAGGAAAAGCTTGGTTAAAATATGGATTTGTGGGCATTCCTAACACCCTGTACCGGTCTGTGTTGCGTTCACACCTCCGTGCCGCATTGGTGTCCGTTGCCGTGGTTTCACAGTTTGACGCGTAAACAGACAGGTATGGGGGTACGTTATTCACATTAATCTGGCCGCATTTGGTGGTTTCATAAATGGACATTTTAAGGCTGTGCCGCTCCTTTGCCGCGCCCCTTTTTCTTTTTCTGACTTAGCGCCAGCAGTACAGCGCCTCCAATCAGGAAGAGCGCAATTGCCACTGCAGTGGCGTACAGCACAATCTTTGTATCTTTCTGCGTCGTGGTGCCCTTCCCGTTTGTTTCAGGGCCCGGTAAAGGCTTCAACTGCTTGGGTGCGGGGGGGAACACCACCCGGTTTTGGGCAATGACCAGGTCCACGTAGCCTTGCGCCGTTGCGTTGTCCGAGTATATCCCCAAGGCCGCCTCGTTCCCCTGAAACGCCGCGGCGGCAAACGCCGCCAGCGTCCCCGGCACCGCCGTCACAGCGGCGTTCAAGAGGGTGGACGGGGGCAGAGCCAGGGGGACCTCGTTTACGATGATGGAGGTCAGTCCAGCGCCCTTCCACGTGAACTCCCCCAGGGTGGGGATGCTGTACACATCCGAGCCATTGATGGTCACCGTCACCAGGATGCGGGTGTAGTTCACAATGTTGAACGAGACGCGGGTGGACCCGCCCCCTGGCGGAACAGGCAGGGGCAGCGACGTCGTGGCCGCGTTGAGGTCGCTAATGTACATTGACGCCTGTGTGACGGTGTTGAAAGCGGCCGCCACGGCGTGGGCGGTGCCGTCCGCCGCCAGCAGGGAGGCCCACACAAGCGTGCCCCGCTGCTCCGTGGTCACAAACGGCTCAAACTGCGCCGACACCTGCAGGCCACCGTTGACTGTGCCGCCGTTAATGAGCACCGTGCGGTTGCCCCCCACCGGCAGCAGCCCCAAGTTCAACTCGCCGCCTGCTTGCGCGATAAAGGCGTCCGAGTCGCCCACTTGCAGGCTCGACGACACTGAGCTGTAGTTGACAAAGTTGACACTGACCTGCGTCGTCACACCGCCCTGCTCGGGAACGGGCGGCAGCTTGAGGCATGTCTGTGAGGTGCACTTTGTCACTTCTGCGTGGTACTGGGCGGCCTGTGGGTCGCCCACCACAATGACGGCCGACGCATTGAAGGTGGCCAGGCACACCTGCTGGTTGTCGCTGAGCACGCTTTCGAAGGTGGCGAGCGACACCATGGCCACGGAAATGGGATCGGCGCCCTCCACCGACACACTGAGCCGGTCCCCCGGCAGCGGCTCCCCCACGGCATTCAGCACCCGGATGTCCCCGGGGTTCACTGTGGCTTTGCCCGCAGTGGCGCCGTCTACACGGGCCACCTGCGACCCCAAGTTGTGCACCGTCACGGTCCAAATGTCCACTGTGGTTTTGCAGTCCGCTGGCGCGGTGTTCTCGGTGGCGCACGCTGCAGCGTCCACCCCCCGGCAGGAGCAAATGGGCAGGAGCGTGTCGCACCCCGCGGGGCGCACCGGCGTGGGCGTGTCTGGCGGGGGGAGGCATATGCTGCAGTCCTGCACCAGGCTTTGCGAGACATTGATTAGGGATTGCCTGGTTGCCACCGTCCCGTTTTCCAGATGGGCCGACCGGAGGATGGAGGAGTTGGTCAGGTTGATGGCGCACAACTTTGAGCTGGGGGGGCACGAGGACGGATTTGTGGCTGCCGGGGAGGGCAGGAAGGCGCCCCGGGCGTCGGTTGGGGTGATTGAGTTGATGCACGGCAGCCACCAGCAGTGCATGGGTCCCACCGCCACGGGCGTGGCCTCCGCGAACTCGAGCGCCAGGGAGTTGACAAAGCCCAGGTAGGATAGCCCGTTCACCCCAGGGAAGTTGGTGGTGGCGGCGTTGAAGCAGGCGCATTCCGGTACGTCTTGGTCGTTCACCCCTCCACAGTACGCCGCTGTTTTTACGGTGCACCTGTCAATGTTGCCGGCGCACCACTTGCCGCACAGGGTGTTCTCTGAGGTGCGGGGGACACGGGCGCCCGTCTCGCACGTCTCGGCGTCGGCCGCGCCTGCGCACATGCACGATGTGAGCGACTGCTGGGCGGGCGGCGGCCGCACCGATCCAAACATGATCAAGCTGTTGAGGGACACAGTGACGAGGGGTTGTTCCGGGGTGCCCCGTCCAGTGGGATACCCGACTTGCTGACTGGGGCCGCGCCCCGACGTGAAACACACCTCCTCGAACCTATTTGAAATTGTCTGCCTGTAGTCCTGGTACGGCTTGCAAAACGTGCCGGTGGCGGCCTGGTACGTTTCCTTTGTGACTTGCAGCGACAGGGCGGGGTCGCAGCGCAGCGCGGAGCACGTCAGTCCACTCTCCACATCTGCCGCCCCCAGGATGCACTTGTCCGTCAATGCCTCGTTGTCATGAGACACTGCGGTGTACGAGCATACATTATTTTGCGGCGCGCCATTGGGCAGTATAGGCCAAATGCATGGTCCCCGATCGCAATACTTGTCCCCTGTATTTAGAATCGAAGCCTCGGCCTTGGCTGCACTCGGAACAGGGTATGTCAGCGTGTTGTTTGAGAACTCCCTGACTTGAGCTGTGCCCCGCGTCTTGAATAAGCCACACAGTCGACGCACCATGTCGGTAGTAAATTTTGTTCTATTATGTCTGAAATCAATATCGGCTTTGCACAAATACACTGAGCATGCCGCGGCTTCCGACCAGTTTGTGACGCACAGCGCCGTGGGCTGTGTGATGCGGCCGCTGGTGTCCGCCAGGGCGGGCTGCGACACCAAGTCGGGCAACTTGAAGTCCACAATTGAGAGCCCAGGCACTTCGCAGCTGGACACGTCCACGCTGCTCACACGCAAGTTTTGCACTTGGGCGGCAGAGGCGTACGTTCCCGTGTCGTAGGAGGGCACAAACACTGTGCCGGAGCACGCGGGCGCCAGGGACCACCGCCACACCCCAAAGGCCCTCAGATCCGTGCCGAGCAAGGCCTTGGTCGGCGTTAAAAAGGCGAGGATGCCCGACGCCGCAAAGGAGGAGCTCTCCACAAAGGCAATGGGGTACAACGGTATGCTCTCATTAATAAGTGGGCGGCGGCGGCTGCACGCCCGCACATCCTGCTCCCCCCCGTAAAAACCCTCAGACAGTGCTAGCCGTGTGCTGTTCATTTATTCATGGGTGGGCCCAGTCACTTGACACGGCTGCCTACGGCCCTCACAACCCCCTGCGCCAGTTTGCCGATGCTGCCGCTGCCCCGCGCGTGTGCGCGCACCGCCGCGTATGTCTTCCCCGACAGCAGCAGGCGCAGGGTGGCGTGCCGCTCGTCGTGCACAATGTAGGGCGTGGCAGACCACAGCAGGTGCATGCACGCATACACCAGGAAATGGTCGCACTCCCCCGCGCAAATGGCGGTGGACATTTGCACCATGCACAGCCGCATGTTCAGCAGCACGTGGTCGGTGTGGGCGGGGCGGCGGATGATGTACCCCATGATCTGCAGGGCGCGCAGTCGGGCGCCGTGGTGCACGCCCCCCCCCGCGGTCTGCGCCACGATGCCCACGCCGTCGTTCTGCACAAACGCCGCCAAGGCGTTGTCGTTCATGTGCGACACGAGGTGCATGAGCACCGACATGGCGGCGGAGCACAGCTCCGGCTGCCGGCAGTACACTATCTCCAGCATGACCAGGAACACCGCGGGGGTGTGGAGGGCCAGCGCGGCCGTCTCGGGGTGCGTCGCAAAGGTGTCCAAGCAGACCAGGGCGCTGTGTGCCGTGTGCACAAAGAGGCACAGCGCAAGGTCCTTCAAGTGCTCCATCATGACCACCGCCTTGGTGGGGGGCACATCGCTTGTGCTCCTAAGCAGGGCCTGCGCCAGGGCCAAGACTGCCGTGAGCAGCTCGGAGTCGCGGGGCAGGGTGGCCATGCCGCAAATGACTGCGTCCAGCACCCCGGCGCACCGCAGGGTGTCGCTGGGGTACCACGTGGCCATGGGCACCAGCGCCTGGATGACCGCCACCGACACGTCCATGTCGTGGTTGTGCTTCACGTGGTTGACACACGCCAGTGGAAGGCCCGCCGAGGTCATGCGGTACGCCAGTGTCTTGCGGCGGTCGTGGTCCTGGCGCTCCCCGCCGTCGACGCGGGGAGCGCTCATGGCGCGCAAGCACTGCGCCACCGCCAGCACCTGCGCGTTGTCGCCGCTGCACATTGCGGCGGACATGGCGCTGAGAACAGCCTGTGGCAGCTCAGCGTCCATTTCCAGCTCCAGGATGCGGGTGAACACCGCGCTTGAGATGGGCACTCCGTCGTCCCGCTGCAGGGCCTTGATGAGCACCACGTCCACCTCGTAGTCGGTCATGTCAGAGTCTGGTTGGCACGAGGTGGCGTCGGACGTGTTCACGCTGCACGATGCAGCAGACAAGTCAACGTCGTCGTCCGGTGTGGCAGTGTGCAGGTCCGCGATGATGGCCGCCGCCACGTCGCCCTCCACGCCCACACACGGCGTGTCGTCCGCCGCGTGAGACACGGCGTATGCGCTGCCGCCTTTGCCCGCGGCGGCGGCCAGCTGCGCCGCGCACTCGGCCTTTGCGGCAGCCCTGGCGCGCTGGGCCCGTGTCATGACCATGATGTTTGTAAAGTGTGGGTGTGCGACAAACGGGAGCGGTGTGCTGTGTGAATGGAAAAGTGTGAATTGAGAGGGCCAGCAGGCGCTGGCGTGAGTCACTGGGCCTTTCACCACGCCGCACGACAAGACCCGCGCACAGAGATAGAGGACTTGTCCACCGGCGGCGGCGCGCTCGCCCCCGGCAGCGCCCGCCACAATACATGTTTTATGGTATACACCCCAGCCTCCAATTTTAACTTTGAGCGACCATGGCGTCTACAACTGTACATTTTTTCAAGAAGCCGGACCTCGGCGACCTGGGGCGCGATGACGGCAGTCTGGCGTGCCGCGAGAGCGACTTGCACACCCTGTATTCCAAGCTGAAGGACAATCTGCTGTCGCAGGGGGTGCGTGTGCGTGTGATTGAGGGTGTGGTGGCTTTCATGGTGAACAAGGTGTACACCTCCACCGCTCAAGCCCTGGCGGGGTGCGACGTCCTGCAGCTGTTGTGCCGGGGCGTGGCCGGCAAACAGGACAAAGTCCTTTCCATTGGCGTGCTGGTGCTGGCGTGTGCGCACTGCGCGGACCACGCCGACCATGCCGTCACACTGGGCGGAGTGCTGTGCCTCTCCACCCTGTGCGCACTGGAAGGCTGTGCCGTGGAGGTGCTTGGCAGCAGCCTGGCCCTGGACCGCTTGTGCGACGCCTGCAAGTCGAACGACGCCCTGATCCAGTTCGCGGCGGCGCAAGCCATGAGCCGGGTGGTGGCGCACACCAAAGTGGCCACATCCCACCCCAAAATGGGCTACGTGGCGCAAGCTCTGCGCAACTGCGTGAACGAGGCGACTAGCCAAGCCGCCATGCGGCACGGCTTGCAAGGGCTGCGCGATGTGATGCGGGCGGGGCGTGTGAACTCAAAGGGCGGCGCGTTGACGCAGGACTGTGGATGGATTACTTCACGGGACATTCCTACCATGATGCGCGCCGCCACCAACCACGACCCCGGCATGCAGGTGCACGGAATGGAGATGCTGTGTGTGCTCTCACACACCAGCGCGCGGTGGTGCCGGTACTTGGTGGACAACAGCGTCCTGCTGCACATTGGGGGGTGGCTGAACACGGCGCACTTGGCCCACTACGCCGCCATCATGGTGCACAACCTGTTGCAGCACGAGTTTGTGACCGAGGTCATGTGCTGCCCCGACGTGATGGGCGCCCTGGTGCGCGGCGCGCACATGATCAACGCCACTGGCGTGGCGTGCATGCTGTGCGTGTGCCGCGTGGTGGATTTGCGGAGCGCGCACACAATGGACGCCATGGTGTCGCAGGGCTGCATCGAGCCGCTGGTCATGGCGGTGGCCACGCACGAGGCCGGAATGGGCGAGCGGGCCCTCGGCGCGCTCTTGGCCATTGTGCAGCGCGGAGCATACCTCTCCCAGCTGAAGGTGCCGCACACCTACCTCACGCGTTTCCACGGGGCGGGGGGCGCCGCAATGCTGGAAAATGTGGGCAAGGCCACCTCGACCCCTGGCGCGCGCCAAAAGACGGAAGCCATTGCGCTGTGCCTCGCAAAATCGCGGCCCACCCGGTTAGCGGCCACTGCCGAGGGGGCGATTTAGCAGGAGCGGCACGCATTGGCTCCCACTGCCCGCATTTTGTAGTGGGGCAGCATGTACCCCTGACTCAGGAGAGTTTTTCCACACGAGGAGTACGACGGCCCGCCGGTGCAAGACGAGGAGACGGGGGCGCGCAAGGTAGGGTGGGCCTGCAAGGTATGGCATCCATGCACACCAGTGTAATCGTCTCCCTTTATAATCTTGACGGGGTCGCACATGCTCGATCTATTCAAACAACTCGCCGCTGCCTTCGCCTCATGAATGCGCCGGTGGTTGAAAGTACTCAAGGTCCGTTGGCGTCCCGTTCCAACTACACCCACAGAAGGGATAGCTGTAAAGAGTTTACATGACGGAAGAGTGACAAAATCCCTGCCTTGTACAGCGTAAGCGTAAAGACCTGAGCCTGAACGGTTGTGATCGTACAGCATGATTGACAGATTTGTTGCATTGATGCTGTGCAGGGGCATCCCGTCACGGAATTCAGCGCCGCACACGTTGCACACATTCACCTATAGGCATATACATGAGGCTACTGCAGCGCTAACACGGGGCCCTGCTTGGCGGCCCGACGGCGGCGCACCGCGCTGACGACGGCCGGAATGATCATGGCCAGCGCCGACACCGCGGCGGCGATGCCTGCCGCCTTTCCAGCCATGAATTTGTGCTGCACCGTGCCGTCCTCCTTGATCACTGCGCGGGTCACAAAGCCCGGCTTGGCGATGAGCAGTCCGAGGAAGGCCACAAGCCACACCGCCACCAGCGACACGGCGTACGCCGCGATGGGGTTGTACAGCAACGCCTTGGTCTTTGCGGGGAGGGACAGTGCGTTGCCCCGGCTCTGGTCCCGCATGGCGCCCACAGCCGCCGATTGTTCCGGGAGGGCCAGTGGAATGCCTGCGGTGGCGTACCCGTTGTCGTAGCGGTGCGGCAGCGGCACGGGCTGCAGCGGCGGGGGCTGCAGCGGCACGGGCTGCTGCGGAGGCGGGGCCGTCGGGGCCGTCGGGGCCGGCTGTGAAGGGGGCGCCACTGGAGGGGGCGCCGCCGCGGCAGCTGCCGCGGCTTGGGCTTGTTGAATGGCTTGACGGGCGCTGTTTTGCAGGCCAGTCTGCCACGCCGAGGCGGAGCGGACACCAGACTGCATGGCGTGTGTTTCCTGGCGTGTGTGTGATGTCGCCCCCGTGCTTGACTTTGTTATAGTGCTCCAGGCGCCTGGGAGGCGCAGCGCCGCCCGCTCAAACCTCTTACCTTTCAATCATGCCTGCATCCAAGCGCACGCTTCACCGGGCCGCGGCGAGGGCGCGAGCCAAGCTAGATGCCCAAAGCGCGCCGCCCAAGCGACGGGGCGCCGGCAACACGCAGGCAGCGGCGGTGGAAGTGGGCAGGGCCGTGATGGAGGGCGCCCACGACACACAGGGCGCCTTTGAGGAGTTCATGGAGGGCGTGGTTTCAAGGCACGGCATACATGGGCAGTTCAGGAGCACCGTTGTGGAAGACGGAACCGCGGCGTGGCTCCAGGAACAGGCCGCCGCGCGTAAACGAATGCAGTACGCCCAAGCGTGGTGGACCGCTGTAGATACGGCCACTCGGGGGGGTGCCTTTTAGACAGGGTGCCACCCCGCACATTGCACAAATTCATCACATTTAATTGAAAGCCCATCTCCACGTGCACTCCTTTCTTAGCAACCCCATTGACCGCCATGACCTCCACCGCCACAGCGCTGCCCACAGAGGCTGCCCCGCCTGCCGCTCCTGGAAGTGCCGCCGCTGCTTCTGGCGTCGGCGCCGCCACACCCGCAATGGACACGACCACCGACACAGTCACGGGAACGGTCACCGACACCAAGCCGGGAGAATCGTACAAGATGTACTTCAACGACGGCACTGGTGTCCCGGTTCCGGAGCGGGGCCTTGAGCAGCCCAGTGTGGTGTACCCCATGCGTCCACAGGACATTTCCCCGCAGTGGTTTGCGCAGGGGGGCGCCCGCTCCGTCTCGTTGCACTACGACGCCGCCCACAGCCAGCACAATCCCTACGACTTGATGAGCCACGAGGCAGCCCTGTTGCGCGGGGTGGAGACGCCCATTGGGGTGCACAAGGCGTACGCCTCGATGATTTACGCGGGGTGTTTCACCACCAGCGTGAGCCACGCCCCCGCCAAGGCGCCCCGGGAAAAATACGACCAGAGCGAGGCTGTCGACGCCCTGCGCTTTGCCCACGAGCGGTTCATGCTGGGCGCCCTGCCCGACAAGGTGGATCCCCGACTGTCCGCGTACGTTTGCCCCGCCACCCAACGGGTCACCGACAACGTCGCGCAAATGTGCGTGGACGCGGTGGACACGGTGTGCACCTCCCCCACGGACGGCGCCGTGGTGCTCTCCCGTCCAGTGGGCAGCTCCGTGGATGTGGACAAGCCCGTTCCCAGGGTGTTTGCGACGTACAACTCCGCGGCGCGGGCCATGCGGCAGGCCTTGACACACGTGGACCGCGTCGGCATTGTCTCGGTGCAAACGCGTTTCCCCGCTGGCCTGGCGGCCGCGGCGCGGGCCGCCTCCACCGGAAACCAGCGCGTCTTCTTGGCCTCCATACACGCTTCCCGGTACATTGAGCAGTTTGACGGCACCATGGACGAGGAGGGGGTGGAGTTGGGCAGCCCCAGTACGTGCGGAAACGCCGTGCTGAGCATCGCCTTTAGCAGGCGCGGCACGAATCACGACACTGTCAAGTTCGCAAGCGACACCCTGGTGTTGCCCGCCATGACCGCCTTCCAGCCCGACCTGCTGCTCTTTGTATTTGGGGACCAAAACCCCTGCACCACACCATACACCGCGGTGCAAATGGACACCTCCCCCAGAACCTGGGCTGCGTGTGTGCAGTCCCTGCTGCCGGTGCAGCCCAAGGCCGTGGTCATGACCGAGGCGCTGCTGCGCACCAACAAGTGCGCCGCGGCCATGGCGTGTGTTCTGTCCGTCATGGCTGGGCGGGGGTTTCAAACGAGCGCCATCAAGACCATCATTGCGACGTCCCACAAGAACGACTTGGATAGGGCGCGCCAAGCATACATTGCAGCCACATCCAAGGAGGACCCGGTGTATGCCACAGTGTCCAAGTCGATTTCCCCGCAGGCGGCGCAGGCCGGCGCCGCTGTTGCGCCTACAACTTGATGTTCAATGCATTATACCCTAGTAAACTTAATCATGGCGTCGTGGTGGTCCAGACCCCTGTGGACCTTTCTGTACGGCTTGGCGCAGTCGGCCGACAGCACCGGCAGCCAAAAAGCATTTGCCTTGTCCCTGGCCAACCTCGCGGCTGTGCTGCCATGCCCCTCGTGCAGCGCCCACTGCGCGGCGCACATGCACGGCAACAATGACAGTGTGCTGCGGGCGCTGCGGGCCGGCGAGAACTCGTGTGTGCAGACGGTGCACACCCTGCACAGAGCCGTGCATCAGAGGGTGACTGGCACACCCCGCCCCAAGCAGGACTGTGCAGCCTTTGCGGCCCACGCTCTGAATCACCTGAGCACCTTGGGCATGCAGGCCCTGTTCCTTACCAGCACGGTGCAGCTGGACGACGTGGCGGCGTGGCGGGCGTTCTGGGCGTCTACGGTGCCCCACCTACGGGCAACGACGGGCAGAAGCGTCATGGTGTGCGTGCGCTCGCCGCCCGAGTCTGTGCACGACACTGTGCGGGAGCAGTGGACGGCGCTGGCGCAGACGGCGAGCGGTGGGCGGGAGGGGGTGCTGTGCCCCGCCGACTTTCCGAAATGGTTTTCCACGGGCACCCTTCTGGCCAAGCGTCCAGTGGTGTCCATTGGCGCCGACGGCTCGGCCGCCGACATCCAGGCGGCTGTGCTGCCGGCCATCACTGTGCACTGCGGGGTGGCGGTGGTGGACAGTGCGTGGGCGTACAAGCGCGGCGCCCAGGCGGCGTTGTGCACTGCACTGTGGGTGGGGGTGGTGGTGCTACTGATTGTGACGCTCATCCGGTTGCTACGCCATAAACGACGTCACGCGGCGCATGGCGACGCTCTTGGCGTCCCCATTGGCGGAGGTTGATATCTCCCTTGTGGAGGATGACCTGCTGCGGCTTTGCACGGGCCAGCGCTTTGTGGTGCGGCTGGGCGGGGTGGCGAACTCTGACCGCGCACTGTTTTTTGTGTTTAGGCTGCGGCGCGAGCGCAAGGAGGAGGACCAGTGCGTCACTGCGTCCTCAATGCCGTCCCACGCTTGCACCCGCACCCACATACACTGAATGAACACACACATTGCACACACCACCATAACAACGGCCTCCACCAGGAAGGCGGTGCTCCTCGCTGCGTCGGCGTCACACACAAACCATGTCATGATTTACTGCATGCAGTGGTCAGGAGGGGCGACCACAGCCGCATCCAGAATGTTGAGGTAGGTCTCGTGGGCCACATCGCGTTTGTCCTTCATGTTTTCCATGCGGCACACCGCTCGCAGGGTGTCCACGGCTTTGGCCAACTCGGCCTCCTTTTCGGTAAACTGGGGCGTCTCTGCGGTGCGGCCGTACCGCCGCGCCCACTCCACAGTGTCGGCGACCACCATGAGGGAGGTCTGGCGCTGACCGTCAACGTCGGGGTAGCCCATGAGGTGTTGCCTGGCCACGGCAGTCATTTGCAGCAGGTGCTTGTGCGCCGCGACGCGCCGTGTTTCAGCCATCGTTTCCCCCCGCACTGGCTGTGCCGCAGGGCCGTCGGCACCCTCCTCCCCCGCCAGGGTGCACCTGAACGCCTTCCCCACGTTGCCCAAGTTGTCCTTGATGTGCACCGTGACCTCGCCGCTGGCGTCGGCGATTGTCGTTATGGTCACCTGCACCTGCCCCTGCGGCAGAGGCGGTATGCCGTGCAGCGACATCTCGGCCAGAAACACGCCGTGCCGCACCGACGTGCTCTCGCCCGTGTACAGCTTCACATCAATGTCCACCTGGCCGTCCCTGTACGTCACAAAGCTCTGGGTGGCAGTGGCGGGCAGCGGCGTGTTCTTCTTCAGCATGTGCGCGATGTTGTTCCCCCGCACACACACACCCACAGAGCACGGCATGACGTCGCGCACCTCCACCCCCCGCGCCGCCGCCGCCTCGAGTTGCGCGTCTTCCTGCGCAGCCACCTCGTGCGCCGCCACTGTGGCGCAGCCAGCGGCCACAGCCGTGGCGGCGTGCAGGGCGCCGTCGTGCTGCACCACAGCGCGGGGGAACGCGGCGCGCAACGCGGGCAGCACCCCCGGCACGGCGCCGCTGCCGCCCACCACCACCACCCTGTCAATGCGCTCGGCCGAGAGGGCCGCCGACGCCGTGGCGGCCATGCAGGCCTTGATGCAGAGCTTCACCAGAGACCTGGCGGCAGTGCCCACGCGGTCCACGCCAATGGGCAGCCCCTCCACAAACTGCGTGCTTTGGGTGCGCACCGCCGCCTCCTTGGCGCGCGCCACCGCGCTCAAGCGCAGCGGTGTGGGCGCCTCCCGGGGCCACAGCAAGCTGCACAGGGCCCTGTCCACGTCCCTGCCGCCCAGTTGGGCGACGCCGTGCGTGGCCACCACTTGCACCACCCTGTCGCTCTTGCTCAGCACCGTGGCGTCAAAGGTGCCCCCGCCCCAGTCAAAGACCAGTATGCTGTCGGCGTCCCCGCCGGGCACACTCGAGTCGGCCGCCGCCGCGGTGGGCTCCGCCACCACCTTGAGCACTTTGCAGCCGCTGGCCCCGGCGGCCCAGCGCGTGAGGCTGCGCTGCTCCGGCGTAAAGTACGCCGGAACGGAGACGCAAGCGCGCAGGGGAAGCTTCTCCCCGCACCCACACTGGCCCATGGCGCTGCGCAGGGCGCTGCTCACAATGTCCCGCGTCACTTCGGCGGGGGAAACAAGGCGGTCGCCGCCCAGGTGCAGCAGAGGCACCTGGGCAAGAGACCCGTCCCCTGTTTGGTGCACCCCAGTCAAGGCGGCTTGTCCCCCCGACACCGGCACGGGGCACGCCTTGGCGAAGATTGCGCACGCCGGCGCCACGCAGGACCGCCCCAGTACGGACTTGATGTGGGCAATGCCGTGGGACACGCCGTCCACCCCAGCGTCAAGGGGGAGCAAGGCGCCAGTTGCCGCGTCGTACACCGCCACGCTGTTCCAGTGCGGCCGTCCCGTGCCCATGGTCAACACCTCGGACCTTCCCGTGGCGGTGGTGTGCGCCGCCACCACAGTGGTGCACGTCCCAATGTCAACGCCAAAGACGCAGGTCCGTGCCAAGGCGCACCAATGACACGAGGCGGGTGGGGGGGCACTGGCTGCGGCACACATGTTATTCCGGTGCAATGCATTCAATCGCGGCACTGATCAACGGAAGCGTTTTGAGCCGCCCAGCGCCCCGTCCCCCACACACAGCAGGGCCCGGCGTTCGTCCACAGCCCCCTGCAGGGACGCCTGCAGCACGTCCAGGTCGGCGCGCCACAGGTCCTTGTAGCTGGTGCGCGTGGCCTCGGCCAGCGCTGCGCGATTGCACACCAACTTGGCCACTGCCCGCGCCAGGGCCGCCTCGGACTGCTGCGATATTGGGGCAGAGGTGAGGTAGGTGTACGTGTCCCCCGCCGCGGCCGGGGCGTCGGCCTCCACCGCGTCCCGCGGCAGCGCCGACTGCACCGTGGGGGTGGGCGGCGTGGCCACCTCGGAGTCGGGGGCGTACCCCGCATCGCCCAGGGCGGCAGACAGGGCGCCCCGCTCCCGCAGGGAGGACATGGGCGGGAGGGGGGCGCCAAAGCCGGCAATCTCCGGCGGGGCAAAGGCGCCCTCTGGAAACTCGGGGGCGCTGCGGCCCCGCCGGCTCTCGCAGATGAAGCGCACCAGGTTGCGCTGCCGCGTGACGGCGCGGTGCGCCTGCATGGTGTCCCACCGCTGCCGCAGGGCGTACCAGTACGCGGTGCGGGCGGCCCACGCAGAGGCGTAGGCCGACACGGTGGCGTACTTTACCACCTTGAACTGGGAGGTGCCCGCCGCGCCGCTGCCGCCCTCGTCCGCGGGCGCCACAAAGTGCATGTTGTCCCGCTTCAGCTTCACCACCAGGCCCAGGGCGCGCTCCAGGTCGGGCAGACTGGTGTCGGTGGCGCCCTCCAGGAGGTGCGGGGGCAGGCAGGAGGTGGCTGGGTCCACCCGGGGGTGCTTGCAGGGGGCCTGCAGGAGGGGCGTCAGTGTGCTCGGCTCCACGTGCACCCGAATGGACACCAGCTCGTCGGTGGAGGCGTCCTCCACCCCCCGCAGCACCAGGCCGCCCGGCACCGTGGGCTTGCCGCTCTTCACGCGCAGCTTCAGGTCCTCCACGTACTTGCCGGTCCACTTGCCGGGGGGCAGGTCCTGGATGTGCACAGACGCCCCCGCGGCGTCGGGCGCCACGCGGCCGCGCAGGGTGACGCTGGCGTCGTCGGGGTCCACCTCCACGGCGCCGCACATGGTGCCGTCGAAGCAGGGCGGGGCGAGGTCCAGGGGGGCAAAGGGGGCCGGCGCGCCGTCCAGGTGCGCCCGCACGCTCTCAAAGAGCACGCCCCAGTGCAGGGGGATGACGGTGGAGGAGTAGCCGGTGCCGATGCCCGCCAGGCGCCCATTCACCAGGATGTAGGGGAGGGGGCAGGGCACCTCCAGGGACTCCACCACGTTGCCGTCGTCCACCACGCGGGGGACCACGGCGGCAAAGGCGGGGGGGAACATGGCGCGGGTCATGGCCGAGGCGTACACCTGTGTGTACCGCGTGGATGCGGGCTTGATGTTGAAGCGGGAGCCAAAGGCGCCCTCGTCCCCCACCACGGCCACATTGGCCACCCCGGTGGAGCAGCACGCCAGGCGGCAAAGGGTGGTTTCCAGGGCGTCCTTGGAGTGCCCGTAGCACGTCAACCGCACAATCTCCCCCGCCACTGTGTCGGTGCGTGTGGGCCGCCCCGACAGCTGCCGGATGCCCCAGATGATCTTGCGCTGGGTGGGGCACAGCCCGTCGCCGGCAGTGGGCACGTTGCGCTGCACATGAGCCCACATGTGCGCCACCAACTCCACCCCGGCCCACTGGGGGAAGTCCACCTCCCCCGCGGCGTAGTCCACCGTGGCGGCGTCGTCAAAGGCCGACATGACGGCCTTGCGGGCCCCCGAGTCGCCGGCAAAGGCCACCCGCAGCCACTCGGCAGTCCCCGCCCCGGTGTGCCGCACCGCCACCACATTGTCCAGCACCCTGGGCGCGTGCAGCGTCACAATGTCCTGCCGGCGCCACTGTCCCAGCCCCTTGACGTGCTGCAGCTTGGCGCCCCGTCGGGCGGCGGGCGACAGGGAGGCCAGCCACGCATTGGCTGCCTGGGTGGAGTGGAAGCTGACGGGGGCGGTGGTGGTTCCCGGCAGGGAGCGCACCAGCGGGGTGATGTACCGCTTCATGTACACCGGGTCCCCCTGGAATATCCAGGGCCACAGCACGTGCACGTTGTTGTACAGCAGGGCGAAGATGTGGTTGCCGTCAGTGTCCATGTCGGCCGCCACCCACACCTGGGAGTACCGCAGCTTCTTGACGTCGCCCCGCCCCCCCCCGAACTTGGCGCCCAGAATGGCGGCCAGGCCCACCATCTCGTCGTTGGCGGTGCACGCCGCGTCGTCCTTGGAGGCGTTGATGGGCACCCCCTTGAGCTGGTACACGCCCATGGTGGCGGCGCCGCGGGGCACCGACCCCCGCAGGGTCATGCAGTACGTCTTGGCAGAGGCGCCCTCCGCCAGCACCAGGACACACTGCCCCCTCTTGGAGGTGCCCGCCCAGGAGGCGGGGGTGTAGTTCTTGACGTTGACGATGCGCTTCACGGCGTCGCCCGACGCCGCGCCGGCCGCCACGGCCTCGCCCACCGCTTCGGCAGTGGCCTTGGCGCCCTGCCGCAGCACCGCGGCGGCGGCGTCAGTCGCGGCGCCGGCCTGCAGCGCCGCGACGCCCAGCTGCAGCGCGCCGGCCTTGGCGCCGCTGCCCAGGGGCGGCGCCCCCGGCAAGTCCCAGAACGTGGACGACGGCGTGCGCAGATCGGCCTTGTCCTGGGAGCTGTACGTGGGAGAGGGCACACTGGCCTGCACCACCACGCTGAACACCCTGGCCAACTTGCTGGGGGTGGTGTATTTGGCGTCGTACGCCGGTGTCCCGGCCGAGGCCGCGCGGGACCACAGCCGCTTCACCACGTCGCGCAGCGCGCCCCACGCCGCGCGCATGTGGGTGCCGCTGTTGCACGGCATGTTGTTCACAAAGCCGAGGGCGCGGGGGGCGCCGGCGGCGCTGCTGGCCGCGACGCACATGGCGCACCCATCCCCGCGCGCGCTCCACGCCGGCCCCAGCCCCCCCAACAGCGCCGCGGGAGACTTCCAAGGCACGGCCTGGAAGGCCCACTTTCCGGCGGGACTGCGCCCCTCGGCCCACTCCACACGCACGGTGCGCCCGTCGGAGCGCCTGTCCTGCAGCACCGCGGCGCGGGACCACACCATGCTCTTGTACAGCTGGCCCAGGGTGCTGGCGTCCACCCCACCGCCCTTGCACAGAAAGGCCGCGTCAGGCGTCCAGGTGAACTGGGTGTACCCCGTCTTGCGGGCGCACGCCGTGAGGGAGCGCCGGGTCCGCTGGCTCATGCCCCCCGTCCACGTGGCCTGAAAGCGCTGCTTCAGGGGCACACACACCGTGTCCATCGCGAAGCTGGTGGAGGTGCCGTTGACGCCCTTCATGCCCACGCCGTTCTTGCCCGCCATGCCGCTCGGCGCGCCGCCGCCGCCGGCGCTGTGCAGCGCAGTTTTGGAGGTGAAATCAAACACGCTGGCGCACGCTTCCGCCGTCACCATGCCGTGCGCCGAGGAGCCGGCTTGGTTCACGGGGGCGGTGGTCATGCCGGCGCCGTTGTTGCGCAGGACCAGGGTGCCCCCCTCCGCGCCGGCGCTGATGCAGGTGGTTCCCTCATCCACCGCCACCTGGTCAATGGCGTTGTCCAGCATCTCTTTCAAGTGCGTGAGCAGGGCGGGCGACAGGGCCGCGCGCACCACGTCCACGCCACCCTCCAGTGCGGGCACCACAAACTCTGCATCGCACACCTCCCGGCTGCCCAGGAACCGATCAGTGTTTTCACGCAGGGACTGCAGGGCAGTCAAGTGCACATGAGACGCCATGACGATGAGTGTGAAAAATCAGAATAAATGTGGTGCCTCGTTTTGAAGCGTGCGCGCCTTTGAGGCATTAATGGCCCCCCAGGCGTACGCGCCGGCTTTTGGCGGGACGGGACTGCCGCGCGGCGCACCGTTGTAATTCCAATTGCACAATGATGCCCCTCTTTGCACCCCGCACACGACATGGCATCTCAAGAGCCAGTGGGGCACGACCACCCCCAGAGTGGGTGGCTGTGGTACTCCTCCACGGCGCCGCACAGACTGGTGAAGCGCCAGGACGGGGGGGACTTTAGCGACGAGGACGGCGCGCTGCAGTGGCCACTGGGCACACAGGTGCTCATTTGTGCCGTCGACGTGGAGCGCAGTGGACCGCACCCCAGCAGACACAGCACCATTGCAGTGGGAGTGGCCATTGTGGCGTGGGGGCAGCACCCCCGCACCCACTGCGCCTTTCAAAAGCTGCTGTGGCGTGTCTCGTGGCCCTGCATGTCCCCCACCTCTACTGTTTTTTCAGAGGCGGCGTGGTCGGGCATGTGGGGACGACGACTGCAACACCTGGCGCGGTTTGTGGTTCCCCTGGGGGCGGTGTCAGCCGCTTCCCCCCAGGACCCCCGCAGGGTGCTTCGCCGGGTCCTCTTTTCGGTGAGGGAAAAGGCCGCTGGCACTCCCGGGGTGAAGTGCCACTTGGTGTCGGACAACCCCGCCTACGACTTTCCAGCAGTGGATGCGTGGTTGGCCACACACCCCGAGTCCAATGGGGGGGACGTGCGTCGCCGCTCCCACGTTCCCCTGGGCGGAGGCCTGAGTTGCTGGGTGGAGCACACCGCCGCTATTCCACACAGGGCATGGTTGCCCATCAACTACGACCAGGCGGGGCGGTGGAGCCGCATGCGCTGCCTGCGCTCGGTGCAGGAGGGTCTCCTGGGCGCTGCAGAGGGCGGCTCGGTGCCGGGGAGCCCCGCGCATGCTGGCGCACACACCGTGACTGGGCACACAAGGCGCATGCACGACGCATACGCGCTGCCGCACGACTGCAGCAGCCTCCGGCGGTACTCGCACATGCCGGACCACGATGCGCATGCAGTGGCGCATGACTACGCACACACCCTCGCCATCCGGGCCAAGGCGGTGCTTCCCGCCACACTCAATAAACAGGTGCGCGATGAGCGAGTTGACTCACCCCGGAAGGGTTGTGGGCCTATTCAATGCAAAGGGGAAGGCGCTGCATGCTCTGAAAAACGGGACAAACATGTGGGCGGCGCCCGATGACAACGCGTGGGCGCAGTGCATCTCCGCCCTGCCTGTGAAACACGTCGCTCCAACCTCCCATGCTGGTGTGAGCTCGGCGTGGCGCTTGCTCTTTGTGGTCAACCCCAACGCCACCATGCTGCGCAACCAAGAGACTTGGGTTGCGCGCCTGAGCGGGAAAGACATTGTGTTTTCGCTGTTTGACTCCAAGCAGCCCCTGTCGGGCAACGAGGTCCTGGTGAACGTGCCCATTAGCATGGATGAGAAGAAACCCATGCGCCTGGAGACGGTGCTCAGCGTGCTTACCACGGGTCGCTCTCCCCGCTTCTTGGGTGTGTCGGGCCCCTCGGCAGTGGTCACACACACCTCGGGGGACAAATTCAGTCTGGCGCGCAAGAAGCCAGTGTACCCGCAGCACGAAGCGTCCAACGAGCCGGTGGACGGCACCAACCCCGTTGCTGCTGCAGGCGAGCACGGGGGAACAATAGGACTAGTTGTGGCCATTGTGTCGGGCATGGCTGCCGCGCTGTTCATTGGCGCCGCAGTGTAATGCATTCTATGTCTTCAAGCTGTGTGTGTTAGTGCAGGAAGGTTATGGTGTGCATTGCAATTACATCATTCGCGCCACGGCACTGACCGTGTCGTACTGGTCATCCTCCACAATGGACACCTTGCTGGACTCCAGGGTGTACATCTTGCCATCGGCGCCCTTGACGATCACCTTTGTGGTACCATTGGGGCCCTTTCCAAAGACAATGCCGCAGTCGCTGGCCCGTACAAACTCCCCACCCATAGACTTTTGGCTTGAGCCGTGGCGCTCCTCGCCGGCGCCACTGCGACTGGAAGCATAGCCCACGCTGGGGGGCCGAATGGCTGGGCGGGCCGCGCCGCCTGCGGACCGCATAGCTGGGCGGGCCGCGCCCACGCCGGCGGCGCGGTGACCGGCTTGGTCGTGCATGTACCCACGTCCGCCCGCTGGCATGGGCGCTAGGCGGCCTGGTTTATCGTGCATGTACCCACGTCCGCCCGCTGGCATGGGCGCGCGGTGAGCGGCTTGGTTGTGCATGTACCCACGTCCGCCCGCGGGCATGGGCGCGCGGTGAGCGGCTTGGCCGTGCATGTGCCTGTGGCCGTGCATGTGCGCGTATCCACCAGAACCAACCTGCGCCTCGCCCGTTCTAAAGGCAGTAATGAACTCGGTAAAAACATCCGAAAGCATGTCCATGATTGATTGAGCAAATGTTGAGGACACGGGCTGCGACCCGCTTGTCTTGCGGTTTAGGGAGTTTGCTTGATCCGTGATGCGCGCTAGCTTGTCAACAGTGAGGTAGGGCGTAAGCACCTTTGTCTGTAGTGTAACAAAGTCTGAAACGCTGGTCTGCTGCTGTGTAGCGGTGACCTGTGCACTTTCCCGGTCATCCATTTCCTCAGCCCCGGCCACAACGATGGACACCAATGGCTCAACTAGCAAGTCCCTGATTTTACCGGTTTCGATCGTCTCCAAACCATCACGCAGCACGGTCTTTGCGCGGGTGATCAAGCCGCTCATTGCGGTGTTTGTGTCGCGCTTCGTCAGGGCGCGCATGGTCATGTCCACAATGCCAATCATCTCTGTCAGTTGCCAGTTTGTGTTCATGGTGGCGTTGTCCAGGAGGTCCTGTACAAATGCGCGGCTCTGCTGCTCCACCTGCAAGTACGCCACCTCCTGGGAGCGCTGCATGGTCATCTCCTTCTTTTGTAGGGCGTGCAAGTAGGTGGTGTTGTACGTTTCTCCCAGTTGTGTGGCAAATGCGCGCAGCTGCTCTTGATCGGGCTTGGACAACTGGGAACCGGCTTTGCCCTCGCTCTTCATCTTGATGGCGGCGGACATCACTGCCAAAGCAGAGTACAGCTTCACTCGATCCTTAAACTTTTGAGGGGTCTCGTGCACTGGGGTGGTGGACCCATCCTGGTTGCGCACCACCAGCGGGGTGAATGTCTCATTGGCATGCAGCTTGGCGTTGGTGTACGTGTTCAGCAGCAAGTTGGCGCGCTCCACAGCATCGTCGGGGACATTCTTGAGGGAGATGGTGACTGTCTCGGTCATATTGTCTGGGACGTTGACGCTGTCGGCGTCTCGCACCTTGACCCGCTTGCGGTACCCATCATCGTCCTCGTGGAGTGGCGGCTTCTTCATTCGCGTATTTCGAGCGGACACCTCGTCATCATCGTCACCAGGCGTCTTTCTCTTCTTCATTTGTCGACTGGGCACAGAGGCGGCGTCCATGTCGTCGTCGTGAGCCGCCTTGGTCAAGCGGCTGTCCTCCTCCTCCTCCTCTGAGGAGGAGCCGTCTTCGCTGTACTCAGACTCCAAGTCGTCGACTGGCGCGTACCCATGGCCGCCCATGGCAGGTGCGGTGTAATGGCCGTTCATTGCAGTGTGCGTAAATCCTTTTGATTCGCGTACTGTGTTAGGTAGACCTTTGCTCTCTTTATTGGTAATGGGGCGCCACGAGCTTGAACGCATTTGCGACTTTGTCATGGTGTTCACGGCACGCACGGCAGCAGCGGGGTTCTTGCACTTGACCGTTTTATTGGTGAACTGGCCGGTATTCTTGTTATAGGTGCTGGTGACCACATTGGCGGCATCGCTGCGGTGCTTCTTTAGGATGTGGGGCTGTTTCACAGATTTCAACCAAGTGGCCTTGGGCAGCATAAAAAGGCTGCCGAGACCCGCCTTGTTGTACTCCTTCTCGGCCTTCTTCTCAGCGGCGCGCAGGGTCTTGTACTGCTTTGTGACGCTGGTGCCAGTGTCGCCCAGCTTGCCGTTGATCACCGTCACGGTGCCGTCGGCGGTGTTGACGCGGTTCACTGTGAGCGCCCCGCTGGGCGCCTTGAACGCCGAGGTGCGGCTCTTGGAGTGGTCCGGCACGCGGGACCTGGCTTCGCGGGCCTTGGACTTTTTCGCAAAGCCCATTGTGTCCGCGTCAGAGGGATGCTGCATGCCCACCATGGAGTAGGCCATCCCCAAGTCGTAGTCCTCGTCGAACATCTCCCCGCCCCGCCCGTGAATCACGCTGTCGTCGTCCGAGAGGTACCCCGGAAAGCGGTCGTGTGCATCCATGTCGCGGTGGTGCGACGCAAAGCCTGCAGCGTCCATGCCGCTGTCCTCAAAGTCGCCCTGGTCCTCCCCCTCCTCGTGGTGGTGGTGCGCTGCGCTCATGCTAGTAAAATCGTGCTTGAACGGTGTGGGAGCGTTCTTTACTGGGTATGTCAGTGCTCGCTCGGCGCGCGCACCGGCTGGCCTGGGTGGGGGGGGCGCAGGCGCACCCCGGCACACACCCAAGTATCTCCCGCCTGCGCGCCTCACAATTGACACCCACTTGCCCACACCCCCAGCACACACACACCTTGCTGCACAATGTCCCTTCCACAGACCACCATTGGCATCGTCCTGCTGCCCCACGACGACATTGTGCGGGGCATGGCGGTGAGCAGCGACGACTTGGACATGTGGATTGCGTGCACGCACACCGTGGCGCGGCTGCCCGACGTGAGCGCGTACAAAGTCGGGCGGGAGGCTGCCAGGGCGGCTGCCCACTGCGGCGTGGCTGTGCTGCCCGCTGTGGTCCTGAACAAGCGCCGCGTGCTGCTGGGAAGCCTGGCGGAGCAGTGCATCTTGCAGCTGGCCACGGAGCACGGCCTGGAGATCCCGCCCGCCCTGCAAGCCATTGCCGACAAGGAGGACCACACTGACATTGTGACGCTGAGCGACGAGCAGGCAACCGCGTTGACGACGCACTTGCTGCCCCAGTGTGTGGCCATTCGGCCCACCGCTATGGGGCCGGGGCAAGCCGCGGAAACACGGGAACCGCCCCCCGCCGCCCCCATGAAACTCGTGCGCAACGCGAGTCGCACAGACGCCATCAAAAAGGCGCTGGTCGTGGCCACTGCCGAGAGAAAGAAGCGCGTTACCAAGGCGTCAAAAAGGACAGCCGCGTCCAGAGGCGGCGGCTCGGCCAAGCAATGAGTGTTTTTGAATGCATTAATTACAGCGCATTGCTCAAGTACCCCGGCGCCAGCGACATGGCTGCAGTGACTGGCTGAAGCGAGAGCACCTCACGGTCAGCCGCGCCGCCCCATATGCGCTGCCTAGCCAGCAGCACCGACCGGCGCGGCCACACGGCCTGGTTCATCACATCGGGGGACCACAGCGCGTATGGGCGGTCAGTGCCAACGGCGCCAATTGTGGTGAGCTGCCCAATTGCCGCGACGGGCTGGCCCACGGGTCCGGCGCTGTACACTGTCCACTGCGTCATGGCCCGAATGTTCCCCACCACTGCATTGGTGACGATGCCGGCGTCCTGGGGCGCAAAGGAAAAGGCGCCGTTTTGGGTGGGCCGGCGCACCGACACGTCCACCGTTGGTGCCCCGCCAAGTAGGTACAGTTGGAAGCGGAAGACGGTGCCTGGCTTGTAGGAGATGTCCGAGGGGGTGGTGTATGTGAAGAACCCCTCTTGCGCCCCCATGAAGGTGGTGTCGCCCGCCACAAATTGCTCCGTGGTGAAGCTGAGGACCGTGGCCTCGGGGATGGTCTGCCGGGCAACGAGGCGCAACTCGGTGGGCGTCTGGTCCCCCACAAACACGCCAATGAAGGCAAGGGCGCCGGGCTTGGGGATGAGAGTTACCAACCCCTGCACCCCAGTCATGGTGGAGCCCCACGGCGCCAGGGATGTCGTCCACGTCTCGTCCTTGAGCAGGTACTGCTGCGCCGCCACGTTTCTCCACCGAGGCGTGGCGTACAGAGGCACCAACTGGGTGATGGATGCGTACACAACCGGCTCTGGGCCTGGGCCTGGGGTGGGCGTCTGCAACGTCACAAAGTTGGGCACATTCACCAGGCCCACACCGTACACTGGCGCCTGGCCGGCGTAGTTGGTGTACCCCACTGCGTGCAGCACCCTGAAGGCTGGCTCGGCAAACAGAAAGCTGGTGTCGGGGACGTCGCCGGAGGAGGCGGGCCACCCCGTTGGGGAGCTGGATGTGGCCACAATGGTGGTCCCGTCCAGCAACCGCAGCTCCAAGTTGGGCAGGGTGACGTGCACCCGAATGGAGGTGCCCACTGGAATGTCCTGGGTGATGGCAAAGACGGCGCGCAAGAGGGGCACCGCGGTGGTGGGAGACTGGTTTTGGGCATACCGCAGCACCCCAAATGTGGTGCCTTGCAGCAGCGTGGCAGTGGTCAGCAACTGCGCCACCTGGTCCCCATCAGCGCCCCCGCCGGACTGAAACGCCGTCCAGACAATGTCGCCCGGCACCAGGGTGTCGGTTGTGCGGGGCAGGTTGTCGCTGCCCACAGCGGGTTGGGACGCCGCGCGCTTGCTGCCTCTGGCGGCACACCGCTTGGCCCGGGGGCATGTTGGGCATGTGGCGGCCATGCTGCAGGCTGTGGAGGGGGAGTGTGTATGCAGTAAATTGCTAGTGTGTCCGAGCAACGGGTCGGCTTGTTTACTGCACGTTATACATTCAATGGACGCGCTAAAGAGGTCGCTCAACTTGGCCCCGTCCCCGGAGCCCACCAAGGCATTTCAGGCCGTGCACACCGCCGTTGTGGAGGCCCTTGCCCACATGCCCATGTGCTGGTTCGATACGTACACACAGGGGTGTGAGGATGCGGGTCTGCGCGACGCACAAGCAGCCGGGTCCTCACATGTGTCCGGCGGATGAAAAGCGCGACTTTGGCATTTGGAATGCAGACGTTTGGCTACAGCGCCTCTCCTCTTCTTTCATAATACGCTTCCGGTTCTTATCCACCATTAACGCGCGATCTAGTTGCCGGGAAGTTTTAGGTGTGTCGCATGTGGGTCTATGGTTCACGGCAATCATGTTCTTGTTAGGAGCGCGATACTGCTTGGTGTTGATGCGCATCGCCAGGCGGCTATCTTCAGCCGCATCGTGCACATTTCGCATAATTTTTGAAGAGAGGCGGCTCTGGGGTAGGGTGTACGTGTTGGGGGAGCAGCTCTGCATTCCAGACATGACCTTTTCCTCTTTTCGACTGGACATGGCCGGCATGCCAATCACAGCGGTATTGTGGCTGCAGGAACCGTAAGCGCCCTGCATGCCCTGCATTACCTGCGCGCCCTGCGTTTTCCGCATTACCTGCATGGGCGTTCTCTGCATGCCCTGCATGGGCATGCCCTGCATGCCCTGCGCGCCGCCGATGCGGGATGATGGGGTGAAGCCGACCCTGCGTGACATGTTGTAACTCATGGTGTCTTTTGTGGTGCGACGTTGACGCTGGATTGCAGTTTCGCGGCTTTACTACTGCGGCTCGCCACTGCAATAGTCACAATGGATAGCACCACACCCACCGCCACAATGGCCAGGAGGATGTATAACAAGCTGTT
>Ga0307983_1000013_pt1 | contig 172209 bp, 184 predicted proteins | sample OrgLakmetagen991_FD_201845 | JGI IMG/M metagenome (GOLD analysis project Ga0307983, IMG submission 201845) | Saline water microbial communities from Organic Lake, Antarctica - #991 | ecosystem: Environmental > Aquatic > Non-marine Saline and Alkaline > Saline | place: Antarctica: Organic Lake...
GGAAGCGCAAGTTTTGGTCGAGAAGTGGAGAAGAGAGTACAACGAGGTAAGGCCTCATAGTTCCTTGGGTTATAAAGCGCCAGCACCACTGGCAGTATTGCCTAGCTATGAAAAAGAGGTCGTGCTAGGTAAGATACATTAACTTGGACTAGTTTATGGGGTCCCCTCACCATCAGCAGAAATGCCGTCGCCTGCACCTTTTATCAGTTGATTAATCTTTAGCCACCTCGGGGTCCAACTTGAAAAGCTTTGGGGTAGTATATTTGAAGTAAATATAGAACCAAAAGCCAAACATTAACATATTCAGTGGTATCGATAGATGATGCTGCACAAACGGTATGAACATGAGAAGGCTAAAGGGTAACAGCATAATCACTGCAATTAAGTTTAAAATTTGATGAGTAGTCGTTGGGTCAATAACTGTCCCATAAAAAAGGAGAACTCCCGCAAGGAGTATATGAAGAAAAGCCAGGCAGAAGGCTAAAAAAAACCTTATAATCTGCTTCTTAGATAAACTGACCATTTCAATAATCCCCTCCCCTATCCGTTAGCGTTGCGATCAATAAGAGTGAGCTTCTTCATCGTTTTAAAGCTCAGCTTACACCTCAAAATAACGAGTAAATCAAAGAGACTAAAAACTCGGTGAAGTCTCCTGATCTTTTGCTTTTTCTCCTCGCTCAATTGATCGTAAAAATCCCAATCGCCGGTCCATTTCTTAAAATTATTCATCCCACCGATAAAGCGCATTTTAGTGAGAGCATGCTCCCAAGTAAGGCCCACCTCTCTATGAAAAAGATAGAGGTTACCGCTTAAAACTCGCACTCTTCTTTTTAAGAAAGCCCTCCACTGACTACGCGTAGGATGCAAAACCTTAAGCTTTGGGTCATAAGAGATACTAAATCCCTTAGAAGTGGCAAGCTGACCCCAAATTCGATCTCCACCAGAGCGCAAAGAAGCATCAAAAAGTCCAACTTCATTCATAATACTCTTGGTAACCATCAGATTGGCCGTAACCGCGTAACGATCCTCTTGAATATAGGCTTTTTGATTGAAGTAGAAAATTCTCTCGTACAGTTCAAGATCACTAAAGTCTCCCTTAGAGACCAACTCGACATGACCACCAACGACTCCTTGCTCTTGGAGCTCGATGGCCCTACTGATCCAGCTCTTTGCCGGCAAACAGTCGGCATCTGTAAAGAGGAGGATATCGCCTTGGGCTTTTTCTATCCCCAAGTTTCTTGCGGCATAGGAGCCACCAGTCGGCTGGTGAATGATTCTAGCCTGGGGAAAAATTAAAATGTCGCATTGAGTAATTGTGGGTGTATCGTGATTATCAACAACAATGACTTCGAAGTCCGCCCTGCATGCCGATTGACGAGCAAGCGCTTCCAGACAAGATATCAGCTTATCAGTGTCACAATAAGTAGGGATAATAACGCTTACTTTCACAACTACAGTATGCCGTGGAATGCCTTTGATTGAAATAGGCACGGGCCTATGTTAAATTGCTGCTTTGTATAAATAAACCTTTTCAAACGCTTTACGACTAATGGAAAAGACCGTTCTTATCATAGGTGCAGGCCCGGCGGGTCTCAGTGCTGCTCATGCTTTAGTGAAAGCAGGCATCAAGGTCCAGATCTTTGAATCCGATTCATCCTCCATAGGGGGTCTCTCAAAAACTGTTCACTATAAAGGCTTCTCTTTCGATATTGGAGGCCACCGCTTCTACACAAAAGCACCAGAGGTAGAGGCTTACTGGAGAGATATTCTAAAAAATGACTTTCTGACACGTAAAAGACTTTCTAGAATTTACTACGGGAAAAAGTTTTTTCAATACCCCCTTCAAGTCTCCGATGTCATAGCAAAGATCAACCCCTTAAAGGCGGCTTCTTTTCTTTCTAGCTACCTCTATGCAGCCCTCAAACCACCTAAAACAATAAAGTCTTTCGAAGACTGGATTGTAAAAAACTTTGGGCGCTCCCTCTTCAATGCTTTTTTTAAAAGTTACACCGAAAAAGTATGGGGTCGCCCCTGTACAGAAATCTCTTCTGATTGGGCCGCTCAGAGAATTAATAATTTAAATATTGGAAGCCTCATAAAAGGCTTTCTCACCGCTCCATTTCGCTCTTCCTCAGATGCTGATATAAAAAGCCTCATCGAGGAGTTTCAGTATCCAAGAAAAGGACCTGGAATGTTGTGGGAAAAAGTCTCTCAATTACTTCTAGAAGCAGGTGCCACCATCGAGCACGGTGCCAAAGTGATAGGTTGCGAGCAAGGAACAGATGATCTTTGGCGTTTGCGATTTAGCGATGGCACGACCTCTGAGCAGGGCACCCACGTTATCTCCAGTGCCCCAATTAAAACGCTTTTATCTGGATTGAAGCCTACTCCAACTCCATCAGTTTTAGAGAGTGCTAATGATTTTAAATATCGGGATTTTGTAACGGTCGTTCTCATGTTCAAACTCGAAAAGTCCTTTCCCGACAATTGGATTTATATTCACGATGATAGCGTTAAGGTAGCGCGAATCCAAAATTACAAGAACTGGTCTCCTGAGATGGTCCCCTCAAAAGAGTACACAAGCTATGGCCTAGAGTACTTTTGTCAGCAAGGAGATTCTTTTTGGAATTCTAGCGACGAAGACCTATTTAAGCTGGCCATTGAAGAAGTCCAAAAGATCGGACTTCCTTTCAGGAGAGACGAGCTCGACTATAAGGTCGTAAGAGTAGAGAAAGCGTATCCCGTTTATGATCACGATCATAATCAACGCTCCTTAAGCATTAGATCTGAAATAAAAAACTATAGAGGCCTCCATCTTGTAGGAAGAAATGGAATGCACCGCTATAATAACCAAGATCACTCTATAAAGACCGCAATGCTGACTGCAGAAAATATTATTGCAGGCAAAGAACTCTGTGACCCTTGGCTTGTTAATCAAGATGCGATTTACTTAGAGACCGATAGTTAAAATCTTTATAACGGCTTTTTAGAAGTGCTATAAAGGTCTACCCCATCAAAGCTTTTTATTTTCTTTAGATGACTAGGAACTTGCGGTAGGCAAAAGCGATTATTCATCGTAAAAATCATCATTGCCTTGACCTCCGCAGGGTGCTTCACAGAGCGTTTTTTAAAATTCCACCCCCCCAGACAGGCTAATCTTTTATCATTAAAGTAGAAACTGGGGCAATTTCCGCAAGCGACAACAGTAGCCTCCTCAGCAATATTCTCAATAATAAACTGAGTACTCTTTTGTCCATGAGGAAAAGCATTCGAATTTTTTTGTTTAACGGCGTGCAAGCCCTGCTGAATGCATAACCCTACCCCTATGAAAAAGAAGAGTCCTGTAAGTTTTCTCTCTTTTGAATAGCCTATACTAAGCCCTTCCAGACTCATCGCTAGTAGTAAGGAGAGGCATATTACTCCTGGGTAAAAAAAACGGTATTCAAAAAGGGGTCTCCACATATAGCTTAAAACAAGGCTCGCGAAGATAGGCGAAGCGAAGAGTAAGACAAGAGCTACAAACTTAGGCTTGCGATAAGTTTTAAGAAAAAAGCTCAAAAGTACTAAAAGACTAAAGCCAAACACTCCACTACCTAAAGAGCTGAATACTCCCATGAGTTTAATAAGACTAGGCGTCGTTTTTTGGGGATGGAAGTTAATAGTCATCTGCGAGAGCCAGGTCAGGGCTCCCAAAAGCGAGAGCAGCCCCAGAATAAAGCTAATAAGCCTCGTATTAGCATTTTTACAATAAAGAAAGCCTAGAATAATCATCGCTGCATAAAGAATGCCATAATAGTGAGTGCTCGCAAGAAGACTCAGAGAGAGAATAAAGCCGATGACCCAAAACAGATTAATTTCCCTTTCGAGGTTTTTCAGTGCTGCCAAAAGAGAGAAGGTAAAAAAGAGTAACATTGCGCTATAGGGTCTTGCATTAGCCGATAGTTCTATGAACATAATATTACTGGCCAGCAATGCAAAGGCAACGTATCGCCAATAAGTTTCCTTCAAGAAAAAGTTACTTAACTGAAAGAAGACAACCAGTGTGCTGAAACCAAAGACAAGTGATGGAAAGCGAAAAAAAAAACGTGAAGCACTTGCAAAAGAGCTATTCACGAGAGGGTGAAGGATTAAATACTGAAAAGGTAGCTGGTGGTCCTGATATATAATATGGTAGAGAACAGTCGATAATTTTCTACCGAAGAGAGTATCGTACTGGATAAGCTCATCGAAGCTTAAGTCCAAGAAGATAGTATGCACTAGCGAAGTCGTCGCAATGATTAGAAGTATAAGAGGAAACCATAAGGCCTTCCTCATAACTTCTCCGCTAACAGACCCTTATATTTTAAAATTTGATAAATTTTTGAATTTTGCTGATTATCATGAGCAAACTCATTAAAGAGATCGAGCTGCCCTAATATTGAATTGGGAAAGAAATAGGGGTACTCATGATCATAACTGAGAATAGCATGCCCCTCGATATCAATCATGTATGGATTTTTAAGAAGCAAAATAAAACGGAGACTTGGCTTCAAAAAGAAAACCTTACCGTTTTCCAGAGTGACTTTCTTTAAGCGCTTTTCAGGAGGGCACAAATTTATAATTACCTTAGAGCTGTGACTCTCACTAGGTTTACGTATAATGGGCCCAATAACTCTTCCAAATAGGCGGAAGACTTGGATGATGAAGTCAAAAACATAGTGGATATCCTGATGGCGAAAAAATCGCCATAGGCAGCCAATTAAGTCTCTTAGCGCCCACTTTATCATAGTGGAAACTCCTATCTTTTGATTTGTTGACTTTTTAGTTTTGCTCATTGATCCAGTCGAAATAGTCTGAATAACGGGTTCAGCTTGAGCATTATCGAACGACTTAATATATTGTTCATCCCCTTCCGCGCCTCGAAAATCAACTCCTCGACTCCATTTTCGAGAGTAGTCAATTTTTGTAAGGCCATCAGAAAAAGAGCGCAAAAAGTAGGAGAACCAACCTTCACCATGATAGATAACGTTTGCCTGAGCTTTCTCAGCACTTGCTAAAAGAAATCCACAATAAGAAACACGGCGAGCTAAATCAATATCCTCATGCCTTTCTAGCTCTTCATCAAAGCCTCCTGCCAAGTCAAAGGCATCTTTTTTGTAGGAGCAAGCCGCAGAGTTAATCATAGGGGATTCACTCACCATTAAATTGAGCAAGCAAAATGTCCCCGCGGTAGACTCTTTAACTGCGCGATAGCGATACTTATTTATTGAGTGTTGCCCATCAACCTCGGACGGAATGATACGACCCTGAACTCCTCCTATACTTTCTCGGCCGAGAACCTTCTCCACTTCAATAAAGTAATCACTCTCAACAAAGACATCGGCATCAAGAAAACAAAGAAGCCTACCACGAGCTTGCCTTGCTCCCGTATTGCGGGCCTGACTCCGTCCTTGTTTTTCCTCATCAATTACTATTACATCGAATTGCTCCGCAACTAGCATAGTGTCATCACTACAATTATTATTAACAAGGAGAATTTCGTGACTCAACTTTCCCCAAGAGGCATTTTTAAGTGAATCAAGGCAGCGGAAAATAGACTTTTCCGCATTATAGGCAGGGATGATAACAGAGATATCCAGATCTATGCCATTGTTAAGGGAGTTCAAGGGTTTCCTTAGTTGATTTTTTGGATATTAGCGACCAGACAGCTATCTTTCCATAATAAACAAGGCCACAAAAGGCACCACAAGTCATAGTCACTTGATCAAAAAGTGTCCAGACGAAGCCTTTGAGGGCAAACAAAACCCCCTTTGTCTCAAAAAGCGCTAGTAAAAGATAAGCATTGAGCAGGCTTACAGCTAAAATGAGAGAGGCAAATATTAAGAAAATAAGCCTTTGAGTATTACCATCATAAAAAAAAGCGGATACTCCTAGAAGCATGGCTCCCGATGATAATAAAAGGCTTAATATTTGCTTGGGTGAGACATGGCTAAACTGAGATTCTTGATTCTTAAACTTACCTTGTGAGAGACCGCATAGGAAAAAGAGAAAAGACTCTGCGAAACCAAAAGGAATAAGGAAATCGTTTTTTATGAGAGTAAAGAATGAATAGTATTTGTGATGGATAACTTGAAGCTCTTTCATTAATTTAGTCTTTTTTCCTTGGGAAGCCAGCAAGAGCCCGAGCTGAGTGTCCTCTCCAAAAAGGTTCTTTTCTGGCCAGGCTATAAATTCGCGGCTCTTCACTGAGCAGATTCCCCCATAGAGAAAATTCACGTAATCAGGGAGTCGGGAAAAAGTACTATTCATGTAGATGTTCTTGTACTGCGAACAAAAATTCTCAAAAGGATGAATCAAAGAGATCATTCCCGTTAAGGCGCTCAGTTGATCATCTTCTTGATAAGCTTTTTTTATAATGGAAAAACATCCTGGAAGCACTTCAATATCGCTATCAACAAAAACAAATGCCGAGCTCTTCGATTGAGCGTAACTGGTCCCAAAATTACGACAAAAACCTTGTCCTTTATTATTAGTAAGGTGAATCACTTTTATATTATGGTAAAGAGGATCCGACAGAACGTCTTTGGTACTATCAGTTGAACAGTCATTGACGACAATGATTTCGTCTTCTGCATCTAATTCTGCCAATAGGGCCCCTAAGCATGACCCGATCGTTGACTCAGCATTAAAGACCGAAACTATGACACTTAAATTCACTCTCTTTATCCTCTCTAATTTCTAGAGATTATATACTAGCTTAGACATCTAAATTGGCAAAGGGACCTAGGGCAACTGCCCGTTTTGCGGAACTTTCTTGAGCTTGCTCATATCGTAACCCAACACTTTAAGGCGCTTTGTCGCCTTCTCATAGGAGGAAGGACTCATTTTATGGTTTTTGGCCATTATCCACACATAGGACTTATCGGGCACACCTACTGTCGTCCACTCGTACTCGGAGTCTAGGTCGATGACAATGTAGCCAAATTTGAGGGGCCAAATGGGCTGAACCAACCAATGGGCTTTACTCACAGGATCTTGGATAAAGCCTTTTTGGGTTATCACTTTTTTCTCCCCATCAAAAGATCCTTTTCGGTAAGTAAAGGTAACTTCAACGATCCCCTCTTCTTCATTCCATCGATAACTCTCAAGGCCGTTATGAACCCCTTTTTCAAAGGGCGTTGGAATTGATGCGATAACATGCCAGTCCCCCATAAAGCGATCAATATCTATGGATTCAACAATTTGAGCAGCAACCTCTTTTGGCATTCGATAAGGACCAGACTGACAACTAGAGACTGCCAAAATCAACGGAAAAGCGAGAGAGAGAGGAAGTTTACTTTTTATTTTTCTTAATTTTATCATCCCCTATTGTAGTCTCTTTGTCTTCGATTCTCCATTAACAATTCCTAAACGGCCCTCTCCAAAATGCAAGTAATTTCGGCAACTTAAAATACTCACATTGCTTGATTTAAAAATTGAATAATTTCAATACACCTAATTACCAATTTACCAGTCCTCCGTATTTCTCTTTTATCAGGTGCGCCTAAGTGCTAATCTCGAAGTGTGCACAAACCTTCTTACAAAACTAATTTTCTGGAAACTAAAACTAAGCAAGACCTACTCGGTCTCAAGATAAATTCACTTGAACTTGACCTCGCTAGTTCTTGGCTAGCACCTCTTATTGAAAAGTTAAAAAGGGAGCTTCGCCAAAAACACCTTCTCTTTACCCCTCATATTTGGTTATCAGATGACTGGTTTTCTCCAGATGGAAGCGCTGGGTTTGCTATTCCCTTCTACCTTCTTCATCCACGGCTCATAGAACTAGAAAAGGAGATGATGGGATTTACTGAAGGCGAATCCTGCCAAGATGCCATGAAGCTTATGCGCCATGAGACCGGCCACGCCATAGACAATGCCTTTAGACTTAGAAGAAATAAGCGTCGCCAAGTAGTGTTTGGTTTGACTTCAAAGCCCTACCCTAAAAGCTACCTACCAGACCCGAAGTCAAAGAACTTTGTGCGCCACCTGGAAGACCACTATGCCCAAGCTCACCCTGATGAGGACTGGGCAGAAACTTTTTCCGTCTGGCTCACACCAATGTCTCGCTGGCAAAAAACTTATGCACACTGGCCGGCATTAGAAAAACTAGAGTGTCTTGACTACATTTTAAAGCGCATTCAAATGACCTCCGCTCCAAATACAAAGAAAATAGAGGTAGACGAGCTAGAGTCACTGGACTTGACTCTCGGTGAGTACTATCGCAAAAAAACGGCACGGATGAGAAGAGCAACAGCTCCTTTAAAAAGAATATTCTCGGCCTCGTCTAAGACTGGAACTCCTGCCTGGAAACTCATTCACCAGTCACAATCTGATCTGACGAGGCTAGTTGCTAAAAATTCAACTCTCCAGCACAATAGGATAAAGAGAATTCTTATAGAAGTGAAGAGAACTTGTCGCCAGGAGAACCTTCACTACTCGGGTGATCCAAAAGCAAGTATTACTCCTTTAATTTCTCTTATTATCAAAGAGGCCAGTGGCCCCCGCAGGATTAATATGTGAGAAGCCTTAAAGTTTTAGTTCTTATGCATACGGACCTCGTACCAAAAGTCATGCCCTCATCAGTCTCTATTCCTGAAATTCAAGGCTTGGGAAATTTAGAAGAGTCTCAGCGCCTAGAAACGCCATGGACTACTGAATATGATGTTCTCTACAATCTTGCAGAAATGGGTCATCAAGTTAAACCACTAGGTATCTATTCTGACTTAACTAAAATCAGAAAAACAATAGAGGAATTTAAGCCCCACATTGTCTACAATCTCCTTGAAGAATTTGATGGCGAGTCCGTTTTTGACTCCCATGTGGTTTCTCACCTCGAACTTTTAAGAACGGCCTACACGGGATGCAATCCAAGGGGTTTGATGATTGCCCGCGATAAGTCACTGGCAAAGAAGATTCTTACTTATCACCGGATAAAGACCCCAAAATTTCAAGTTTTCCCTAAGAATAAAATGAGCATAAGGCCGAAGCTTGCCAAGGGTTTTACTTATCCGCTGATCGTCAAATGCCTTGATGAAGATGCTAGCCTGGGGCTCTCTAAAGCTTCAGTTGTTCATAATGAAGAAAAGCTCTTTGAAAGAATTGGGTATATTCACAGAAAAATTGAAGTCGATGCCATCGTTGAAGAATTTATAACCGGTAGAGAGTTTTATATAGGCGTTTTCGGCAACTACCGCCTTGAACTACTACCTGTTTGGGAAGTCTTCTACGAGAAGTCAGATAGGCCCGATCAAGAGTTCTACTCGCGAAGTGCGAAATGGAATGAGAAGTATCGAATAAGAAAAGGCATCCAAAGTGGAAAAGCTATTCTTACAGATGAGCTAGAAAAGAAGGTGCAGAATATTGCAAAGAAGACTTATAGGACTTTAGGACTCAACGGTTATGCCAGAATCGATGTGCGAATGGATGAAGATGAAAATGTATTTGTGATTGAGGCGAACCCAAATCCTAACATCGCTTTTGATGACGAGTTTGCGGAAAGTGCTCTATATTCGGGGAAAAAAAAGAGGACCTATCACGAGGTCCTCCAGAGGGTATTGAACTTAGGCTTAAGCTGGCGCAAAGGCGGGTCTTAGAGCGCTTTTAATGCACTAAGCTCTTTTTAATCGTTTTCTTCGCTTCTTCAACTTCACACTCAAAAACAAAAGAATATTCTTTAGAAACCGTTTCAAGCAACTCGTTCATCAGTTGTCTCTCAACAGCGCCCTTGTCTTTAAGCTGATGAATTTCTTTAATAACGCTTAAGATATTGCCAAGAGTTACTTGATTAGACCTGACTTTTGTCTGATAACAAGCAATTCTCTCTTTTCTATTTTCATAATCGCCCTTAACGTCTGACTTTCGAACACGATCGAGAGAGCGAGTAAATGAACCTCTCGTCGCCACTTTTCTAATCAGAATATCCGAGTCCGTTGGTATCATATTCTTCATTTTATAATTCATACTTTCAATCGTAAAAAAAGAACGAGAAAGATCAGGCATATGCTCAACACCAACCATTCTTCCTATTCCAAATTTTGGAGAGACAACAATGTCATCGGGAGAAAATTTTCTATCTTCAAAAAACTTAACTTGCTCTTTATTACTCGCGGCTTGGGTATCGATAGGACAATCCTTTGTTGGTTGCAATCCATTGCGTTAGATAGAGTTTTACGCTCTAAATGTTGAGTTCTTTATAATGGTATCAGCAAGAAAAACGGTAAGTCTAGTAATTACCCTTTTGAGAGCGACTGGGATGCATTTTAAGAAAAGTTAAGGTATGAAGACTCCATGAATCAAGATCAGCCTTCTGACTACGAAAATCGCTTTAGCGCTATGGCAAGACTTTATGGTCTGGAAAAATTTGGGCGCTTCAAGGGCTCTCATATTACTATCGTGGGCCTTGGTGGAGTTGGCTCTTGGACCGCTGAGTCTTTATGCCGCAGTGGCATAGGCGAACTCACCCTGATCGACCTCGATGGGGTGTGCGTCAGTAACACGAACCGCCAATTGCATGCCCTTAGTCATACCATTGGACTGAGTAAAGTCGCTGTTCTTAAAGAGCGCCTGCAGCAAATCAATCCCGAGATTCAAGTTCATGCCGTCGAGGACTTCTTAACTATAGAAACTGTTGATGAGCTCCTGACAAGCGAAATGACTGTTGTCATCGATGCCATTGATTCATTAAAAAATAAGGCCGTCATTGCAGACTTTTGTCGAAAGAAGAAAATCCCCCTTGTTACCCTCGGCGGAGCAGGTGGAAAAATTGACCCCACTCAAATAAGAATTGCTGACCTTAGTGACTCGACTCAGGACAGCCTTCTCAAGAGATTGAAAAAGAAATTAAGAAGAGACTTTGCCTTTGAGAAAACGGGGCCTATGAAAATCACGGCGGTTTTTTCTATTGAGCGCGCAGTTTTTCCAAATGAAGAAGGGGCCGTTTGCTTCAAAAAAGACTTAAAAAATAAAACGCAAGCTAAGCTCGATTGTGCCACCGGAATGGGAACGGCTTCCTTTACAACGGGCAGCTTTGGTTTTGCCGCTGCCAAGGCAGCTATCGATCTGATCTAAAATAATGATGCACTCAAATGCCTACATTGACTTTCACGCTCATTCAATTGACTCCGACGATGATATCGTCACAGTCTTTAACCTCCATCAATTAAATCAGAAGATTCAGGTAAAAGCGCCTCACTACTTTAGCGCAGGAGCGCACCCCTGGTATCTCCCTACTCATATCGAAGAGACAAGAAAAAGCATTAAAGAGCTGAGTAAGCACCCAAGGTTTTTGGCCATTGGAGAAATCGGACTCGATCGAGTAAAAGGGTTTCCCCTTCCAAGGCAAGAGCTATTTCTAGAGGCGCAAATGCAGCTCGCTGAAGAAATAGAGTGCCCCGCCGTCATCTTTCATTGCGTTCGCTCATTTGATCTCTTTCTCAAGCTATTAAATAAAACTTCTTATAAAGGAGCTTTTATTTTTCACGATTATGCAGCCAATGACGAGATAACGAAGGTTCTCTTAAGTAACCAACAAGTCTTCTTTTCTCTAGGAAAAAGTCTTATGAGACGACATACGCCCGAGCATCTTGTCCAAATCCCTCATCATAAAATATTTTTAGAATCTGACGATCATGACTACAGCGTGAAAGAGGTCTATAAAAGCTACGCCAAGCTTTCCGGTCTTTGTGAAAAGAAGCTAAAGACGCAGATTAATGACAATTTCCGTCAACTTTTTGGAAGCACTCTTTCTCGAGAAGCCATTAAATAGCTAATAATAGGTTAATTTTGCCACCATCTCCTTAAAAATGCCCCATCACGTTAAGATAAGAGAAAACTTTCTTTGGAGGCAAGTTCGTGAACCGTGCTAATATCATTGCCGCTACAGTCATCGTAGGGCTATTCGGAAGCTACTTTGGTTACTTGGGTTATCAAAAATCTCAGGAGCGGGAGAATGTTTTTTCAAAAGCCAGTCAAGTAAAGCATGAATCCCTTGCCATCGAAACGCAGGCCAGCCAGACATTCACCTATGCGGGAAAAGCCTTCTCCTTCAAGTCTCTTCCTGAAGAGTTGAGAAAAAATATAAGAAGAGAACAGCTGCTTAGTCATATCAAGATACAGTCGATGATCAAAGATTTTGTCGTTAGGTATCATGTCTTTGGTAAAAATAATCAAGAGGGAGAGATCGATGTTGAGAAAGTTCCCAATCTCTCTCAATACATCAAAAAGAAAGTACCCGAGAGTGAAGTCCTCGCTCTTTATAATAATAATATAAAAGTCTTCGGAGAGAATCACGATAAAAAGCATATTATGCGCCAAATAGAAGTGGAGCTGCTTACAAAAAAAGCTTACGAATTTATTACTGTTTTCCTCACTGAAATATACTATGGCAAAGGCTTAGAGTTAGCCTCAGCTCCACCTCTTGCTCGTGAATGGCTAAATTTCCCTATTGCTAAAGCCTTTTCTAGCGAGCCCGCTCCCTATGAGCTCACGTGGATCGGAAATTACGGCTGTGAAAGATGTGAGCTTCATAATGCTGACCTTGGGATTCTTATTGAGAAATGGGGTAATCGAAAAATTAAACTCAACTTTATCCCCTGGTCATTTAAAGACCTAGACGCTCTTCAGGCCCTTAACCTCAATGCCCTGTGCATCGATAAACTAAAAGGCTTAAACTACTTTTGGAAATTTCATGCCCTGGCCATGAGCAACAGCTCAAAGTTAAAAAACCTAAAAGAAGACAACTACCCGGCGATCCAGAAATTCACGAGCGGTATTCTTACTCAAATTGGCCTCAATAAAGATAAAGCCTTTGTAAAAGAGTTTAACAAATGCAGCAACGAATATACCGTCTCAAAAAACCCACTTCTTAAAGATTTAATTAACGCAAGGTCGAAGCTTAAAATCTTTAATTTAGACGAAACATCGAACTTCTTTCTTAATGGCAGACTGCTCGACCTAGAAGGGCGTAGGCTCCAGCTTGCCGTCGATAGCTTCATTAAGGAAAGGGAGTCCGAGCTATAAGCCAACTAAAGAGATTCTTTAATAAGCCCTTCTACTTCGTTGTCTTTGCAACGTTTGCCTTTTATGGACCCAGCCTCTTCTTTCCCAAGTTCATTTTCGACGACGATCTCAATATATTTTACAATTGGCAGGTGGAAGTCCTAAGCATTGAGCATATCTCCTACTTCTTTAAGACCTCAATGACTCCCATCCCTTATTTCTTTTGGCAGGCCATCTCCAATCTTTTTGGCCATGAAAATATCGCGGCCTATAGAGCGATGAATATTCTCTTTCATGCTTTTAATGGCTTATTAGTCTACAGACTCGCTTTGGCAGTGGGGCAAATATTCTTAGGCAAAGACAAGCTATCTTACTTCTCTTTCTTCTCTACTTTTCTCTTTCTCTTTCATCCGGTTCAGGTTGAGTCCGTAGTGTGGCTATCCTCTTTTAGAGGCATCATCGCCACCACATTTATGCTTTTGGCGATAGAGAGCCTCTCTCAAGCTCTCTTCTCAAAAGAGAGTCAAAGTTTATCTCCAGAAAAAACTGTTATCTTTCTTTGTCTTCTCTCACTGGGACTTCTTTCTAAGCCAACAGCTGTTTCCATGATACTTCTTGTACCATTGATTCCCCTGTTTGAATTTGCTGTCAGCGCAGATAAGAAAAAAATGCAGCAAAAACTCAGCTCTCTAGCGCCTATACTGATAAGCTTTAGCGTTTTAGCAGTGGGGATTGTTCTTCTTCATAAAGGAGAGGTCCTAACAATTCAGACCACAAACCTCACAATCATTCAAAAGCTGACCCTCACTACAGCATCATTAAGCTCTTACATTTTAAACCTTGTCTTACCTTTTCAGCTTGTCTTTGATTATCAGATCAATCCTTTTGTCCTAGACTATCTTCGAGAAGAAAAGCTCGATTTTGTCTTGAGACTGCTCTCTCCCCTAGGTTTGATGTTAAGCCTATCCTGCTTAGTCATTCCTGGTAAAAAGATCTATGGCGCTTTTGCCTTAGCTTTCCTCTGCGTTTTAAGTCCCCATATAGGGTTAATTTTTCATGACTTTCAAAATATCTCAACTGTGGCAGATCGCTACCTCTATAGCTCTCTCATTCCGTTTGCTTGGCTTACTTCATCAATTATAGTCGCGATAGGAGAAAAGCTCCCCTTTGTAAAAGCTCACAGAAGAACCAATACTCTCATAGGCTTTCTATGCGCTGGAGTTTTGCTTCTGAATTTTCGTCAAGTTTCTCTTTGGAGAACCCCTAGAGTTCTCCTTGAGCGCTCGACAACGAAAGACTCTCTTCAAGCCCCTATTTTGATTGCACTAGCTAATCATCATCTCGAGCAACAGCATTACAAAAAAGCAAAAGAGCTCTTAAGAGAAGGCCTCTTACGAGAAGCTTACTCCCAAGATGCCCTCCTCAATTTAATATGGATCAATGAGCTTATCCCACTTGAAACGGATACCTATTTTATAGCGCAGGAAATTAGAAAACGAACAAAAGAGCCTTACTCAAATTTAATGGTACCCTTTGCAAGAGTCCTTATCAGGGCAAAAGACTATGCTCTGGCTAAGAAGTACCTGCAACTGGCCCAATCAAAAGGAATAGACGCCCGAGTTGTTCAGCCGCTTCTGCAAAAGGTAAACAACTTCCAGGATAGCGAAGTCACTGACGCTCTCATGCGACTAGCAGACTACTACTACGTTTTAGGGAAGTTCTCATTGGCCCTAAGTTACGTGGAAGAGTCCATAAAAAGATTCGGCAGCTCTCAATCACTGGTAGAAAAGCAGAAGCTCATCAAAGCTCAAATTCTAAAAAAGTGACCACAATAGTTCTCAACTTCAGCTAAAACCCCAAAAAGACAATTCCTTTGGAAGATCACGAATACTCATTAATATCGGGTACTTAATGCCGCCGCTTCAAGAAAATAGCTAGCTTCTACAAAAACGGCCTTAATATACCGAGTAGAAACAAAAGAATTAAATAATAAAGAAGGATGTGGAACGTGAACTCGGACTCTAGCTTTGCCAAGACCTTGAAGATGCTCATAAAAAGCCAGGGAGGCTTCTCTCTCGCGGAGGTTATGGTAGCAGCTGGTATGTTGGGAGTACTGTCTTTAGGTGTTACTCAACTCATGCAAAACTCTGCAAAAACAGAGAAACGTCTAGGCCAGCAAATTAATCTGATTAATATCGAAAGTGAAATTCTTCAAGCTTTGAATAATGAACTGGCTTGTAATAGAACGTTCGCGGCTGAAGCTCTAACCTTTCCCTCTACTACAACAGCACCCCCAGCAAACCTTGCCTTGAGTCCCGGTACTTGGACCCCGCTTCCGAATCTAAAGATATTTGGAGCTCGGGATCCCCTACAACCAACAGAAGCGAACTGGCCTGTTATTGTAGAGGAATTCGACAACTCAAATCCAGCTAACATAAAAGGGGTTTATGGTAACGGCTCCAATACTGTCTCCGTAAGAGACATTGGTTACAAAGCCTATGTAGACAAAACCGTCGATGCTACCTCTACTTCAGTTCAAAAGTGGGGAGATGCTTCGACCTACGGGGGAGTTGGAGAACTTGACGTCATAACGGGAACGACGGCACCTGTCCAATCATACGGACGCCTCGTGATCAGGGTTGAGTTTACAAGAGGAAATTACAACGCTTTCGCTTCTTTAACTGAGGCCGAAAGAAAGGAAAAAAGTAATAAGATAACCCAAGGTAGTTTTACCTTTAGTAAATATTACCTCGTTAACGTAAGAGTTCGAAACAACACAAGGGTCATCAGCTGCTACAACGATCAAAATCAAATCGTCGAAAACTACTGTGAAGCTTTTGGTGGTACTTTTAATAACAATACTGGTCGTTGCGACAATATTAATATTCACGATAATCCAGGTGATGCATCGACAGAAAACTTTTCGGTAACTGCTTCGAGCGAATTTGGAGGCACAGCTTCCATCTTGGCCCAAGGCGGCCTACAAGTTGGTGGTAATAGAACAGATACTCCTCCCGTTAACGGCAGTGCCATAATAGAGGGAGCCGTGAATATTGGTAATCCAGGAACGCTTCCAACTGCTCATCGAGTCACGCAAACGGGTGATGTAAGAGCTACTGGCGGTATGACTATAGGACGACCCGCCCAACACTCAGTGGCCGCAAGAAACCCCGCACCAGGCGATCTTCATATAGGGAACTCTTTAAATGTAGGCAATCCAACGACTCCTGCTACAGGCGATGGAGATGCAACCTTCAATAGAAATGTTATTGGCCTTGGTCACTTAAACGTAGGTGCCCCAACCACTACCGGTCCACTGCTCGATCCAGGAAATTTAAACGTTCAAAATAACACAACGACCAGAGGCTATCTTCACGTCGGATCAACCAACGCCTTACCAGCAGGAACCTTTCGCCAAAGTGGAGATATCTACGTAGAAAACGATATTCACGCTCCAACAGGCTATCTCCACCTCGGTCCTTCAGCGCCTCCAGCAGCTCTCTTTAGAGAAAATGGAGATGCCTTTATTGAAAAAGACTTAACTACCCAAGGGCACCTTCATATCGGTGCAGGATCTCCTGCTCCGCCTGCGTCAAGGCAAGCCGGTGACGCTTATATTGAAAACGATGTTTATATGCCAAACGGGGATCTCGTTATTGGTGGAGCAAGTGAGGATGCTTTTGGCTCAAAGGTAGCTATAACTCCGAATGGAGGAAATCCTGCCCTTAAAGTCATGAATAGCACGACTGAAAGATTTGTCATCACTTCGAGTGGGCAAGTCGAAATTCGTAACTCCAATTCAAGCAACAGTGGTCGTATCTCAATCGGAGTAGGTACAGCTAATTACAGACCCATCAGAATATTTAATCAACCGCTCGACAACGCCACGGTACCAGCTAATACCGTTGGCAATGAAGTCGCCACCAAAGCATGGGTAAAATACATGGTTTATGGAGCCGCCTTTACAGATGCTCAGGTCGCCAATGTTTTGAACAACCTCGCAACCCACGTGAACCACAAGCCTATAAACACTATCAAGCAGATGATGTGCGTAAGCACCCAGACTGGTGGAGGAGCTTGTACTTACGGCGGTGGTATCTGTACTTGTCCCGATGCTATCAACAACTGCTCAGATGATACAGTCGCCAATGGAACTAGAGTTTGTAATGATATTTATGTCTCAGGTGTCCTTAATGCCACCGGCACAGTAACCGGGGGGCGCGTCCACTCAAATGACTGGATGAGAGCGCAAAGAATCTACACTCAAGTGTCGGGTGTTTCCGTTCCTGGAGCTGGAGGGATTAATGCCATGAATATAAACGCGGTAGCGAATATCGTCGGTTCTCAAGTTAGAGGAACAAATAATGTAAGGTCTGACGGGCAAGTCCTAGGACGCAACAGCATCATCGCAAGAGTTGGAGGAGGCGGCAACGATGGGGTCTGTACAGCCTCAGGCGCCCTTTCTCACTGTAATACGAAATTTGGTAAATTCACCTGCGAAGCCGGTGGTGTCATGATTGGTATTGCCCACGGTCACCCGATCTGTGCTCGACCAGGCTCAAGTTCAGGGGGGGCTCTCTCTGTTCAGGATCATGGAAACTCTCTTTAAAAAGAGAAAGGGATAGCTCGTTTTACTGGTGAATCATTTTAATGATGTACTCATGGGCCAGAGAACCTTCAAAGTGGCTGCAAATGGCGCTACTTAGAGTCTCTGAGTAAAAGGAAAGCCGTCGGGGCTCTCCTGAAGTTTTAGAATAATAAGCAATTCTAACCTCTTTTAGAGTGCCTCTTTCAGATTCCAAAAAAAGAGAGCCGTTTTCTTGCCTGAAGCTTCCCTTTTCTACTACATACTTCTCGATTGATTTAATATAATCAGAAGCCTTTTCACTCTCAATTGAAGCCATATAGTATTGATCTTTGTTAAAAAAAAGCATGAAGCTTTTATCCTCACTGGAGTGACAGTAAACACTTCGATCGGGAATCTTTTTTAATGGTGTAAGTTTTTGGCCAATCCGACTAAAGGCTTGTTCCGTCTTCATGTTTAAATTGAGGACCTTCCTAACAAGCCTATCTTGCAGATCCTCTAAACGCCTTTTTTCCCAGTAGCTACTCCCAAGAACTGTTAAGCTGTAGGCACTAATAGGAAGCCACCAAAAAGACAAAATAAGTGAAAAGACCTTGTTGTTCATAGGCATTATTTTAATCTACAATAGAAAGGATGCCTAATGAGATCCAAAAAGACCCAAAAGTTGAAAATATTAAAAAGCTAAGTAAGACGCTGCTTTGTCTGAGTATCTTGCTCAATTTAATTTTCATCGGACTTCTTTTGCGAAAAGGCGAAACTCAAAAAGAGAAGGCACAGCTCTTTAACTTTCTCTCTTCACCAGTGCTCTCAAGAGCGAAATTCAATCAAAAACTAAACAAGATTAAAGTCACAAAAGCTATAAGTAATAAAAGCTTTTGTACCGTAGATCGGGGTCTTGCTATTAAGTTCTTCTTTAACAAAAAGGATAGCTTGCTTCATGTTTACTTGAGAGAGCTCTTTCAAGAAAGTAAACAAGCGCCCTTTCCCAAAAAGCCTGCCTATACCGTCCCTTATCTGATCACTAATGACTCGATTTCTTGGACTATTCCTTTACCAGGTAAACAGTATCAATGGCGAGTGATTCCCTTTCTCTTAGAAACGAGTGATAAAATTTACTTTAAAAAAGCAGGAGTCCTTATTTCTCAAGAAGGTTGTCAGACTTTAACCGGTCTCTAATGGCCAGAAGAAGATTTGCTTGAGCCACGGCACCCAAGTCATTGCCGATACTTAAAAGGGCCCGGCTTACTCTCTTTAACTGATGATCACTCAGCATTTCTAAAAGTTGGTAAGCCACTTGCTCTAGCTTCTTAGGCCCGTAATCCCATAGAGAGAGCTCTTTTGGCTCGTAGCAGTTGTTAATTGTCAGGAGTAAGCCTTTGTCCTCAACAAAATCAACAAGCTCTCCAAGCTCATGCCAGTTATTCTTCATGACAAGAAAGTGCAGGCAAAGTGAGAGCTTGCCTCTTCCTTCATCAGCTCTTTGCTTCCCATATTGAATGAGATCATCTAAGTTTTTCAGAACAACCTTTAGATTGCCTTCCTTTCGAATCGAAGCATATGTCTGCTCGTTAAGACTATCGATGGAGACAATAATATTTTTGATCTTAATTTTATCCAATGAATCTCTAACTGACTTAGTAAAGCGCCAGTGCCCATTGGTCGTAAAAGACCACAAAGCCTCTGGGTTTACTTTTGAGATTTCGTCAATCAGTCGATAGGTATCCCTTTGAATAAAAGGCTCACCGCTTAAGAGCTCAACCTCTTTGATGTAGGGAAAAAAGTGAGTTTTTGCTTTCGGCCAAAAGTCGATCTCGTCATAAAGCCCATTTTGCATCATCCAGATATCACACATCGTGCACTTAAGATTACATTGCCCATTGAAATTTGCCGTTAATTTAAGAAAGCTCTTCTCTTGAATTTTAGTAAGATCAATCTCACTAAAGAGCGTGTAATTATCAGGTGAGAGGTGACAAGAGTCGTTCTTAATTTCTTTTTCGCAAATTTTTATGTTACCTGTTAGAAACTCTTGCCGCCACCTTTGAAGATATTCGCTATTCCAAATCTCATCGATACTTTCTTTGGTTATATTCCCAACGACATGCTTAGTTCCTTTTTGCCTGCAAATCCCAACATCTCCGTTGGGATTAAAGATCATATTAGAAAAGGGCACCACACAGAACTTTTCAGAAAGGTTGTTCTTAGCAAATAGCTCAAGGATTTCCAGCGGGCTTAGGTAGTGGGTCTCGCTCTTCATAGACCATCCGTCTTTTTTAAAAACCACTCTTTCTTGCAATCAATTAAGAACGTCTTCATTTGTGGAAAGATAGCAACAAAGTTTTTACTGTACCTCTTGTCGTATTCGCTGATAAAGCCAAAGAAATCACTTCGTCTTAAGGATAGCTCAACTTCAGCGACAGGAACCTTAAGCCAGTGATAGATCCTCTCCATTTTATTAACTTCATGAGCAGAGAAAACACTTTGAGCTTTCATATAATCGAGGGCCTCCAAGGCATAGGATACGCCCTCTTCGCCCCAAACGTTTGCACTTAGATACTCTGGCTGACTCAGGTAACTGATATCCAATTTAAGATGGCTAAATTGTTTTTTTAAGGCAACGACGTCCTTCAAAAAGGGTAAAAACTCACTCAAGCTCAGCAGATTAAAAGTCACCATCAAGACAACTCTGTGACAATAATTCCCCTCCAGAATATGGGAGAGATTATGCATAAACTGAGGGTAGCTCATTCCCTTTCGGATATACTCGGCCTGAGCACCATAAGTATCCGCAGAGACATAGAGTTCAAAATCCTTTACGGCCTGAGCTTTCTTAATAAGTTCAAGTTTTTTTAAAAACTTATCCAGCATGGACTTTTCGACACCCAAGTTAGAGTTCACGGCCATCACAAGGTTTTCTTGAGGATGATCTAGAATATAATCGAGAACTCTGAAGGTGTGCTTACTTAGAAGAGGCTCACCTCCGGTAATGCGAAAAACCTGAAGCTCGCTCCAAATATCTGGTAACCACTTCCAAAAAGCTTCAATGAAGGGATTTTCCCCTGGTTTAAAGCTCCTCTTCCATTCTGGATCCTGCATTCGATGGGTCTTATAGTGAACAGGATAAGGCCCGAAAGTATCCATCTCTTTTTTCACACTGCTACTAATATCGGCCAAGCAATAACCACAGGAAAAATTACAAGCATTATCAAACATAACTTCGAGATAATGAGGAGGGTAATCTTTTTGTGATCCAGCTTCCACGACTTTCTCAAAATGAGGGTATGACCAAGGATCCAGAGACTTTACGATTCTATCTGAATAGTGATCCCCCGGAGTATCTTCAATATTCCAACAATAATGGCACTCAGAAGGGCGCTCCCCTTTGAGCATCTGCCCCCGTACTTCTTTTTTAAAAGTCGTATTGTGAAGGGCCCATGGATTCTTCTTTACGGCTTCAGGATCTATAAGGTGGCGCTTGGGATGATGGCAGCTATGATTCGTTCCGTGCATCAAATCTAGCGTCACCTGAGTCCACTTAGCGAGGCAAAAGCAATGGGAAACCCCATTAATTTTTTCCACTTTTTCTGTAAATGACTCTTTATTGCTCACTTAATTGTACTCCATTTAACGTAATCACGCTCCTCACTGGGAATTGTAACCGCTAGATAATAGCTTGAGGAGATAAAAGGCTTTTCTCTCCCTCTTTATTCGCTATAATAAGACTCGATCCCCATAAGGGGATCTTCATTAAAGATTTCGCGGAAAAAGAGAGGGACAACATGACTCAAAGCAACAGTATTTTGGAGCAAAAAGTAACTGTTCAAGATGACTTAGTGGCCCGAAATAATGACGATGGCACAATTGTCGTGATGCGAATGGATGAGTCGAACGTCTTTTTCAAAATTCATGGCGTTGCCGCTATCGTCTGGAAAGGGCTAAATGCTGCAAAGCCACTAAAAGACATTTTCGCCGAGCTCAAAACGAGCTTTGACGTAGATGAGGCGACTCTTTTAAAAGATGTAGAAACTTTCCTTAATGACCTGAAAAATAAAGAGTTAATAGAGCTCACTTAGTAAGTATAACCTCGCGGCTTAAGATCTCTCTGCGAAAGTAAACGCTCCCCTTTGTGAGGATCTCGAACCTGGAAAGATCCGGCCCTCTCCTCAACCCACGGAAGAAGTTGATCATAACTCTCTTCAGATGAAGAAACAGGCTCAGCGCCATAAAAGTGAAAGAAGTGGGCCGCTAACGGATCATTATAATCTGAAAAACTACGTTGAGGAAAAGCCTCTTTGAAAGTCTCCCTCTTTGCCAGAACCTGAAGATGAATGGGTGTGCTTTTTAAAGGGAAAAAAGCTTCTTCCGTCTTATGACGATAGTCATTAAGAGTCTCACTCATTTTCCCCTCGCTACGCTCTACAGAAAAAAGGGAAGCATCGATAGAGAACTCTCCCTGTAAGGCTTGAGCCTTACTTATACTTTGGGCCAGCTCCCTTACTCTAAGAAAGGGACCATCACCATTTTGATAAATAGCGACTCCTTTGGTTATCTCAGGTAATTGATCTATATAGTTTTTATGGCCTCCCCAATTACTCAAAACAAGTCGGCACTGACTCCGCACGGCCATGAGGGCCGCCATCCCAAAGTTTTCGTCACTATGAAGAGAGGGACTACAAAAAATAACATTACTTTCCTTCAATCTCTCTTCAATTTCTTCTCGCTTCCTAAAGCCCATGAAGGAGACTTGCCCTTCTAAACCAAGCTCGGCGGCTAGGTTCTTCAATTTTAAAAGATAGTCGTCGCTCTTTCTCGCCATATTCGGAGAGCCAAGAAAGTCTTCTTTTCCGTATAGAGTAAGATGGAAAACGCTACCTTCTTTTTTTAGAAGGGAAATGGCCGCAATAAGGCTGTGAAGGTTTTTTTGCTCTGAAATCCTCCCAACATAAACCACTTCCCTAGCGGCACTTTCTAAGGCCAGCCTTTCGTTTACAGGAGTTTCACTAACAAAGGGAATGAGCTTATATCGACAGCGCTCGAACAACGCCTTCATCGCCAATCCATCGCCTGAGCAAGTACCAATAAAAGTATCAGACTCTCTCAATAGCTCTCCAATCCCAAACTCATAAAAAGGCCAAAGACCGATCGTTGCCTGATTGTGAAGATAAATGGCCCAAGGAATTTGCAGGCCTAAAGAGGCCCGTACAATCTTTAAAAAACCTGCCACTTTTGTGTTAAAAGCACTGACAATAATTAGATCAGCATTCATCAACTCCCTAATGTATTGCCCTGGAAGTGAGTTATCGACACTTATGCGGTGAAAATAATCCCCTTCTTTTTTGCAGGTACGACTCCACGCCTCTTCAATCTGGGGTAGTATTTCCTCCATGGAGGTCCAAGTGAGGTTTAATTTAGTTTCTAGAAAAATGATATTCATGCTGAAACCTTCTTCGTTACTAAAAAGTCGCCTATTACCATCGTCTCAACTCTAGACTGCTCTAAAAAAGCAAGCGCGTCCTCTAAACTCTCAACGATAGGCTCCCCCATTATATTGAGGCTAGTATTAAGTAGAACAGGTAGACCCGAACCCTTCTTCATCGTCTCCAAGAGCTTATAAAAACTTTCATTCTGTTTTTTCATGACAGTTTGCATCCGGCAAGTTCCATCAATATGACAAATCTCCCTCAATTTATCTCGATACTGCTTCCTTATGGGAACAGCGAATGACATAAATGGATTTTGAAAATCTTTTTCTATCTCAAAATACTCTGAAGCTTCTTCAAATAGAATACTCGCTCCATAGGGGCGAAAATCCTCCCGAAACTTGATCTCTCTATTTAAATAATTCTTCAGGTCAACTTTTGCAATACTACCAAGTAGACTTCTGTGCCCTAAAGCACGCGGTCCGCACTCACTGCGCCCTTGAAACCAACCAATGACCTCACCCCGTTCTAAGCGCTCACAAACACCATCATAAGTGTCGATAAGCTCGACCTCATAGTTCTCAAAAAGACTCGGTACCCTAGAAAAGTCCACCTCTTGCCCAAAGAAAGAGTTTTGGATCTCCCAAGATTTGGACTGTAACTTAAGGCCCGAGCGAGAATAGGCTTGCTTAACAGCAACCCCAAGACTGATGGACTCGTCCCCTGGAAAAGGCGACACATAGACTTCATGAAAGACGCCGCTGTTCACAACTTTAAAGTTTGCCGTGCAATTAAGAGCGCATCCCCCCGTCATAACAAGCGGGTGCTCACCATACTCATCAAAAAAATTTCGCTCTACCTCTCCAAGCACTCGCTCAAGGTTCTCTTCAAAAAGAAGCTGAGCGGTTGCGGCGAGGTCTTTCCAATAAGCTAAGTGAGGGTCTTGCGCCCACTCTTCTTTAGTATTTCCATGAAATCGCTTGCTCCAATCAAGAGACTCTAGAAAATCAAAGAGAGTCTGATCTTCTTCGCCCTTAAAAGGCGTACCAAAGCCCGCCAAACCCATCACTTTACCGGAGGCCATCGAGTCTTTAAAAATAAGTTCAGCGACCTTTTCATAAAGTGAGCCAATTCCATTTGAGAATTTTAATCCTTCGTGCCTACTTTCTTTGTATTGTAGCCACTCTTTAAAAAGAGGCTTGAGTACGCGCCCATCCCAGAAATAGATTGTGGTGTGTTCAATTTCTTCTTCACTTTCTCCCTGGCCTGAAAAGTGAGTGTCACCTCTTTTGCTGCCGCCTCCGTCCATAACTAAAACGTAGCATTTGTCATAAGGTACCACCGCCAAAGCACTAAAGGCATGAGCCTCATGGTGTTCGACGTAACTGATATTCGAGTTAAATTTTTCTGTACAGTTGCCTAGGGAATTGGCCCTCAAAAACTCGTAAAATGGCGAGCTCTTAGCAAGCAGGTCTTCTTTGAAGCGTGGATTCATAATATCGCTATTATGAGCGATGCAATCCGGGTCAACTCCGTCTAGAGGCAATTTTTTCAAGGCGGCTAAGGGCCATGAGCGAGAAAACTTCTTTCTCTCAATTCTCTCACTCAAGACTGTCAGCCAGCAGAAGACACCAGCGGCGTCGACTTCAAGTAGAGTCGCTCCTGTATTGAACATCGTTTTACCAAGACCTAAATATTTTGTTTTTTTTATACTCACTTTGCCTGATCCTCGTACCAAAACGTCATACAGTAATTCTCTAACTGAATTAAGCCCTCCACAAGATAAGGCTCTTCAATTCTCTCGACGAGTGCCTTTAAAGATTCGATGTGGATCATATTATCACCGATGTTCTTCACTCTTACGACCTGAGTATAAAGCCCCCAGATCTCCCACTCAATCTGAGCGCAGCAAATCATCCTTTCCCGGGCCGATAAGTCGTCAATAAAGAGACTTCTTTTCTCCAAGGGAAGACCTACCCAAAGGTGAGGAAAAAAGACGAGTAGCCTTCTTAAATCCTCTTCGTTTTCGGGTAGGATACTTTCATTTATATGATTAAGCTGATGGCGAAGAAAAGCTTTTTCATCGCTCTTAAGAGCTAAAGAGTTTTCGGGGTGACTAAGAAGGCCCTTGCACAGGCTCTCAAGATCAGAGAAAGGCAGATCAGCCTTATCTAATAGTTTTAAGAAGCGTTTTGTTTTTTTGGCTCGGCCTTTGAAAGTACTCTTTAGTTGGTCCAGATCACTTTGAAACCAACGCAGAAGAAAGGCTATATCACAAGCATAGCCGCTTTGAGAGCAGCCCAAGGTTAGAGCTTCCAATTTTTCTAAAAGACGGGGATCTCTCGCTATCTCATACTTATTAGCATACCTAGAAAAAGTCTCTAGTCCGTCCAGATCAAAGCAAGCCATTTCCCCCAAATGAGGAAAGAAATAGCGCCACTTCTTTAGGATTTTATCCAAGGCTTTGATTCTTACGGAGCTCATTTTTTCACTGAAGAAAAAGCTGAGATCTATATCACTCATGGGAAACACCATTTCATCAAAGTAAACACTATTTCTCAACCACAACTCCCCTTTAAAAGCTTCACTCTCAAGCCTCTTCTTCAAAAGAGCGAAGGGAAGACGGTAAAAGAGTCGCTTGAAAGAGACAGGAAGGGCAGCATCTAAGGAGGATAGGGCAATTGCCGCTTTCTTTAAGGCCGAATCTGACATTTTTTACGACACCAAGAGATGGTTGATTTGACGAGCGACCTTCAAAATATCTTGGCTGTAATAGAAGACCTTAAAATAATCGTCTAGGCCTCTCACATCTGCGGGCTCGGATTGAAAGAGATCACTGTCAGGAAAGCTTAATTTCTCAAAAAGGAACTCTCTTGCGCTTCCTTTGCCTAAACTTCCCTTCTTTTCTACGCTCATGCCATGATGAGGACTTAGGTCAAAACTCTCTCTCTCTTTATCCCCAGCTTCAATCCCATGAACTGAGCCACCTTTAGCGAGAATATGGTGCTCTAAAAAGGAGTCCATCATGAAAACTCGCTCCCCTTTTCCTCGATAAAGCTCAACTTCGCTAAAGTCCATACTCCAGAACTCTTCTAGAGTAAGAAGTTCGCACAGATCGCCACCGAGTTCTCTTTGGGCCATTAATAAAGACGAGAGGGCACTGTGACGACAATAATTGATAAAATCTTCTCCTCTCAAAATATTAAAAGAGCTTAAAATCAAGAAATTCGTTTTATTGGGGTAAGACCTCTTGAGCTGATCCATCTCAATTCTCAATACTTCTTGATCAGGATAGGAGTCTAGGCTCAAGTTTAGAATTACTTTTTTTACGGCGTTCTCTTTATTCAACGTTTTTATCGTTTTGTAATAATAAATATGACTCTTCCATGCAACAGGAACCAATTGCTCGAAATCTTGATGAATTAAAACTCGACAACGAAGGCCCTCAGGCTTACTAAAGCGCTGAAAGAAGCGCAGAAGAAAGACAATGCCATCCCTAAAGAGAACATGGGAAAAGTTATTAAGAGAACTCAGGCTCTTCACCTGAAAAGAGAATAGGGGCCGAAGTCTACTAAAGTAAGGTTTCGAGGCGGGCATCAGATATTCAAGATATTTTTCATCGAGAGCATCTTCATTATTCCAAGCTTCCTTACGATTAAACAAAACAGTTTCCTCGTGAGCAAGACTGCTGTAACAATCCAAAAGATCTCCGCTCTCTTGCCTTTTCATTTTAACGCCTTTGCATAGTCTTCATAAAGAGAGAGATAAAATTGAGAAAAGCCAGCATCGGCTCCCCTAAAGGGAGCGCTTGGACTCGTCTCAAAAACAGACGCGAGCTTTACAAAGGTCTCACTAAAGCCAGCAAAGGCTGCCCCTTCTCTTTCCAAAACTTCATTAAGAATTCTTGAACCGATATTAATATGACCAATTAAGTCTAAGACCTCGCGACTCCTCTTAAGCCGCTCATCGCTACCTTTTGCTTGTGAAAGTAGAAACAGCATAGACTTAAAGACCTGGGCATGGGAGCACTTGTGTCGCCTTGATCCCAGCTGCAAAGGGCAGAGCTGCACTTGATTTTCAAAGTAGCTTTTAAAAGAAATGAAGCCTCCCCAAGAACTCAAAATAGCCGGGAGACCGTAAGCTAGGGCTTCTGCCGGTGAAATGCCGTAATCCTCGTCATTATGGGCACTGAGAGAGATGTAAGCGTCAGAGGCTAGATACAAATCTCTGAGGTGAGCCGAGTCTAGATTCCCTAAGTACTGAAGGTCTTGGCCCTGTATTAAGGAGGGGTGTCCCCTAAGAACTTCTTCCCAGTGATAAAAGAAGGTTCCTGCGATCCCCTCCTTTCCTAAATAGGGAGCCCCTAGATCATCCATTGGACCTGCCAATAATAGCTTTACTGGACCAGTAATAGTCTCTTTAAGTTTCACGAAAGCATGAATGAGATCGAGAACATTCTTCTGGTAACTCAGTCTTCCCGTATAGACAAAAGTATAAGCTTCTCCTAGATCGAGCCTCTTTCTAGCGAGCCCTCTTTGGTTCTGATCGAACTCTATAGAGCTCTCTTCCAAAGCGAAGGGAATAACAAGACTGCGACAGTCTTCACTTAGAAGCTTATCCACTAATTCTTTTTGCTTATGTGAGGCGCAAATAAAAGTCGTCGAAAAACTCTTTAAAGCCTCTTCACATTCTCGCCAGGCCTGACTCTGTAAAACAAAGTCACCAAAAAGATGAAAAATCAGCTCTGCTGTGCTGCTCTCTCCTTTTGAATAACTTTGTTTAAGGGCCTTAATCAGTTGGCAAGGGTGAGGCTCGTGGTCGATAAAAATGATATGAGTGACCGAATCGTGAATTAAACGCTCGGCAAGAAGCAGAGCCTCAAAGGCTTGTGCTCCCTGAGGAAAGTCGTAGCAGTCGACCTCGAGATGAGGGCCCTTTAATGACTCATAAGACAAAGAAAGGCTATGAGTTATGCTCTGACAACTCTTCCATTGAGATTTTTTTTCTTTTCTTATTAAAGCCAGTTTTTTCATGAGTTCAGTACAGCTGCTTTTTTAATATCTTATGATAACATGACCTCAGATTAATCAAATCATACAGATTCACTTTTATTCGAGTCTTTTTACGACTCATTCACCCAAAGAGGCCTTGAAAATCCAACGAGGAAAACGATAGATGAGTTCCCAGAGTGAATTTGACCTCACTGTTTTTAAGAAGACCTTAAAAAGAGACAAGCAGGCCCGTCTCACAGTTGTTTCGGACTCAATGAGCCCTATTATTAAGGTTCAAGAAGTCATATCCATTCAATACATAGAGGATCATGGCCTACTGAAGGTCTTTGACATTGTTATATTTGAACAGGCCGATCGATTGAATTGCCACTTTCTCGCTAAAGTAGACCCCGAAAATGACCTATTTGTGACAAAAAGCATAAAGAACCCTTCTGATAGCGATTATCCCCTAGAAAGTAAGCAAATCTTGGGTATTGTTAAGGATAAGAAAATGAGTCTGTTTTCAAAAATTCGACTATTACTGCGAACATAGAAAGTTTGGAATACTAATGAAAATCTTTTTTAGACAACTCTCGAGCCTGACTTTTGCCAACATGAAGGCCCGCTATCGAAAAACCGTTGCTGGTTTCCTCTGGGTCATATTAAACCCAATAATCCTCTATGCTGTTCAGAGCGTCGTTTTCAAAAAAGTCTTAAAAATTGATATTCCCGACTACACCCTTTTTCTCCTAGGGGGACTTCTTCCCTGGATCTTTATCACAAATACCTTAGAAATGAGTATTCCCTATCTCTATAACTCTCATAATCTCCTAAGAGGCTTCAGGATCAACCCCCTGCTTTTAGTACTAAGCCAAGTAATCGATAATTTCTTCAACTTTCTCATGGCCTTTATCATCATTCTTATTCCGGTTTTCCTTTTAGATCCATCTGAAAGTACCGCCTTTTACCTTCTTCCCTTACCTATTTTTATCTTATTCGTCTCAATTGCAGCTCTCTCAAGTTTTGCCTCGCTGATTAACGTCTTTTACAGAGACACTAAATTTGTTCTGACTTTCCTCCTTAACATTATGTATTTCATTACTCCCATCTTTTACCCTATTCACTTCGTCCCCAAAGAGTATCGCTTTATTATCGAACTTAATCCGCTTTACTACCTTGTTGAAGCCTTTCGAAGTGCGCTCTATCAATATGACCCGAGCTTTTTCTGGCTTTCACTCGCCAAGGCATCGGGCATCTGCCTAATCATCACAAGCTTTTCTTATTTGTACTGGAGAAAGAAAAAAAATGACCTCTACTACTACATCTAGCGAACAAATTCTCAATGTTGAAAATCTTCACATGTCTTTTGATTTAGATATTCAAAGAGGACACACGATTAGAGATGTCTTCGTTAACCTCCTCAGCAGGCCACTTGAATCTTTAATTGGTAGAAGAGATGTTCATCCCGTACTTGAAGACATTAGCTTCTCTTTAAATAAGGGTGATAAATTGGCCCTTGTAGGAGAAAATGGCTCAGGAAAAACCAGCCTTTGCCGAGCGATTGCCGGCATGATTATTCCCTCCCAAGGAAAAATCACCAGAAAAGGAGATATACAGGCCGTCTTTAGCACAGCGAGCGCCATTCACTTTTCTTTAACGGGCAGAGAAAATGCCTATCTTCTGGGAGAGCTCATTTTTCCAGAAGTGAATAAGACGCAACTAAAAGAATTAATAGAAGAAGCTCTTATTTTTAGTGAGCTTAATAAGTTTTTAGATGCCCCTTTCTTCACCTACTCCCGCGGGATGCAGGCCAGGCTTTTTCTGTCAGTCGTAACGGCAAAGTCCACCGAGTTGCTCATCCTAGATGAGGTCTATGACGGAGCAGACGAATTTTTTCAACGAAAGATGCAGGCCCGGATGAATAACGTCATCAAAGACTCAGGCGCCGTTATTTTCATCTCTCACAACGCTGAGCTCATAAGCCAGGTTTGCAATCGGGCCATCGTTCTCCATGAGAGAAAGATCGTTTTCAATGGGAAGAACTTGGCAAAAGCGATTTCGGTTTATCAATCCCTACACTTGGGAGGCTATAAAACAGGTCACTTTTAGACCTATAGCTTCTCGCTCATCTACGTATTTTCGATAACTTATGTTTATAATGAGGCATAATTTTTTATCCTTTAATACCTAGGTTATAATGGGTAAGCTATTGAGAATACTTTAGATTTAGGGGAACTCACCATGTCAAACTCATCTGACGACAATAAAAATGAAGGGAAGAAAGACTACCAATTTGGTGGAATCAAAGAATTTAATCTCGAGGAAATCGAAAATGAAGTCTTAAACGACAGCGTTTACCTCGATGTATTCGCTGGTTCTGATCTGCGATTTAAAGAAAAGATCAAACCTGGTCACTTAGGCTTAGCCGAAGTGAATGCTATTGATACTTTCTCTTACGAATATAAAACTAAAGATTTCCCGAAACAAAACTTTCCACAAGGAAGAGTTTCTGGAGTCATTGCACAAGAACTTGAAAAAGTAGCTCCCATTGCCGTTACACAAGATGAGAACGGAATGAAGTACGTCAATTACGCGCAACTTGCGCCTATGCTTATCGAGGCTGTCAAAGAGCTTAGTACTAAGGTTGATCGCCAAGAAAAAATAATCAAAGATTTAGAGAAACGCTTAAAGTAATTATCTATCCGGGAAAAGGTGTTGGTGCCTCTTTTATAGAAAATCAACACCTCCCTTAAAAGGCCATCCATGCACGATGTGCTCAAGCACCCCCTCCTTTTAAAAAGAAGACTCGAAGTTACTAAAAATTTAGAACAAATTTTAAAAAGAGGATATGAGCCTTCAAAGTTTTGTCTCATGCCTTTTGTTAATATTATCCTAGAGCCCGACGGGTCTGTCGGTCTTTGCCGTCACAAAGGAACAGAGCATACTCTTGGCAATCTAAAGACCAGCTCATGGCAAGAGGTATGGAATGGAGATAAGGCCCAGAAGTGGCGCCAAGAGTTTATCTCAGGCGCACCTCAAGAATGCCTAAAAGAGCTTGCAGAACAAAAGTGCAACCTCTGCCCTGAGCTTGGGAAGATGTTACCGCTTGTGCAAAAAATTGATTCCGCGCCAAGCTCTCCCTTGAGACTAACGGCAAACTTTAATGGGAAGTGCAACCTTCAATGCCAAATGTGCGATGTTTGGAAACTTCCCAATGGAAATTACACAGAGGATAACTTCTGGAGCCAAGCTCGAGAGGACTTCTTTCCTAACCTTGAAGAAATTGACATGCTCTCTGGTGAGCCCTTTATTCAAAACGATACTTACAAACTGATAGAGGAAGTCTCAAAGGTAAACCCCAACTGCCTGTGGTCCATCACCACGAATGCCCACTGGAAACTTAATCAAAAAATCACAAAAGCTCTCGACAGTATAAAGTTTAAAAACCTGATACTCTCTGTCGATAGCTTTGATCATGCTACTTACGCTAAAATTCGAAAGCCCGGCCGACTTGATATTGTTCTTGATAATATTGAGTCTCTGCTATCCTATCAACAGGGCCGTATTAATCGAGGCTTAGGCTCATTAAACATAAATCTAAACTTTCTTATCCAGAAAGATAACTGGCAAGAAGTTTCCACTGCTATTGACTACTGCTTGGAAAGAAATATTCACCCTTTTATAACCTTTTGCTATCGGCCATCCGAGCACTCACTTTTGAGTCTCTCCCCCGAAAAAAGGGTACATATTCTTGACTCTCTTCTTGAGTCCTTAAGATGGGATAGGCTCACCCTCTGCCATCGCCTATTATCCCCTGTTCTAAATTCATTAGATCCTATTATAAAGTCTGACTATCTTCTTCGCCTACAAAAAGCCAAAGAAATCTATGAGAGTAATTAACCCAAAAAAAATGATACTCACCAACATACTCCTTATGCTCCTAGGCTCAGGAGTAAGTTCTTGTACCCAGTTGAAAAAGATTAATGGTGCTCGCTTGTGTATTGAAGACAGGGCCGCGATTAAGATTACGCCAAAACAGATCGTCTATATGGAAGCAAAGGTTGACTCTTGTAATGAGAAACTCATTCAAACGCACGAAAAATCAACCAATCAAGTCAATATCTTCTCACTTTTAAAAGACAAGTATTCGAGTGCAAATTATCAGCTTCCGGCTTCCCTGATAAAGAGATTAAAAGTCAGAATTAATCACGCTAAGGCAAAAGGAATGGAGTTAAAAATAGCCGCTTCTTCCGACTTTCAAAAAGATCAATACACCCGTCTTATCCCGCAGTACATTGAGAGAGTTTTACAAAAAGAAGTAACTCTTTTATCTGATGAAGATGAAGCTATCTCCTACTACCTAGCCTACAAAGCCAGTATGCCTCCTGATGGAGTTTTGGGAGCCATTTGGTTTTTAGACAAAGACAAGAATATCTTAGTTGCAAAGAATGGCCGCTCCCAGCAGAGCTATCATAGCTTTTTTGCTGCAAGCAGCTTACGAGAAAAGGTTATCGAATGGAAAGGATCAAGTGGCCCATCCCCTTATCCCATTGGGGCTTATCACGCCAAAAAAGCCATTGAATTTGCCAGTGATCATGCAAATGAAAATGTACCAGACAATATAAAAGAGCTTTTGAGAACTCAGCAAATAAATGGAATCAGCTCCCTTCATGGTTTAATCGAGAATCATACCGGATCAAAGACAACACCATACTCCCGCTATGACCTCGAACTTATCGCCAAAAAGCGAATGACGAGAAGTTTGAATTATGAATATGGAGACAACGATGTAGTCGGCTTATTTCTTATTCTCGGTTATATGAGGGCACTTGATATAAAGACCATTCTTTTTTACCCGGTCGATATTGATTCAAGCATACTTTTTAGTCCAAGCCTTTGGAAGGCTGGATTATCAAAGTTTCTCTAGAGTTAGATCTTTTAAAAGAATCTTCAAAACGATAACATTGTAAAATGAAGTTCTTTGTCAGTTTAAGTATGGCGTTGATGGCCAGAATATTTTCTCAGCTTTTTTTCAAAACCGAAGTGAGCTTTGTCGAAAATGACACCAAAGTGCCTTCAGATTCTTATTTCCATGATATCGGTGTATTTGCTTATCTTAATCACACCACTTTACTTGAGCCACTTCTCTTTTCAGCTTTCCCAGCATCTTTCTACTTCAAAAATGTAAAAAGAGTCGTCATTCCTGGAGCCGACATCACCTTGTCTCGTCCAATCGTAGGAAGAATATACAAATTTGTTTTTCCTCAAATGATCCCTATCTCTCGTAAGCGAGATCATACTTGGAAAGAATTCATGAATGTTGTTCAAGAGGACTCATTAGTCGTTATCGCGCCTGAAGGCCGTATGAAACGAGAAAATGGACTCGACAAGCACGGGAAGCCCATGACCATTAAAGGTGGAATTGCCGACATTCTGATGGAGAAATCATGTGGTCATCTCTTAATTGGATATTCGGGAGGACTCCACCACGTCCAAAAGCCGGGCCAAAGGAAGATACGTTTTTTTCAAACGATTAAAATGAGATTTGAAAAAATAGATATTCAAGAATACAAAGCCTCCCTCGATTCCGAAAAAGTCGGCTTCAAAGAGAGGATGATAGAGGATTTGACCTACAGAATGAAAAAGAACACGCCGCTTTAGCGCATTTCTTCTTGGGTAATGTCATCGACTGCCGCCTGAAAGGAGTCACTAGAAGCCAGCTTATATGACCATTGGTACTCGTCTCGCATTTTTCCTTTTAAAAAGTCTCCGTCATCCAAAAAGTAATAGACTTGGCCAAAGTGCTTTACCTCTGACGGACCGGTTCTTATCATCAAGTGCCACGGCTTCAATTCTCTCGGATGCTCGAGACCCATCGCTCCTAACATATGAGTAAAACTATTAATTGTTCCGCTATGAAAGTTGGCGACTCTATCTTTTTTATATTTTACAACAAGACCCGCTTCAAGAGAGGGGTTGTTCGTTGCCACTCCGGCCGGACAATCATTGGTATTACAGCGAAGAGCTTGAATGCAGCCAAGAGAGAGCATCATGGAGCGAGCACTGTAGCAGACGTCCGCACCAGAGCACATTCGCTTGAGCATATCGAAGCCACTGGCGATCTTCCCAGATGAAATAATCTTAATCTTGTCTCTAAGACCAAAGCCCACCAGACAATTGTGTATATAAATGAGGCTCTCTAAACCCGGTGTTCCGATATAATTGGAAAACTCAAGGGGAGCAGCTCCTGTTCCCCCTTCTCCACCGTCGACGGAGATAAAGTCCGGGATATTTCCTGTCTCTACCATCGCCTTACAGATCGCCATAAATTCTCTCTTTTTGCCAAGACAAAGCTTAAAACCAACTGGCTTTCCACCCGATAGCTCCCTCAGCTTCACAACAAAATCTAAGAGACCCTTCGGAGTTGAGAACGTAGAGTGTGTGGGAGGAGAAACAACGTCCTTATCCCTCGATACTCCTCTTATTCGGGCGATCTCTTCGGTGATCTTACCAGCAGGCAAAATGCCACCGTGCCCAGGCTTAGCTCCTTGAGAGAGCTTTATTTCAATCATTTTTACTTCGGGCCTAATCGCATTATCTCTGAACATGACATCATTGAAGCTGCCATCTGCCTTTCGACAGCCAAAGTAGCCAGTTCCTATTTGCCAGATAAGATCTCCCTTATGCTTAAGGTGATACTGACTTATGCTTCCTTCCCCCGTGTTGTGAGCGAAGTTACCTATCTTTGCTCCTGCATTCAATGACTCGATCGCGTTACCGGAAAGTGAGCCGTAGCTCATAGCTGAGATGTTAAGGATGCTTGCACTATAAGGCTGAGAACATTGATCGCCACCGATAGTGACCCTCATATCTTCGGGGTCTACATGCTTGGCAATTAAAGAGTGATTAACCCAACAGTATCCTGTTTCATAAACATCTCGTTGAGTCCCAAAAGGAATCGTGTCTATCTGCTTTTTAGCCCTCTGATAAACAAGTGAGCGCTCTTCTCTAGTAAAAGGCCGTCCTTCAGTATTGCTTTCTATAAAGTATTGTTGAATTTCTGGACGCACCATTTCCAAGAGATAGCGAAAGTGACCGAGAACAGGAAAATTTCTCACAATCGTATGCTTATTTTGAAAAGCATCTCGAAGTCCTAGTAACATAATCAAACCTATCAAAACGGATAAGGTGTTATGGATAGGAAAGTAGGACTCGGGCAAGATAAAGAATCCCAGCACAATCAAGCAGCAGGAAATCAGGCAAAACGTAAAAAATTCTTTTCTCATCAAAAGGTCCTTAAAGATTTTATGTTCTTAGATCATTATATAGTATCTAAGCTATTGAAGAGCCCAAATGTCATAAAAGATAGCCAAAATAAAACGAATCTATATGCATGGCGTTCTTGCCTGAATTGACAAGCACCGTCATTTTGAGTGGGATAAACCCTATAAAACCTATCCGTTTTTAAAAATTCCATGTATATAAATGGTTATGGAAACAACAACATCTTTTACCGAGTTTAAGCTAAACTCGGCCCTACTCAGTACTCTCCAAACAATCGGGTTCGAGCATGCCTCGCCTATTCAGGAATTGACCATCGGTCCGATTCTAGAAGGTAAAGATATTTTTGCTCAAGCCGAAACAGGCTCCGGAAAAACAGGGTCCTTTGCAATACCAATAATAGAACAAATTTTAAGAGAAGAAGGCGAAGAAGGCCCCCAACAAAGTGCTGATAAATTAGTTCAATACGTTGTCATGAGCCCGACTCGTGAGTTGGCCCAGCAAACTCATAAAGTCTTTAATACTCTTGGAAAAGAGCTCGGCATTGATGCCGCCTGCCTCATTGGTGGCGAGTCTATCGACAAGCAAAAGTCTCTATTAAAAGCAGGAACCAGAGTTCTTGTGGCCACCCCCGGAAGACTTGTTGATCTTATCAAACAAAAAGCTGTCACCCTTAGCCAAGTTAAGTCTGTCGTTTTCGACGAAGCGGATAGACTCTTTGATATGGGCTTTCAAAAGGACATTGAATTTATTCTTGGGAAAGTTCCAACGACCAGACAGCTCATTATGGTTAGCGCGACATCTAATCTTGAAGTCCTCAAGACGGCTTACAAGTTTAAATCTCATCCTCTCGAATTGAAACTCAATGAAGATTCACTCGTTGTTGATAATATAGATCACTCGCTGGCAATGATTACCCAAAAAGAAAAAATGCCTTATTTGGTGAACCTTCTACAAAAACACGACGACGTCTACGCTATCGTCTTTTGTAACACTCAACTTCAAACCCATTTAGTTGCCGAGTGGCTAAGGCTGATGGACTTTAAAGCAAAACCTATATCTGGAAGACTCGCTCAAAATAAGCGGACAAGCCTTATGGAGGAATTTAGGGCAAAAGAAGTGACTATTTTAGTCTGTACTGACGTTGCCGCTCGCGGCTTAGATATAAAAGACGTAAACCTAGTCATTAATTACGACCTTCCCCAAGAAGCGGCCAGTTATGTTCATAGAATTGGACGAACAGGAAGAGCGGGAAAAGCCGGAAAGGCGATTAGCTTCTGTGCTCATGAGGACTGCGAGAACCTCGATGATATCTATAAATTTATAGACTCCAAGATAGAAAAAATTGACGTGACCAATGAGGATGTCACGGCAAAGATTCCCCCGAAACCTTATATTGATGGAAAGACAATGAAGCCTGTTAATAGACCAGATCGCTCCAACCCCCGCTCAAATGACCGCCCCCAACGAAGTGGTAGCGGCAGAGATAACTCTAGAGACAACAAAAGAACTCCAAGAGAGGACAACTCTCCAAAGCAAGAAACTCAGGAAAACCACGTCCCTCTGGAGCGAGCGCAGCCAACAGTTTTTAATAAATTCGTCGCAAGCGAAGACAGCAGCGGAGATAGAAGAGTTTTCGTCATTACTGCTGATAACGAGAAGAAAGCCATCGAAGCCGCCCTCGGTTACTATATGATGAGTGATGACGGTCTTCTCCAAAAAGAAGTGATCAAAAAAGGAAAGAAGAAATTTATATTTTTCGGCCCATCGAGAAATACCTATAAATTTACTGTTGAAGCCCATTACAAAAGACTTCTCCTACCATTTATTATCGAAATTCTTAAGCTCTCCCATGTTAACGTCATGGCGAAAGTCGGGCTGAAAGGCGATAACCTAGAGGTATCGTTTAATGGACCTGATGAAGGCCTTCTTCTTAGAAACCGAGCAGAAATGCTTACGGCCCTCGAGCAACTCATGAGGCTCTATCTTGCCAATAAAGTGAGGATTCCGCGAAATATGAAATGGAATCTCAAAGTTAAGGGAAGTAATAGACCAGAAAATAGAGCCAGTAATGGACGCACTGACCGAAATACGAAACGCGATAGCGGTCCCCGTAGAAACAGCTCTAGGAATCCTGAAAGAGATAAGGAAAGAGAAGATAAAATAATAGCTCTCGTCGAGCAGGCTAAGGCGGAAGTTCTAGGCAAAAAAGAAGCCGTTATCCTAAAGCCATTAGATCCGAGAGACAGAAGGACTGTTCATCAGCACCTTCATGACGACACAGTTGTCCAAACAAATAGTATTGGTGACGGTCGTCTCAAAAAGATTGAAATTTCCCTGAAATAGAGACAAAAAAAGGAGACCTTAAGGTCTCCTTTTTTTTAATCAAAATCTAAGTTTCACTTACTTTTTTTGGACGTTAATAGCACAAGGTCCTTGGCGCCCCTCTCCCAAATCATATTCAACTTTGTCACCATCGTTAATGGGACCACCAGCGATTCCAGTAATGTGAACAAAGATATCTTTGCTGCCATCGTCTGGAGTAATAAAGCCAAAACCTTTAGTTTCATCAAAAAATTTTACTGTTCCTGTCTGCATAAAAAGTCCTTGTCACCATGGGAGCTGCTCCCCCCACTGTGGTTAATCAGTTAATTCTAGCTTAAGACCTTTTTAATAACGAGAAAAGTAAAATTTGAGCCTGACTAGGTAAAATTTATTAAATCTGACCAAGAGCTAACACGTCCCTAACATAGAGCGACATTCAGACTAAAACCTCTTTTATCGCCGCTAAAAGCTGAGACTCCCACTTATTTAATTCCGACTTATTCGACAGGTTTTTCAAAGCGAAGGAGAGATACTTCTGACCCTTATCGCCAAAATGGGACCAAAGATCCTTGTCTAGGCTAGGCCACATTGGCTCATTGTTCTCGCTCATTTTAACTCTCGCAACCTCGTAGATGTGCTTGCCGTCCTGAATTAACTTCTGAGAATCGTACCGAAATCCTTGTTGGTGAAGAAAATGCCACAGTTCAAAGCCATAGTAATGAGGGGAAACGTAGAACTCTAGACTCTTTAGAGTTTTTGACTGGTGTGTTTTCAACCAACTCTCAAAACAAGAAATCATTGTTAAACCACCAACACCGGCCATAACCACACGAGCTTGTTTTTCAAAGATCAGCTCCTGAGCTCGGCACACCTCAAAGGAGGCTCGCTCCTGATCCCTCACTTTTTCAATAAGGGAGTCAATGAGATGGCTTTTTTCATCATTAAAGGTAACAAGCGAGCCTGTAGATTCGAGTAGTCGTATACCTAGGCCACCATGATCACAGAAAAGGTCATAGTAATGGAGGTTACCTGGATCAAGAAATTCATAAATCTCTTTTAATCTGCCTTTGAATCGCATAACTGTACCACTACAATAAAGATTAGATCTTTCATAGTGCTCGAGTTTTCTCTTATTGAAAACGTCAATTGAGATTTCCAAGGCGAAAGAAGAGATCAAAGGTAGAAAATAAATGAAAAGTCTTATTCCTTCTCTACTTTTACTAGTCCTTTACGGCCAAGCTCTAGCCAAAACTAAAGATATTCATATAAGTGCTGCTTATCTTCCCGAAAATGTAGAGCAAAACGGAACGACGGGCCGCGAAGTCTTGATTATAAAGGCGGTCACCTCCTGTATGGGCATGTCGACAACTATCGAAGTTAATCCCTACTTTCGTCACCTCAAACTCTTCACTCAAAATAATCGCTTTGATGCAGTAATCTCGGTTCCAGCAAGCTATCAACTAGAAGAAACTAAAACAGTGGCCCACGTCTATTATCATAACGGGGCCATCGTCAGGGCCAATGACAGTAAATCCATCACTAAAAAGGAGGATTTAAGAGGTAAACATGTCGTCGCTTTCAAAGGAGCAAAAAACCTTTTACTTGGCTTAAAAGAGCTCATTCCAACGATGGCCTCTTACATGGAAACAACAGAGCAGTTTAATCACAATAAGATGCTGATGAAAAAACGAATTGATGTTGTCCTATCAGATGGTCTTATTTTTATGGCCCATCACAAACGCCTTTTCCCTGACCAATTAGATAGCGTCATTTTTAAACCTCTATTTAAGGCTATTCCTTTTCATGTGGCCTTCCGTGATAGTCGACTTACCACTAAGTTTAATGAGTGCTTTAAAAAGCTTCAAAATAAAGGGACTATAAGGGAGATCAATAAAAGATTTATCAACCACTATAAAACGACACTTGGCAATAGTTATTTAGGTCTTTAATTGCCTTCATTTGCCCCTATCCTCACCTTCTGAAATAATGAGCCTCTGTGAAAAAAATCTACCTCGCTTTCTCTATTCTTCTTATTTCCCATAGCATCTGCGCAACAGATTTCCCTATTCGAGGACATGTTCGAGTGAGGGTAGACTTCTGGAAAAAAGTTTATACTGAGATTTCGACAACTGAAGCTTTCCTTCACGATAGTGAAAACTTGGCGCTTGTTTTTAAAAAAGTATCGCTTCCCCCTAGAGGAAGGAAACGAAATGCTCACCTCAAGCGAATAAGAGCGGCCTATAGAAAAAATCTTCGGACCATGGCAAAGAAGAAGCAATCGGCTTTTAACACTCAAGAAAGTGAACTCTACGCCTTAATTGAAAAAGCTTACCCAAGTGGAAGTAAGCCCAACCTTAGGGCGATTGCTAACGGCCTGCGGTTTCAATACGGTCTGAGAGATCGCTACTACCAAGGACTTCTTCGCTCTCAAAAATACTTGGTCTATATAAAATCAGTTTTGAAAAAACAGGGCATTCCTAAGGAGTTAGCCTATCTGCCTCATGTAGAATCTTCGTTTAACTATCAAGCCTACTCCAAAGTAGGAGCAGCAGGAATTTGGCAATTCATGCGCTCTACTGCTCGGCTCTATAAACTCAAAGTATCCTACACCGTAGACGAGAGGAGAGATGTTATAAAGGCAACAAATGCTGCTGCAAGATTCCTCAAGGATAATTATCGCCAACTAAAAACATGGCCATTGGCGCTTACGGCCTACAACCATGGGGCTTCTAGTCTAAAGAGAGCGGTTAAAAGACTTGGTACTCGAGAGATTCATGAAATTATAAAGCGCTATAATGGGAGACGTTTTGGGTTTGCTTCAAAAAACTTCTACTCTACCTTTATGGCAACCGTTGAAATATCAGAAAACCCTGAAAAATACTTCCCAGCCTTTAAACCAATCGCTCCTATTAGCTTCAGTGAATTGACCATGCCTAAAAGCCTTAATATCGATCAAATAAAAACGATTACAGGATTGAGCTCCGAAGATTTAAGAGAGTACAACCCTTCCATAAGGTCGTCAGTCTTTCGCAGCTCCATTAGTCTACCGAATAAATTTAAACTGCACCTCCCTAAAACGGAAGCGACGCTTATCAAGTCGTGGAAAAACAAAATGGCCGCGGTTGAAAAAAGAAAGCCTAAGCCCGGGGAGTCTGTTGTCCATATCATCTCTAGAGGAGAGAGCCTCTTCGATATTTCACGTCTTTATGGTGTAAAAATCTCTGACTTGGTTGCAGATAACGAAATTTCAAACCCATCCAGGGTATTCCCAGGGATGAAGCTCGATGTCTATCAAGGCACGAAGAAAGTCGCCATTCTTGAGAAGACATCCCTAGTCACCCCACCTGACGAGCCTGAGATAAGCGCTCCAGAGCCCTCCACACCAGCTTCAGTAACAAGCTTGCCCGCTCCAAAAGTTTCCAACCAGGGTGCGACTAATAAGGAATTGAATCTCGATCTCTATCATCTCGATCTCCAGAAACTTGGAAAAAACCTCTACAAAGTTCAAATAGAAGTAGAAGAGACTCTTGGTCACTTTGCCGAGTGGGCAAAGCAGAGAACAAGCTCTATTAGAAAACTGAATCGATTAAGTTTTGGACGACCGATTTACTTTGGTCAGCAACTGAAAATAAGAATTAAAGATATTAATCATTTTGAAAAGCTACGAAGAGAGTATCACCTCTCTCTTCAGGAAGACTTTTACGATAGTTTCATCATCAAAGAGACAACACCCTATATTGTACGAAGAGGAGATAGCCTAAGCAGGATCCTTAATAAATTTGAACTTCCTCTCTGGCTACTGAGATCAACACAAGGCCCCGAGGGGTTAAACTCATCCCTGAAGGTAGGCCAAAAAATTATGATTCCAACGATTGAGGAGACTGAGACATCAGCCACCATTCCTTTTTCAAATACAGAAAATTAAAAAACAAATAACTTTCGGGCCGACTTAAATAGCTCATCGTCATCTTTAAAGAGTGAGTCCACAAAGCCTTCATCAAGTTTTTGACAAAACTCATTTTGATAGAGGTTATTACAGACTTGATGAGTTAAAGCCACGAGCTTAGCGATCTTGTGATCTCCTACGACAATAAAGTCCTCCTCGTAAAGGCTGCTTTTAAGAGCATTGAAAATAGCCAATGAATCCTGACTTAGCCCCAGTCCTTGTATTTTTTCTAATATTCTTTGTTCATTTAAAAAAATCAAATTACTTTCCTTCTCGGAAAGCAGCTTTGGAAACAGGTCTCTCTTCCATGCCCTATCATTATCAATGAGAATATCGTGAAGAATGCAGGCCCTAAAGAGAGACTGACGGACAGGCTTTGTATCCCTGCCTAAATCTTTCAACATTTGACTACTTAAGAGAAAGAGGAGCAAAGAGTGATTTATAACGTAGTTTTTATCATTAAAGTCTATTGTAGAAATAAAGTTGAAAACATTCTCATTTAAAACTTCATTCAATTCGGCTTCCAGATAACTAAAAGTAATGCTTAGATTATCAGCATTTAAGATTTTTGTTTCTAAAATGCTTTGGAAGCTATTTTTAAACAGCTCCAGAGCGTGACTAAGTCCCGTTTCGCCGGTCCGACTTTCAAAAACCGGAAAGTCATGAGGCAAGCATTTTAACGCTAGATAATCAGGGTGACTAATAAACAAGTTCGCCAGTCCCCTCTTTTTATAAGCCTCTATCTTTTCAGTATCAATGCTTTCACCCTCATTAAATACTTTTATTATTTTCTTCTCGCTTATGCGTAGATAGAGATTTGATTTTAAAACTAAATTTGGCCGAAAGTACTTAACAGGCATTTGGCTAAATCCATTTCTCCACAGTGTTAGCAGTGAGAACTGAAAATCTTCTATGCCATTATTTTTGTTAACGAACTGAAGGCGCTCGTGCTGATCACTATTCTTCTTTTTATAAGCGACTCGCACCTCATCGGCTTCGGAGGAATAGAGAATGAAAGGAATAAAGTTTTGACGGTGTTGCCAGTGCTCTAAAACGGCGAGTCCGTTTCCGCCTGGCATGTTATAGTCGCAGACAATCATGGAAAAGACATTGGACTCATCACTCAAGAGACGGATGGCCTCATCTGCACTTGAAGCCTCAACGTACTGAACGGGTAAGCTTACATCATCTATGAACTGGCAAACGAGTTCTCTTAACATTGGCTCATCGTCAACAATCAAAATATTCAACAGACTTCCTTAAAACAGATTGTATTTACATTATAACGCCTCTCTTGCAGAGGGGGGAAAAAACTTAACGCCGAAAAGTCAAAATTAATATTGCTATGATTTCGAACACTTAGGGTCAAGTTCTGCTATCCTTTGCTCGATCACCTTGTCCTCTATCTTTGGAACAAGAGGATGAACTTCATGAATTAGCTTATGCCCAGAGCTAAAACAGCTCTCAATGACGCTAAAGTCTCCTAAATAGAGTCTCGAAAGGCTGCTTTCATCGACAACATTTTCAAAATGCCGAATAATATTCTCCGAGAGCTCTGGTAGAAAGGGTCTAAAGGCAACTCCTAGAATCAATCCGTAGAGAGAGGACCAGGCTAGAACTCTACCCGCCTCATCTTTATCAGTTTTAATGAGCGCCCAAGGTGCTTGGTCAGAAAAGAAGTTGTTCGCCTTTTGTCCTAGACTCATAAGCTTTTCAATACCTTTCTTAAAATTTTGCTCGTCGAGATGATCGCGAACCTCTTGAAGATCAGCGATCACTTCAAGTGCTTGTGGTGAGTTCGTGAAATTTTCATAAAATGCTGCTGGCATTCCATCGGCCCAGTGTTTTTGGGTAAACTTTAGGCACCGATTTAAAAAGTTTCCTATATTATTGGCCAGTTCATTATTTACTTTTGCTTGAAGCTGCTTCCAAGAAAAACTTGAATCCGTTGCCTCTGGGAGAATTGAAAATAAGTAATAGCGAAGGGCCGTTTGGCCAAATTCCTCGTGGGCTTTAAGCGCGTCTACGTAGTGACCTGTCGACTTAGAAAACTGTTTTCCCTCGAGGTTTAAAAACTGATTCGCTGGTACATTTTGTACAGGCTCAGCAAAACCTGATGCCATACTCATCACAGGAAAGATGATCGAATGAAAAATAATATTGTCTTTACCTATGAAGTTTGAGATTTCAACATCTGGATTCTTCCACCAGTCAGTCAGATAATCATCCTTTCGATTCGCCTCACTAAAAAACTGCTTAGTGTTTGAAACATAGCCAATGGGCGCATCAAACCAAACGTAGAGTTTTTTGCCTTCGGTATTGGGCAAGGGCACATCAATTCCCCAATCCAGATCTCTAGTGATGGCCCTGTCATGAAGACCTTCTTTAGTAAGGCTATCTACAAATGGCCATACCGTTTTTCTCCATGAATCTTTTTTTTCTTCAAACCATTGGCGATACTCTTTGTGATATTTTGAAAGAAGAAGGTAATATTGAGTGACTGTGACTTCTTCTATATCTTTTTTAGGTGAGTGGCATATCTGGCACTCAGGGTTCTTTAGACGGGTGGGTTCAATAAACTCTCCGCAGTTTGGACACTCATCCCCTCTCGCGTGCTCGAAGCCGCACACATAGCAGGTGCCTTGAACAAACCGGTCGGGAAGGTGCGAGCTACAATCATTACAAAAAAGCTGTTGTCCATCTCTTGGTTCAATATAACCTTTCTCATGAAGTACCTTAAACCATTCGAGAACAACCTCCTCATGATATTTAGCAGAGGTTTGGCCAAAGAAGTCGAAGTCGACACCATAGCTTTTTAATACTTTTCCATGCTCCGCGTGCCACTTATTCACATACTCTTGGTAATCCATTTCTGCTTTTTTCGCATTGAGCATGATAGCAACCCCGTGCTCATCACTGCCACAAATAAAGAGACTCTCCCGGCCCATAAGTTTGCAATGCCGATTATAGGCATCTGCACAAAGGTAAGCGCCTGCTAAATGCCCAAAATGAATCGGCCCGTTAGCATAAGGAAGGGCCGAGGTGATAAGAACCTTCCTTGCAGAGTTTTTAGTTGGACCAGCTTTTTGGGGGTCGATCATTGCGTTGCTCCATTGAGAATGATACCTAGAGTTTTAACAAATTTGCGGCAATTTAGCTACTGAACTCAAGAGCGCGAACATACCGATGGCTTTCACTATACCGATGAAATCACTTCACTCTTTCACCGCAAAACAGGCCGTAGAAAGTATCTACCGGATGGCCAATCAAGCAGTTGATGAGCAGGAGAAGAACTCTCAAGTTGAGGGTAGACAAAAAACAGAAGCCATCGAGGTCCTTTGGGCCTCCCTGACCGAGCTCAAAAAACATGAGAATCAGGAAGTCGTGCGCTTTGCCAAAGAAGCGCTCTTTATTGATCCCTCAACTGCGCCAAAACTGGGGTTGCTTATCATGTTTTGCGAGCGCTTCAAGGGCAAAGATCTGAGAGAAGACGACTTCTTGATCTCTACCATGGACACTCAAATGATTAAGTCCGAACCGAAAACTGGAGAGAGAACCCGAGAGGTTCACTTTGTTCTGGATAACCTTAGAAGTGCATTCAATGTAGGCTCACTTTTTCGTACCGCAGAATCCTTTGGCCTTACCCATATTCACCTCTGTGGATACACTGCAACGCCAGAAAATAGCAAGGCCGCAAAATCCGCACTCGGTACTCAAGATTGGATCAAATGGACTTACTGGCAAAGTACTCTCGAGTGCCTCGAACAATTAAAAGGAGAAGGCGTTAGCCTTTACGCCTTGGAAACCGCAGAGGGCGCCATTGAGCTCTCAGAGGTGCTTCCTAAAAATCCCGCGGCCTTAATTTTTGGAAATGAACGCTATGGATTGGCCGCTCCAGTCTTGAAAAGAGCCGATTACATTATTAAGGTAGCTCTTGCAGGAAAGAAAAACTCTCTAAACGTTGGAGTTTGCGCTGGAATCGCTGCCCACCACTTTAGTAGCAACAAAGAGTGATAAAAGCTCACTCTAAGGGGTTTTATCCAATACTATTCTCAAACAAGGAGAATACCTACTTGAAGCCTCTTGAAGCACATGTCATATTATAAGGACAATTTTATAAGGAGTAGAAATGACTGATTTAGAGACTGATACTTTAGAAGAATATGTAAAAGAGCACGACCTTGTTCTGGTTCAATATGGTGCAGGCTGGTGTGGTAATTGCCGAATGATAAAGCCCAAGATTAAAAACCTTGCCTCTGAGAACGAGTCGATTTCATTCCTCTATGTTGATGCAGAAAAACTTCCAGGCACTAGGAAATTAGCCGATGTCTCAAATCTTCCGACATTTGCGGCCTTCTCAAAGGGTGAATTAATTGCTCAAGCTCAAGGAAACAAGATAGAAATCGTCCAAGAACTCGTCGACAAACTTAAGGCTTAATAATGAAAATACCTCTCATGAAGTCAACCGTAGAATTCATTGCCAGCTATGATGAAGACTATGTCATAGAAACAATAGAGGTGCTTGAGCACATCTCCCAGGCAAAGGGCTTGGGGGATGAAGAACTCGATGTTATCGGCGAGCTCCTTTCTAATTTTTACGGTGCAATTGAAGTTAATAAGGAAATTAAAAAGGGAACACCTCAAAAAGAGGCGCTCAATGCTTTTATGAAGAGAGTCCTAGGCTCTATTGATCGCTAATCCTTGATATAAAAATAGCCTTCGTTTAGAAACAATAAATTACATAGAGATTCTTAACTTCATCAATTCCTTGTTTTGGTCATATTAGAATTGATGCCCTAGATTGACGGCATTACACTAGGTAAAAAAAACAGGAAGCTTCTATTGTCTGATTTAAGAAAAGTCATATCTCACAAGTACATGTTGGCACTCTTCATTATTGGCTCTCTTAATTGCCTAAGCTTTGTCCTGCTAGAGTACTCGTATCACTCAGTTGAGAGCTACTCTTTCTTGATCAATATATCGGGTCGTCAACGAATGCTTTCCCAGAAAATTAGCCTAGTTGTTTATCAATTCAAGAATGAGGAAAATCAACAGTACGCAAAGAAACTAAAGCGTGAAGCATTGAAAGATCTCAAGCTCTTTAGTGACACACACAACATCCTTACTAAAAAAAGTAAGGAGTACGACTTTGAAATCCCACCAAAACTTATTCAACATTACTTTGGCAAGACAGATTTAGATAAGGCAGTTAAAAAGTTTATCGTGCAATCAGAGGATTTTTTAAACACAAAGGTGAATGATGACTCTCTACAGAGGTTTATCTATGCGAATAAATCTACCCTACTTAAAAACTTAGATACAGCAGTAAAATACTTAGAGAACGCCTCCGATGAAATAACGACTAAAGTAAAAAACCTCCAACTTATTATTTTTATACTCTCCACGATTACGCTCTTTCTCATTTTTTTCTTGGTCTTCAAACCCATGGAAAAACAGATTCTAGATAAGGAAAAAGAGCTTCAAGCAGGAAAAGAAAAAGCTGACGAGGAAAATAGGTATAAGTCCATTTTTCTGGCCAATATGAGCCATGAACTCAGAACTCCATTAAACGGCGTCCTGGGGGTCGCTGATCTTCTCTCAAGTACCCAGCTGACTAAGGAGCAAAGGGACTATCTTGAAGTCATTGACCAAAGTGGAAATACCCTTTTGGCCATCATTAGTGACATATTGGACATCACAAAAATTGATATGGATGGACTTAAAATAGAAAGTGTTCCCTTTGAAACTAAGCCATTCTTTTCATCGCTTGAAAAAGTTTTTCATTATCAGTTTCTCAGAAAAAATATCGATCTTAAGTTCTCGCAAGAGAGCATCCCAGAGGTTCTCAAAGGTGACCAGCTACGGCTTCGTCAAATACTAACAAACCTCCTCTCCAATGCACTTAAGTTTACTGAAGTTGGGAGCGTTGAGCTTGAGATTGCTTACCAGAGGGCCGGACAAGAGCTTCACTTCAAAGTAATAGATACCGGAATTGGAATTGATCCTCAAAAGCTTGAGCACATTTTTGAACCGTTTATGCAAGAGGATGACTCCACCACAAGGATATACGGAGGCTCGGGACTTGGCCTTTCTATCACGAGAGAGCTGATCACAAAGATGGGGGGTAGCCTTAAACTAGAATCAACAAAAAATCAGGGAAGCACTTTCACGGGGTTCATCACTATAGAAGAGTCTGAGGCGAGCTTAATTACCCCAACAAAAGAACTGAAAAAAAGCCTCGAAAAAGCTCAAATTCTAATTGTAGATGACAATGATATTAATCTTAAACTGCTGAAGAAGTTACTTGAAAAATCCAATATTAGCGTTAGAACAGCTTCATCCGGAGCAGAGGCGATAGACATTGCCTGCGAGACGCCTTTTGAACTGGTCCTGATGGATTTTCATATGCCTCGAATGAACGGGATCGAAGCAAGCCAAGAGATCTTTGCGAAGCTTGGGAAAGCGGCCCCTAAAATACTTTGCCTGACAGCGGATCTGAGCGAGGAAACCTATAAAAAAGCGATCAGCGCAGGCATCCTCGACGTCATCGAAAAGCCAATAAGAAAGAATAAGCTTATTGAGGTGCTCGCAAAGTATATTGCTTCTTAAAACACATTACTAAAGATCAACGACTTCAATCTCATTCGTTTTTAAGGATCTTATCTTCTTGGGAAGGTTCTCTAGAATAGTACTTTCTAGTGCTTCTATTATGCCCTCTTTCAAAAATACCCTTGAATGAACAAGACTTACTTCACGAGTAGGAACAGGTTTTTGAAAGCGCTTAACGTACTTACTCTTCTCCTCGTCACTAAGTCCTAAAACAGCGAGTTCCGGCAAAAGTGTATAACCTTGGCTAGATCTTACTAAATTCTTTAAGGTTTCAAGAGAGCCACTGGAAAATTCAACATTACCAAGAACACTGCTCCTTCTATCTAGAGAACAAACTTTCAATACCTGATCTCGAAAACAATGCCCTTCCTCGAGAAGCCAAAGGTCTTCACCTAGAAGGTCTTTTTCTCCCAACGTTTTTTTCTTGGAAAGTGGATGACCTAGGCCCAAATAGCCATAAAAGGGTTCAAAGAAAAGGTGGCGTTCGATAATCCGATCATGCCCTAAAGGAGTTACCAAGATAGCAGCATCTAGCTCATCAGCTTCAAGCTTTTGAATGATATCGTCAGTCTTGTATTCATTAACTCTAATATTAACATTTGGATATTTCCTAGAGAAGTCTGAGAGGAAATGCGGAAGCAGATAGGGAGAGAGAGTTGGAATAACCGCGAGCTCAAAGCTCCCCGTTAGCTCGCCACCCGCGTCTGAGGCAATTCCAAGAAGTCGACGATGCTCTTTTAGGACGACCTGGGCTTGTTTTACAATTTGAGCGCCAACATCCGTAGCAAAAATTGGCTTTCTTGTACGATCGAAAACGATAATATTTAATTCTTCTTCGAGTTTTTGAATCTGGGTGGATAAAGAAGGTTGAGACACATGACAAGCTTTTGCCGCTCTACCAAAGTGCCTCTCCCTATCCACTGCTACTAGGTACTCAAGTTGGGTAAGGCTTACCATACCAATCTCCTAAAAAATTAATCCAATTGAATCTAATTTTGTAGAATTGTTACGAAGACCTATGCCCGACTCTCATTACTTGAGCGTCTTTTTCTTGCGGGCCTTGAACTTCTAGAATCGGACCCCGATGGTGTCGATGAGGAAGAAGAGCGTCTCTCACTCCGAGCTTCTGCTTCGGAACGATTTCCACCTCTTGCTCCACCACTTCGTCTTCCACTAGCAGAACGGTTAGAGCGACCTCTGCGAGAATCATCACGCGAACCTGATGTTCGGCGAACACGACCTGCTCGTCCGCTACTTCTGCTGTCTCCACCAGATTTAACGTCACTTAATTTGAGGCCTTCCTCAAGCATACGAAGTTCACGATTGAATCGGTATGAAAAGAAAAGCTTCAAGATTTGTTCTTTTTCAAGATCTGCGAAGTATTCTCCGAACTCTTTAAAGCTCTCATCAGTGATAAAAGCCTCTTCAGTATTCATAACGGCTTCTTTCAATCCGTCCATTTTCTTAAGCTCACGCTCGACTTTAATTTTCTTAAGATCCGTAGCTTTTGGCATTTCGAAAGGAACGAGTTTTTGATTGGTCATCGCCTCAATTCTTTTTAGTTGTCCACGTTCATTGCGTTGAATAAAAGAGATGGCGACACCCTTTTGACCAGCTCGGCCTGTTCGTCCAATTCTGTGGACATAGGACTCAAGCTGCCGAGGAAGACCTAGGTTAAAAACATGAGTTATATGAGAGACATCAATCCCTCTCGCTGCGATATCGGTACAGATAAGAACAGACAGTTTCTTTGCCTTGAAGCGCCTCATCGTTGCCTCACGCTCAGCCTGGCCCATCTCACCATGAAGAGGTCCTGCTGAAATACCGAGATCAATCAGGCCATCCGCAACAGTTTTACACTCCATTCTTGTTTCACAAAAAACAATACCAAAACAATCACTGTCACTTTCTAGAACAAGTCTTAATCCCTTCGTAAAATCTCTTTTATTGAGAACACAAAACTGCTGTAGGATATTGTCATTCGTTAAGTTTTTCTTTTCGACTTGGACAAATTGTGGATCTTTAAATTCTTTCTTAACTAAGCTTGCAATAGGGCGAGGCATGGTTGCTGAAAACATCCAAATTTTCTTCTCTTCTGGAAGGCTCGTAATAATACTTTGGACATCCTCAAGAAAGCCCATATTTAGCATTTCATCTGCTTCATCAAGAATAAGGTTCTTACAGTTATTGAGTTTAAGAATTCCTTTATTAATTAAATCGATGATTCTTCCGGGAGTTCCTACAACGATTTGAGCTCTATCTTTCTTGAGGGCCCGTTCCTGAATGGAGTATGAAGTTCCCCCGTAGACGGTTGTTGAACGCACACCACAAAACCGGCTTAGTTTCTGAAGCTCTTGCTGAACTTGACCAGCAAGCTCCCTTGTCGGAGCAATAATTAGGGCTTCGACGTCTCGAGAGCTCGTATCCATTCTTTCAAGCAAAGGCAGTAAGAAAGCGGCCGTCTTCCCCGTTCCTGTTTGCGCCTGACCAACAAAGTCGCCCTTGTAGTCGAGTAGGATCGGAATAGCTTGAGTTTGTATATCTGTGGGATTTTCAAAACCCATCGCGTCTACTGCTTCTTGAACAGGACCTGAAAAATTAAATTGTGAAAAAGACACGTGTGCTCCTTGCTGTCATAGGACAATATCTGAGTCTAAAACGCCAAGGTACCTGAAATATTCGATCTTAGGGAATAAAGCTGACTTAAAAGGTCTTTTTTACACGGATTTTTTTAAAAACTTGGCAACAAGTACGATTTGCTGGCCTTCAACTCTTCCCTCGACGTGCTCAGGATTATTAGTTAAAGAAATTTTCTTGACCAATGTTCCTCTTTTGGCCGTAAATCCCCCTCCCTTCACATCGAGATCTTTAATAAGCGTGACACTATCTCCGGTTTCCAAACGATTCCCCACACTATCCAATGTTTTTACTCCCTCTTCGATTGAGCTCGCCTCTAATCCTGATCGAGCCCAATCAAGAGTCACTTCATCAAGAAGCATTTGCGACTGGAGCTCAGAGGCCCAATCCAAGTCTTTTATTTGCTCAAGTAGCCGCCAAACGACAACCTGAACGGATAAGTACTCACTCCACATACTCTGAGATAGGCAGCGCCAATAATTGGCGTCAGTCTTTTCATTAATAGGGTTATCAAAAGAGTTTTGGCAGGTCTGGCAGGCCAGAATCTGGCATTCGCTAACAGCTTTTTCGGTGGGCTCAACCTCGTATACGCTTAGGCTCTCAGTGCTAGTGCAAATCTCACACTGGTTATCGGCTCTTTGTTGGAGAATACTTGTTAAGTCCATCGCTCTATCCTTGCGTCTAGTTTTACACTCGTAAGGATAACTTGTGTCACATAAAGGTGACAAATATTAACTAATTTTTATAGCAGATGCTCCGAAAAGAGAATATGAGCGATCAAGAGCTATACGATACATTATTTAATGCTGTGAAAATATTCTATGACAAGGTCTATAAAGACAGTTGGCTCTCGCAAGTCTTTAGCGTCATCGATCAGGAAATAATAGAAAAGCAGCAAACCGACTTTATGGTGCAAGCCTTTGGTGGCCCAAAAAGATACTGCGGCAGAAACCCAAAAGACGCCCACATGCATATCTTTGTTGATGAAAAAATGTGGGACTATCGCGAAAAACTACTTGAAGAGTCTCTTAAAGAAGCGAGCCTTTCCCAGGAAATGATCGATAAATGGATGAAGATAGACAACGCCTTTCGCAGTCAAATACAGAGAGTTAAGCCTGAGGACTGCCAAAAACGCTACACCACTGACACTATTATCAATATCCCCCAGCCTATCGGTAAAAAAGTCGCTTAGGACTCTATCAACACACTTTTGATAATTCTAACGGCCTCATCGAGGTGAGTCGCTGGTCCTTAAGCATTTAGCCCCTTCTTTTCTAAGTAGTAGTCATAGTTACCTGGGTATTCTTGAACTTGGCTTTTTCCGATTTCGTAAACTTTCTTTGTAAGCTCTCTTAAAAAGTGCCTATCGTGGCTGACAAAAAGAATCGTTCCTTCAAAAGCCTTTAGTGCTTGAAGTAAGACTTCTCGGGATTGAAGGTCCAAGTGGTTTGTCGGCTCGTCCAAAACCAAAAGGTTATTGTTTTGTGATAAAAGCGTTGCCAAGATAAGCCGACTTTTTTCACCACCAGAGAGGTGGCGAACCTTCTTTTTGACATCGTCGCCACGAAAGAGAAAAGCCGCCAGCAGGTTTCTCAAATAACCATCACTCGCCCCTTGAAGGGAGCCTTGAACCTCTTCGAGAACGCTATTTTCAGGATTGAGCACATCGAAAGAGAATTGACTAAAGTAGCCTACTTTAATTGAAGGTCCAATGATGACTTCTCCGTCAGAAACCTCTGTCTGCCCACAAATAGTTTTAAGTAAAGTGGACTTTCCCGCGCCGTTGACCCCAACGATTGCCAAGCAGTCCTGGCGCCTTATTGTCGTATTTAGATTTTCAAAAATCAGTTGCTCCTTCCCATCTCGCTTTTTCCAAGATTTTTTTAAGGACTTTAGGACAACCACATCATCGCCCCCTCTTGGAGGATTCGCGAACTCAAAGCTAATAGTCTCTTCTTCTTGAGGAACAACAACTCTCTCTATTTTATCTAACTTCTTTACTCTCGATTGGACTTGAGCAGCATGAGAAGCTCTAGCTTTAAAGCGGGCAATAAAGTCTTCGTCTTTGGCTATGCTGTCTTGCTGCTTTTTATATTCACTCTTGAGCTGGTTCAGACGAACCACACGCTCCTTTTCGTAGAAGTCATAGTCACCACTATAAACAGTCACGCGCTTATGGGCGACTTCAATGGTTTTCTTGCAGACATTGCTCATGAAGGTTCTATCGTGAGTAGTCATAAAAACCGCTCCCTCAAACTCCTGTAACCATCGCTCTAGCCAAACGATTGTCTCCATATCAAGGTAGTTCGTAGGCTCATCCATAATGATAAGATCAGGCTTCAGAACCAATACTCTAGCGAGAGCGATTCGCATTTTCCATCCACCACTAAAGTCTTCTACCAAATTACGATGATCGCTAGGGGCAATACCTAAGCCTGTGAGAACTTCTTCGGCCCGTGACTCAAGGTCATAGCCCCCTCTTTTTTCAAAATCAGTTTGAACATCCCCCATTTTTTCTAAAATTTTATTCATTTCGTCTGGATCTAAGTTGGGATCACAAAGCTTCTGCTCAAAGCCTGTTAACTTCTCTTGCAAAAGCTTAATCTTCTCATCGGCACTGAGGACAATATCGAGAGCACTCGCTCCTTTTAGTTCACCAACGTTCTGTGAAAAATAAGCGAGGCGCATTTTATCAGGAAAACTAATTTGACCGTCGTAAGTGGAGTCCTCACCAATGATCATTCTAAAAAGACTTGTCTTGCCTGTACCGTTAGGACCAACCAAGCCGACCTTTTCTCCTGGATAAATTTGAAAGTTTACACCGCTATAGAGTAGTTCTCCATTTTGACTTTTAGAAACACCACTAACATTAAGCATTCCGACTCCAGTGATTAAGAATCAATATTCAGTAAATTTTCGAATTGAACGAGAGACTCCTCAACTGTTGCAATGCTATCTAGCCAAAATTGAGGTTTCTCTATGTCCTGATCTAGATGTTTTTTAATTAAGTCCTCGGCCATCATTGACCCTGTATCTTTTAGAATTTCAGTGTAGAGATCATTGAATTTTTCCCCAAACTTGTCTTTCTGACCATAGATCCCAAGCGAAAATAAATACCCAAAAAGGTAAGGATAATTGTAAAAACCCAAACCTGAAATACTGAAGTGTAACTTATTCGCCCAAAACATAGGATCGTATCCTGTTAAGGTGTCGCCGTACCATTTCTTCCAGGCGCTATTCATCATATCTTTTAGTTCATTTGGGGTCTGAGGTTTGATGCTTCTGGCTTCAACGAGACACTTCTCAAATTCATAACGGGCCGGAATATTTATCATCAGCGCAGCAGCGCTCTCAGCGTCTTGCCAAAGAATAGCAAGTTTATCTTCCTTTGTTTTCGCCAAGTCCAGAAGGTCCCTTTTAACGAGAGTCTCAGCAAAAATAGAAGCTGTTTCGGCTAAGGTCATTGAATAATGAGTTTTAGAAAAGGGTAGCTCCTTCATCACCCAATTGTGATAAGCGTGCCCCAATTCGTGGGCCAACGTAACGACGTTGCCCATACTACCAGTATAGGTCATGAAGACTCTGGGTTCGCGGACATTCGCAAATTTTGTACAATAAGCCCCAGGGCTTCGGTTGTCTGTTGGCAGGGAATCGATCCAGTTTTTTTCTGCCATCATTCGCGCAAAATCTCCCATCTCAGGAGTAAGTTTAGAAAAAGCATTCGCAATGAGGTCGATGGCTTGATCGAAAGGGATAAGAGTCTCACCGTTTTTTGCTGGAGCAGGCGCCAAAATGTCCCATGGATCAAGCTTCTCTTTATTCATCGCTCTGGCCATTAACTTGAGGGCCTTTTGCCCTACATTTCTCTTTTCATAGGTAGTATCCATCAATGTACTCAGAGTCTGACGAGTGATTCTACTTTGGTGGCAACTTACATCAAGGTAGTGCAAATCTTTTTTTGAGCTTCTCGCCTTGTTCATTTCAAGGCGCCAGCCATTAATAGAGTTTAGGATAGCCGCCGCTGACTCCTCCTGCGTGCTCCAAGCACTACCAATGCCCTCAAAAGCTTCTTTTCTTAAAGACTCATCGGCCCCTCTAACAAGAGCACTGGCCTTCGCAAGTCCAATCATTTCTGAGCCAATCTTAACCTTCATTTTTCCAGAGATAGAATTATAGAGCTTTCCCCAAGCGTGAAGCCCATCCTGAGAGAGTCCACTTGCGAGGATCTCTTCTGATGTTCTAAGAAGATGATCTGAAAACTTTCTTTCATGTCTTAACAAAAAAGAAACTTCCTCTACCTCCGGAGACTCCAAGAACTTTTCAACAAAGCTCTCTGGTGCTCTATTGAGAAAAATATCTAAAGGCTTGGTTGCTTTTGATAGGTCATTGCTAATCATTGAGATTTTACTAGAGAGTTCAAGAGCCTGAGCGTTTTGAGAATCTGTGCTTAACTCACAGCTTGCAAATGTAGATAGGGTTCTTAAGATTATGGAAAGATCCATTTCCTCACGAGTTGCGACCTGAGACTTTTTTAAGCTCTCCTCATCTGGGGATTCTCCGCCCTCAAGACGCTCCACCCATGAAGAAAAAAAGTCGCAAGAAAGTTTTAGTTTTTGAACTGAAGTTTTTAGAATTTCGACATCATTGATAAGTTTTGGGTCTGAAAAGCCACTGTAGATAAGTGAGTTATCCCAAGTCGTATTATTTAATTCTTGTTCTTTCATAAAAACCTCCGTGGATTGAAGATGTATCCTAACTGGGCAAAAACAAAGAAACCAGTCCAAAGCGCCAGAGGTCAATAGATATTGATTACGAGGACACAAGCATTGCGTTATTCAGGTTATTTACCTCCTTACTCAATCTCTATTTCAAAGGAATTCAACAGGGCAAGAACTTGAGGAATCGAGAACTTCGCGCCCTTAATGAGAGTATGCTCAACGTCAATATGATAGTTCACTGCTTGGCGCAAATCTGCTTTTTGCAAGTCGCAGCCATTAAATACAGTGCCCTCCAAATCAGATTGCGAGAAAGAGGTATTTTTTAAAAAAGAACCGGAGAAATCCGCGCTCTTTAAAGAGCAATTAATAAATGAGCACGATTCAAGCTTCAGTGCCTGAAAAACACTGTAGTCCATCAGGCAACTCTCAAAATCTAAACTCATTTGTGAGCTGATTGTTGAAAAATTTACCCCAACCAGCTTGCACTGCTTGAACTGAACGCTTCTAAAGGATGAACCCACTAGCTTGGCATTGCTTAGGCTACAAGCGTCAAACTGACAGCCGATAAATCGGGCTTGATTGAATTGAAAATCACTCAAGTTTAAACCAGTAAACGTACAATCTAAAAATTCATTAGTATTATACTCAGTTTCTCCTAAAGCATTCTCGACAGAGTACTCTATCTCCTCAAAGGTTTCCATTCTTACTCCAGTGGTATATTCAAGCCTGATAGGATAGCCTTGAACAATGACAAAATCATCTCTCCCAAAAGAAAAACTTATCTCTGCCTTAAAAGAAAAAATCGAGGACGAGCTAGAAGAAATTAAAAAAGCCTATAAATCCTCCCATGACCTCGCAACAAGCAGTGAGATGAAGTCCGAAGGCAAATACGATACACGAAGTATTGAAGCAGGCTATCTAGCAGGAGCTCAACAAAAAAGAGTTCAGGAGTTGGAGCTTGAACTTGGTCTGCTCGATGAAATCAATATCAACCATCTTCCTGACACTGTGAGTGTCGGGTCTGTGGTAGAGATTGAATATAATAATCTCTCTAGACTCTACTTTATATCCTCAACTGGTGGTGGTAGCTTTCTTAGTGTTGAAGGAGTAACCATTATAGTGATCAGCGCCTTCTCTCCCATTGGCGCAGAAGTGATTGGCCTTGCAAGTGGTGACCAATTTGAAGTTGAGCACAAGAATGAAAGTAGACAGTATCTCGTTAAGGCCATCTCTTAGCTCCCCCATCTCTTCGTTGATCTTAGTCGAACTAAACCATTAATTTTAGGTAGGTAAGAATGACACACCATATTGTTTTCTCTGATCTTCAGTGATACCCACTGCTATTGGAGAAAAGTTGAAAAACAACCTTGCCCTGCTTATTTTTATTATTTTTACTTTTTCCTCATGTCTTGATGAAGATAGAGGCACCTTAAAGTTTATCGACAAGACACGCATAACAACTGTGGCCGGAGTCCCGAGCATAGCTCCAGAAGAGCTTCAAGAGCTTCAAAATGACCTTTGGCGAGAAAAGCTTTTGAACGAAAAGGAAGTCGACTGGAAGCGAATTACTTCACAAGCGCAAGATTCTTATAAAGACATTGCAGGGCTAGTAAAACGCAAGTGTCTCGATTGCCATGACTCACTAACACCTCTGCCTTTTTATGGTAGGATTTTCCCCAGCAGAAACCCCGTCAATCGTCATCAAGTTGAAGGGCTTGAGAGCTTAGATTTTGCCGAAGTTTTTCCTCTAAAGGCTAAAGGCTCACCACCTCAACTCAGTCTTCTCAAGGCCATCAGAACAGCTGTCCTAGAGAAGTCGATGCCTCTAAAGTCATACCTCTTAGTCTATCCCCTTAGAAGAGTTCGCGATAAAGACCAGACTGAGTTTTTAAATTGGACGGATCCTTTAATTGAGGAAATTGAAAACTTCAATGAGAAATATTCTATTTTAAATAGAGACCAAACAAATGAAGAAAAAGTGACTCGCCTTTTTCAAGCCAAGTGTTTTCGTTGTCATGGAAATGGAAATAACAGAGGCGGCTTTGCTCAAATGAATGACTACCAAGAGCTCTTTAAAAACCCAAAGGCGATAGATTTGAATAATTTAGAAAACTCGGCCATCTATACCCTTTCAGTTTCTGGCCGAATGCCTACTGATAAAAGCGAAAGACTCACTCCCTCAGAGCTTGCCCTGATGCTAGAGTGGATGCAAGAACGTAAGCAATGACAGAAGATCTCTTTTCTTCACTCAAAGCTGAATTTTCATTTTATAAACTAAGCTTCAAGTCCGGAGAGAGCTTTTCTGCTCTATCTCTAAAACTTTTCTCTTCTCATCTTTTTCACTTCTCCTTTGCGTTTCTTATCCTCAATTCGTTTGCGCACAGCCCGTAAGCCCGGCTTAGTTTTTATCCTGGTTTTAGGTGCGTAGTAGACTTGAGAAATGAAGTGATTGAGCTTTCGTAAACATTCATCAATATTGGCTTTTTGAGTGCGATGAACTTGGCTATGGATCGTCACCGTTCCCTTAGCATAGAAGCGATCAAATTTTTTTTTGAAGCGCTCTCTTACTGACTTAGGAATACTAGGGCTTTTGTCGATGTCCCAGTGAAGGGAAGCCTTTGAGTTAACTTTATTAACATTTTGGCCCCCAACGCCTGAGCTTCTTGAAAAGGTGAAGCGAATTTCGCTGTCAGGTACTTTCTTGATGGATTCTTCCTACTTTGTTAATTGACAGCCTGAAATGCTAAGATCAACTTCAAAGGCGTCATTCAAGCAAGAGTAAATCCAAAAAGTCTGCTGACCGTAACTAGCCCCTTTTATGACTGTAATATTTTCATCTTGATCGACTTCACAAGGATTGTTACGAGTACACTTACGGCCCGACTCATTGCCTGAGTTGTTCACTCCCACCACAACTCTTCTTCCTTGCTCTATTATGGGAGAACCACTCGTGCCACCAATGGTCTCGCAACCTGGTCGCGAGTAGCGGATCGAGTTTCTAAACCGCCAGTCCTCTTCTCTGAGCTCATGAATTATACTTTCGATTTCACAGCTATAACCTCTTTCCCAATAGCCTGACACGACCTCTATTTTTGTTGTAATACTTGGGATCCCCATACTCAATTCGAAAGCTCGAACCCCTCTCCTTTCTAACTCTTCAAAGGTTTCATCCAACTCAAAAAAGGCAGCGTCGGTTCCTGTCATAGTGGCATAAAGAATACGTTGGGCCCGAATCCGTAGGAATCGCTTATCCTCTGTCGCTACTCTCATGCGCCTTCTGTCTCTTTTATTAATAATATAAGCTCCAGGTTTTATAAAGGAGCGACTAACACAGTGACCGTTAGTAAGAACGACAGCATTATCCGTGACAGCTTGCCCTACAAATCGGATAAGCGAGCCACTGCAATTAGAGAGCTTAACAATTCCTTCAAATGAATAGGTATTTTGCGAGCTTTGCACCGGAGGAGCAACATCTGCCTTAAGGGACAAAAGTAAGTCAGACTCGACGCCAGCGACATGCCCCGAAAAAAGAAGAGCAGAAAGGGATAAAAGAAGCACAAGTGGCTTACGCATGATTTCCTCCGTGAAATACTGTATTTTAAATACTGTGTCAAAGGCTGCTCTCACTGACAATGAAGAGTAATAAAAGGTTTGAAATAACCTCTAAAATATTCAAATTTTTGACTCATTGTTTTGCTTATCAGGCTCTAGGTAAATGCGGTTACTTGAGCCGGTCTTTTCTCAAAGGCTAATAATCCGTGTCCCGTCCGCCACAATGAGGCATCTCCGGCGCATAGGGGTTGTGAGTTCGTAGCTGCTTCTTTGAGTTTTGAATCCAAGTTTTTTTTACCATAGGGCAAGAGTAGACATTGTAGGAGCTGCCTACGTCATAAGAGTTAACCATTCCTGCTAGGACCAAAGAAGCTTTGTGATAGGCGACATTGTTAGCTTCTCTCTTATTCTTGGCCTTTATTTGATCTAATGGTTTTAGCGCATCTTTTAGGAGCATTCGAGTCTTAGTATTGCTAACGGCCCTTACAACCTTACGAAGGTTCTTGGCCGCTTCCTCAACCACCCCGGCTTTATAAGTAAAGAAGCCAGCGTGAAGCTTTTCATTCGCTTCTAGAACCCGCACGAGCTCCGCTTTTGCCTTGAGATCAAGTGGTAGCCTTTTCGTGCTTTCATCCATTCCGTGATCGCCTTTTACAGAACCAGCACTGAGGGCGGGAAGGCAGAAGCTAATAAGTAGTAAGCTTACAAGTAATTTCATCTTTGTCTCCATTTGGCGGCTATTTAAGGCTTTATCATGCCAATGAATTCAATTTTAGTCACCTGAATTCATTTAAACTCCTCACAACTTATTTACACACCCCTCGCCAAAACCATAGAAAAACGCTAGATCTAGTATTACAGCAGACATCCTTAACTGACTCTAAAAAGTAAAAGAGTAAGAGGTTCTAAATCGTGATAAGAGCAATCATAAGTATTTGTTTTCTAGCCGTAACTTTTATGGGCCACGGCGGTGAGTTCTCTAAAATCGATCTCGCGGTTCGTGAAACGATAGAGCGAGACCTTCAAGGTCAGTCTCTGGATATTTTTGAGGATATTTACGATCTTAAAGTCGAAGGAAGCGACCCTAATTGCTTAATGATTGTCAGTGCTCTCGTACAAAGCTCTCCCAATGGAGAAGCGAAGTACTTTTTATGCATCAATAAGCACAGTAATGGCTATCAAGCCATTACTATGAAAAAGGAATAACTTCTTCTTCTGCATCTAGCCACTCAAAGAAGTCCCTGAAGAATCCTTTATAGTAATCTGCCGAAGGATCAAACTTATCCCACTGCGAGTTTCTAATATTAAAGAGATTAATACTATCGAGTTCTGTTGACTCTTGAGGACCAAACCTCTCAGGCCTAGTCACAAAGAACATGAGTTCTTTATTTTGGCGAAAATGGTTCTGCATGGTACTCATCCATTGCGAATGAGTAACTAGCCCTGTCACATTATCGATAACAAACCACTCATCATCGAGACCTCTAATCATTAAGGCCACATGATGTCCCCACTCTCCTTTCATTTCCCCTGCAACCCAAACTTTCTTCATAGCACCGGGATGAACGGACCTTCTCAGGGCGTGCATAGAGGCAATTATCGCACGACCAAAGCAGTAGCCTATAGAGACGCCCTCTCTTTGGTAGGGAGCGCTATTCCTCACACAGGGAGTGTTTATCATATCGTCGAGTAGGGTTTGGGCTTGCTCTCGAGTGACAGCACTCCGAAGGGACTTACCATTGGCGTTGAAGGGCTCTGAGAGCCTCTCTTCATGGCGAAGCAGATCTACGACTTTTTCATTGTGAAGCTTGATATCAGCGGATGAGTTTAGATACTGAGCGGACAGAAAGTCTTGTCCCTCCAAAAAGGAGTTTAACTCGGCCAAGTCCTTAGACTTTAAAGCATTCTCGGCCATCTCTTGAGCACTCGATTTCTCTACCAAACTGAATAGCGAATTAAAGCTCTCAAAACAGTCACTCCATTGTGCTTGTGCACTACTGAAGAAAGCGAGAATAATAGTAAAAGCAAGCATCTTCATGAGTCTAGAGTCCCAAAAAAAGTAAACAGGGTCACTATAGCGCAGCTGAAGAGCAGCTTATCGATTAAGGGGAAAATTTACAGGGCCGTCTACTAAATAGACTTTTGAACGCGATCTTTACACGCTTGAGAACAACAGCCATCAAGACCGATATGTTTCATAAATTGCAAGCGATCACGACTAGTACTAGAACAATGTCGATTTGAGCCCCAAGAACTAGTAGTCCCCCAGTCTCTAAAACCTCTCATGCTGCCCTTGCTTCCACTTCTTTGATAAAGGACCATCGCACATTTTGCATTAGCTAGCCTAACTTCGTAGTTTTTGTATCTTGAACTTTCTTTAATCTCTGTCCCAGAACTATTGCGAACGACAGCATTTCCTGGGTAGCATAGACCATTTCTTTTCAACGTTACCGTTCGACCGTCTAGAAAGGCGCTAGTACCGGCCGCTTGATTATGGGCGGGATGAATGCCCCAGGGTCCTCTTCCTCCCATTCCGATATTGTCTCTACCAAAAACTGATTCGGAGTTCGAGATACAAAGAAATTGGTGAAGAACGTCGTCTGAAGTTTGAATGTTGATATTATTAAAAGTCTGTCTGGCAACAGGTAGATTGCAGACTCCCGCTTCTTGAAGGGCCCTCGCTAATTCTTTCAACCTTCCGACGGTAGGATCAGTGGAAGGAAGCTGATTAAATTCCTCCACCCGGTAATAAACTTTTTCAACACAAGCGAGATCATTAACCTCATTCGGTCCCAGTCCTAAACGATTTAGCTCTTCGGTGCTCATTTGAATGACAAACTCGTTTAGTGAAACGAGGCTAGCTCCCTTCTCACTCAAGGCCCTTGTTACCGCCTCAACTTGCAGAGGCTCAATAAGCTCAGTAAAAACGTTTCCCGTAGCGAAGTCTCTACAATAGAATTTTGTCATTGATCCGCTTTCATCCAAAGCGCAGGTATCTCCTGAAAAAGAGAAGGTATTTAAAGAATAGATAAGCGCCAATAAGGTCAGTATTTTCATAACCTGATTATAACTCAAAACCGTAAAAGTGAGCTATTGGGGCATTTTTGCTGCCTAAAAAACCTCGAAGACGACCAACTTACGAAGTCTTAACAGATCTAGAGAGAATAGGGCTAAATAATTTTAATGAAAAAGTCGCAAAAGCCATTCCATAATAAATATTGTACTGCCAAGGGCCTTCGATAATAAAAGTGTTGAGAGCAACCCCAGCAATATTAAAACCGTAAGAGACCAGCACTGACGGCGCATTTAAGAAGCCCTTGGTCCAATGCTTCCACACCAGTTGAGAGAAAAAAAGCGCAGCTAATGCGCCTCCAGACCAAGACGCGACTTTAAGGCCCAGAAGAAGAACGCCCTCGGAGTAACTTGCTAAGATAGAAACGAGAAGTAACAGAGCTGAGATGATAAGAGTATCTATCCTCATATACTTTTTAATTTGATGAATATCTCTATTAGGCCAAAGCTCGCTCCAAAGAACTGATGACAAGGCATTGATCGTGGAGTCAAGGGTACTCATTGTTGCGGCCAAGACCCCAGCAAGCATCAAACCCTTTAAAGGACTAGGAAAGTGATCCGTAATAAACTGAGCGAAGATCTTATCGGGATTGAAAGGAACCTCTGAGGGATGCAATTGGTAATAGGACCAAAGAAGAGCACCGATACTTAAGAAGAGGAGGCCAACAGCAATGGAGAAAAAGGAAGAAAAGAAAATAGCTCTTTGGGCGACCTTCTGTGACTTTGCTGCCATTAACCTCTGGGTAAAGTCCTGATCTACACCATGGGTACAAAGATCAAAAAGAATCCCGCCACTAACCCCTATCAAAAAAGGAGCCCAGTTATTCCAATCAAAAATTTCGGTCTTACCACCAATGACGGCCATGCTATAAAGTTCGCTCCAGCTGGTTTGAGCAATTTCAGGAATAACATAGTGGGCGGCCAGGCCTCCCCCGATAAAAAGACAGGTTTGAAGAATATCCGTTCTAACGACTGCTTTTAAGCCGCCGATAAGAGTATAGAAAAAGGTCATTGAAGTAATGAGAACTAACGCTAAGATGATGGAGAGATTAAAGAACTCAGCGACCAAAATACTACCAGCATAAAGCCTTACCCCAACGGCCAGAAGCTTAGTCACACAATAAATCAGTCCCGTAAATTTTCGTCCCTTATCCGTAGATCCAGCAAACCCCATTATAGAGTAGAGTGTCAGTCCTTTGGCATATATCCGTGGCACGATGATAAGTGCAATAAGAAAGCGACCTACAATAGCTCCGATATAAATATGAATAAAAGAATAATTAGTCGAAAAAGCAAAAGCCGGGATCCCTAAAAAGGTTAACGCCGATACTTCAGTGGCGATGATACTTCCTAAGCTCTCGGGCATGCTCAAACTTCGAGAAGCAAGATACTGGCTATCGACTATATTTTGATCCTCATTAGAGTCTGCATGAGCTGGCGTTTGCCTTCTTGAAAAGTAAGCAAGGACAAAAACCAACGCTAGGTAGATAAATACAATAGTCAGATCATTCATCCCTTCACTCTACACTGCCATTGATCAAAAAGTTAAGCGTGCACGCCAATAAAGAGTACGATAAACTTTCAGCATGAATAGAATAAAGCTTGATACTTTTCTTCCGGGGATCCTCATCGCAGCTACTGGTGTTGGAGCCGGGGATCTCATCACGGCTTCAATGGCCGGCCATAAGATTGGACTCGTTTTATGGATTCCCTTAATCGGAGCACTGCTAAAATATTACCTCACAGAGGGCATTGCGCGCTATCAAATGGCCCAAGACCAGACTTTAATTTCAGGCTGGATTCTTAAACTAGGTAATTGGATCAAGTGGCCATTTTTTATTTATCTCATCATTTGGTCTTTCGTTGTGGGGGGTGCCCTGATTAATGCCACGGCAGCGGCCTTGAATGCTCTTCTTCCGATTGAGCACGGCAAGTATATCTACGGAGCACTTTCTAGCTTTGGTGCTTTAGCCTTAATCATCTTCGGAAACTTTGCAACATTTGAAAGAGTCATGGCCGCTCTCATTTCCTTGATGTTTATCACAGTCGTTGGAGTGGCTCCTTTTTTTCTCGACTCACCTGCCGATCTTCTCACTGGGCTTACAAGCTTTGCACTCTTTGACTGGCAAAACCCTTGGATTATCGGAGTGCTTGGTGGAGTGGGAGGAACACTGACGATTGTTTGCTATGGCTACTGGCTTCAGGAAAGTAATCGCTCCGGCTTCGAGGGCCTCAAACAGTCACGCTTTGACCTCATCATAAGCTACCTGCTCACCGCCCTGTTCAGCATGGCGATGATGATCATTGGCACGAAGCTTACGGCCGAACTAAAAGGCGGAGAAAGCTTTGTCCTTGCCATCTCTCAGCTCTTCTCAATTAAGCTTGGCGCTTGGGGAGCACTCTTTTTCAAGTTGGGTTTTTTCTGTGGCGTCTTTTCATCTCTGCTTGGTGTTTGGCAATCTGTGCCTTATCTCTTTGCCGATATTTACTCTCTTCATAAGGGTATCAATTACCCTGACTTAAAAAAAAGCTCCCCTTATAGAAGCTTTCTCCTTTGTTTAGGCATTATTCCGCTTTGTAGCCTATGGATAAAGTTTCAATCGATCCAGCTTATCTACGCAGTGGTGGGTGCCTGCTTCATTCCCCTTTGTGCTTTAAGCCTTTTGATTTTAGGAAATATTCATATTAAGGATAAGAGATTCAAAAACTCCAAGACAGCGAATCTAATACTGAGCATTTCCTTACTCTTTTTTCTTTTCAGCGGCATCATGAACCTAATCTAAGCTGCTGAAATAACGTCAATAAAACCACAAGAAAATATTACTCTCCCCTCGCCTGCTTAGAGAAGCTCAGGTAGGTTTCAATTCTAGAGATCACAATTGTATCTAAGGATTTAGAGATGTTTCGTCTTTCTCATTTAATTTTGGCCCTTTTAATAACATTATCTAATGTATTTGGTTCCTCCCGCGTGACAACGACCAATGAGTACAGCGATATTTTTCCCGTTATTAAAGATCTAGGTCAAAAATATGGTCAAGAAAATGTGCTTGTCGTCTTTGATGTCGATGACACCCTTCTTGTGATCGAGCACTGCAAGAAGCCCGACGGCTCCATGACTCGCGGGATAGGAAAACTATACAACTGTCCATCTGAGCATACTGAGGCAATTCTTGGCCGCTCCCTCGTAGAAGCACAAAGAATGGGAATTCATACTATAGGTCTCACGGCCCGCGGAAATAGTATGATCAAGGCTACGCAGCGAGAACTGGCCCGTAAACATCAGGGTCTTAAAAGCATCGATTTTGAAGGCAAGCCTTTCACGCAAGAACTCTCAAAAGTCGTTGTTGAGAAAACAAAAAAATGCAAGCGAGGAGAAGTCGCTCCCTGCTTAACTGGCGAGGTTTCAAATAGACCTAAATTCTCCAAAGGCGTTTTATATGCTAACGGAACCCATAAAGGTTTGGCCCTCAAGTCCCTTCTTACCCGCTTAAAGAAATCTTACGAAGCCATCGTTTTTGTGGATGATCGAAAGAAGAATACAGACGATGTAGACGAGGTCTACGTCGCTCAAGAGCAAATAGAAGTAGACGTTTTTCTCTACCTGCGCCACAGGGACTAATTTTCAAAACGACTCGATTCATCCAAAGGGGCTTATCCTAAAATAATTTAGGATCCTCCCCTTTTCCGCCTAATGACCATCAAGAATCGTCAATCAATCAGTTGGAAGCGCCCACTCGGCCGATCTTCAACAAATTATACTTAGATCTAAATTAAAACCCTAAACAAACCGATACAAAGGAGAGATCAAGCATATTTAGGGGCAGAGGAGCTTCCTGTGAAAATTATTCATTTCCTTCAGCGAGTAGTAATTGTTTATTCATTACTGCTTCCCTCACTTATTCCCTCTGCCATGGCAAGAGTGCGTGCCACTCGTTCCCCAGAATTAATAGAAGCAGATTTTGACGAATATGATTTCCCCACCTGCAAACAGTTTCAAAGTATCACGGGCGAAATTCCCGCTGCAACCTGCTCGATGGAATCTCCCCCAATGTTCGATCAAGCATTCTTAGAGCCTATTAAAACCATGGAACTTGAAGCAGAAAAAGAAAAGTATCTAAAGGGCTTAAAAGAGTTTCTCAAATCTAGACTCGAGCCTGAGATAATGAAAAGAGAACTTCATCAACAATGCATGAAGATGGATCTATCGGCTGCTACTCCAGCAGGTGATTTAAAAGCCTACTGCCAGGAATCACTGCATGGAGACCCTGACGATTCTGAATCTAAGGGCTATATCCATTACCTAAGATCCACAGTACCAGAGCTTCGCCTGTCTATGGCCCTTATGAAAACTCATTCTTTTTTTCATCCTTTGAAATCCTTAGATATCCCTAAAAGTATCAGTGAAGTCGAGCCACCTGAAGTATCGAGAGAAAGCATAGAAGCAAAAGCCACTACGGCCGGCTCGGCAAATACTGGCCACCAACTTTTTCCGATAGAACTTGAGCATGAAAGCATTGGTACTGATAAAGTTCCTCAAGCAGTCATTTCAAAAGCTGAAAAAGACTTAATTACCCATCGTTTTTTACAAGAGGCCGCAGCTTACGAACAAGACTTTCGGAGAAAAATGGCCGTACCTGAAGGAGCTGAAGGCGCTCTGTTAAATATAGATCCTTCACAAAGAGCTCTCGTAGAAACAAATGGAAACCAATATCACGTAAAGGGCACCATCGAAAGATCGGGAAACATAGAGCCAGTCTCTGATAGTTTTTGGGGAGAAGCGTGCTCAGATTTTACTTTCTCAATAGCGGAAACTATTGAAGCTCGCTCCGGTATGAAGCTTGCTCAACTCAACTCAACTCAACTCAAAAAAGAACACTCATGAGCAGCATCCTCGAAAAAAAAGCCAAAGAGAACCATCCCTGTATCACCAAACCGGGTGAAAAGATGATTGATCCCGGCAGCAGCACAAACACTTACTCTATGACGAGGATGAACGGACTTCAAAACAGGATAAATAATGAGCTCAAAGACAAGTATCAGCAGCAGTACACTGATATCCTTCAAAGAGATAAGACTCTACACTTTATGAACTTAGGGGACGTGAATCAGTTTCCTAAAACGGAGCAAGGTAATCAGCTCCTGCTTAGTAAGGCAGCAGAGGGCAATAGAAAATATATCGACTTTCTTCAATCTCAGCACAAAAGTATAGACTCTATGACTGAAGATGAACTTGCCGGCTTCTTCAAGTATAAGGGTCTTATCGATGAGTATCTAAAAACAGCTTCTCCCCTCGAAAAAGCTCACTGCGACTTAACACAAATGATTAGCGACTCACAAGGTTGGTCAGATTTGCGCTCTGGACTTGGCCTTGCGGCTTTTGCTGTCGGTGGAGCACTTGGCTGTGTTTTCGGACTTACTGGAATTGGGGCCGTAGCCTGTGCAGGTGGAATTGGTGCCGCCGCCACCGCTATTGATGTAAATGCCCAGTATGAAGAATTATCTAAAATAAAAAAGCTCCACGTGGCAGGAGCCGTTAGTGATGAGGAACTCGCAGCAGCGGAGTCTTCTTTAACGATGGCACTGGCGATGGTTCCTGTTGGATCTCTTGCAGGAGCTGGTATTGGCCGTGCCTTTCAAGCTATACCCGTAAGTAAACTCTCTGCTCCAGCAAGGAGAGCTTATGACAGAATGAGAGGCAACATAAATTCAAATCGAAATCCCGCGCCTACTTCCGGTGAGTGGGAGCAAGTTGGAAAGCTACGTTTAGGCACGACCATCGAAAGAGATGCGATACCCGTAAGACTTATCAGCTCATTAGGACGCCTCAAGAATGAAGCCCATTTATCAGATGCCGATGCTGAAGGCATCATTACGGCTTACCTAGCGGCAGGAAAAAGTGAAAGAGATGAAATTCTTGAAGTGATCGCTAAAAGGCGAGAAAGTATTAAAGCGAACCCTAACTTTGTCTGCGAATAATAGAAGGTTATTATGTTTAAAAAACGAGTATCGATCATTTTAATTTCTACTCTCGTAAGCGCTTTTGCTTGGGGAGGCAATAGACTGGTTGTTCAGTCGGATTATCACCTCAATCCTGACTCATTTATCAATTATCTAACAGCCCAGCCTACCTTATCAGATGATGAAATCGTGAAGAAATTCATGAATGAAAGCGTCGATAATCTTACTCATTCAGACGTAGCCTTTAGAAATCTCATGAGCAACATGGGAGGGGCACTCGATGGAGCCTCTAGTATCGACTTTGTCATGAATGGTGATCCATTTGATAGGAAACCATTCGAAGCTCTTTTGCCTGATCAAAGAGAGCGTGCTGTACGTATTGTTGGGACCCTAATCAAAGCTCAAGTAAATGAAGCCGCCCTAGCAAAGGGTATACCGCTAGAAAAAGTGACGATGCGTGCGACTCTAGGAGATCACGAAATCTATAAAGTTGCCGGTACTTGGAATGGAAAAACGGCCTTTAAGGCATTAGCACAAAATGACAGGCTGACCAACAATGATGGACCTCTTACGAACTCAAGAGGAGAGGCAACATTGAGAAGACCTCTGCACGTACCTGAAAGTAAAGTTGGCAATGTAGCCGATCAACTGCTTGGTACCAAAGAAGAGCTCAGTAAGCTTCTTGGCAAAGGTAAAATCACTCAAGAGATCTTTGATGAACTCGCGGCAAAAATAGATGATGTCGTCTCTCGTCCTAACGACATCTTTCGGTGGGACTCTGATTTGGCAAAGGCTTTGGTAGCGAAAGTAAAAGATGGTGACGATCTTCTACCTTCTCCCAACCCTCCGGTTCATATCAAATCAGTCAACGCGGTTAAACTCAGACGAAATGGAATTAAAGTTCCAAACGAGCTCGCAGCGAGTGGCGACGATAACCTGCAAATCAATGCCCAGCGAGGTCACTTACTCAAAGGTTGGCAAGAGGCAGGCTTTGAAACTCCGCCTATAGAGGAGGCTTCTCCCTACAAAACATGGGTAATTCAAACTCAAGACGGTAAGCGAGTAGGCTTGCGCCATGTTCAATACGCTGACTCCGACCTTATCATCTTTAAAAATGAATTTAGAGGACTCGCTTCTGAGCTTGGGATCACTGTTGACGAAAATGGCTACGCTCGCAGAAGTCAAATTCCTGCAGAAACAATGCAACGCCTTCAGGATCACCCTGACGTCAAACTTGCCTTTTCTGCCGCAGTATCAGGAGACGACACGAGCCTTTATCCTTTTCAAGCTCTTCAAGATCCCCTTGAGTTCGCCTACAGCCAGAATGCTCAAATTACGAAAGGTGTTGCAGCTGATGGAACAGTTCAGACATGGAACCCAACCATTCCCAGAGTCGGGGAAGCGACTCCTGAAGATATAGACTTTCTCATCACATCCGATACTCATAATCCTAGTTGCAACATGGCCTCCAGACTCGGCTCAGCAGCCGTAGCAGGGCTTTTAAGGGTCATGCCAGGAATTGCTAGCCCAATTCCCTCCTGTAATACAGGAACTTCGTCAGCAACTGCAAAGGGTCCAGCTCGCCACAATGCTTTTATGGTGATGGACACAGATGATATGCAACCACGCCATTTTCGTCTTCATACAGAGAATGCTCGTCCTATGTTCACCATTCCCAAGAGCTTAACAGATAAGGCACTGATTGAATCATCAATGATGGTCTCCCCCTACGACATAGACTCCGATCACTCATTCAAAGAGGGTGAGACTGAGTATCTGAAGCCGGAGAGAGCCTCTAATGTTCAAAGACTAGAGAACAGAATTAAAGCAGCAATGGCCCTTGCCACTCGCACTGGTGAAGATCCAGATGCAGCCATTCTAAAAATTCTTCAGGAAACAGACGACCCGAGGCTACCGGGAGGAAAAATGGCTCCAAGTTCTCGCTCGATCGTCGAAAACCTACTTAAAACTTGTAAGTAAATTTAGAGATTTCTTAAGTGATAAGAAGGAAAATGGCCTTAAGGGGTATTTTTGCTGATTCATAGTCCCATCAAAGTCTTCGCCAATATAGAGACCGGCTGGCTTAAGCTGAAAGAGTAGTTTTTGAATTTTCCTACTTGCAGGAAAAAACATTCTCTCCATATACTCTTTGACGTTTATAGCTTGAGCTCGATCACTAAAGTCCATGTCATAAACCACACTTCCACGAATCATAAAAGCATGAAAGCTCCAACTCTGTTGACCGACTCTTGACTCGTAGGCTTTTACCTCAGCGAAGGGAGCATTCAAGGCTCGAACGTGAACGATATAGGTTCCCTCTAGGGATAGGTGGTTTCTTTTGAAGTTCTCAATCAAGCTCAGCATATTGTGTGAGCACATGAGGCTTTGATAATCATGCTTAAAACTATGCTGAAAGATTGAGCTCTCTCCTTCTGTGAGGCTACTCAAAGAGGCCGATGAAAAGAGAAGACCTATTAAGGCAAGAAACATCTTCATGTTCTTACCTTAATACGAGATCACGTAGAATAGATAAATAATGAAAAACCTATAGAGCGAAACTTTATAATGCTTAATCTATCTAAATCGAAGAAATTGCTCGATGTCCTTGAAGTTCCTATTGATACATTTTAGAAAACGGGGACTTAACTCTCGAGCTCCAAAGTTATGACAGTGCTGAATGAAAACTCTTGGCTCAGCAAACTCAACCTTTCTGAAATTATCATTGATGCATCTCTCATAACTGAATCCAACGCGCGAGCGAGGAAATGCTTGGCATCGATCAAAACGATGAAGTGAACCTAGCCTAGCTTCAATTTGCCAGAAGTTGTCATTTACACAGTTCTCAAAGCGCCAGCTAATGACTTCGTCACCTCTCAGATCACTGTTCGCGCACTGTTTTGGAAAGAAGGCCTTGGTTGAAAGACAGGTAAAGACCATCAACATTATTATTTTCTTCATTTTCTTCTCCATTTTTTTGTTTAGATCTACCTGCTATCGAAGTTAAAACCAAGCCAAAATGAAAACTTTGTAGAAAAGACCCACTCTTTGAGCATCAAGCAGAATCGCTCAAAAAGACATCGCAAAACAACACGCCGCACCTAAAACTTCAAATTCTCCAAGGCATTGAGCCCGTCCCCTTTACTAGAGGCCTGCAAAACTTTAGGATTTCCATCTAACAAATGACCGTTACCGATGAAAAAGGGTAAGACCATGACTCTCCTTCTTAAACAAATCTTTGGCTTCCTTAAGCTTCTAAACTCAGATACTGGCTCAGTATCCATAAGTGCAGGGGTCGCCGCAGGCTTTATTTTAGGAATGGCACCAATACTAAGCCTTCAAGGACTGCTCGTTCTAGGCTTGATTCTCTTTTTTAGGATTCAAATTGGTGCTGCTTTTATTAGCGCTTTCTTTTTTGCTTTTGTCGCTTTTATTCTTGATCCAGTTTTTCACAACTTAGGAGAAAGTATTCTAACAAGTTCTGCCCTAGCTTCTACATGGACCACGCTTTTTAATATGCCCTTGGTCCCCCTTACCAGATTTAATAACACGATTGTCATGGGCGCCGGCTTAGTTTCAATCCTACTTTGCCCATTCGTTTTTATCGCCAGTAAATTCCTCGTAAATAAATACAGAATCGTTGTAGTTGAAAGAATCAAAGAAACAAAACTTTGGAAGGCCATTAAGGCGACTTCCCTCTTTAAGTGGTACTATAAATATGACAATCTCTACGGATAAGCCTGAAGAAAAAGAAGAAGCTAAAAAGTCTAAGAGCAAGAAAGCCAAAAAAAAAGGGCCTATTAGGTTTGAGGCAATTATCCCTCTAGGCTTTATTGTGCTTGCTCTGTTTCTCTACGGAAAATTTCTTTTAGACGCTAACTTGAGAACCTTAACAATCTGGTCCCTCGAGCAAGCTCATGGGGCAGAGGTCAACCTGAGGTCGGTCAATTTATCACTTTTCAAAGGCACCTTGGCCCTTGATCGACTGCAAGTGACCGACAAAGAAAACCCTTCAAAGAATGTTTTGGCCATCGAGTCCTTTAAATTTAATCTCAATACTTATGAACTTCTCAAGGCAAAATTTATTGTAGAAACCTCCAGCGTTACAGGAATATCCTGGGGAACTCCGCGCAAGAACCCTGGAAAGGTCTTTAAAGGAGACGAGCGAAAGAGTCAGCAACTTGAGAAGCTCGAGCAATCAACGATAAAAACGGCTCAAGAACAATTTCAAGGCAACGCTCTTGAAAATGTAGCCAATGTATTGGGCGGCTCTAAGGAGAGGGATGAAATCAAAGCTATTACCTCAGAGCTTAAGACGGAACAAAAGATCAAAGAACTAGAGACGGAATTTAAAACTAAAGAAGAGGCCTATAAAAGACGCTTGAGCGAGCTCAAAGACCAGACGGCCTGGAAACAGATTCAAAAAGACGTCAAAGACTACGAATGGAACAAGAGAAACCCAATCAAGTCGATATCTGAGCTTAACAAGCTTGTAAAAAAAGCAAACTCAACTTACAAGCAGTACACTAGTGATATCAAAGCTATCAAGAACGACTTAAAAACCGTAAAGAACGTGTCGTCCAATCTAGATAAATGGATTGAAGAAGACATGAAAAGCTTACAATCTAAGGTCGGCATTCCCGAACTTGATGCTGAATCACTCGCCTTTTCAATGTTTGGTAATTACTTTGGCACCAACGTGGCCCAATACAGAAAGTACTCGGAAATTGCTAAAGAATATATGCCACCTCCAAAAGATCAAAGAAGTGAAAAAAAACAATTAATACCGACGGCAAGGGGTGCAGGAAAAACGATTAATTTTCCAAAAGTTGGCGAGAACCCTAAGTACTGGATAAAGAAAATTCTGATTTCATCACAAGCTGGAAAATCAGAGTATGGGGGTAACCTAAAGGGCAGCGTGACAGATATCACCTCATCACCAAGAATTATTAATAAGCCCGTGGCCATTAATGTAGAGGGAGCGTTTCCTAAGCAAGGCCTCTATGGGCTTAGTCTCAATGCGACCCTTGATCATAGAGAGGAAATAGCCAAACAAAAGCTTAATCTCTCTATTGGCCAATTCCCCTTTAAAGGAAAGACTCTCAGTAAGTCAAAAGACCTCGCTCTTGTACTTAAGCCATCCCCTGCGAAAGTAGACATTGTCGCTCAGATGGAAGGAGAGCAGGCTAACATTGTGCTTAATGCTGGTATCAGTGAGCCAAAGTTTGATCTTAAGGCCGATAAGAAGATCATCCAGGAAAGCCTGGGTAATATATTGGGTAGCATGAAGAAACTTACCCTGAGAGCTAAGGCCGCAGGTATGTGGGAAGATCTTAAATGGAATATTCGCTCCAATTTAGGCTCTGAAATCTCTAAAGGCTTTAAGCAAGAGCTCGGAAGAAGGGTCGCTGACGCCAAGAAGAAATTAAGACAACAGATCGAAGCAAAGATTGGGCCACAAAAGGAAAAGCTTAATTCACTGGTTAATAACTTTAAAAAAGATATAGACTCAAAGTTAGATGCTGAGAAAAAACGAGCTGGGCAGGATTTGAAGGACTTAACGAGTAACTTACAAAAGAAGCAAGGCTCCAGCCTAGAGGAAAAAGCAAAGGGCCTATTAAAAGGAAAGGATGCCAAGAAGCTTCTCAAAAAGTTTTTTTAAGGGCAAAAGACGATGAATTCAACAAGTAGACACTCCGAAAAAACTATTGCTGTTCTTAAACAAAAAAACCTTCGCGTAACGAAGGCGAGAACAGACATACTCTCCTCTTTCTTTGCTCACCAAAAACCGATCAGTGCTTTTGATCTTATGGAGCAAAGCGAACTTAAAAACCTCGATGAATCATCAATTTATCGCAATATCTCAAAACTTTTAGAGGCCAAAATCATCCATGAAGTTCCTAGCTCAGGCGATACTAAATTCTACGAAATTTTGAATCCAGAGGACCACCATCACCATATCACCTGTACCCAATGCGATACGATCAGCTGCTTGCATGACTGTATGATTGACGAACAAATTTCTAAAATGGCAAAGAAGGTTGGCTTTGCTATTGATGGCCATACCCTTGAATTATACGGAACCTGTAAAAAGTGCCAATAAAAATAGATCTAGACACTCGGAATATCTCTGTCTAACATGTGCAAGTAACTTGCATATTTATGGAGTCATAAGTGAAACATCTTTTATCCCTACTACTGCTTATCAATGCGGCCTCTATCTTCGCCAACCGAGAAGTCAATAATAAGCATAATAGGGACACAATATTTGTCCTCGGCCATCAGCACGACTCAAACCTTATAGACTTCGTTCCCAGTGTAACAGAGCTCAGTGGAGAACAACTCTTGATGGCGAGGGAAACCAGCTTAGGGGATACACTTAGTGCTATAGCAGGAGTCTCTTCCACAAGCTTTGGACCAAATGCTAGCCGTCCTGTTATCAGGGGACTCGATGGAGATAGAATTCGAGTCCTTCAAAATGGCTTGGGCACCATAGATGCCTCATCCCAAAGTGTTGATCACGCTATTCCGATTGATATGCTCACAATTGATCAAATAGAAATCGTAAGAGGACCGATGAGCTTACTTTACGGAGCTTCTGCCGTAGGGGGAGTTGTTAACGTCGTGACAGATCGCATTCACCAAGATTTCGATGAAGGTTTTTTTGCCAAAGTAAATATACAAAGCCAAACAGCTCAGCCAGGAGCATCCCAAGCGATTGTACTTAATTACGGTATCAACAAATGGATGTTTCATTTGGATATAGCAAGTACCAATTTAGGCGAAATGAAAGTGCCTAGTTTTGCCCGAGACAAGGCTACACGTTCAGCTGAGCCACGAACTAACGAGCAAGAAGGAGAAGTCCTAAATAGTTTTAACAAACAACAAAACTTAGGGCTTGGGGTCTCTCGTATTCTTGAGAAAGGTTATATTGGGTTTTCATACTTCAACTTAGAAAACCGCTACGGGACAGTCGCAGAAGCGGATGTAACAATAGACATGAATCAAAACCGCTTTGAGCTGCATTTTGATCATCAAATTAATCTTGGACCGTTTTCTCAAATTAAAATAAAGTCGGCTCAAAGTAACTATAAACATACCGAATTTGAAGGTGCTGAAACGGGGACTGTGTTTACAAATGAAGGTAACGAGACTCGCTTAGAGCTTATCAATGAGAGCGATAGGTTTAGAGGGGTCTCTGGAATTCAATTTAAATTTAACGATTTTTCAGCAAATGGAGATGAAGCCTTTCTCCCTGGTACTGAAAGTAGAATGATTTCCCTTTTCTCGGTTCAGGACTATCTGTTTGGGAAGCAAGTTTTGAGTTTTGGCCTGAGAGGCCAATTTGATGAAATTGAAAAAGGCACGACGACGAACTTCGGAACTGCAGTTAAAAAGGACTATTCCTCCCTCAATACAAGTTTGGGCCATCAATATAAATTTAATAAGTCTTCCACCTTGAGCCACAGCTTTTCTTACTCACAAAGGGCACCCACGGCACAGGAGCTTTTTGCTAACGGTCCTCACATTGCCTCTTCTCAATTTGAAGTGGGCTCACAGAATCTGAAAGAGGAGAAGTCACTCGCTTTTGAATCATCCTTTAAATTCGATACGCCAAAGCACAAAGGGCGAGCAAGTGTGTTCTTTCAGCACTTTGTCGACTACGTGGCCCTTGACCCAACCGGAGCGACGGACGCAGAGAGTTCACTTAATATTTTTAATTACAACCAAACTGATGCAAACTTTCACGGAATGGAACTAGAGAGTGATCTTCACCTTATCGACTTTAAACAGGGAGAACTGCGTACAATTAGTACCTTTGACTACGTTAGAGCACAGGCAACTGGCTCTAGAGGAAATATCGCAAGAATCACGCCAATGAGAGTGGGTTCTAAGTTAGAGTTTAGAGAGAATCGTTGGACGGCTTCTTTGGGAGGTCTCTACACTTTCAAACAAGAGAGAGTTGCGAAGGCGGAAACGACGACTGGAGGCTATCTGCTTGTAAACTCTCACTTTCACTATGATATTCCTCTTGGAAAACACAGCCTGACGGTTTTTGGTAAGCTTAATAATATATTTGATCGCGAGGCAAGAAATCATATCTCGGCGATTAAGAACGTAACTCCTCTGCAAGGTCGAAATTTCACCTTAGGTCTTCAGGGTACTTTCTAAGTTAAACCTCTTTTGATCTTAAGTGAGCAAAAGCAAGGTTTTGAGAATGACTTCTAATCTTACTCAGCGACATAATCATGTCCGAGTAGGTTAAGGCCGTTAAGGGAGGATGACTCCCTTTTCCAACATCCTCTAAATGCTGATCTCGTATACGATAAGAACTTTGCTTAAGTGAAAAAGAAATCTTGGAGACAGTATCTAGGTCAATTGATTCATCTCTCAAAAATTGATTCGCAACATGATCATAAAAATCGCGAACCTCGTCCAAATAGGTAAAGAAATCCTCTCTGGCACTTCCCTTTAAAAGATTCTTTATTGGCATTTTTTCTGCATAATGAGCAATATTAGCAAGGTAGTCGCAAACAGACTCAAGCTCATCGGCGACTCGGGTTAAGCTATGCCCCTCTAAACTCTCCTTTCGAGAAAGAGACATCTCCTGCAATTGAATTAAGAAAATAGTTATCTCTTTTTGAATATTATCTGTTGATCGCTCGTAAAGCTTTATTTTCTCGACCATCTCATGAGATTTCTTATCATCTACATCGCTAACTAACAGCTCTTTGGTCAGGTTAAAGGCCCGATCAGTTATCCCTTTCATTTTATTAGTCTCCGCTCTTGCCGTTGCCAAAGCAGTGGCAGGAACCATATCTCTGGCATTACCAAGCATGACGAGATGGTGCTGCTCTTTCACCCCCTTATCAGGCGTAAAACGAGTGACAATAGTCGCTAACGTATTCACGAATGGGAGAAAAATCAAAGTGGCAACAATATTGAAAACAGAGTGTCCTGTAGCGATATGAACCCCCATATTTGAAAATTCACCCTCAGCATTAGCAATGTTGGGGTTACCGGGAACAATCCAATCAATTAATTCTACGTAAAGAGGAAAAAAGCAAAAGATCACGCCAACACCAAAAAGATTAAATGTGGCATGGGCCCTCGCCGTTCTTTTTGCCATTACATTGCCCCCCACGGAAGCAAGTAAGGCCGTAATCGTCGTACCTATATTTTCCCCAAGTACTAGAGCTGCCGCTGTATGAAACTCGATAACTCCTGTCATGGCCAAAGACATAGTGATACCAAGCATGGCCGAGGATGACTGAATAATTATGGTTAATAAGCAGCCGACAAAAATACTCGCAATATAGGATCCATAAGTTTGCTCAGAAAAGTAGGAGATCGTCTCGAGGAACTCAGGCATATCTCTGAGTGGTCTGAAAGCATCACTCATCAACTTCAAGCCAAAAAAGATCATTCCTATTCCAAAAAAAACTCGGCCGACCTGACGCCAGTTATTCTTCTTCCCAAAAAGCATAGGAAAAATTCCTAGCCCTATAAAAAGCAGCCCATACTTCCCAACCTTTATTGAAATGATCCAACCAGTAACGGTGGTTCCAATATTGGCCCCAAATATAACCCCGATAGCTTGAGTTAGGTTCATGAGACCTGCATTCACGAAGCCTACAACCATGACGGTTGTCACTGAAGAGCTTTGTACCAAAATGGTAACGACAGTCCCAACGAGCACTGCATAGACTCGATTTTTGGTCATGGTATTTATAATATTTTTTATGGCATCTCCTGCCACACTTTGCAGGGCTTCGGACATGGACTTCATTCCATAAAAGAAAATACCTAGCCCACCTAGAACGGTGTAAATAATCTTAAAGACTTCCATTATTATCCTTGTGGTCTTTTTTCGGTCAGTTTACCAATTGGGTTGAGGGCCAACCAGACAAAAGACCACGGTTTAGGAAGACTTGGGGCAATCTAACAAGATCTTAATATAAAGATAAAGTAACCATCAAAAACCGACTAAGGAAGTCGGTGAAGTCTTAACTACAGACCTATGGGTAATTGAGATTTATCGTGGCTTGATATCGTTGATTTTGAGCCAATGAGAACTTAGCCTTTTTGAACTTAGGCGGCCCAAACCGAATGCGAGGGTTATTACTGAAGCCAAAACCCTCCTTTGGAATCCCAAAGCCGCTGGTATTGAGGATAGTATCCTCGTTTTCATCGTGATAAATGGCGACAGCGTATTCACCAGCAGCCATTTCTTCAAAAATAATTGACTTCAATGAATCAAGGGAAACAGTCTTTAGAGCTACTGCCCTTTTATAGTTTTCGGGGAAGCCTTCTTCACTTGACCAAACGGCGACTTGAACGACGCCTCTATTATTGGCGATTCCTTGAACTTTAAGATCAAGTGTTGCCGAAAAAGTGGCGTAAATATGGAGAGACAAAAGTATAAGAATTATCTTTTTCATATCACTAGTCTAAGAAAATAAAATTCAATAGGCCAAGAAAAAGTGAGAATCTAAACTAGGCAGCTTTCTTTATCCCTGTTTTCTCTGTTAAGGGCCTTAGGAAGTCCTCATAATGCCCTCTTGAAGGGTGCTTTTTTGTCAGCCACTTGGCCCCCTTAAAGTTGGCCAGTTGTTTAAAGATAAAGTCTTGCCTCTCTTGGAAAGCATTAGTCTTGCCCCAGCCTATTATAATATCGTCACTCTCCTTCAAAGCCTCAAGAATGACTTGATCATTCTGGGGTCCAACCTGAAGTGAGGTACCTTCAAAGTTTTTCGTTTGCATAAAAGCAAACTGGTTGACGATAATTAACTTATAGGCTCGAGTGAATTGCTGGTAGTTTTTTTCAAAAACTAACTTCTCCATAAATTGAACCGTCTTGTCTGCGTATTCGATATTAGCAAGGCTTGGGTTTTGCATGATGAGACAAATAGTTTGTCCCCCTGCACGACCTTTGTGAGTCAAAGTGAGAGAGTAACGAAACTTTTTGTTGGGTGAAAACTGGGCTTCTACGTGAAGGTAGTCTAGATGACTAAAGTTTTTTTTTACCATATTGGCTCTTCGGAAGAAGAGGCAGTGGACTTGATTTAAAAGAGGGGGCCCAACCCCCTCTTAGATTAGACATTTTCTAATTTAAGCTTTTAAGAACGATATCAACCCGTCTGTTTTGAGCGCGTGCCTTTTTATCGACATTTGCCGCGACTGGAGCCTCATAACTCATCCCTTTGATTTTAATTTGATCAAGTTCAGAGTTATTTTTCATAAACTCGGCAACTTGAGCAGCTCTCTGCTTTGACAGATAGGCATTATAACCTTTGGGTCCTGTGGTATCCGTGTGCCCTAGTACAACAACGGACTCAGGCCGGACAGACTCAACTTCCTTAGAGATCTTTCTTAAAAAAGCCTTAGCATCGTCAGGAATTAAACTCTTTCCGATAGGAAAAGTAACCTTCTTGAGTCTTATGACCACATCATTGCCTTTTTTCAAGATCTCAGCTTCATCTTCGCTAAATGTGGCCCTTAACTGATCCACTTTTTCTTGAGCTGTAAGCATACGACTCTTTTTTTGAAGAGAGTCATCCATTACAGCAATCATAGTTGAAGCCGTGTCGACACTTTTTCTTAGACCAGAGATTCTATCTTCATAAGAATTAAGCATACGGTCCTTTCTAACGAGGTTTAGAGCGACTGACTCTTTTACCCCTCCGCCATTCTTGTCGATTGTGCTCATAACATCCTGAAGAAGCAGTGCACTAATCAAAGCCTTCTCTACTTGTGGATTGTAAACCTCTGGTGAACTAGAGTTCGTCATAATTACAGTCTTAGCGCTTGCTAAGTCCGTCTTAAGACTTTTAAGAGTTTCAGGTGTTTTGTCTTCGGCATCCCATTTATTTGCTTCTCTAACCGTATCCATTGCATAGCTTAAGTCACGATTTATGATCGCTTGCCCTTTCAGCTTATAGTAGCTCTCCTCTACAGTTTTCAGCTCTTCTAACTCGACTTCTCTAGTTTGGTCGGCGACCAGTACCCGAAGCTTTTTATCAGTTTCCTCCAAGCTCTCTTTGGTATCACCCCAAAGTCTCGCCCCTTTTTTGATAGCAGAGGTTCTAGCCTGAATAAGGCTTTTATAATCGGCCATTCGTTTATCCGAAAGCTCAATAGACTCATTTAAAAAGGCCATAGATAGTCCTGCATCCTCTAAGAATTCATCTCTTTCAAAGTCAGTTTCGGCCATCTCTTCTTTAGCTTCTTGGTAGTACTCGAAGCCTTCATCATAACTATTTGGCGCTAGGACATCTGCGGAGGCACTGTAGGCCGTATTCAACTTTGCAGATAACTTGCCCATTATTTCTTTGGGGTTTTGACTAGCGGACAGGTCGACAGGTTCTAACCTGTGAGCACACCCGGTCAAAAGAAAAAAAGCAAATAAGGCACTTGTCGTTTTGTTTGTTTTCATATCATTACTCCTTCTATGTAAGGTTAACTAAGCTGTTGGTGGTTTTATTGGGTCCCCTGCAGGTTCTCCCACTCCAGGTTGAGGTGGGACCTCAATTGGCTTTTTATGGGGAACTTCCTTTGGAGGCTGCGGCGGCAATTTTATTTCTTCCCTCTTACCAGGTTTCGGATCTTTTTTCGGATCAGGCTCTTTTACTGGTCGTGGATCTTTGTTTGGTTTTGGCATTTGTTTCTCCTTCACTAGTGCTGGCAATAGAAGTTTAATTCTACTTTAGACTTTTTAAATTCAAAGTCAGAGGCTTCGTAAACCTCACCATCAAGTTTAATTTTTTGCTTATTTTTAAAAGACAGGACCACTCTTTCGTAGTCTTTTGTCATAATCTCTGGTGGCATGTTTTCAAAATCATTTGTTTGCATAGAGAAAAAAGCACTCAAGCATGGACCTACGTTTTCTCCCGTGTGCATGATCAAAGAAAAAGTTTTTCCAATCTGAGGATTGAAGTGAGGATTAACCTTCGCGCCGCCCCCAGCATAGAGCCCTTGTGATATCACCACTCCGAGTGTTTTAAATGTCTCATTGTCGATCGAAACCTCTTGAGCTTGCTCATGGGCAAACAACTCCGACAAGGCGCTTAAATGATAGCTAATAGGGCCGGCTATTTTCTTTAATACTGAGTTCTGGTCTTCGCTAATATTGGCAGGTAAGCCAAGCGAAGCGGCGTTTAAAAAAAGCCTCTCATTGCAAAGCATACTCGGGATTTTTATCTTATAAGATGATTGAACCGCGTCTATTATTCTTTCTAGACTGGGGAAATACTGCGAAATCTTAAAGCTCTTTGCAAAGTCGTTAGCCGTTCCCATCGGAAAGTATAACAGAGATACATTTTCACCCTCGATCACGGCTTGCTCGTTGTTGAGAAAGTAATTGAGAGTGCCGTCACCACCAATGACGACATGAATATCGCCACCCTTTTCATCGACAAGATCCTCTCGATCATTGTAGATATCAACATCCTTTAAGAAATTCTCAAGCTGTGTTTTCAAAACAGGATTATGGGTCAATTTGATGCTTATGATTTTCTCCTTAACTATTCAGTGTTAAGGGTATGCTGGGCCCGTAAATTTAACCTTTAGGGCGCTTGAAGGTAATGTTTAGTTATCTACACACTAAGCACTAACGAATGATTTAACGGTTTTAAGCAGGACAGGACCACTGACAGGCTTTGAAATGTGAGCGTCAAAACCGGCTTTCTGAGTCCTCTCCCGCTCCTCTTTCATAGCGTGGGCGGTCAAGGCGGCTACTGGCAAACGGTGCTCTCTTTTTCTTAGGATTTTCAAGGTTTCGTAGCCGTCCTTGCCAGGCATTTGAATATCCAGAAAAACAAAGTCAATATCTTCTTTCTCAACGATGGCAATACATTCATCGCCACTGTGGGCAACATGAACAGTAGCCCCTGCGTCTTGAAGATACATTTTAAAAAGCCGAGCATTTTCTTTGGCGTCATCTACCACCAAGACAGCAATACCGATCAGGCTGGGTAAATCTGCTGGCTCAGTCAGCTCCTTATCTTTAACGATATTAACAGAAAGACTTTCTACAACCTCTTCCCCTTTATGAACTTCACAAGGCAGGCTCAGACAAAAAGTACTGCCCTTTCCCTCTATCGACTCTTCGAGATCAACATCCCCTCCCATTGCCTGGGCAAGCTCTTTGGATAAAACAAGTCCTAACCCAGTTCCTTGGTGTAACCTCTTGGAAGACGTATCAACCTGCTCAAACGCCTTGAACAGCGAGCTTCTTTTATGATCTGGAATACCAACCCCTGTATCAGACACCTTTATTTTTAACTCGTCGCCAGGTTCCACTTTAGACACGATGACTTCAACTTCCCCCTTCGGGGTAAACTTTATCGCATTGCCTATGAGGTTAATGATAATTTGCTTTAGTCTCATTTTATCAGCATGAACAAAGCGCGGAATATCTCCTTCATTTCTAAACTTAAGATCGACTCCCTTCACATTACTTTTGACATTCATCATTGAGTATACTTCACTCATGGTCTCAACCACATCGACCTTCTCTGGGTGTACCTCAAACTTTCCTGACTCAATCTTTGAGATATCCAAAATTTCATCAATCAGCCCCAAAAGATGAGCTGCGTTCTTATTTATAATCGAGATATTTTCCTCGATAGTGGCCTTGTCGTAGTCTCTATCTCTCAAGGCTTCAGCATAGCCAAGAATTGCCGTCATCGGCGTCCTGATTTCATGACTTATATTTGTTAAAAAATTCGTACGGGACTGATTGGCCTGCTCAATCTTATCCATAGAAAAAACGATCTCTTCGTGCTGAGTCATAATCGTTGAGTAAAGGGGGCGAAAGACCAACAACCAAGTCAAAATAAATTGACCAATAAAGAAGACAACAAGAGCAAAACCTACATTTTTTAGATTTTCACTGGCGGTTGATAGGACCTCTAGAAAGTCTTGATTTAACCTCGAAACTGTTTCTCTCATTTCTTTAAAAGAGGCAATATCGATATCATCTGCCTGATTTAGGAGCTCTGTTCTATTAAAAGTCCCTACTTCGATAAGGTCTGAAACCTCTTTATAGAAACTATCACTAGCAATGAGACTCTCGAGGGTCCTTTCAAAAATTAATCTTGTTTCGTCCCTTGAGTCCCTTATTCCATCTTTGAGCCGACTCTTGAGATACTCCTTACTGTCCTTAAGATCTAACAAAGCCTCTTTCAATTTTTGAATCTGTATTCTACGAACAGCTGGACTTATTTGAGTGATACTTAAAACACGCACGCTGGAAATAATATCCTTGGTACTATTGAGATAACGAGAGAACTCTCGACCAGTATCGCCTAATTTCTTTTGTTGGTTTATGAGGCCCAAGTGATAGTTCAGGCCAACACTTGAAAAAATAATAATAAAGACCAGGCTCACTACTGAGACGACAAAAAAGCGAAGCTTGGCATCTTTTATAGATGTAAGAGAAACGCTCATTTTAGAGGCTCTCCTTTTTGACCTCTAGGTATTGGCTCACAAGAAGAAGATCCTCCATGAGCGCTGTTTTATTTTCCTCTTTAGCATGGATCAGAATCTCTTGGCTTCTCAGGCCTAGCCAAGTAAAACCGTAAGGTTTACTGAATCCTTTCCATTGATGAGCCGTTTTTCTAATTGTCTCAAAATCGTTTTTCTCTAAGGCGTCCATCTCCAGCTCTAGGTCTTTGACGCGGTCCTTATAAAACTCTAGAATATAGGGTTTTAAGTTGTCTTCTGGTATGTCTAAGCTTAAGTCGAACATTTTCAGGTCCCTTTTATGGTGCAGAAATAATGGATTTCTGATAAAAATGTAACAATTTTAGTTGATAGTAACCTATAAGCGGTTCTTTAAATAGAGGTGTATAGCAAATGAATAAGAAAATTTTAGTTGTCGAAGATAGCAAAGAAGTTCACCGCCAAATTGAAATGAGTCTGGGAACAGTGGCGGAACTAGCATTTAAATTCGATCTCAGCGGAGCACAAGACTACCTCGAATCTGAAAAACCAGACCTTATTATTTTAGACATTGAGCTTCCAGATGGAAGTGGGATTGACCTTTGCAGTAAAGTACAGATTGATAACCCCGAGATTCCTATTTTCCTTTTGACAGGAAAGGAAGCTCTATCTGAAAAGATCATGGGCTTCTCTGCTGGGGCTGATGACTACATAACAAAACCCTTTGAGTCTCTTGAACTAAAGGCACGGGTCGAAGCTAAGCTAAAGAAAATGGAAGCCTTAGATGTCAGAGGCGACTATATGGAGTGGCAAGAACTCTCCATCAATATAAAAAGCCAGCAGGTTCTTCTTAAAAAAGAAAATCCTCCTAGAGAAGTTGAATTAACCTCACTAGAATTTAAGTTGCTCCTCTACTTTGCAGACAACGTCGACAACGTATTGTCGCGAGATAGTATTCTTAATGAGATTTGGGGAAAAGACGTCCACGTTTATTCACGCTCCGTTGATACTCATGTCAGCAAGCTAAGAAAAAAATTGGAGCCCTATAGTGAGCTAATCCAGTCCGTTCATGGATCAGGTTATAAGTTTGCCCCTGAAGCTTAACCTATTACGTTTTATCGACTGAATTAATTAAGCAGTAGCAAAAAAAAGGAGAACTCCTGTTCTCCTTTTTTAACTTAAGCCGTGTTGATCATGGCCTTAAGTGTGCCGATATGCCTCTTTTGGTTGGGGATAAACTTACTTCTAATTTGAGTTTTCTGAAACGATGAAACCTTCTCGCTTTTAAGTAAATTCTGGTAATGGCTCAATCCGTACTGCTCTGAGACTTCGAGAGCTTTCATTACACCAACATTTCCTGCAATCTTAGACGCTCCTACAAAAGCTTTCGAAGCCTCCGCCCACAAATCTGGCCCTACTTCGGTTTTATTAACTTCTTTTTTCAGCTGTTTCTGCCAAAAAATAATCGCGCTATTGTGATCAGCTTTAACCGATAGCAGACGGGACCTCATCGGTTCATCTTTAATCTCTTCACAAGCCCGATCGATATTTTCGGCGGCACTCAGTTCGCGTTTTAGAATTTCTTCTGTTTCTTCACTACTTAGAAACTCTTCTACTTTCTCTGTTAATTCTTCTTTTTTTTCTTTTAATATCTCTTTAAACGTCATTTTATCTCCTTATTAGTATTTGTAGATGAGAAGATTCGACGCCATCAAAATGTCGGGCTCGAACATCCTCTTCTTCAGTCTTCCAGCTACTCCGATACGATCACCTACTGCAAGCTCTACCATTTCCACCTCATTTGGCTGACAACAGATCAAAGTGGAAAGATTAACGGAAACCGACTCCCTATTGCTCGTTTTCAAAACAAGCAGATCCCCTTTTATGGATTTAACGACTCCTTCGGCATCAAAAGTCGATAGATTATCGGTCGTCGGATCGTTTTCAAAGTCTGAATAAAAATCAGCTACACCTTCCTCGTCAGAAGGGTCAAGGTGATAGAGGACATTAAGGTTTTTAACCAAAACACTCTTTGCCGCTAGACTTTCGTCATTATCTAAATTTCGGTCTAATTCACCTTTAACAACAACCCTATCCCCAGCGATCAAATTGATCGTTTCCGAATAGGCTTCAACATCATCCATCTCCACGAGGGTCAAACCCTCCTCATTTGTAAGAAGAAAGTAATCGGGGTAGGCCCTAAGAACCTCCCCCTCTACTCGTACATCCCCAAGTGTGTCTGGGGTTAAGGTGTAGGCAACAATACCCACCAAGAAGGAAAATATGATGAATTTTCTTTTCGTATTACTCATTCAAATCTCCTTTTAGTTTTTGGTGAAGCCTGTCTAGTCCAGATGCGATTTAATCATCCAGCTCATCTTTTCGTGCTGCTGTAGCATACCGACAAGCATGTCTTCTGTTCCTGGATCAAACCTAAAAGTAGCCTCTTCTTTATCCAGAAAGCCTTTAATTGAGTTTTGGATGTCTAAGTGAGTGGAAAAGAGATCGTGCAACATCTCGTGACTACTCAATTCTTTCCCATTTACTTCATGGACAGAGGTTTCATTCAACATCCCAGCAACGGTACTAATCGGTCTCTCGTCCAAAATCCGTACTCTCTCAGCTACTGTATCCATTGTTTCTAGAAGCTGGTTGTAATGCCCTTCTAAAAAATTGTGGATACTATGAAACCTTGGACCGGTTACGTTCCAATGATAATTTAGTGTTTTTGTAAAGAGAGCGTACTCGTCAGAGAGTGTTGTGTTGAGAAAGCCACTGATCTTTTCCGCAGCTTTTTTGTCGATTCCACCTACTGGTCTTAATTTTTTGTCGTTTGTCATTATTACTCCTATGTTTTAGGTTTAGTGTATTTTTTACTCACTTTTATAATCCCTTAAGAAGAGCTCAGATGCCTAAATTTGATAACTAAAGATGTGTAGATTTATTAACATTCACTACAAGAGTGCTGACATAAAAAAATCCGATAAATGAGTATTATCAGAGGGTATTAACCAAGCTCAATAAATAAAGAGATCGGAAAAAATGGACAACGTCGAACCAAAAACTATTATTGATGAGCTTACCAAACAGGTGGGATCTAGCCAACCCCTCCAGCTCTTAACCGACAAGGTTCTTGACTGGTACCAAGCTAGTATAAAGATACTACCTAATTTTGTCCTCGCCGTGATAGTCATTCTTACCTTTGTTGTAATGGCAAAGGTTCTTCGACGAGTGGGAAAAGCTGCACTAAAGCGATCAAACCTGACACCGGTACTCACAAATCTCATTCTTACCATTTCTTATGTAACTATTCTTTTTCTTGGCCTGTTCACCGCACTTGGGATTCTTCACCTCGATAAAACCGTTACTTCTTTGTTGGCTGGGGCAGGGGTTATTGGTTTAGCCTTGGGTTTTGCTTTTCAAGAAATCGCAGCAAATTTCATTTCCGGTTTTTTCATTGCTACTAATCAGCCATACAGGATGGGAGATATAATTGAGATCGACGGAACTATTGGAAAAGTAACAGCAATAAGATTAAGAACGACCAGTATTACTACTTTTCAGGGCCTCGAGAAAATCATGCCCAATAAGCTCATGTTTACCTCGCCGTTTATCAACTACACAACCACACCAATGAGAAGGTTAGATATAGAAGTTGGTGTGTCTTATGCAGATGACTTAGAGAAGGTAACCAACGTCACAACAAAAGCACTTGAGAGTATAAAAGAGCGTATCCCTTCAGAACCTGTCGAAGTTTACTTCCAAGAGTTTGGGGCGAGCTCAATCAATCTAAGCGCCAGAGCTTGGATCGAGTACCCAGGACACCAATCCTACCTCAAGGCACGCCACCAAGCTGTCATTAATATTAAGAAGGCATTTGATAAGAATAATATCTCTATTCCTTTTCCCATCAGGACACTGGATTTTGGGATCAAGGGAGGAGAGAGACTCAAGGAGCACATACAACTTGAAGCAATAGAGCAGTAGGAGAAAATCAGAAAAAGACTCAAGATCATTTTAATTAAGGAGGATGAAATGAGTCTCAATAGAAATGAATTACCAGTTAGAAGAGGAGCTAGACATGAAGAAAGACCACCAGATTGAACAAAAAGATGGAGTTGAGCTTAACGGCTGGTTCTTCGTTCAGTTAGTCCTAGGATTGATCCTCATTGTGAAAGCGGCAGGTGGCTTCATGCCAATGTTTGACTCTGTGGACTACTCTCCTAGAGCGCAAGCCCTTTTTTCAAGCATAGATAGCGTTTCACAGATAAGGGCCTTTATTGTTCTCATGCACTTTGTCGTAGGGTCGATGCTACTGTTCAATATCTTTACGGCCGTAGGGGTCTCACTTTCCTTGCCCGTAATGCTCAATGCCACGGTATTCGAATGGCTCTACGGAGAGGGAATATCCCAACAGATCGTTACTTCGATCGGCTTTGGTGCAAGTTTACTAATGATCTATCACTATAAAGATTTCTTTCGCGTGATATTTGACTACCAACTGGAAAAAGAAATGAAAACTGAGGAAAGGATAACTCCCAGATCTCCCCTACTTCAGGAGCTTAAGAAAAAGAACCCGGGGGAATACAAAACACTAACCAGAATAGAATGGATAAGACGAACCTATCTAAAAGGAGATTAATATGATGACTTTAGAATTAGAACCTAGAACAAAAGACCTTGGAAACCTCAACACTCCCAGGAAAAACGGCTTTATTCCCGGAGTAGTTGACATAAGAAAGGGAAAATCAAAGCTCGTTTTTCTACCCATTAATCGGCTTAAAAATGTCGTAAAGAGAAAAAACGAGATCCTAAGACTCACACTGGAGGGCACTGAAATAGGAGATGCGCTACTTGTTACCACTCAACGTGACCCCTTAAGTAGTAAACCAGTTCACTTTAGTCTTAAAGTGATGGATGCAGAGACCCTAAGAACCCAAGATGTGATTAGATCAGTAAAGGTCATCCTCAAAAATAGACCAGAGTGGTTAGGTAAATCGGAGTCTGTTCAGCAGGTAACCGACCAGCTTCAAATTGAAGGAACGGCTAAAGCTATTCCCAATCGCATTGAAGTTGATCTGGAACTGCTTAAAGACGGCGAACCTCTCATGGCCAAAGATATCGTACTCGCTGACTCCGTGCGAGTTATAGAAGAGGACGAGATGAAGGTCATTGCTACAGTATCAAAGACCACATTTATTGAGCCTGAGGTCACAACGGAAGAAGCCAGTACAGAAGACTCCATGGGAGTCCTAAATAATGAGCCCACAGCTTAAAAAAGGGTCCCTACAAGCTCCATTTTTTAGTAAAATAAAGAGGCCACTGATGTTTATGTCGGTGGCCTACTTTATTATCAAAGGTCTTCTCAGTGAAAAAAAAGCCACTTAAGCTTACGATCAGAAATGCCACTCTTAAAGACATTCCACGAATTTTAGCTCTCACTAAAAAAGTGTATCCAGATTGGGCTGCCTACCCAAGCGACACTCTTCAGGGGCAAATTACAAACTACGCTGAGGGCTGCTTCGTTGTTGAAGACGACAATGAAAAACAAATTATTGGTTACTCTGCCAGCATTCGCTTACGAGAGAAAAAGATCCTTAAAAAGCACACCTGGAATGAGATAACAGGAGGGGGCTTTGGAACGACCCACAATGTGAAAGGTGACTACCTGTACGGATATGAAATATGTGTCGATCCAGATCAAAGAGGAACGAAAATTGGTCAACGCCTCTACAATGCGAGAAAAGACTTGGCCAAATACTATAGACTAAAAGGAATAGCTTTTGCCGGAAGAATTGCAGGCTTAAAAAAAAGAAAGGGAATTAGCGACCCACAAGTCTATATAGACAAAGTTATCGATAAAGAATTCCGAGACACTTCCTTAACTTTTCAGATCCGTAATGGTTTTGAAGTTAAGAGCGTCCTTGAAAACTACCTACCAGAAGATATTGAGTCTAAGGGTTACGGAATTCTTATGACCTGGGAGAATCCAGAATATAACGAAGCCGACCTCCCCGAGGGGAAGCCTCCCCTTAAAAATACAGTCCGCGTTGCCACTGTACAATATCAGCAAAGAGGCATTTCCTCATTTAAAGAATTCAAGCAAATGGCAGAGTATTTCGTCGATGTGACGAGTGACTGGGGATGTGATTTTGTCCTCTTTCCTGAATTCATAGGAATGCAACTGTTGTCCCTAGAGAATGAGGAACTTAAGCCACACCAAGCTATCGAGAAAATGTCTATTTACTACGACGATATTAAAGAAATGTTTAGTGAGTTCGCCGTCAAATATAATATTAATATTATCGGTGGAACTCACCCTGTTAAAAGAAATAATGCTGTTAAAAATGTTGCTGGTATCTACCTAAGGGACGGAACAACTCACGAACAAGAAAAAATTCACCCTACTCCCGATGAAGCCTACTGGTGGAATATTGAGGGAGGAGACGAGGTCAATGTCATCCAAACAGACTGTGGTCCTATAGGGGTTCTGATTTGCTACGATAGCGAATTTCCAGAGTTAACCCGACACCTTGTGAATCAAGGAGCAAAAATTCTCTTCGTTCCTTTCTTTACCAGTGAGCGCCAAGGCTACTGCCGAGTTCGTTACTGCTGTCAGGCCCGAGCGGTTGAAAATCAAATATACGTAGCCATGTCGGGAAGTGTTGGGAATCTTCCAAGAGTTCATAATATGGATATTCAATATGCCCAAAGCTGTATCCTCACACCATGTGACTTCTCTTTTAGCAGAGATGGAATTGCTGCGGATACCACACCAAACGTTGAGACTGTTGCGTTGGCAGATCTAAGAATTGACAGCTTAATAGAAGCACGCAACGACGGTTCTGTTCAAAACCTAAAGGATCGTAGGCACGACCTCTACACCGTAAAGTGGCTCAAATCCTAATTACTGAGCTTTTCTGATATGTCCGTAATTCAACAAGGCAACAAAAACACTACCTCCGAAAAGGTTGCCTACGACTGCGCAGACAATAAAGCGGAAGGAATCGTAGTAATGAGGGTCGTGAGAATGAAAGAGGGCACCAAAAATTTCTGCGGAGCCCGCGATAGAGTGATGGAGTCCACCTAGACCGATAAGGAAAGTGACGACATAAATGCACAAAACCTTTGCACTGGCATCTGAAGAAGCGTGCACGAGCCAGCCGCCTTGGGCCATCAACCAACCAGCAAGAACAGCACTAATGAAAATCGATGGACTTGAAAAGGCTGTTAAGTGGTGGGCCACCAGAATATAGCCCTCTCGTGCTCCAATCACACTGTCAGCAAGAAAGATTAAATAGGTACTAATGAAAGTCCCAACAAGGTTTCCAGTAAGAATAACCATCCAAATTTTGAGAAGCGCCGTAATTCTTTCTTTTCGATCCAAGACTGGAAAAACCGAAGTAGAAGTATGCTCTGTAAAGAGCTGGGTTCCACTCATGATACAAATGATAAAACCCAAAGGATAGGCCACGGCCATTCCCAGCCTTTTAACGAGGGGACTAGCTGATTCAGGCATCATAAGCAAAGCCAGACAAACGCTCATGGCAGCAAAGCCCAAAATCAAACCCGCGGCAAGGGCCGATAAAAACAAAGACGTTTTGGTTCTATGGAATTGTTCAATCCCTTCTTCAATACATCTTTCTAAAATGTCATCAGGGTGGGTGCTCGATTGATCGATTCTTTTTATGATAACGGGGACGTATTGCTGGTCCTCATCTTTTCGCTCTAGAGCTCGAGCGGTTTTGTGCTCAAACTCAATATCACTTCCATCTGGGGCAACAAGCTTACTATCTTTCTCACTCATCTTGGAACCCTCATGGTCTATCGATTATTTTTCTAGTGCTCCGCTAGGAACTCGTCGTAGCTGGTCCATTTATCATACTTTATTCCACCATCAATTTGAATTACGCGATTAGCCACAGTTTGGATAAACTCATGGTCGTGAGTGGAAAATAGGATATTTCCTGCAAACTTAATGAGACCATCATTGACGGCAGAAATACTCTCCAGGTCAAGGTGGTCAGTTGGGCCATCAAGCATCAAAACATTCGGCCCGGCCAACATGAGCTTGGAAAGCATACACCTCACCTTCTCTCCACCCGAAAGAACGTTAGCCTTCTTCTTAGCCTCATCCCCTGAAAAGAGCATCTTGCCTAAGAATCCACGAACAAATTGCTCGTCCTTAACTTCTGAGTATTCTCTCAGCCAATCAACAAGAGAATCTGTTGAATCAAAGTAGCTCTGATTGTCAGAGGGAAAATAGCCAATCGTTGTGGTTACACCCCATTCGTAAGTACCAGAATCAGGCTCCACTTCACCAGCTAAGATCTGAAAAAGAGTTGTTACGGCCAGAGAGTTATCACTTAAGAAAATGACCTTATCTTTCTTATTCAAAGAGAAACGAATATTGTCTAAGATCTTTACCCCATCAATGGTTTTTGACAGCCCGTCAACACGCAAAAGCTCTTTCCCCGGCTCTCTATTGGGTTGAAAGTGAACGAAGGGATACTTGCGACTGCTAATGGGAAGATCATTTAGTTGTAATTTCTCCAGTTGCTTCTGACGAGAGGTTGCCTGACTAGACTTTGAAGCATTGGCGGAGAAGCGCTGAATAAAGGCTTTAAGCTCTGCTGCCTTTTGCTCGGACTTTTTATTTTCGTCCGATCTTAGCCTCTGGGCGAGCTCACTAGAAGTCTTCCAGAAGTCATAATTTCCGGCATAAATATTGATTTTACCAAAATCGAGATCGGCAATATGAGTGCATACTTTGTTCAAGAAGTGCCTGTCGTGGGAGACTACAATGACTGTATTCTTAAAGCTAAGTAAGAAGTCTTCAAGCCATTTAATCGCTTTAATGTCTAAGTGGTTCGTCGGCTCATCTAAAAGAATAACGTCGGGCTGACCGAAAAGAGCTTGAGCCAGAAGAACCTTTACTTTGTCTCCACCGGTCAAGTCCTTCATCATTTTATCGTGATACTCAGTCCCAATTCCAAGACCTGCGAGCATAATCCCAGCATCACTTTCCGCCTCCCAGCCATTCATCTCTGAGAACTCGGCCTCTAACTCACTTGCACGGATACCATCCTCATCAGTAAAGTCCTCTTTGGCGTAGACAATATCTTTCTCTCTCATCACTTCAAAAAGCCGATCATTTCCCATCATGACAGTTTGAAGAACAGGGTGCTCATCGAAGGCAAAGTGATCTTGTCTTAGGAGAGAGAGTCTCTCACCAGGAGCCATATTAACAGTTCCTGTTTGTGGCTCCAATTCACCAGATAGAATTTTAATGAAAGTCGACTTACCCGCCCCATTGGCGCCAATAAGCCCATAACAGTTGCCTGGGACAAACTTAATATTCACTTCATCAAATAATTTTCTACCGCCAAAACTGAGACTTACGTTACTGGTACTGATCATCAATCGTCCTTATCATCATTAAAATTTTATTTATTAGCTCCCTTTAATTATCGTAAAAAAAGGCATTTGTCATGAAGGCCTAAGCTCTCATAGATGTTTTTTCACAAGCCCTAAGACCGCTTCTTGATGAGTTGAATTGCCTCCATCCTCTAGAGACCAAGAGATGCTCAGGCATAAGTGAATAAAACAGTAGGAAAGCACCTTCCTTCTTTCTAGACCTAGATCTAAACACATCTTAGAGAGCCTCTGCTCAAAGAGATGAGCGCAGTGCGAAACACTGGGGTGGGCCCATGGGTTTTTTAACACTGTCGCCAGCTCATAGTGAGGCTCTGCAACGATCCCTTTTGGATCGATAACAAGAAAGTCACCGTTTCTTGCCCGTACTATGTTTTCATGATGGAGGTCTCCATGCAGAAGAACTTCTTCTTTTTTATCCCTTTCGATACCCTGCCAAAGTAAGATCGCTTGCTTAAAGTCCTCTCTTAAGTGCGATGGGGGCCCTGCTCTAGTGAGCCCGTCACATAATTCACTCAATCTTGGAGCTTCACCTTGAAAGGGTTCACGCTTAAAGCGAGAAATCAGATTAATAAAGACCTCTGTGGCCTTCTCTTCATGCCCTGTTTTTGAAAAAAAATAAAGGTCAGGCCCGGGAAGAAACTCTAAAAGCTGGGCCCGTTCACAAGCATGATAAAGATGAGCACAGCATTCTTGGTTGAGCTTAAAAAAGGAGCTGCCGAAACTCTCGTCCTTTACACCGCTACTGGTAAAAACCTTCAGAATCAATTTTTTTCGGTCTCTCTCGCAAGTGTAGAGAGTCGATGTCGGTGTCCTCTTAAACTCCTGGAGCTTACTCAAGCTCCATTGTCGCTGTAATTGCTCAACTCCATTCTTCATAACTTTACTTTAGACGGCCTCTTAAGAACAAGCAAGAAGACAGCATTCTTTTTAACTTATGCTAAGTTATCTTCATGAATAAAGATCTCAAAGTTTTCATCAAAGAGCTCAGCGAGCAAGAAAAGACCAAACTCATAAAAATGATTTGGGAGGATAGGGTAAGCTATAAAGAGATTGAAAAAGTCTATAAGTTAGCTCCGAACCAAGTAGAAAATGTCGCTCGAGGGATCATGCAAGAAAAGGACTTTAAGAGATGGCGCCTGCGCCAGCAAAAAAGATCGACTTTGAAAGGAAAGAGAATAGAAGAAGACTAATTCCTAAAAATGTCCGATCTAGAGTCATCGCTTGCCTAGATGGACTTATAAGCTGGTAGGCCCTTCAGCTTATCGAAGTGTCAACAAAGGCTTCTCTACATTTTAATACAAAAAAAGGGAAGCTCGTCGCTCCCCTTATCAATCCATGAATATAACTTCTTCTACTCAATGATTTTAATGTCGACACGACGGTTAGTTTTACGTCCTTTAAGAGTGTCGTTACTGGCTACCGGATCTTTAGACCCAAAACCTCGAGAATCTAGCCTAGATCCCGGAATATTGTATTTCCTCATTAAGTATTCTTTTACCGCAAGAGATCTCTTTTGTGAGAGGCTATTGTTGAAAGAGGTTTTCCCTGTCGTATCAGTATGACCTTGAATCTGAATTTTTAGGTCTTTATTTTCCTTGAGTGCCATTCCAAGTTTATCAATTGCTGAAGTATAAGTTGTGACAATATCAGCTTCGCCTAGTTCAAACTTTACGTTGAGCGAAAGGTTCCTTTTTGTCTTTGCTGCACAACCAAGAGAGTTGACCTTTTCACCTCTTTTGGTTTCAGGACATTGATCAACACGATCCCAAACACCGTCAAAGTCACTGTCTCTGCTTGCAACGACCTTAGTAACGGGAGCTGGCTTTGGAGCTACCTTTTCAATTTTTGTTGTTTTTGATTCTGACTTCCAAAAAGGCCGTCCAAACTCGTGCCAAATCTCTTGATCAGGGTGAGCATAATAGCGGTATTCTTGTCTTCTGTTAACGTTCTCGTAGCCATTGCCTTGCTTTGCAGGCTGCTTAATATTTGCTGAGCCAAAAGAAAATATCGAATAAAAAATGGCTAAAACTAATAAAATCCTCATAGGAAACTCCTGATTAGAATTGATAATTAAATATAAAGCTCCATTCTAAAAAGAGTGACACGAGCTGTCCACAAATGAATAAATTAAAGGTTTAGATGAGAGATACCGCGATTGAAAAAAAAGGGCGCTAGGTGACGAATTAGGAAAAAATAAAAAAGACTTTACTTAGCCCCAGCGCCAATTTGTCGGCAAAGAAGCGCTTCCGCCTATCCCGACACCCATCTCCATCATTGAACCTAAAGCACTAAAGGACTTTGTTCCTACACATTGACCAAGCTGCTCATCTGCTCGTTGCTTTTGTTCAAAAGTCCCACCTTTCCAATAAGCATAGTCGTGATCGAGACAGCACTCTTCATAATCCATTCCGACCACACTATCCGGAAATTGAGAGCAACCATCTGTTGAAAATGGCTTGAGAACATTTTCAAAATAGGGTTTGATAGACTGACTTTGCGAGGCAAAGCAATAGGGAGACAGAGTAAAGGCAAGAAGGATGAGGCTTATTATTTTCATGCCTAAGCTTAAGGCAAACTAGCCTTTAGGCCGACCTTGAGGGCAGTACTTACAAGGGTGTCATGAAAAAAGACACCCTTAAGTGATCGAATTTAATTGAGCGAAGTGGGTACCTAGAATGTCTGACTGTAGGCGACATAGAGTCTTCTTCTCAGTGGAGAAAAAGAAGAGTAGTTACGGTCAGGGTTTCCAAAAGTAACGTAGTCGTCGTTTTGCGCCGGAGGCCTTGAATTGGCAATGTTCTTTATAGAAAAGTTGAAATTACCGCCCCAATTAGTGGTGTAGCCGTAGGTCATATCGAACTCACTATACTGAGCAAGAGTTTCCTGGAATCTGCCTCTACCGACCAGTTGCTTACTTACGGTTAGAATCGTCGTTCTAAAAAAGTGGTGATCGTTCTTTACTCCGATGTAGGCACGATTTTTCCACGAGTCTGGAAGATCTTCTTCCTGCTCAAAATCGAATCGTTTTTGTTTTCTTTCGAAAATAAAAGAAACACCTGAGCCCGTAATAAGATCAAAACCATTACCGATATCAACATTTGAATCGATCGCCACATCAACACCACGGAGACTTCTTTCCCCAATATTAATCACGCGAGGAAAACGCATACTTTGAATTTGGCCATTACTATCTCTAACGATTGTGGCACCAACGCTAGCAAGCCCAGCAGCTCCTTGTTGGGCTTCAATTTCAGTATAATCGTTTGAACGAAGAGCGGTTAGAGTGTTCTCTCCTTCGAAGTTCCACTGATCAATCGAGATCGTCGTTCTCTTAAAAGGTTGAACCACTGTTCCAAAAGAATAAGAGATTGCGGTTTCTGGACTAGTATCAGGAGTAGTGAAGGTCGTCACATTCTTTAAGCTGGTGCCGCAATTGCCATTATCACGACAATCGACCTGGTCGCGAAGATTTTGAAGCGTTTCCTCTTCCCCAGCATAAATATCAGTCAAGCCTGGAGCCCTGAACCCAGTAGAAACGGAACCTCTTAGTAGAACTGGTTTAAAAGGTCGGTAAGCCATGGCAAATTTTGGATTAAAGGTTTCTCCAACATCAGAGTAACTATCCACCCGTCCAGCTAACTGAACCTCAAGTTTTTCAACTGGATAAGCAGAAAACTCTAAAAAAGCTGAGCGCACGTCTCTTGAGCCCGAAAAGTTTCTCGTTTGAAGACCTAAAGCTGTCCCGTTAACAAGCGACTCATCGTTATCAAACTCAAATGTCTCATTTTGAAATTCCGTTCCTATCGCCATACTGACTGGCCCGCCATTTTCATAAAAAGAGCCTAGGTTAAAAAGCTCGCCTGCAACGACTGCCTTATTGGTTAGGAGAGCTCCGGTATTACGGTAAGTAGGGTTGATAACGGCAGAGGAAATGTCGGCTTTTGAGCCTTGAGGGGCAAGAATATTGAAATTTCCATTGAGAAAAAGGTCTCTTAGTCTATTCTGATCAACCTCTCCGCTGACAACTCTATCTGTCGAGTCAACCATTGAGTAGCCGGTTGTTACCTTCCAGTCCCAATCCATTCCAATAAAGCCAGAAACCAAAAGTTGGGCATTGTAACTATTAACTTCCGACTCTCGAACGTAGTCTCCAAGCTCTTCAACAAGATCACCCTTGATATTAACAAAACCATTGTTAACACTTCCGGAGTTTTGAATTCGAGTGCGGTAATCTGAGTCTTGCATGGCCGAAAAGTCCACGGCATTATTTAATCCACCTCGAGACCTTTGATCAGTCCAGTCGAGTTCTCTTGGATCATCAAGAGTTGTTGAGGTCTTTCTATTGAACAGACCAAGAAAAGAAACGTTAACAGAGTTGAACTCATACCCACCAGTAAGAAGCGCACTTAAGTCTTCGTTATCGGGACGGGCCTGATCATATATTAAGCGATCAGTCCGACAGGTTGATCCACCACACGAGGGCCCGACATTGAGATTGCCAACTTCCAGGTTTGACGTTTTCACCCTAGAGAGCCCTTCACCTCTATTCACACTCCCAAGATCAGTTTCGCTAAAGCCATTTGTATTTTCATATTGAACAACGGCCATAATATTACCGCGAGCAAAGTTTTTTCCGAAAGTACCTTCGACATTTCGTTGCATGCCAACTCCGTTTTCCGGAGCGCTGGTGCTCAAAAGAATATTGCTACCATCGAAGTTTCTTTTCGTGATGAAGTTCATCACACCACTCATGGCGTCTGAGCCGTAAACAGCTGAACCTCCGTCTTTCAAGAGCTCAACACTACCGATCGCGGCCGTAGGAAGATTATTAATAGGAGTGTAATAGCCTCCACTTAATTTTGGCATTCTCAAGCCATTAAGCAGAATCAAAACGTTACCGGCGTGCTGGCCTCGGAAGCGAACATGCCCGACATTTCCGTAAACGGCTTCGAAGGCGGGGTCTTCTCTTAAGACTTGACCAATTTCGATACTTCCTGAGTTAACAAATTCTTTGCTATCAATGATATCTAAGGGAGCAACTCCCTCCACATCAATTTTTCTTATGTGTGAGCCGGTGACTTGAATTTTTTCAAATTTACTTCCAGCGTCTGAAGAAGTTGGCTCCGGGGCATTTAGCTCTGTGGTTGATGTTTGAGCATTGATCCCCAGTGAGGAGAGCAAAAGAATGAAGGAGGCCGAAACTCTAATGAAGTTCATAGATTTACCCAGTTGTTGTAAAATATTCGTTCACTAGATCTAAAATCTCTGACACCTTTAGTAAATGGAAGAGGGTTTAATAATTGAATCTAAATGCTTAAATGTAAGAATTACAGGATTGATCCGATCTAAAGTGTTAGGTTGCCTTAATGCCTTGACCAAAGACTATTAAAGTTACTTTCGATTAATCAATATTTATCGAGCGATAAGTTTTAGCCCCTAATAGAGTGAACAAAATGGATAGACGACCTCTCTTTCATAAAAATATCTCCAAGATTTGTCTCCACTCCTTTCTCACTGGGGTCCGCCCCTTTCTGCCTATCTTCTTCCTTTATCTTCAAGAAATTGGCTTTAGCTATTTTCAAATTGGGTCTCTTTTTTCTGCCATGGCCATCACGAGTCTTCTTGGTGAAATTCCAGCAGGCAGCTTTGCCGACAAATTTGGTGCAAAATATTCACTCATTGTCTCATCACTACTCTTCTCGCTGACATTTTTCCTTATTGGGACAACCAAGAACTATACTTTGATGACCCTCGCTTTTGTTCTCTGGGGCATTGCTAAAGCCTTCTATTCCGGTAGCGATACAACTCTGATCGTTGAGTCCGCAAAAGCCTGTGGACAAGAGCTCAAGGTTTCTAGGTACCTCGGTCGCAAGTGGGCGTCTTTCTATTACGGCCTTTGCGCAGGCGCTCTTCTTTGTCCCGTTTTCTTAACATTCGATACGCGATATACGTTTTTTTTTAGTGCGCTTCTTTATTTTCTATCCATTTTTGTTTTAGTCTCAATTGACCAGCCCCCATTGGATAAACTGGATTCAACAAGCATTCATCACATTACAACAGCTTCCCAGTATTTTGAATTTATCAAGAAAGGCACTACTTTTCTCCTTAGGCATGAAACGATCAAATACCTACTCTTCTTCGCTGTTATGTTCACAACGAGCGCCATGATCTATTTTCAATATTTGCAAATAATTCTTCGTGACTCGGGCATACCTAAAGAGCAATTTGGTTTTTATTACGCTGGCTTTACTTGCCTTTGTGCTTTCTCTTCTCAGCAGGCCCACCACTTGGCGTTCAAGCTTGGAGAAAAAAGAACAATCTACCTGCTTTTCTCATTGACCCTTATCCCGCTGCTTAGTGCTCGCTTTTCTTCCAATTCACTATTATTAATGCTCTCTATTCTGATCATGCAAATCCAAGCAGGCATCTCTGTACCTGTCATGAACTCATTTCTCAATCATCATATTAAATCTCATAATAGGACAACTCTTAATTCAATAAAGTCCTTTATCGGGGGAATCGCCATGGCAACTCTCTCCACGTCTGTAGGAAGAGGTGCTGATACTTTCGGGCCTATGAATGCTCTCTTTATGTTGGGAGTGACTTTTTTTGTGCTCTCTTTATTTCCTGCTCTGAAGATTGCCACCAAGATGAGACGTATTAAACCTACTGGATAGCTGACCCAAATCGAAAGGACGTCTCGGAGCACTTAAAAAGATCAAGTTCTTCACGATACTGTTTTTCAAAGTCTTCTCGAGAGACTTCTGCTAATCCGTAAAAGTCTGACTCTTTAATCTCTCGCAGAAGATCAAAAGGGAGAGAGGAATCAAGATTTGCTACCCCATTTTCAAGTTTATTCAAAATACCTCTAAAGCCTCGAGCGTAACCAAAGGCCTGCTCCTGCCTAAGATATCCACTATAAAGAGCAGCAATAATCTCTCCAATTTCTAGTTCACTGAGAATCCCCTGATCAACCAAGGCCTCACCCCAGTTGTCCATAAAAGGACCAACAGGTATCAGAAAATTGTGAGAGCGCCTTAGGGCCTTGGCAGTTCTTAAGGCCATATGCCTATGGTTCTCTTTTGAACTAAAAGCCTTATTCACTTTTCCAGTAAAAACAAAAACCTCTGAGTAAGAATCATTAAGATTGTGCCCTAACTTGAAGATTTTTTTGATAAAGGGTTTCTCTAAATCTATATTCCACTGAATAATAACTCGATCGAGGTCCCCAAAATTATGGGCCATCAAAGGAGCAGCTCTCAGGAAGTTGATATGATCTTGATCTTTTACTAGCGCGAGCAGAATCTCTTCTTCTTTTTTTATTTCTGCTAGAATCACTTCCTCTAGAGAAGCCGCTAAGTCTTCCCGTTTTTGCTTAATACTTGCGCAGTAAGCGCCGATAGCAACACTTAACCATGTTCCCTCATGGGTACTCATAGGCCTAGAGTTATAGGAGACTCGATTGGTCATAGGGGCATAGTCCCACTTCCAAGAGTCGATCGTGATTTTGACCATCTTGTCTATATACTTACCGATGCTCCCTTGTTTCCAAAGTCCCTCTCTAATTTGATTATCCACATCCGTGGGCACAAAGGTTCCAGCTGTTGCCCAATGAGCACAGAGACACAAGTGGAAGTAGTCAGAAAGGTCTAGGTTTTTTAAAAGCTTTAAATTCTTCTTATAAAAGCGGAGTTTTGCCAAGTACTCTCGCCCCTCAGCACTGGTATCAACCTCTCCCTCAAAAAGAAAGGGAGCTGTACTTTCAACATGCTTTAAAAGAATATTGGGTGCAATACCTTTAATAGTAAAACCTGACTGGGTTTTCTTTGCCATAAAATTAATCCCGCTTTTAGTCTTCTTGATGACGTTTTTTGCCAAAAGCCAAGGTTATCCTTTTCAGGGCTCTTGAACTTTCAAGAAATTCAGACTAACGATATAACATATAAAGATTAGCATGCGCAGCTTAATCCAAATGAAGGACTAAAAATTGCTTACTCGCCTCAATAAATATATCAGCCAAAGCGGTCTTTGCTCGCGAAGAGAGGCCGATCGCTATATCGATGAAGGCAAGGTTTTCATCAACGGCGAGCCTGTGGAAATTGGTGCGCAAGTTGCTCCAGGAGACACTGTTGTTGTTAATGGCCAAAGCATAGAGCCAAGAGATGAAGAAGAGCTCATCTTTATTGCCCTTAACAAACCCAGAGGAATTGTTAGCACCACAGAAGAGAGTGAAAGGGCCAATATTGTCGATTTTGTTGGTCACCCAACCCGAATATTTCCTATCGGCAGACTAGACAAGGAATCTCAAGGTCTGATTTTTCTAACAAGTAATGGAGACCTTGTTAATAAGATACTTAGGGCCGGTAACAGCCACGAGAAAGAGTACCTCGTTACTGTGAATAAGCCGATCACCGATCACTTTATTGAGTCTATGGGAAAGGGTGTTCCTATTCTTGGTGTTGTCACTAAAGGCTGTAAGGTCGTAAAAGAATCAAGTAATATCTTTCGCATCACCCTTATTCAGGGACTCAACCGCCAAATCAGAAGGATGGCCGAATACTTTGGCTATGAGGTAATCAAACTCGATCGCGTCCGAATTATGAATATCGAACTCAAAGGAATAGGAGTTGGAGACTGGAGAGACCTTAATCCGAAGGAGCTAGAGGGACTCTTTAAACTTATTGAGCACTCCTCATCAGAAGCTCCTGCAAAGGCTAAAAAACCGGCTAAGGCGGCAAAGAAGTCAGGCCAGAGAAAGAGCATGTCTTCAAGCTCCGCCAGGCCCATACGGAAGTCCACTTCTCGTCCAAGTGCTCAGAATAAGACCTCCAAAACCGACAGACGAAGTAAAAAGCCTCGAAACGGTAGGCGCTAAGGCCTAAAAGTATGTAAAAATCGAGCCGCCCCCTGTTGCAAGCCCAAAAACTCAGTTATAAGAGCCTCATGAAGAATAAAGAAATACACTCCGTTTACATTGGTAACCTAAACTACAACTACGAAGAAGGGGAGATCCTTGGTCTTTTCAAAAGGTTTGGTTACATCAACAACATTAAAATTATGCGAGAAGGTAAGGCCAATAAAAGTAAAGGATTTGCCTTCGTCGATATGGTTAAGCTCGAAGAGGCTCAAGCAGCCGTTGAGGCGTTAAACGGAAAAGTCCATGGGGGCCGAACACTTAAGGCCAGTATCGCTGAGACACAAAATTTTAAAGAAGCGCCAAAAGAATATGGAGAGCTCAAGCAAAGAAACCCAAAGAAAGAACTCGATAATCAAGTGAAGAAAGAGAGACGTCAGCGCCGTAGAATGGACGTAAAAGACATCTTTACTCAAAACAGAGAAACTACAAAGTCGCCACAAAACGACCGGTAAAAGAAACTCGTTTCTGTGAATCACTAACGGTCTCTATCCTTGAATCAACTGAAACTCTTCCTCTTCCTCTTGCACCAAGAAGCCTGAGTAGGTCCAAAGCACTATTTTCCTCAATTTGAGCCTCGGCGCAAAAATCATCATCAACAGGAAGATGGTAGTCAATGTGACTATTTTGAATAACTAAGGATCGAAAGGAGACCTTATTCATCTTCATCACATGATGAACCAAAAGATAACACGAGAGGATACAAGCGGTATTTAGGCTGCCTCCGAAAGCCGTTCCCTCGTAATTGATATTTGAGTCTAGGGGCGCTTTTAAGCGCAAGGAGTAATCGCCTAGATTCTCGATAGAGACGTTCATCCCCCTCACGACCGGAATAGACTTTAAAAGATCATCGGCATATTGCTTCTTTAAATCATTCATCACTTTCCTCTCTATTTTATCTCAAGGATTGGTCTAATTCGAAAGTCTGCCCTACAATAATAATCCTATCGTTTCCAGCAAAGGACTTTCTATGAATATCGCCTTTTTCTGCATTTTTTTTGCCAGCATTTTACCTATACTCTTTATAGGTTTTGCTAAATTTACAGGTGGGTTTAAACTTGGAAACAATCACGATCCTCGTAAGTTTCTTGCCAAAGCTGAGGGTAAACAGTATCGAGCGAAATGTGCCCATGATAACTCCTGGGAAGCCTTTGGCCCTTTTGCAGCAGCGGTTATACTTGCAACCATATCATCAGTGTCCCAGCCGCTAATTGATAATTTGGCCCTTTGCTTTATTGGCGCGAGGGTATTTTATGGAATTTCTTATATTTTAGATCTTCCTTCTATCCGCTCACTTCTTTATTTCATCGCAATTACTTGTGTCGTCGCTTTATTTTATTTGAGCTGGAGCGCCTAGAGAAATAAGCCTTGCGCCCACTCCACAAAATCAGCGTCTGTAATGACAATAGAGAGAGTAGGCTTCTCTATCTGGAGTGTTTGTCAGCTTCTCAGAATAGACTTTACCTTCCTGAGCAGCTTTTCTTGCAAATTCAAACCCTGTTGAAGTCGCCTCATCTTCAAGTATTTGCGAGTAAATAGTAAGACCTATGAAGCAAGAGCTCTGCTCCATACATTCTACGCTCATATCAAATGAAAGATCTTTTACGCCCTTTTCATCTATAAACTCACCTTGGCCGTCCTCTAGAGAAGACAACTTTACTGCGACTGATACTTTTTCGGCCCCACTTTGAAGAGTGCACTCGACAGACTCGCCGTATGAGCTAAGTATGATTAAAAAGAGTGAAATACCAAGGGTCGTCTTTATCTTTATCTTCATCGAGGGAATCCTAATTAAAGTTTTTTTATCAATACCATAAAGCTCTACCCGCCAGTATCTAGCATGAAAAAAATATCAATGGTGAGAGTCTTAAGCTCGGTATCTTAACAGTACAGAGGGATTAAGATGAAGGTTCCCCTTTCGATATTGAATCAACTTACTTCTCATGAGATTCTTGAGCGCCATGGAGAAAAAGCGCCCCTCGAGACGGTAGTCAGGGAATTGGGCCCAAAGACTATTTAATTCTGATAGAAGCTCGGACTCTCTTTTTCTGAACTTACCTAAGTCTCTAATATGATAAAGAATGAAGCACTCCTTTTCATCAACATCGATTTGAAGCTCTTCACAAATAAGCATAAGGGCTTCGCTACCGGCGAGGTACTTTTTTTCTTTACCGTAAAAATTTTGAAAAGCACTAAAACCTTCAAAAAAAGTAGACAGCTTAAAAGAGACACTCTGAAACCTAGGGTCTGGCTCTTTTTCTGAATCCCATACTTCGGTTATAGAAGACCTTAATAGCTTTTCGAACTTATCAACTTTGTCGAATTTCGACTTCTCAAGAATGTTCGCATAGACTTCTTCTAGCATTTAAAATCCTCTGCAGTCGGGGCACCATTTGCCGCCACCACTCTTCTTTCCCATCACTTCCAAAGGGGTGGCCCTAAAGCGATGACCGTTTTTACAAGTAAAAAGTAGCCGAAAAGTAGAGTTGACGTACTTATCCGAAAGACACTTACCGCCGAGCTTTTCAGCATGACCTTTCATTGTCTGAAGATCAAACCTTCGTCTTTTCTTTTTTACTTCCACGCTTTCCTTTTCATTGTAGGACCTGCCTTAAAATAGAAGGTCTCCTAAAATCTGTCTATGCTTAAGGTAGGAAATTCACCTTATTTGATGATCTGACTCGCCAATTCTTGAAACTCAAGCCTATCAGTCTCACTTGCAAAAACGGGATCTTCAGCTTGTCGCTGCTGGAAACGTTCAATCAAAGCGAGGGTTGGATTTCTTAGTTTATAGCTCGCCCCTTCTGATACAGACTCAATAAGGCGCATTCTAAACTCATCCAAGAAGTCGAAATAACGCTCTTTTGGTGGATCTTTAGAGAGCTCTTCTTCAAGTTTATCGAGCAGGTCAAACCAGCCCAAGGCTTTATATCTGCGTATGATTAACAAATCATCCCTCCTTTAAAGGGTTAATTAAGCTCTCGAGTCCATTGACCTTAATCTCATAGAGAAGGCCAAGTAAAGTACCTAATTTCCCTTCTGGGAAGCCTTCTTCATGAAACCAGACGATATATGTTTCAGGGAGATCAATTAACCTAGAGCCTTTATACTTTCCAAAAGGCATTCGGTCGTTGGCTAAACTATAGAGTTCGTTCTTATTCATAGAAACCCCATGACCTTCTCTTTAACAACTAAAAGATCATCTTCATTACTTTTATGTTTTGAAAAAATATCTGCATTGGCCCATGGATCGAGCTTCTTTTGCCGATCGAGTTCTTCTTGGTAGCGAGGAAATAAATGAAAGTGAATATGAGGCACAACATTACCGAGGCTGGAGTAGTTCATTCTTACAGGCTGAAAAGCACTCTTTATGGCGCTTGCACAAATCATCAGTTCCTTGAAAAATTCGTTTTGAATAGAGGGATCTAAATCCGTTACCTCTGGGACATGCTGCTTGAAAACAAGCTGGCAGTAGCCCCTAAAAAACTGATGCTCCCCTACAATCAAAATAGAATGCTTAAACTCTTTAATAAAATAGTCTGCATCATGGATGATAGATTGATCGACTTTTTTACAAAGAACACACATGTTGGATAACCTTTTTACTTTTTTATTAGCTTGATAACTTCTAAAGCAAGCTTACTAGCCGAGGCAGGGTTTTGACCAGTCACAACTCTCTGGTCAGTCACAACCTTTTCCTGCCAAGGGTCAGCCTTAAGAAAAGTCGCTCCCTGCTCACGCATCTTAGTTTCCAAGAGAAAAGGCATCGTTTTAGTAAGTTTAACGATTTCCTCTTCCTCGTTGGTAAATCCCGTCACTTTTCTATTTTTTAAGAGGTACTGTCCATTAGAGAGGGCTACATCAAGTAGCGCTGCTGGCCCGTGGCAAACAGCAGCAACTATACCGCCCTTTTCATAAATTTCTCGAGTAAGATTTTTTATGACCTTTGAGCTTCTAAAATCCCACATGGTTCCATGACCTCCAGCAAATACGATGGCCTGATAGTCTTTAGGCTTTATTTTGGAGAGAGCGATGGTCTTATCCAGCTGTCCAATGAGGTTGGGGTTATCGAGAAACTTCTTGTTATAAGAATCACTCAAATCCCTGCTCTTCTCATCCATAGGGGCTTTGCCTCCAAGTGGGCTTGCAAAGTCGACCTCGTGCCCCGCCTCTACAAACTTAAAATAGGGGTGGGTAACCTCCGGCAAGTAATAACCTGTTTTCTTACCAGAATCTCCTAGCTCAGAGTGATTTGTAACAACGATGAGTACTTTTGCTGCGCTTAGATTAATACTCATTAATGCAATTATAATGAGCCATAGCGTTTTATTTTTCACTTTATTGATTCCTTTTTTTTTCTAAAAGATAAGCCTTGAACGACTTGTTCAAGGCTACCTTCTTTTGGTTTATTGGTTACTCGAAATTGCCTTTATCAGCGCTTCATTTCCATCAATTTCAAGACCGTGCAGCCGTGCTGACTTTAAAACCTGATCCTGAATATCAATATTTGAGATTTTACAATCGATGAACTTGAGCTCTTTTAGCTCACAATCTTTGAGTTTTACATTTTTTAATTCACTTCCCTTAAAAGAGCAGCCCTTAAATATCACATCAGTTAGCGACGTATCATTGAAAAGAGAGTGACTAATAGAGACCCCCTGAAATTCAGAGTCTCTCCATTGAGAGTTCCTGACATCAAAGGACTTTAGCACCATCCCCTTAAAGAAAACGTCTTTAACTTTTGAAGCCTCGAATTTTGTTTTTGAGACCTTCGTTCCTTGAAAATCAACGTCGCTCACTTCACTATCTAAAAGAGTAAAGTCATCTGTGGATGAACCTTGAAATTTAGAGTCGAGAAGGTGCCCTCCATTAATTCTGAAGCCCATAACCTTAGAGGCTTGAAATTTATTGTCACACATCTGGCAGTCATTCAAATCTAAATCCTCAATATGACTAACCTGAAACTCGTTATCTTCATAAACGAAGCCTGAACCCGTCGGGACTACAGAGACATTAACTCCACTGACATTGAAACTCGCTTTATTAAATGAGCCCTTAACGTCCTTAATCGCATCTCTGACTTCACCCATTGCTCCCTCTAAGCTTACATTGACGAGCTCACTTACTAAGCCTCCAAGCTCGGAGAGATCAAAGCCTTTCTTAGTATGACTAGAGCTCGACTTTTCTTCTTGGAAGCTTCCTTCTTCCTGTTGATTATCTTCACTCTTTAGGCTTGAGAGAAGTTCGGCCGCTTGTTCGTCCGATAAAATTCCCTTTTTGTTCATATCCATTATTTTTAAAATTTCTTCTTTCATTTTGTTTCCTTAAGTTTTTTAATTTTCTTCATCATTTCCTCATAGCCTATTTCTTGAGACTCAAAAGCAGATAGAACCGACATCACTGCATCCTGTGAAGCACTGAGCTCGCCCGTCTTATCTGAGGAGTCACTAGAAAGTAAGCCTTGAAGTTTAGCAAGCTTTGTCTTCACTGTCGGGTAGCTAATACCGAGCGCTTTCTCTACGTCACTGATTTTTCCCCCACAATGAATGAAGACCATTAGAAAATGGGTCATTTCATCGTCGAGCCTAGCTAAGGGTGACATTGAAATTACGCCCCTGATCTCGCAGCCACATTGCGTACAACCTAAGGCCTTTAGGCTGAGCGCGCTCTGACATGAGGGACAAGGAGTTGAGAGACTTAAAGCTTGTTTTTCCATGGGTGAATAATTGATTTTTTTAATATTTTTGTCAACATTTTTAAAGAAAGTTAATAACAAAAATATGCTTGATAATAAAAACAGATAGTTATGAAATAAAAACCTTTTCTCGAATTTTCCAAAATCTTCCAGATAGACGGGCCACCACAAACATCGGCAACCTCAAGAGCTTTTGATTATCGAGGACCTCTTGCAGTGAATTAAATCTTGCCCCCGTCTCCGGCCGTTTTAAATGCATACGGGTAAAAGTCAGATGAAAAGCCGTTAACCCACTCTCCGAGTCTAGGTAAAAGTACTCACACAGCTCATTTGCATCATAGTCGTAGTAACTTACTTTCAGCCGTTCTTTTTTATTTTTATCAAGCTCACAAGCAAAGAACATTGAGTCAGTCTTCATCACATGCGCATCTTTTAAACTCATAGCTTCTTTTAAAATTTTATCTGGGTCTCTAAGTTCATGCTCACAGTGACGGCAAACACTCGCAGAAATATCATTCTCTAACAAACACGAATCACAAAGCTTAAAGCGAAAGAGATGGCCGCATTCCACAAGTATTCCCTCACTATTTTCCTGGGCCCCTCGACACTTTCGCCCGAAGTGCTCGGTGACCATTCCCTCTTCATCTTTGAGACCCCAAAAATCGTTCAAGAGTCCGCAAGCTGGACAGGGAACTTCGACAGCAACGCTCTCCTCACTCGGTTTTTTATCCTCGATAATAGGTCTAAAAATATCGTAGCTCATTCCTGTATAGTCGAGGACAAGGCAATCTTTTTTTCCTGGGCTGAGCCTCAGCCCTCTACCTACAATTTGTTGGTAAAGCCCAATTGATTTCGTTGGCCGCAGCAGCGCAATTAAATCCACGTGAGGAGCATCAAAGCCTGTTGTTAAAACGGATACATTGATAAGGTATTTAATTTTTCGACTTTTAAAGTCAGCAATAACTTCCTCTCGCTCTCTCCCAGGGGTGTCCCCTATAACCACCCTCGTTTGATCTTTCGGCATGTAGTCTAGTAATTCAATGGCATGCTTCACAGTGGAAGTGAAAATCATTATACCTTGCCGGTCTTCTGATAGATCTAGAATATTTTTCATTATTGAGGGAGTCACTCGCTTTTGATCTTTAAGACTTTCTTCCAAGTCCTCAGGTCGAATTGAAGACCTTCCTTCTGTTCTTGCTAAGAGTGAATTGAAATCATAACAAGCAACCGGTGAATCGATTTGAATCGGTGGAGTCAGGTAACCATGATCAATCATGTACCGCAGAGAAAGCTCGTAGATACATTTCTTAAAAAAACGAGGCTGTTGTGAGCGAACTTCTCCTCGATAGTGAAATTCATAAAGCCACCCTGTGGAGAGCCGGTAAGGTGTTGCGGTCAATCCCAGCACACACACGTCTTCGTTTGACGCTTGTAAAAGAGCAATCACTTTTCGATACTGAGTATCACTCTCCATTGACACCCGATGGCACTCGTCGATCACCACAAGGGTAAATCCTTCAAAAAATGAGTTCTCTGCATGTGCGAGAGACTGAATACTTGAAAAAATCACCTTTTGATTATCGTCCTTACGCCCCAGACCGGCAGAAAAGATACCCGCTTTGAGCCCGTAGCTCTCATATTTTTCGTGATTTTGTTCTACCAGCTCCTTTACGTGAGCCAACACAAGTACCCGTCCTCGCGCCTTTAAGGCCAAACTCGCGATAACGAGACTTTTTCCTGCCCCAGTGGGCAACGAAATGAGAGCAGGACCTTTCGTCTTTTGAAAGTGGGCGATCGTCGCGTCTACGGCTTCTTGCTGATAATCTCTGAGAGTGTACATACTATTCACTGGATGGATGTTTATCCATGAATTTAGCATAACTATCAAGTAGCTAGCAAAACTCGGACCTTCTCGGCCTCAATTCAAAATGATAAGATCATCAAATGTTTAACGTACCCTTTGACTATGAGCCCCCAGTTTATCGGCCGCCATCTGAGTGGCGCTCACTCCTTATTCAAGTAACGATAGGTTGCTCAAATAATAAATGCACCTACTGCGATATGTACCGCTCCAAGCAATACAGAGAACGTTCTCTCAGTGATATTGTTAGTGATATTAAAAAGTGCGAGGCTCAAGGGTTGAGCCCAGAAAAAGTATTTCTATGTGATGGCGATGCTCTCGGAGCTCCCCAAGAACTTCTACTAGGAACCTTGCAGGCAATAAAAAAGTTTCTCCCAAACACCCGTCGAGTGGGAGTATATGCAACTGCCGAGAATATTTTAGAAAAAAGTGATGCTGAGTTAAGCGAGCTCAAAGAAAATGGTCTTGAGATAGCTTACCTCGGACTTGAAAGTGGCGACGATGAGGTCCTTCATATGATAGTGAAGGGCAACAGTGCTCAAGAAATGCTCGATGCCTCTCTTAAGATAAAGGCTGCAGGAATTAGGCTCTCTACAATAGCGATGCTGGGAGTCGGTGGTAAAAAGTACAGCAAAGAGCATGTTAAAAATACGGCTAAACTCATAAGTGCTACCTCTCCTCACTTTCTCTCCTTTTTAACGACCTTTGCCGTACCGGGAACCCCTTACCACAAAATGATAGAGAGAGGCTTAATCGCTCCCCTAACCAGTTATCAGCTCTTAAAAGAAATGCACGATATTATAAATTTGAGCGAATTCCCCTCCAATCGAATTATTTTTAGGGCAAACCATGTTTCAAATAGCCGACCACTCGGAGGAACCCTTCCTGAAGATAAACCCAAAATATTAGAAACGATTAGAAATTGGCTAGAAGATACACCCAAAGAAGTCTATCCCACTCCTCCTAAGTCAATGTAGACAGACTCTCTAGCGACTGTAAGCAACGTCAACACTTGCTGTCTTCATGGAGGAAATCACCTTCTGGATGTGAGGCATTTTTTCGCTTTCGGTTTTGACGGTCATGCACAAATTCTCTTTTGAGCCATCACCTGATTCAAAGGAGACGATATGTAACTCTTTTTTCTTGCCCAATTGAAAACCCATGATGAGAAAAACTAGTCCAGTTGATAGAGAGGCTAAAAGGGTACTCATAATATCCAGTTGGATTAATGTTTTAAAGAAACTGCTATCAGTTGAAAAAAAGAGGTAGGAAACTTGCAGGATTAAACCAACAGCCAAACCTACGGGTCCTAGCTTAAGAGCATAAAGGCTCCCCTTATTAGATTCTTTAAACTTCAAGCCGATACCATGATTAAGGGGAGTGCAGTAATAATTAATATCAGACTTTTCAATACCACTATTGAGAAGGGCTTGCTTCAGACTTTCGAGGTCCTTAGGACTTTCAAAACCAATTTTGACTTTAGTTCTCGTCATTGCCACTCCTTTAGTGAAACGGGTCAACCCTCGTCAGTTAGAGAGGGCTGATCACGAGTAATTCTTTAATCAATCAATTGCTTCATCTCATTTGTTTTCTAACCGACTCGCAATATCTTTAATCTCTGTTATTGTCGCTTGCCTTCATTTTCTCTTTAGATTGCCCTGACAAATTAGAAACTCTGACCTCTAGAATCCCTAGCTTTTGATCGGTTACCCTGATTTGTTATTCGGTCTATTTTTTAAAACTCTCGAGCCTAGAACTCAGGACAGTAACCGCAAAGCTAAAAGGTGAAAAAAGTGTTAGTTAAGGCAATTTCTAGAAACTTCATTCTGACTTCCTTTTTTTTAGCTCATACTCGCTACAAGTTGGTCTTGTTATCTACAGCTCTTGCAAAGTGCAGGACAAGAGAGATTACGAGTGCCGCTATTGCGATAAAAAAGAGAACTTGGGCAATACCAGCACTAGCTGCTGCTATTCCTCCAAAGCCAAACAATCCGGCGATTAGAGCGATAATAAAAAATACAACTGCATAATAAAGCATAAAACCTCCTTGCTTGATTTATTATTCATTCCTAATCTTATTTTATAGTGGGGCGTGGTTGGTTACCTCTACATCATATTTATATATTGTGTAGTTATCTAGATACCGTTAAATGGGACGAGAAGGGCTTAACCCCACTCTCAATTAAAAATAGAGAGATTTAGATCAAGTTTTTCACCGAGCCAAATGGCATGATTAGTATGATCGAGCAGATCATTACCAGTGTTCGGATGGACAAAGACAATCAACCCTTTGCGATTCAAACTTAGCCACCCAAGAACAGGGCCAAAGTTCTCATTAGAAACAAGAAGCTGAACACTCCACATAGGGTGCGGGCCCACCGGTTTTTGATGAAAGCGCCCAAGACCGAGATTAGGAAAGTTTACCAACGCTTTTTGAGCTATCTCTTGCGCCTTCTCCAATGTGGTGGAGTCATAGTAGAGGTGAATATGAAAATCTTTGATAGTGCTCATTTTCCCTTATTACTTTTTAAAGGTTTACTTCGAGTCAGGTACTGACTCGGGTAACTCATGCGGAACTTCTTGCTCCCTCAATAAAGTCACGCCATTTAGTTTACCAGAGCAGTCCGTACTTGGTGTTACATTTTCTGTCTGAGCACTGAAGTGACCCAAGTAAACATAACCATCGTTGGCATCCGGTTTAATCGTAAACACCCCTCTTGAGGTGTGAGCTTTATCTCTAATATTTTTCCAAAACTCCGGAAGATCCACCTGAGTTCCCACAGAGTGATTGGTTGTCATTATTGGATCACTATTCATGAGCATCCGCTTCATTTCATCTGGACCAACATCATCTGGCATATTCTTTAAGCGATCTGCGATATTTGGTCTATACTCAAAGCTCTCTCCAGCTTTAGAAATAGAAAGACCATCTCCATCAGGCAGTCTTTCGACTTTAACACCTATGGCCCTCAATTCTTTTTCAACCAGAGAGTAATATTCTCTTTTCAAGCTACGAAAAAGAACAGGATCAAATGTTGTTCCCCTCAGTTTGTTTAGATCAACAAGCAAGTCATCAAAGCCTGCTCTTATATTATCGAGTCTTAATGCGTACGCTCGTCCAAGCTTCAATGAATTAACACCAAGATTTTTTACTTGAAGCTCATTCATTGCTCTAAAGGCCCTAGCCTTTCCTCGTTGGTAAACAAGGTTATAGGGCATAGTTAATGGCGTTGCTGCAATCAAGGCCCTGAATGAATCGCCAATTCCAAAGATACCTTTAAGATCATTTTTTGCAGCAGTGAAAAACTGAGTCGTAGGCCTCGTATAGCGAGAAGCCGTAAAGCTGGCCCTCCGGGCTTCTAAACCAGCTTTTTCGAGCATACCCGGAATTGAAGACTTGGCCGCCATTTCTCGTACGGCCTCAGGTACAATATTAAATTTAGAGGGATCTGTAGCGACCTGCTTTTTTATTCCGCGCATCTTAGAGATACTCTTTGCGGTTCCGAGGATTCCCCCCAGTAAGAAGCCAGTTCCTAATTGCCCAGTTAATCCGCAGGCAAAGTTGAGCATATGGTCGCAATTTGGGCATGACCAATTTACCTTTTTCAAACACTCTGACTGATAGGGTAGTCCACTCCATTGAGTGCAGCCAATAATTTCCCCGTAGAATTCTTTGATCTGACCAAAAAAAGAGAAGAAGTTCTTTTTAGCAAGTTTATAAAACTCAGCGAGATCCCAGCTCGTTAAGGCTTTTGCCATATCATCGGACATTACGCTCGACGCTAACATCGCAGTTGAGCGATCCTCCTCAGCTCCAAAAAAATACTTCAAACCAGCTTTTCCAACATTGAAGACCCCCTTGGGAATATCCCAAACAAACAGCTTTAGAGTTTGATAAAGCGAGTCTAGTGCACTAGAGAGTAAGTTGGTCAAACAGCCGCTATCAGTTTTCTCGCTGTTTGAGAGACTAAAGATATTGGTCACGTTTTTTAGATCGCGAGTAAAATTTTCAACTACATCATCCATACATGAGGTGCTTCTTTTAGGACAACCACCATCGTATCCCTGAATGACTTTTAACGTACTATCAACAAAGAAAGGATTTACATTTTTCAGTAGGTCTTCTTCATTCAAGCAGTCACCATTTTCCAGCACCTCTTGGTTTAAGTAAGGCACCAAGGACTCAGCTGTAGCGGCAGAGGCCGACCCCGAAGCATGACAAGTGAGAAAAACGGGTACAATAAACCCATCAGCTTCTCGACCGAGGAAGTAAGCAAACTTTTTTAAAGGTTCTGCTTCTGTACTCGATGAGCTATTAGGGTCTCGAGGCTTGCATAATTTTGAGGCCTCACAACGAAGGAATTCATTGTTACGATAAAAAGTATCACCTAGATTGTCATTTTGGTCTTTTGATAAAAAAGCAAAGTGGTTCTCGCCAGTACTGACTTCAGCCTGAGCGAAAGATAACTCACAAAAAATAAAGGAAAATATGATGCTTACTATGAGAGCGACAAAAACAATTGGATTCATTGCCTTGTTGTCCCTTTTTAGCTTTTTCGTCAATGCCAGCAACAGTTCATTCTCCTGGAACAATCAATCTCTACTTCTTCCTTTTCCTAAGTCTTGGTTATCCAAGAAGAAAAAGGATACTGCCAGAGACCCTCTTGTATTCTTGGACGTGGATCTTCCAGGGCCAAGAATCGTCGCAAATCTCTACGAAACAAGCTACAGCCTGTCTCCTACTGACTTATCGGTATTTCAAGCGAAGTTTCTGAAGTCTAAAAGGAATTGGCTCAAGAAAAATAAAGGGAGCCTCGACAAGGATATTGTCTTCGACTTTACTAATAAATTCAATACCTTAAGATATGAAATGCACTTTACTGCAGCCTTAGGGAGCTTTGTTGAGCTGGGGACATTCAGCGTCTGTCCAAAACTTGGAAAAATGGGCCTTAAAGTCATGATTCCAAAAGAGAGGCTCGAGCGGGCAAAAAAGCTTGAGATTATCAGCTACCTAAAGGAAGCGACAGTATGCCTTCCCGAAAAATAGTCTCTATTTCCTCTCATTTTCACTTTCGCCTCTACTGATGGGAGACTATCTCAATTTTAATTTTATCAATTCCTGCGAGCTTCAATTTTTCTCCTCAATGAGCAGATGACTTGTGCCCAAGCTATGGATTCGAGACAAAATGTTTTAACTGAGCACAAAACCTTTTTAACGAGCCTGGATCGAAGCGGAAAAAAAGCTCAGGCTCGATAAGCTCAAGCTCCATTAATCTCAAGCTTCCTTTATCCTCTACCATATCTACCCGAGCATAACTCCACTCATGATCCACGGCCTCTAAGAGCATAGCTGACTCTCTTAACTCTTTCTTGCTCGGGGAATACTCTTTTACCCTGCCTCCGTGCTCAGCTTGAATTCGAAACTCACCTTCAGCAGCTGTTTTTAGAACACAATGCGAAAACTCCCCGAAAAAGTAAATAAAGGAAAGCTCACCCTTTTCAATGATGGAGGTCATATAGGGCTGGACTATTACATTCCGGCCGACGAGAACAGATGCCATTTCGACTTGCCCAGTATGGTCTATGAGAAAAGTATCGTGACCACTGGCTCCGATTAGAGGTTTTATCACAAGAGGATACTCTACCTCCTTTGCCGCTAACTGAGATAAATTAAAGTCATAGTAAATTCCGGTCTCAACAACTGAGCAACCCCTTTTATGAAGTTCTTTAATATACGATTTATCCATGTTCCATAAAATTGTCTCCGCTGAGTTGAGGCATTTAATATGGCGCTGATCAAAATCTGCCAGCATTTCCTTAAAAGCGTCCTCTTTCTCTGTATAGTCCCAGATTGTTCTTATTAAAACCCAACAATTATCGGGGACTTCTTGCTGATCCCAAATACAAATAATCGGCTCCAACCCTTCCTCTTGAAGGCCGACAATCAACTTAGAATCATCAGGGCCTAGTAAGGGAAGCGCTTGGCATGTCAAAATATAAATACGCATAGAGAAGCTTCCACCTTTTAACTTAAATTTTTGAGTTAACTTTTTTTAACTCATCTGAGTATACTTGACTACCTAGCTTCTCATCAATACCTACCTAGCTTAAATGAGAGGTTAAGCTTAAAATAGGCGCATGCAAGATCAAGATTCAAAAGGCAGAAAAAGTCATTATTCGCATAGTACTTTACAGGCAACACTCGATATTATCGTCGATAAAATTATCAAAGCTTTCTTTATTGTCTGTATTCCCTTAACGGGTCTAAGTTTGGCACGAATTATTAAGATTGGCTTTCTTCCTGTCATGGGTCTTCATATTTTTCTTTTACTCCTTCTGAGTTTTTGCTTCGCCTTCAGAAGAAAGCTACCCTCATCTTTTCTCTCTAGCATGATTGTTCTCATTTTTTTCCTAATCGCCTTAGGTGGCTTTTTTACCTATAAACTCCCAATCTACCTCGCTGCTGGAACAATACTCTCACTCACTTTTGCTGTTCTTCTTCTTAGTAAAAAATTAGCTTTCACCTTTCTCTTTTGTGAAGCCACTATACTTCTTATCTCTACAACTTTAATGAGTACTATTACTCTCACACAATCTTGCTTTGAGGTCGTTGTTTACTGTGTTTTCAGCTCCTTCGTGATCTTTGCTATCGACAGAGTAAAGGTGAGTTTTCTTCTTCTTATTAACAACCTAAACGAAAAGGAGAAAAAAGAGAGACAAACCAATATCGAGCTCAATAATGCTTTAGAATCAAAGTCGAAATTCTTAGCCCTTATGAGTCATGAAATTAGAACTCCGTTAAACAGCATTCTTCTCGCCTCAGAGCACCTTCAGGAACTAGAACTCAATGAAGAGCAACAAGAGATGCTCAACATTATAGATAACTCTAATAACTCCGTTCAATCTATTATCAATAACATCTTAGACTTCACAAAAGCGGAGTCTAAAAAGATGATTCTCGAAGAGAAATCTTTTGACCTAAGAAGCCTAGTTAAAAGAGTTAAAAAATCACAAGACTTACAAGCAGGGAAAAAGAATCTTTCGATTAGTCTCACCTATCATTGTCCACAGGACCTTTTCATTGGTGATGAAACTCGTATTGAACAAATCCTAGTCAATCTTATATCAAACTCTATAAAGTTCACTTCAAAAGGAGTCATTGGGCTATCCGTTTCTTTTTCAGAAGTAACAAAAGAGGTTCACTTCACAGTCTCAGACTCTGGAGTTGGAATAGACCCAAAAAGATTGGATGCTGTTTTTCATGAATTTGAACAAGAAGACAATTCCACAACCAGACTATTTGGCGGTACGGGTTTAGGCTTGGCCATCGTTCACCAATTAGTAACATTGATGGGAGGCCGAATTGAGCTCTCTTCCCAAAAGGGTGAGGGCAGCGAATTTAAGGTGCTTCTCCCTTTAAAAAAATCAATTGAGGGCGAGGCTAAGTCTATATTACAGGCACCTCCCACAGTAGCCCCTAGTTCTTACCTCACAAGTGTGAAAGTCCTACTCTTTGAAGATAATCTAATGAATGCAAATTTGTTAAAAAAGCGACTTCAAAAACTAGGCATAAATTTAATCTCAACTGCCAGTAACGGCAAAGAGGGGCTTGAGCTAATGAAACATCAGGTGTTTGATATTATCTTTATGGATATTCAAATGCCGGTGTTAAATGGGATAGAGACGACTAAAGCTATTCGTAATGAAAGCATTGGCGACAATCAACAGAGTATTGTGATCATCGGCTTAAGTGCGAACTCCTTTCGTGAAGACATTCAAAAAGCTTTAGAAGCGGGTATGAATGACTACCTGAGTAAGCCCGCCAAAAAAGAATCTATTTTAGAAATATTGGATAACTACTTTTCCTAACGAATCAGTCGTCCCTAAGCGGCTGCGAGGATATTAATGACCAAGAATTTTTTATGCCACCTCATTAAGCTATTATTACTATTAATTTTTACAACAAGCTGCGCTCAAGTCAAAACCACTCCATCGTATGATGCTCGGTTGTCTGAGTACTCCTACCCATTTCCAGTCAAGAGCTATTCGCTAAAATCGCAAACTCAGGAATTGGCCATGGCCTTTATGGACTTAGTACCTAAAAAGAGCACGCAAAGAACAGTTGTTCTTCTTCATGGAAAAAATTTTTCGGGGTTTTACTGGAAAAAGATTGCTAAGAAACTTTTAGATAAAGGATATCGAGTTATTATTCCCGATCAAATAGGGTTTGGAAAAAGTAGCAAGCCTGCCCACTATCAATATAGCTTTGGCCAACTTGCTCTTAATACTAAAAAGCTTTTAGATTCACTATCCGTTGAAACTTTTACACTTGTGGGACACTCTATGGGAGGAATGCTGGCCGTCTCTTTTGCTCACTTGTACCCAAAAAAAGTGAATCAACTCGTTCTTATTAATCCCATTGGCCTTGAGCCCTACTTAGACTACGTAAAATTTAAAGATCCTGATTTTTTCTATCAGCTAGAACTTAAGAAAACTGCGAAGAAAGCAATTGCCTACCAAAGGCGCAACTATTACGACGGAAAGTGGAAGAAGGAGTATCAAGAACTTCTTATCCCTACAATCGGTCAAATAGCTGGCAAGGACTGGCCTCTCATTGCCTGGAATAATGCTCTTACTTACGGACCGATTTTTAGTGAGAATATTCTACCTCGAATAGAAGGCCTAAAGCCTAAAACAACCCTGATTCTTGGGACTCGAGATAAAACAGGACCAGGGAGAGGATGGAAAAAAAAGGGAGTGACCCATAAACTTGGCCAATACGATCGGCTTGGAAAGGATTTCAAAAAGCTCCTGCCTAAAACAAAGCTGATCGAGCTCAGTGGACTAGGTCACATGCCACACTTTGAAGATTACCCAAGGTTTTCTAAAGTCTTCTATCCCCTTTTTCATTAAAGGCTAAGGGGATCCTTAGGACCTAGAGGAACGATCCTATTTGGATTGAGAAAATCGTGGGAGAAATAGTAATGATGCTTGATATGAGCAAAGTTTGTAGTCTCTCGTATCTCACTCATACTATATAGCCTCTTCATGTACCGACTTAAATGAGGATAATCCGCAATCCTTTTGTTATTGCATTTAAAATGAACAAAATAGACGCAATCAAAGCGAAGTAGTGTTGTGACGAGCCTAATATCGGCTTCTGTTAAGCACTCACCCACGAGAAAATCTCGTCCTTTAAGACGATCCTCAATTGAATCTAGAGCGCAGAAAAGTGAGACAAAAGCTTTTTCATAAGAGTCTTGATTCTTAGCGAAGCCTGTTTTGTAGACTCCGTTGTTGATAGTCTCGTAAATCCTATTATTGATTTCATCGATCTCTTCTCTTAGCGCCTCTGGATAGAGATTGTTAGAGTCTTTAGCCAGCTCACCGAAGTCCTCATTAAGGATTCTTATAATTTCAGATGATTCATTATTGACAATTTTTTTGGTTTCCTTATCCCACAACACAGGAACAGTCACCTTCGTGCTCGCTTCTGGGTCGTCTAACTGGTAAAGTTCGTACAGATACTTCAGTCCGTAAAGTTCATCTCCGGTCGTCTCGGGAAAGTCGGTTCTGAAGCTCCAGCTATTTTCCAACATTTCGGGATGGACGACACTGACACCAATCGCATTTTCTAAACCTTTTAATTTTCTGGTGATAAGCGCTCTATGGGCCCACGGGCAGGCATAGCTCACGTAAAGTTGGTATCTCCCTGGCTCGGGCTTAAATTCGGACTTAGAGCTTAGCCTTGAGCGATAAGAACTCTCCTCCCTCTTAAAGGCACCATCGGCGTCACTTGTCGCAACATCATCGTTGTGCCACTGTCCTTTTTTTAAATGTCCCATTTCTTTTCTCCAGTCTAAAACCACTATTTAAAGCCAAAGAGTAGGTAATACGACCCTCAAACTAAAGGAAGGAGGTTAACAAATACTCCTAAGTTTGCAAAAAATCTCCCATAAAGGCGCAGTGCCCTTTTTATTAGAGTTGTGGTAGAAATGATAAAGAGAGAAGAGGACCCCATGAGCAAAAAATTGACAGAAAAAGCCGGTGAAGAAGACCTGCTTCAAGATGAATACTCTACGAGAAAAATAAACTGGTTTCCAGGCCATATGAATAAGGCCATGAAGAAGATTTTGGATGGTTTAAAAAAGGTAGATATTGTTTTGGAGATCCGAGATGCTCGCTCTCCTTTGACAACAGGCAACAAGACCTTAAATGAAAAAATGCGGGGTAAGTCTAGGCTCATCGTTATTAATAAGACTAATTTGGCCGAGCCTGCGGTACTGGAACTATGGAAAGATTGGTTTGAAAAGCAAGGAGAACCCCATATCTTTATCAATTGCTTCGATAAAGGTGCCATGAAAAAGGTCGTCCAGCTTTCAAAACAAGTTGTAGATGAAAAGAGAGGCGTCGATAGAAGCGCTAAAGCAAAATTAAAAATGATGATCGTAGGGCTTCCCAATACTGGGAAATCAACCATTATCAATAAGTTAGCGTCCAGAAATGCGACAAAAGTGGCCGCCAAGCCGGGGCAAACTCAAGTTCAGCTATGGGTAAGAATTAATGATGATCTAGATCTTTTGGATACTCCAGGAGTTATGACACCAATGATTGATACCTATGAGCAAGGAGTATGGCTATGCGCTCTTCATGCCATTCCCGATAAGATTGTCACACCCGAGATACCCGCCTGCTACATTGTAGAGCATATGGTAAAAAAGCGTTCAACCGTTTTTCAAGAGCATTATAAAATTGAAGAATTCAAAGACGACCTTATCCTCAGCCTTAATCAAATCGCGGAGAATAGGGGCTGTATGCAAAAAAAGAACGAATACGATTACGAAAGAGTCTATCAGCTTGTTCTCAATGATTTTCGAAAGGGCGACCTTGGCCCAGTCAGCTTTGGTCTTCCACCAAAAAGCTCGAAAAAAGAGTAAGGAGTTTTCATGTCCGACAAAAAGAGCTTAATTCTTCTTATTCCCGGAAATCCCAGTGTGCCCGGTATTTATGACCCCTTTCTCAATCAAGTTGTTAAAGAGCTCGATTTAAAAAATGAGGTCATCGCAAAAGTCCTTCCTCACTTGGGCCAGTGCAACGAAAAAAGAATTAAAATGAAGTCCGTAAGAGTTCAAGATGTTGTTAGTGATCATAAAAAGACAATTCAAAACCTTATAAAGAAACATAAGCCAGAACGGACGATCTTAATCGGTCATTCGCTAGGTAGTGCAGTGACAATTAGTCTCTATCAAGACCTATCCCCAATAGTTGATAGCTTTATCATTCTTTGCCCGTTTTTAGGACCCCATAAAAATAACGAACGTTATTTAAAAATGTTTAGGAATCCCCTTACTCGTTTAGGAATGATTGGCATTACCCATACCGGATTGGCCCATCCGTTGGTTTCTAGAAAGATATTCAAGCGTTGGTTGGGCGAAAATCCCTTTAACGAACACATACCAAGAGAAATAAAGAAGCCTTTTTACCTAAGACACTTTTTCTCTCTTGTTTCAAACTATTTTAGTGACTTTAAAGATCTCGATATTCCTGCAAGAGTTGCAAAAATGGATCCTGAAAAATCGTTTTTTGTTTTTGCCGCAAATGACTATTGGGTTCCCGATGAGTCCATTTATCTACTTCCAAAAAAGTCCAAGTACATCAAAAGCTCAGAAATTAGTCATGACTTTTGCCTAAAGGAAGACCAATACAAAAAAGTGGCCCAAATTGTTTCGGGCCACTTGAGAGGTGATACTTAGGCCTCTTTTAAGGACTTCATATCGATCACAAACCGATATTTAACATCAGAGCTCTTAACACGTTTAAAGGCTTTATTAATATCCTGAATATTGATCATCTCTACCTCTGGATGAATCTCATTATCGGCACAGAAGTCGAGCATTTTTTGAGTTTCCGCAATGCCACCGATGAGGCTGCCAGCGACACGTTTTCGCCTTAAAATTAAATTAGCTCCATTCATAGGCTCTAAAGGTTCAATTGCACCAACTAAAACCATCGTCTTATCAACTTTTAGTAGCTCAAGATAAGGATTAATGTCATGACCAACTGGGATCGTATTGAGAATAAAATCAAAAGAGTTCTTGTACTTTTCCATTTGGTCTTCATCTTTGGAGATAAGAACCTCCTCGGCACCTAATTTCTTAGCGTCTTCTGACTTAGATGAAGAGGTGGTTATCATGACAACCTTTGCCCCCATAGCAGAGGCAATTTTAACGCCCATGTGCCCGAGGCCACCGAGCCCAATGACTCCAACCTTATCGCCTTTCACAATTCCCCAATGATTCAAGGGCGAATAGGTCGTTATTCCAGCACAAAGAAGAGGAGCGACTTTTTTAAAATCAAGCTTTTCTGAAATACTTAAGACGAACTTTTTGTTAACCACAATTTTTTCGGAATAACCTCCAAACGTATGCCCACCCGATATTTTATCCTCTGAACCATAAGTCTGTGTCGAGCCCTCATCACAAAACTGCTCCAAATTATCTTTGCAGGGCTTGCACTTCTGGCAAGAATCGACCATGCAGCCAACGCCTACTTTATCATCGACCTTAAAGCTCGAAACATTTTTTCCTACTTTAGTAACAACTCCCACTATTTCATGGCCGGGAACTGCTGGGCGTGGCGCCTCTCCCCAGTCACCTTCAACGTGATGAATATCACTGTGGCAAACGCCACAATAATGAATATCAATTTCAATGTCATCGTCTTGAAGTTCTCTACGGGCTATTTCAACTTGTTCTAAGTCATTTTCTTCACCTTTTGAGCCATAAGCTTTTACTGTCATTTAATTTCTCCTATTTAAGTTAATTTCTTTAAACTAAGACCAACGATACTGTACATCACTCCACCCCAGCTTGAATCAATTAAGGCGAAGTTCCAAGGGTAATTATTCATCAAAGCGACATTTGTAAAGTCAAAGACTCCGAATAAACAAAACCCAAAGATAAAGCCTAACGATACAACTTGGATATTTGACCCTTTAGACTCTATGACAGGACTGAGAAACATAACGGCCATAATAATCATCAAGAGGTAAGCGATAAGTGCAGCTAAGTAATTAGTTTCCAAGCTTCCCCCATCAAACCTAAGATGTAGAGCTATAGAATCTTGAGCGAAATCCTTCATAAAAAAAGAAAACCAAAGTGAGTCTAAGATCGCAAATAAAGTTGCACATGTAAGGGTTTTTTTAATCAATATCACTTTGCCCTCCTTCGATTGCATGATTCTACTTTTTCAGTGAATTAATTTAGATAAGACGTCATCTAGATTTCGTGTACTTTTCTACACGAATAAGAATGGTCCTATTTTCGTGATAACTTTAAATTTAACTTTAACTTTAACGGGGTTTTTTTATGTTTATTACTAATTGGCTTGTGTGGCTTGGACTTTTTTTAGCTATAGCTATGGGTCTTCTGCTCATCAAAAAGCCAACCAAGAAACGCACTCAACCCGGTCACTTCGACAACTCGATTCATACGAAACCAGTTTTCAAAATAGCGTCAATAGTCATCTTTAGCGTTGTAGGCCTCTACTTTTTGACAGTACTGATCTCTTCATAAGCTAGAACCATCTCTTTCTGTAGAAGTAGTAAAACATGCCCGCCACCACACAACCCATGACTCCAAGCAAAATAGGGTATCCATAGGCATAGGACAATTCCGGCATATTGTAGGAGGATTTTGAAGTGTCGAAGTTCATCCCATAAAGACCACAGAGAAAGCTTAAAGGGATAAATATCGACGACATCATCGTGAGCATTTTCATGATCTCATTCATCTTTTGGCCGTTCATTGAAATATTTAAATTCATAATATCCGAGGTTGCCTCTTTCAAGCGAGTAATTCTCTCGCATAAGTACGAAACATGATTAAGAGCATGGTTATAGTACTTAACATTTTCGGCCTTAATGAAGTCATCATCTGCTCCTAAAAGCTTATCGACGATATCTTTTATCGGATGAAGGTTATCATAATAGACATTTAGAACCTGACGAATTGTTTTTATATCCTTAAGAAGGTGAGAATTGCTCCCCTCAAATAAGCTCTGATCAATTTCTTTAATAGAATTAGCGATAACATCGATCTTAGGAAAGTAGCTGTCCACAACGAGGTCAATGATAGCGAAGAGTAAGTAATCGATCCCCTTCTTTCGAATCATCCCCTTTTCGCCCTTAATTCTTTTGACAAGCTTATCCCCCAGTTTGAATCTCTCACTTGGGCAAAAGAGGTAGAGGTTTGAACCAGAAATGATGATCGATATCGAAGTGTCTAATCGAGAAGAAGAGCTCGCGGCGAGTCGAAGTCCCATAAACAAGGTTTCGTTTAAAAATTCGATTTTTGGCGGCTGATTTCTGTTAACAATATCTTCAATAACCAGCCCATGAAAACCTAGGTCATCTTTTAGCTTAAGCAGAAAGTCATTTCCACCGAAGCCATTCACAATTAACCAAGAAACAATATCCTTTTCACGAAGCTCAACTGCGTCACCAACATTATCAATATCGTAAGCACTAAACGTCTCTGCGTTGTAGTTGATGACATTCATCTCAAGCGGCGGAAAGCTGTCATCCTTTAATTTGACTTCTCCTGGCGAGGCACCAATTCGATGCTGATCAGGTGAATAGAGGTTAGTAATCGCCTCAGTCAATTTCATAATTTCTGCTAACATAAAGGGAGCCTTTTCCTAGTATTGTGTTCGTTCTATTTTAACAATAACTTGGCCGAAAATGCTCGAAAAAACGCCTTTAGCTTCTCTTGAGCATGACTTCTTCATTGGGAGAGGTCGTAAAGTACTATTGAAAGGTACACAATAAAGCGTCTTCGATTAATAAGTTTTTAAATTTGCTATTAGTCTTCACCTAGGGTGAATATTTAGGTCCTAGAGGTATCGTTATTCAACGCCTTTTTTAAAATCTCTTCTAACTCACCATTATCAATAGCAAGAAAGCCTTTACTAGAAGTTAAAGAAAACCAAACAAAGGCCTTATCTTCGATTCTAAAAGTCTATTAGCTTTCCTATAAATGGTTCATCGAACAAACACACTGTCTTTGGAGGACAAAATGAAAAACTTAATTATCGCTGCTGTAGCCCTAGTATCTGTATCTTCTTTTGCTGGTGAAACAGAAAGAGACATGGTTTATGTATCTGCTTCATCTGCTCAAAGTGCTTTTGCTCAAGCTCAAGACTTAGCTGGAGACATTAAAGCAGCCATTAGAAGCCGTAAGCTATCAATGTTGAAGAACTGTAACTACACAAGTTCAGAAGCAGAAGGAATGAGCTTTTTCAGAAGAAAAACATGGGTTAACACAAATCAAGTTACTGTTAATCATGTAACAGGTACTTACACTGCTGTTGTAAACGTAAGCTGCAAAAAGTAATTTAAACTAACTTACAAAGCTTCTCTTCGCCTGATTAGGCGGGGAGGCTTTGCTGAGTTTTTGACTTGAACAACTCCGATGTCTGATCGAAAAGGGTGTGCTAGTTCTCTCTGCAGTAGACAAAGCTAGTCAAACGCTGCGGTCCGTAATCAGCGAACTCATTATCAAGACTAAGCTTTACGTAACCCTCGCCCTTCTCCAGAAAAGCACTCTTTACATAGATTCCAATAACCTGTCTTTCTGTATCCGGCCTTGACCAGTTCTTCAGGGTACAATTCGCTAAACTAGGATCAACTGGGCGAAGCTTATAGGTTAAGGAGGAGTGATCAATTATAGATTTCAGCTGACAGCTCTCGGGATAGGTCACTTCCTGCATAGACCAATCCCCTCCACTTCCAACACTTAATTCAAAAGATGTTCTTAAAAACCGATTACTCTGACAGTTGAAGAGGCGTGTAGTGTTGGCAACAGATATTTGGGTGGCCACCAGGGAGATGATAAAGAAAAAAAATCGTCCTTTCATGTGAAACCTTTTGCTTAGAGACAACACTACTTTAAACAAATATTTCGCCATTACTATACGCACCATGGAACGATGCTATTTCGAAGTTTAAGGGCCTTCAATTAAAGCAGGTGTGCCCATTTAAATCATTGAGATAAATATATAACCACTCGCAAGTAATAGGCCTGCTGATGGAAGGCGTCTTTTGGCAACAGTAGAGCACTTAAAGTGGGTAGCTTGTGCAGCTAACATAAGGATGGCAATTCCCGCTGCTCCCCACTTGACCATTGATTGATCTCCAATAAGAAGCATCAGTGAAAAAGTCATTTTCAAGATTCCAACAAAATCACGAAGCCCATCGGGCAGCGCATATTCTTTGAATTCTTCGATAATGTTGTCATAACGAACTACCCACACAAAGAAAATCGAAGTTGCGATGAGAACTCTCAAAATGTCGGTGAAATTCGTTGTCATAACCATCCCTTTGTGTTCCAGATACTAGACTAAGGTTGTAGAACTAAAAAAGCTATGGTCTTTCACCATAAATTGTTAGACTTTCCTATGCCAATAACACACGAAGCTGTTCTTACACTTTTTTCAGGTCTCGCCTTTCTGGGCTATGGCATACTGTGTCTAACCACTGATCATATGATCGTTGAGTTCACCCGCTACGGTCTTCTTCCCTACAGAATGATAACAGGAGTATTAGAAGCACTCGGTGGACTAGGTTCCCTGGTCGGCTTCTTCTACTTCAAGCCTATTTATTTGCTCTCCACAGGTGGTCTTGCTGTTCTAATGCTTATGGGAGTTATCGTGCGCATGCGAATCAAAGACCCCTTTATGCTTATTATTCCCGCAATGGTCCTGATGCTAATCAATGGCTACTTATTCTATCGTCAAGTTTCAAACTAAGCTTTCAAGCTTAGCTCTCGCTTTTTGTCAGATTTTCCATCATGACTGCCCTGCTCATTAACAGGATGGTTATCCCAAAAGTCCCCTTTCTGCTTCATTTCTTTGTTTCTTTTTGCGTGTAACGGATAGAAAATTTTATCGTTCGTGACTTGGCCTTCACCAACAACAATTGCCTTCACGATATTAGAGGAGTTATTAATTAAAGTATGGGCATGTCCTGTTCCGGGAGGAAGACCCACGCAATCACCAGGGGCGAGATCGTAAACGTTTCCATCAAGCCATATCTGAGGCGTGCCTTCCAAAATAAGGATAAATTCTTCCTCCTCGCTATGGGCGTGCGGCCAAGAACTACGATCCCCTGGAGCTAGAACTTCGTAGTTGATCGCGATTCGATTAAGACCGAAAGCCTTACCTAGTGCTGCCCCTGTCCCAAAGGTTTCCGAGTCTCCTGGATAAGAGAAAGAGTGATCTGTATGAAGCTCTTCGCAGCTTTTTATGTAGTCTGGTCTTGGTATCAACTTTATCCTCTCGATAGTGACGCTCAGATAAGTTTGTGTCACATATTTTCTATTTTAGAAACTCTACGAAGAACTTAACCTTATCTTGAGGTGTCACAAAGTGGATGACCTCGGGTTCAACGACTCCGTGGTAGCTTTCGGACAATAAAACTTCTTCGACAGGATTAGATTTAATTGTGTAGAGCAACTTTCCTTCAAGAACAGAAATCTTTCCCCATACATTTGGCTTTGTACTGTGATCTTTCAAAAGACCTTTCGGTATACTGTCTTGATCAAAGATTGGTGTTTTTTTATAGGTCGACACATCTTCCGGTAATACTTTCACTTAAAGCCTCCTATCGCCCTAAGGTTTCTGCGCGTGTAGCCTCATCGTTAAAGAGGCACTAATCGTAAGCCGCTTTAACTTCTTCTGCGACCAGCGAACTTAAAGACTGAAAACTGAAGTCTGCCGGCTTTTTGCCATTAACAAAGAAGGTGGGCGTTCCTCGAACTCCTAGAGTCCTAAGGTCGGCCATATCCTGCTCAATTATTTTTGCAATACCCTCGTCTCTCATATCCACTTTAAGTCGTTCTACATCGACACCGACTTGAGGAAGAAAACTAAAAATTAATTCAATTTGAGGATTATGATGGCTTCCCCACTGAGGCTGAGTTTCGAATAGAAGCCCCAGAGCTTCCCAGTACTTATCTTGTTTTTTTGCGGCTTCAACGGCAGCGATCGCTATTTTAGAATTTCCATGAAAAGCCGCGTAGCGAACAATAAGCTGAACTTTTCCACTGTAGTCAGAGACGAGTTTCTTAACAAGAGGATAGAATTGGCGACAACTCTCACACTCTGGATCTAGAAATTCAACCAGGTATACCCTTGCCTGCTCGCTCCCAAAACGGGGGGAATGATCACGAACGAAAGTCTCAGCGTTGTTCTGGGCCATGAAAGAGAGCTTCTCCTTTTGGGCGCTTTTATAAAATTTAATACCAAGAAGAAAGCTACCGAGAAGGAGCGCTCCTACACCAATGAAGAGATAGGTTTTGTTATTTTTCATAGACTGCATTCCTTTTAAAGTAGAGAAGAATTATTCCAATGAGAGTAAACGCGATCAGAGAGAGCATGGGGATCGTAATGAACCCAAACCATTCTATATAGACAGTTGAGCATGAAACTCCCTCCAAACAAGGAGAAGCGCTTTCAGGTACGATCTCATAGTGAAGAAGGTTGTGAAAAAAAGCAAGCAGCCAACCAATTAAGACCAGAGGAGCGCTAAAGATAAAAGTCGACTCTGGAGCCCTTAAAGCACCCACAAGGAAAATAATAACCAATGGATACATGGCGACCCTCTGGTACCAACAAAGAACACAAGGAGTGAACTCCATGACTTGGCTAAAAAAGAGGCTACCAAGAAAGGACAACGTAGCAATAGTCCAACAGGCAAAGAGCAGATTAAAGGGCTTTTTCATATCAGTATCTTATCAAAACAATACTTACCTTAAAAAGGATTTCTCCTGTCTCTTTGACCTATTCTTCCCCCGAAATCTTTTTTGATAGAGCAAAGTATTGCTCACGCTCTTGAGGGCTTAATTTCTTTAATCCCTCGATAAGAGAGGCTGCGCTGTCTAGCTCTTCGTCGGTGACAAGCTTGCCCAAGAATGAACCTCCTCCTAAAAGGGCGGCCGGTACAATAAGCGCTGGGGCCGTAAGAATTCCAGCAAAGAGACCGGCAGCACCAAGTTTACTCAGCTTTGTCAGCTTTTCCTCATACTTAGGACGAATAACTTTCTCCCTAGCTTGTTCCCACTTTTCTATCGTGACAGCACTGACGCCTAAAAACTCAGCAAGTTCTTTTCGCGAGAGCTTGTTCTTCTTACGCAAACTTCTCACATCATCTCCAGTAAACTGCTCAGGCACGACTCAACCACTCACTTCCTCTGTAAAAGACGAGACAAAGAGCTGCTGAAACGAAAACCCCACCAAAAAGACCACTCAAACCAAAAAAGGCCACACTCTTTAAAAAACCTGCTTCTTTTTCTTTATTAGTATTTTTCATAAAATACCTCCTGAAGTAATAATACCACAAAAAATAGTATTAAAACCATATTTATACTACATAAAGTAGTAATAAAGTCATTCTAGTAAGTTAGCTCTTCTCCCTATTTCGATAGAAGATTTAGTCATAGTATTGAACAATAACCTCCTAATCCGACTAGGTAGAAAATCATGAACAAATATTGGGACTTTAAATCGAGAGATGAAATGCTCTCCCACTTAATAGGAGAGAACTACGGCACTAATCCTGCGCAGGCCCTCAGTGAAATCCAAAAAGACAAGAGAACGATTGCTGAGACTATCAAAGTCAGGCTGAAACTTGGGCCCGAGGATGTAGGCCTTGATATTGGAAGTGGTCCGGGATTCATTGCACTCGCTCTGTCAAAAAGCGTCAAACAACTTCACTGCTTTGACATCAGCTCTTCCTTTTTAAACCTCGCTAAAGAGCACTGTAAAGATGCCGTTAATATTAGCTTTCACTTAAGCTCGCCAGCTGGAAATACTTCAAATTTAGACTTTCTTGCTGCCTCTAATTTGAGCTTCTGCTACTCTGAGAACGTTTTTTGCCACCTCAACCAATATGAAATTGATCTATATATGGATCAGGTCTCTAATAAGCTCAAACCAGGAGGGCTTTTCCTATTCGATTTCCTAGATTTCACAATGCTCGACTTTAAGGATCCTATTTATCAGAATATGAAAGGTCTCTTCTCAAAGGGGACACCACTGAATAATCTCTACAACTACAACTCTCAAGAAACAATTGGGAGACTCGCTGAGTACCATGGCTTTAAAATACAGGATGTCCTGCAATTCCCAGTCTTTGGCTCGTGCTCGATCTGCTTGAAAAAGCTATGACTCCATTTCGCTTAATCGGAGTCTAGCTCTCCCCCTTTAAAGAGCAAAATACGAAAGAGAGCGAAAGCGGTGGACTTCTTATCTGTGTTACACTTTATCGAGTTATTTACCTTCGCCAGGAAAACTAATGCTTTTGAAGAAACTCTTTTTAATGATCACTCTATTCACTCAAATCAGCTCCCTTCAGGCCAATAGCTGCACAACAGTCGAAAATGGCAAGGTCACATTGTGTAATAATTACGCCAAGTCTGGGGCTAAGTTTGCTGTAAAGCAAAAGAGCTTTTGCTCAAAAGGCGACCTCAATATGGCCGGAATGATTATCAAAAATACTTTTAAAGAAGAAAGCTGCCCCTTAAAAGCGGCTATTGCTAAATGCCGCAACAGAGATAGAGATGTCACAATCTACTACTCTGGAGACATGGCAGACCTGAAAAAGGGCTGCAAAGTCTTCAAAAGCGCTAGCTTTATAAAGCTATAGCGACAGAATTCCTCTTCATCACGGACCGAACAACAATAAGCTTACCTATTTCCTATAAAAATGACTTGAGAGATTCTTTGGCTTTTATGAACTTGTCAAACACTAAAGGCACAGTTAACTTTCGCCAATGAAAAAAGTCATCTTAATCTTCTTCCTATTCCAATCATTGGTCTTCGCCAAGTCGATCTCCTTTAGCGAGAGCATAGAAACATGTGTAGAAGAGGCAATCCTTTGGGAGCAGTTTGAAGAGTCCATGACAAATTCTGTAGACTCATGGCTTTGGCCAAGCAGGGCTTCCCAAGTAAGGGGAGAAGGAATGAGCGAACAGGCCGTGATAAGAGTGACCTATCCTTTTGGGCTGGTGAGTAGAACTTACGACTACACCTTAAGTGATATTACCCCTTTCAAAAGCTTTACTTATCAGGCGTCAAAAAATAATCATCCCTTTACTGGCGGAGCAACGGTGAGCCTCTCAAGGCTTAACTCGAAAACTATTATTAAATGGACAGGCTTTTATCAGCTTGAGGCCAATCAGTGGTTACAAAATATTATTTTCAGTCGCTTCAGCAAAAACTTCTTCAGAGAGCTTAAACAACGAATAAAAAGGTTTGAAAAGTCGCAAGGCTGCTAACTCAATTCCTAAAAAAGTGAATAATTGAAAAATGGAAAAAGAACTTCACCCGAGAAGCCTTCACAACGAAAAGTATGACTTTGAGGCCTTAATTCAGGCCCACCCAAAACTTTCCTCTTTTGTTAAAAAAAATAAGTACGATGTTTTGGCTGTGGACTATTCTGACGCAAATGCTGTTCTAAGCTTAAACCAAGCCCTCCTTGCCTATCACTATAAGGTTCTTGACTGGTCAATCCCCAAAGGTCACCTCTGTCCTCCAATTCCTGGTCGTGCAGACTACATCCACTATATTGCTGACCTATTAGGCAAAGATAATGGAGACTCCCCTCCAGTAGGAACCAAAGTCAAAGGCCTCGATATCGGAACGGGCACCGGCTGTATTTATCCCATATTGGGAAATAGTATTTATGGATGGAAGTTTATTGGCAGTGAAATAAGTAACGACGCTATCAATAATGCCAAAGTAATTCTCAGGTCTAACCCGTCTCTCAAGAAAAATATTAAAATACGTTTCCAACCAAAAAATAACCTTATTTTTGAGACCATAATTAAACCCGAAGAGAAGTTCGACTTCACCATGTGCAATCCTCCTTTTTACTCCTCCCTAGAAGAAGCCAATAGTTCTTCTGATCGAAAAGTTAAAAACTTAAATATAAACAGAGTACAAAAAGGAAGTGCTCCGATTAATAAAAATAAACCTTCGAACTTTGGTGGTGCAAAAGCCGAACTTTGGTGTCCAGGAGGCGAAGTCGCTTTTATAAAAAAAATGATTAAAGAGAGCGCAACTTTTAAGAGTCAATGCCGCTGGTTTACTACTCTCGTCTCAAACAAAACTCACCTCGAAGACTTCTACCCCCTATTTGAAGCTAGTCAGGTGCAAAAAACCTCGACCATTGAAATGCATCAGGGTCAGAAAATAAGTCATCTTCTGGCTTGGCAATTTTAGAAACTCTAATGACTACATCTTGACCAAGGCTCCGTACCAGTATTCATTCTTTAAATAGAGCTCTCTCTCTTTAAGTTTCTTTACTTTAGACTGAATAACAAATTTATTAGTCCATTTCTTTATCAGCTCTTTAGACTCCTTCCTATCGTCATAACCGGAACTGTCATCTACAGAGTTCTTTGACAGAAAGTCCCCGACTTTACGATCGAGCCTCTCTCTTTGGTAGGAGCGAACAGTCTCGAGCAAAGCGCCCCGATTCTTGTTTACATAATCCAAATCGAGCGTCGCTCTTGCCAGTTTAATAAGTTTATTAAATTCTCTGATATTGGCATTAGCTTCCCTTTTGAACTTTTTCAAAGCTACGACATCGAAGACCTTGAAGTTCTTATGGGCAAGGGGCTGTGAGAAGTAGATGCCATCGATCTGACCGATGGCCATGTGGTAGTCACGATTATAATTTTCAAATCTCTTAGAATCTCTTTTTGGGGCCGTAAGCCTTTTCATTTCTTTTACGAACTTAATAAAGTTATCAACACCCAAACGCCTAGCAGCGCGTGAGGTGTTGAGGTGGCGCACATAAGCCGCTTCATTCTCTTTAAAATAATCCCTTACCTCTTTAAGAACAAAAGTAATATCTTCAGAGGATATCGCCTGAGCACGCCCAGGAATTAGAGTCATCTGCTTTGCCAAAGCTATTTTACCTGCATCACCAGAGTCCTTTGCTTTCTTTTCATTGGCTTCAGCGAGCTTTGCCATTACATGCTCGAGAAATATTTTTTCATAAATCCAGTGCTGGGGGGTTGAGGGATTCTCGAAGTTGCTAATCTTTTTTACTTTCTCTAAAAACCGTTTTGATCCCAAGAGCCTCGCTCGAAAGGATTTGTTAATTTCTTTTTCTTTGTTTTTCCATCTTTCGTAACTCTCTTCGCGAGCCTTGGTATATTCCTTGCGTTGTACACTAATAGAGGACTTCATCTCATCTTTATTCTTTGCCCAAACATATTTAAAGTGCGCATGCCACTCAGCACTGGAACTAAAGCGGGTCTTACTCATCATCATCTCGTCGTATTCCTGAAGCTTAACCAAGGCTTTTCGAATTTCAGACTTTTGCGCCTCTGGCAGACTCGGACGGCTTAACATCTTTTTTAAGCCTTCTATTTGGCTTTCCGAAAAACTGGAAGGCGAAAAAAGACAAGTAAAGAAGATAAAAAGAAAGAGGAACTTGCTAAAAGGATTCAAACGATTCTCCACTGAAATTTTTCGAGAGTTCAGTCAAAATGAAGAAAAATATCTTCATCTTGATCTTGATTCTAAACGAGTTGGTCATCTACGTATAGGACGGCCGAATCCACATTAATAAGGCAGCCCTTCTTTTAAGAAAGAAGGCATAAGACACTGATTTCACGGACCAAAGGGATAAAGCCTAGGGGCTTAATAAAGGCCACCTTAAACTAACTTTACTAGAAAATATCGAACGGGAATTCACATGAAAATTAGCCTCCTAGCCTTTTTTTTAACCCTTAGCACCTACGCCGTCGACGTTATCAACATAAGCTATCCAACGGCTCACAGTGGAGTACATAGAACTAAGATTCGTGGCAACAGTTTTTTTCACTCAAGCGTTTCAAACTACAATAGTAATGACTCAGGTCGCTCGATCTCATTTGACGCCAAGTCTTCTAAGGGTACTCAAGTAATCAGGGAAGGATTTTATAGGGTGGAAGCCAACGTAAGAGCACCAAGCGGCAGTGCCAACTCTTTCTTTGTTAAGGTAAATGATCAGTTCCCTAAACGTTGGAACATCCCCGTATCGACAGCAACACTTTTTCGAACAGTGTATTCAGAAGTCTACTTAAAGAAGGGAGAAAACAAGATCCTCTTCGCTCCAAGAGAAAACTACACTCAAGTGGCAGACGTCAGATTGACCTATGTGCGAAGCCTCAGTCCGGCCTACTCAGAGTATTTCAACAGAGGGATAATGCCAGCAATGGAGCGTGCCAGAAACCCTCATTTACTATCTTTAGTAAGCCCTGGTGCTTTAAGAGCGCAATATCAAATGACTCCAGAAGGAAGTGCACGAGTTCTCTGGGAAAAAAGCTTAGCTGCGGCAAATCAATACACTCTTACCTACAGAGTGAAGTTTCACGAAGGCTTTGATTTTGCTCGTGGTGGAAAGATACACGGTGTCGGGCCACGTGCTATATTATCGGGATGCCAACCGGGAAGAACAGACGGCTGGAGTAATCGTGTAAATTTTGGACCAGGTGGAAAAGCCTACATCTATCTCTATCGACAAGATCGGCCAAATAGATGCGGTGAAGCCTTTTATGGAGCTGGGACTTTTCGCTTTCAAACAAACCGCTGGTACACAGTTGCTCTTTATACAAAAGTTAATAGCACGGCCCACTCAAGCGATGGAGAGGCAAAGCTCTATATTGATGGGAAGCAAATCGTTCATGAAGACGGAATCCGCTTCAGGGGTGAAGTTTCCTCTAGGTCTGCTGTTAACAAATTTCTCTTTTCAACCTTTCATGGAGGGGCAGACTCAAGCTACTCTCCGCGACAAGATGGCATTGCAGACTTCGATGGAATTCGAGTTATTCGAGGCGACTTCCCAGGTCAATAGGGCCTAGAGCCCCTCATCATCAAGTGAGGCTTGTCCTGCCCTTGCATCTAACACATTGAATTAACCTTATTTTCTCGGTATAAAGCTCTGACATCATAATCTGGAGCTAAACTTGCTTAAAATTGGACAACTTAACGAACTCACGGTTTTAGAGGCCTGCAGTGAAGGGCACTATCTGAGTGCCGAAGGCTCCGATATAAAAGTGCTTTTGCCTGAAGTCTACGGTCCAAAAGACATAGCCATCGGCGAAAAGGTAGAGGCTTTTCTTTATTACGAGGATGATGATTTGTTGGTGGCGACCATGGAAATTCCCAATGCTCTCGTTGGTGAATACGCTCTGATGGATGTCGTAGAAGTTAAACAATTTGGCGCGTTCTTCGATTGGAATCATGACAAGGACCTTTTGGTTCCAGAGACAGAGCAGCGCATGCCTATAGGCCGCCATGAAAGCCATATCGTCAGAGTTTGTATTGATGAGAGAACAAAGAAGCTCTTTGGTACGACAAAAATCAACAAATATATTCTAGAATCAGACTTTGATATCGACGAGAATGATAAGGTAAAAATCATCCCTGTAAGCGATGAAGAGCTTGGCTTTAAGTGCATTATCAATAGAAAGTATATCGGTATGATCTATCACAATGAGATTTTTCAGTCCGTTGTTTTAGGAGAACCTCTAGATGGTATTGTTAAGAAAATAAGAGAAGACGGCCTGATAGACGCCGCACTTCAGGTACAGGGCTTTAAGAATCTTGTAAACGCCCAAGACAAGATATTAGCTTACCTCCAACAGATAGGAGGAAAGTCGCCTTTACACGATAAGAGTTCTCCTGATGAGATTCGAGAAACGTTGAATATGAGCAAGCAAACTTTTAAAAATACCATTGGCATTCTTTATCGGGCCAAGACGATAATAATAAAGAAGGATGGGATTGAACTTGGCAGCTCAATCCCAAAAGAAGGAGAAAAGTCATGAGTTTAAAAGATCAAATTATAAGTAATATCAAAACCAATGGCTTTCCTGCAAAGAAAGTCTCGCTTCCTTTAGAGAAAATGTACGAAGTTGCAGACACTAAAGAAGAAAACCTCAATACCATTCTTGAAGAGCTCAAGGCACAAGGTATAGATCACGAAAAAACGGCCGACAAAATCATCTTTAAAAGCGCCCTCCCCAATTTAGGAGCAGAGGGCTTTGAGAAAGCTCAAGAAATGATGAACGATATGGACCCCCAAGAAATGCAAAAACTTCAAGATCAAGTGGCCAATATGAGTGAAGAGGAAAAAGAGAAGCTAATGGAACAGGCTAAAGCGATGGGGCTATTCTAGCTTACTACCTTGATTTTCATCCCTAATTTCGCTAAGTAAAATCCTGTAAGGAGTTCGTTATGATTGTTGTCTTATCCCCCGCTAAAAAACTAGACTTTGAAGCACCGGCACCCACGAAAAAGTTCTCTCAACTAAGTGAGCTAGATAAATCAGAAACCTTGATCAAGGAGCTTAAAAAGTGTGATGCCGACAAAATATCATCCCTCATGAAGCTCAGCGACTCACTCACCGAACTCAACATGAAAAGATATAAAGAGTTTAAAACGCCCTTCAATTTAGATAACGCCAAACAGGCCATGTTCGCTTTTAAGGGTGATACCTATGTTGGTCTTGATGCCGAGTCGATGAAGGCTAAAGATATTGAATACGCTCAAAAACACTTGCGCATTCTCTCTGGACTCTATGGGCTTGTTTCACCCTTGGATCTCGTCCAGCCTTACCGCTTGGAAATGGGGACGAGGTTTTCCTGTGGAAAGAGTAAAAATCTCTACGACTTCTGGAGTGATACCATCACGGATAAATTAAAATCTCTCCTAAAAAAAGAAAAGACTCTGGTTAACCTGGCCAGCAAGGAATACTTCAGCGCTATAGACTTTAAACAGTTGGAAGCGCAGGTCATTACCCCTGCCTTCAAAGAAAAAAAAGGCGACGAGTATAAAATGGTAAGTTTTTACGCTAAAAAAGCCAGAGGCATGATGTCTCGCTTCATTATTGATAAACGCATTGAGAAACCAGAAGACCTGATCAAGTTCAATGTCGATGGATATAAGTACAACAAGAAATTTTCAACTGAGCTAGAGCCTGTGTTTACGCGCAGCTAGGTAAGCACGTCATAAACACCATAAAAATTGGCCAAGCTTGTTAAAAGTTACCTATAGTAGATCATCAACTTTTAAAAGGAATCAACAATGGCCGAAGAAAAAGGTTTAAAAAAACCAGTTGCACTACAACCAGAACTTGCGAGTATGCTCGGAGCTACTGAGCTCCCTAGAACTGAAATCACTAAGAAGCTATGGGAATACATTAAGGAAAAAGGGCTACAGACTAAGACGGAGAATGGGAAACCAGAAAATGGTGGAAAGTTTATCGTTGCCGACTCAACTCTCTTACCTATTTTCAAAAAGACCAAATCAACTAGTAAGTCAGGGAATTTAACTGACCTTACTAAGATGAAAGAAGGTGAGACCATCAATATGATGCAGATGGCGGCCGTGGTTGGTGCAAACATAAAATAAAAAAATATGCCGTGTTCAAAGTCTTACGTGAATTAACAACACTAAGAATAGTAAGAACACGGCATTTTTTTAGCTATTTTCTTTTTTCTATTTTTAAATTCTCTAAGAATCCTCTCTCAAATTAAACAAGAACCTTATTTTTTATTCCTTGAACAACTCTCCAACTCGTCGAAAAACACCCTTGAAGTAAATAGCCTCCAGTTGGTGCTTCGAAGTCCAGCATTTCTCCTGCAAAGTAAATATCTTCTCTTTTGTCAGACTCAAGAAATTGCGTAAGACCAGAAAAACAAACCCCTCCCGAGGTCGAGATAGCCTCGTCAATCGGTCGGGCCGCTGTTAGCCTAATTTCGAGTCTCTTAATTTTTCGAGCAAGAAAGGCCATATCTTCAAAGTCACTCGATTCTAAGAGTTCTTTTAAAAGAATAAATGTCTTTTTATCAAAATTTAAAGCTCTTCTCAGGTGATTACTGAGAGTTGTTTTCTTGGCCCTCTTCGCTAGCTTTTGAGTGATCGCTTCTAAGGACAGGCTGGGCTTTAAATCAATACTGATGACAGCTTCTTTTCCCTCGCCTAACCTATCGCGAATGCGATGAGAAAGAGCGTAGATGGCTCCTCCCTCAAGACCAAAGGATGTCAGCATTAACTCTCCTTTGATCGTTGTCTCCTCGAAGCTCACAGCGATATTCTTAAGAGGACTGTAACCTACTTCTTTTTTAAAGAAATCAGACCACTCTCTTTCAAAGCCACAATTCATGGGGAGAAAGGGTTTAAGTTCTATTCCGAGGGAGACCAGCAGGTCATCCCATAAACCATCAGAGCCCGTCTTCTTCCAGCTGGCACCGCCAAGGGCAAGAATAATCGTTTGGGCCTTAACACTTAGCCTCTGGCCTTCACTTAAAAATTCGAGTGTCTTATCTTGCTCTATTCCAACGAGCTTGTGCTTAAGCTTTAGCCTGAAACCTTCATATGACTTCAAAGCGTCTAGCCACTTCGACAGAACTTCAGCCGCCTTAAAGCTTTTTGGAAAAACTCGAGCACTAGAACCAACAAAAGTCTCAATCCCCAGATCTGAGCACCATTGTCTCAAGTCTGCTGGCGAGAAGCCCTCCAGTAAACCTTTAAAAAGTTCAGAGTCTTTTCCGTAACGTTCGTTAAACGAAGTCAAATTTTCGGAGTGGGTTAAATTTAATCCACCGCTGCCAGCAACAATAAACTTTTTAGCAGGACCAGAAGAATGGTCATAGAGATCAACTTGGAAGCCTTCCTTTAATAAGAGGTAAGCACAAAAGAGACCAGAAGGTCCTGCGCCAACGATCGTTACTCTCTTTTTTTCGACTTCTAAGGACTTGCTCATCAATCTTAACCCTGTTGCTTTTTTCTAAATATAAAAATAAACCGATACAAAATGGCCGATGCTGCCAAACAAAACAAAAATATGAAAAATGGCATGATTGAGGGGAATTTTCTTTATCGAATAAACCACTGCCCCTACGGTATAAGAGACACCTCCAGCAATCAGCCACATAAATGCCTCCTTAGAGGCCGCGGCCGAGAGAGGCTTTGCATAGAAGACAATCATCCATCCCATAAGGACGTACATTGCGGTTGAGATGATCTTAAAGCGCCCCGTAAAGAATAGTTTTAACGTAATTCCTATCAAGGCCAGCGCCCAGGCAACGCCGAAAAGAACCCACCCCTCACTCCCTTTAACAACGCTTAAAGCGAAAGGCGTGTAGCTACCTGCAATCAAGATATATATGGCACTGTGATCCAAAACCTTTAGTCGAAACCTCTCTTGAGGATCCGTAGCACTGTGGTATTTAGCAGAGACAAAGTAGAGAGTTATAATACTTGCCCCAAAAATAATATTACTCATCGTATCGAGACTTGATCCTTCTCGAGTGGCCTTAATTATAAAAAGAATCAATGCGATAATACCTAAGAACACCCCTAAAACATGGGAATAAACGTTGATTTTCTCCTCAAGTGGAGAATAGGAATTCATCGTTTTATGATCCAATTGCAATCCTTTAAAACTCTCTAAAATAAACCATAAGAAGAAGAAGAATACTTAGGGTACTAATGATTATGCTGATACCACGATAATAAATAACTTGATTTGAGCGGGCATAGATTTCCTTGCGAGAAGGAACTCTTTTAAGTTCTTTTTGTAAGATACTTGTAACATGACTTTCTATTTTACGGCGAAAGTCCTTTTCGCGATAAAAAACGTATTGGGAGACAAGTAAAGTAGCGAGAAAGACATACTGAATCTTCGGAACTTCATAACTTGAAAATTGTAAAAAAAGCCCTAAGGGTAAGACAAATATGACCAACAAAAAAAGAAGGTATGATTTCTGATGCTTAATATAGAGAACGAGAGAGTTGGTCATTTGATCATGAAGACTTAACTAATCTTTCTTCGTACGCTTTGCAGGCTTCGCCAAAACTTCTAAATAAAAAGAGTCGCCCCCTTTCATCGAAATCTTAGATATCATCTCATTGATGGCAGACAGGTGAACAACTTGTGCCACCTTTTCGTCATCGCCAATTTTACAGTCAAAATCCCAATAGTCAGAATCCGCCGGTAGGTCTTTTCTGCGCTCTCGAGCAATGTATTTTTTGACATCATGCTTTATCGATTCAACCTGACGCTCAGGTGCTTTGTTCTCAACTTTAAGTTGGTAGGTTTTTTTCATCGTGGCCTTCAACGTTTTAATATTTTCTAGTTCTTAGTACCATTAATTTCAGTAAGAGAGAATGAAGCTGCGCGCAATCAAGATATCGAAAGATTCAGCCTTTCGGTGAGCCCAACCCAATACTTTATAAAAGCCAGCAGCCTTCTTAAAGTCGCTATTTTCATGCTTCAGACCCCTTTTGATTTAAACTCTGGAAGAACCTCGAGTAGAAGTCAGGGTTTTTAGGTTGAACAGCGATTTAAAATATCACTACTTGCGATTTGTTTCATCTGTTCACGATACTCTTTATCCTCACCCTTGTCTTTGTGACAAGCCGCAACCTTTAAAAGACCGTACCTCATCCACTCCACATCAGGGCAACGAAGCTCTTGAGTCGACTCAAGAATTGTCTCACCTACCGGCTGCTTAATAAAACCTCTTAGGGTATCAAAACCGGAAGAGCCTATACCGACCCAACAGCGAAAAAGAAGATCTCCAGCTCTCTCCCCCAGCATAACGATCGGCAGGCAAATGGCCCCTGGAACGACGACGGAAAATGTGCCGACCAGAATGGAATCTCCAACAAAACCAAGACCTGCCAACGAATAGCTAACCATTTTTTTAGAACCTTCCCAGATCGTCTTGTGAACTTTTAAGTTTTGACTGAAAACATCATCTTCAACAACTTTTGCACAAGTGTTGTCTTTGTACACGATGTCCTTATGAATTTTATGGGCGCAAGAGCTTAGAAGAAAAAGAGCTAAAGTAAGGATGGGCCAAGAGATTCCCTTTTTTTTTAAAGCAGAGTCTACTTGGCACCCGTTGGAAAACAATTAACTAATTTCTTTGAGACAGAAGGGCTTTTTCAGCTTCAGAAATTAGGGTGTATATATTTGGTCCTTCTTTTGATGAACGGATGTCCTGCTTATTTGGCATTCTTAATTCCATAGAAACTTTCTGAGTAGCCGGCCCCTTGCTCGATAGCGGGTTGATAATTTGCAGGGTAACAATGAGTTTTGTTGCCTCTGGGTGAAACTTTAAAACCTTCTTTGCCTTCTCATTTACACTGGCTTCCAAAGCCTCTGTACGATCTAGTTTTCCCCATTCAATTAAAAGCTTATCCATAGTTGTAACCTTGTTAAAGTTTGAGATAGTTTAACCCAATGCCGATAAAAAGATCTTGAAAAGTCTGTCAATTTTTAGTCAATAAAAAGCCAGCGACAAAAAAGATCTGCTATTGTCTAGAATGTCTTTATTTTACTACTAAGTTGGCGGAAAGTGAGCAAAAGGAGCATAGCGAATGAAACTAATAATGACAGGTGGCGCAGAATCTGAGCACTTTAAGGCTATTGATCAATACTTTACCTCCCTTTTGGGGCAAGACCCCTACCTTCTTTTTATTCCTCTAGCAGGAGACCCCAGAAACTTCGACGAGGGTTTAGAGAGGATTCACGAAACATTCTCTACAGTCCACTTCAAGAGAATTGAAATGTGCTTGGATTTAGAAGAACTTGACTGGGGGTATCTAAAAAAGTTTGATGCGATCTATATTGACGGAGGAAATACCTTCACCCTAATGGATGAGATTAGGAACACGCACTTTTACGAGCTCATCCACCGCTTCCTCCACCATGGAGGGATTATTAATGGCGACAGCGCAGGGGCCATCATCCTGGGGAGCCATCTGGAAACAGCTCACTTTGGAGATACTCCTGATGAGAATATTTCGGATGTTATTTCCTACCAAGGGCTCAACCTGCTGGGTCAATATGCTATTCACTGCCACTACGAAGACACTGAGAAAAAAGAAGTACAGACCTTCGTTAAGGAATATGGTTTTCCTGTTATTGCCCTCTATGAAAACTCGGCCATTGCGGTAATTGATCGTCAACTTCAAGTCATAGGCGAAGCACCTGTAGCCATTTTTAAAGGAGAAGATATTGATATCCTCACTCCTGGCTCGCAAAGACAACTCGATTAAGAGCTTGTTTTACAACTTTCGCTCCATCTGAAATTCAGTGATGTGAGTGCGTGGTGCTGGAAGGTATCCCGTAAGTCCATTCCTAATGAAGCCCATTTTTTCATAAAGCTTTATGGCCGCTCGATTATCATCACCAACATCAAGCTTTACTTTTTCGATGCCTCTAGATTCACACTCTTTAAGGAGGGCTTGAATAAGAGCGACACTTATTCCGCTGCCTCTTACCTCTGAGGAAACCCACAGGGAGATTAGCCAACAAACACTTGGATCTTCGCCATCCACTCCCACTCGCACCATTCCAACATCTCTATCCTCATGAACTGCTATAAACGTTGGTAAGGTTATTGTCTGCTCATTCCAAACATCAACTGAGAAATTTAAAACTTTCTCAAGGGTCGTCCCAAAAGCATCAGGATCAGACTTTAAGGCCTTCAACCTGATTTTTTTCAGCCTTAGGCCATCTCCCTCTTTTAGCCTTTCAATCAAAATAACTCCGATGAATCAAGATACCTAGCGTGCCTTAGCCCCTAGCAACTTACAGGCGAGCTGCGCTGCTTTTTTATTTTTGATTACATTGTGCCACGTATCCCCATCCTCATTTACCATTTCAAGTAATTCAGTGAAAGAGAATACCGGCTCGTTAAGATCTTTTATCGTTTCGGCCGAGAGGTTTTCGTATAGAAATCCCTTCAAAAGCGCCGCAACCTCTTTTGTGTTCGTTGTCCCGCTGCAATAAGTACCACCGGCATTTTTATCAGAAATATCGTAGTGCTTTTGCGCTATTGCCTTTATCGTCTTTTCAATCTTCTTTAGCTCTCTTTCGATATCGACGCTTTTAGTTTTGGTAGTTGGGATATAGTAGACGTTATTTCGCATCCGATTATAAGCTGAAGCCATCATGGCAATCCCCGACTTACTATGTTTTATATCAGTTACCTCGCCAGTTAGGGCAGCGTCTCTATCATTAGTCGATCGGCCGACATCGATTAAAAACTCCAAATTCTTTACGACATAAACATAGTTCTCTGAATCACCTCTTTTATTCGTAAGAGTTGGGTACTCTTTTCTAACTTTATCGATAAAATCCTGCATCGTTGCACTGGCCATCTGAAGACTCCTTCATGAATTACATTTCCCTCCTAGGGTATTAGAATTAGGCGGCTTTGCCAATGAAAGAGACCTTGTCTTGATTAAAGTCTCTAGGGTTTGTATTCTCTGAGGATGATTGAATCTCTCTACCCCATTTTGCTTGAAAAAACGGGAGCCTCCAAGATACTCGATATCCAACGTATTCAGGAACTTTGGAGTGGATATGGGGAGCTCAATAGAGTTATCCTCGATAGCAAAACTAAATCCGTCGTTCTAAAATTGATTAAGGTATCCGACTCCCATTCCAACATGGGTAATCATCCTCGGGGCTGGGATTCAAGTGTCGGTCATGCAAGGAAAAAAAAGTCCTATGATGTTGAAACCAGTTGGTATCAAAACTTTAATTCTCCAATTGAGAACGCTATCCTACCTCGTCACATTGCGAGCGGAAGTAAAAACGGTGCTCAGTACTTAATACTGGAGGATCTAAAAAACCAAAACTTCAAACCCTCTCGTTCCGTGAACTTACCTCAAGTAAAACTTGGCCTAGACTGGCTAGCAAGCTTTCATCGCTTTCATCTAGAAGTGGAACCTAAGGGTCTGTGGGAAACTGGTACCTATTGGCATTTAGACACTCGAGCAGAAGAGCTCGCGGCCCTCGATGATATTGCTTTAAGGCAAGCAGCTCCCCTCATTGATTCAATCTTAAACAAGGCAAAAAACAAAACCCTTGTTCATGGAGATGCTAAGCTAGCAAACTTCCTCTTTACCGATCAAGCTGCAGCAGCCGTCGACTTTCAATATGTTGGAGGGGGTGTCGGAGTAAAAGACGTCGCCTATTTTCTAAGTAGTGTTTTTGGTGAAGACGAGCTTCACACTCTTGAGTCCCAATGCTTGGACTATTATTTCTTGCAGCTTAACAGCCCTGAAGTAGAAGCCGAGTGGAGAGAGCTCTATCCTTTCGCTTGGTGTGACTTCTATCGCTTTTTGCAAGGCTGGTCCCCCGGCCATTGGAAAATCAACTCGTACTCAGAAAAAATTAAACAAAAGGTTCTTCAATGCCTCTAAATCCTTTGCAGTTACAAGAGCTTTTAGAGGTCGCTAAGCTCGCCACCCAAAAAGCGGGGATGTACATAGAAGCTCAGCGAGAACATTCAATTGAAACCCTAAAGAAGAGTGCAGGAGAGAGTTTGGCGTCTCAAGTCGTCACTGAAGTTGACCTTCAGGCAGAAAAAATTATCATTGAAATTCTTTCACCGACCTTAGATCAATACAAATTAGGTCTCCTAAGCGAAGAGAGCGTAGATGATGGCTCTCGCTTCGAACATGACTATTTTTGGTGCATCGACCCTTTGGACGGTACTTTAGCCTTTAGTCAAAAGAGATGGGGCTTTAGTACATCAGTAGCCCTTGTCTCGAGAGAAGGAATCCCTTTTATTGGCGTCGTTTACAATCCGCAGACCAGCTCCCTCTACTATGCCCAGCGGGGATCTGGTGCTTTTAAAGATGGTCTTGCTCTTAAAGTAAAAGATAAGTCCGATACGCTCACTTTGCTCTATAGCAAAAGCTATTTAGACGATCCCCTTTGCCGCCGGGAAATTCAAGATCTAGAAAAGAGGGCTTTCGAGCAAGGTTTTAAAGAAATCACTCATCCTGCTCTTGCAGGAGCCGTCGTCAATGCCCTCTCAACGATTGAAGACGGTTCAAGTCTCTATTATAAACGGCCAAAAAAAGCTCTGGGAGGAGGAAGTCTATGGGACTTTGCAGCGACTTCTGTCATTCACTCTGAAGCTGGAGGCTTCAACCGAGATTACTTTGGTAATGCCTTAGACCTTAATAGTCCAGACTCTACATTTATGAATCGTCTTGGTGTAGTCTATGCAAGCCATGAATCTTTATTTGAATTTATGCCTAATAGATAAAAACATCAAAAAGGATGAACAACATGAAAACCATAAGAATCAAAGCCTTCATTCTCTTAGCTCTCACTTTGAGCGCCTATAACGTGTCGGCAAATAGTCTCGATGGTGTCGTGACTTACAAAGAAAAACAGGCAAAAGGCGTTCTTTTTATTTTCGCCAAGAAATTTGATGGGTCCATGCCCATGCCCCTAGCAGTTAAACGCATAACCAACCCAAAGTTTCCTCTCAAGTTCAGCCTGTCAGCAAAGGATGCGATGATGGATTCAATCCCTTTTGAGGGTCCTTTTAAAGTCATTGCTCGCTTAACAAAATCTGGAAATGCAATGGATAAAACGGGTCCCCAGGGAGAGACGACAAAGAAGCTGAAGCTAGGAGCTCGCAACATTCAGATTGAGATAAAGTAAATCATCTCCCGCCTTCAGGGTGGGGGAGTCATTTTCACAGTTCGTGAATATTCTCTTCATAAACCCTATTGTCGAGACCATTAATCCTCAAAGCTTTGACAGCTTAAGCGGAACAAATCTAGCGTAAAATAACAAACCCTATTTCAGGAGAATTTTATGTCAAGATTGATTTTATCACTACTATTCGTACTTTTTTCGGCCCAAGGTCTGCATGCAAACCAAAGTGACTATCAAGAGTCTGAACTTTACTCAGATGAAGCTTCTACTGACTTCGCTGACTATGAGATCGTCGAAGATACCCTGAACAAGAAAAATCCAGCCGGAAGTAAATGGGTCCGAGTAAACTGCTCTAAAAACAGTACTTGCTACCCCCCAACTGGTTTTAAGTATAGAAACTTTAATGTCGACCTCAGAGGATCTGACTGCAGAGGATCAAGTAGACGCAGAGTAAAAATGACAAAGGATTACATTATTACATCAAGAGACTGCAGTGTTAAAGGTAGTATTTTTGTTGTTCCAGCATCAACTTGCAGAGGAAACGACAGGTTCTGTCGGTCTTAAAGAACAAGACCTACACGAAAGTGACGGTTCTTAATTTTCCCAGCAGATAGCTTTTCAACGGCCTGCTGGGCTTTTTCTTTCTTTACAGCGACATACGTTACAATCGCCAAAATGGATATATCTCCAACATCTCCGGGCTCCAAGAGAGCTTCCTTTACCAAAGCCCCTAAAATATCCCCTGGTCGAAGCTTGTCTTTTTTTCCACCACTGATGTAAAGCGTTTGCATCGGGGGAGAGGCCAAGTACTTCTTAGTCTCCTCTAGCTCATCTATTAAACGTGCTGAGCAGTTTTCCTTTACTATTTCCTGAATTTGATCGACTTTATACTGCTCTTCATTAACAAAAAGGCTAAAGGCTAAGCCTTTTTTACCGGCCCTTCCTGTTCTTCCTACGCGGTGAACGTAGTCTTCAGTGTCACTTGGGAGGTCGAAATTAATAACGGCCGCGAGATCTTTAATATCTAAGCCTCTGGCAGCAACATCAGTAGCGACAAGAACCGAGAGGCTTCTATTAGAAAATTTCGTAAGAATCTTAGTTCTATCGTTTTGCTCTATATCACCGTGAATACTTGCGGCCAAAATATCGTTCTTTTGTAAAAAGTTTGAAAGATTCTCTGTTATAACCTTTGTTTTGCAAAAAACAATAAGACGGTCTGGATTGTACTCTCCTAGAAGCTTAAGAACCGCTGCGTTCTTACTCTTGTGACTGGATACTAAATAGAAGTATTGCTCAATACTTCCCTCTTCGTGCAGAGAATCTACGACAACCTTCTGTGCATTTTTTTGAATATTTTGACTGAGCTCTAAAATCTCATCAGGAAAGGTTGCTGAAAAAAGTAGCGTTTGCCTCTCTTGAGTAAGTTGTCTTTCAATTCCCATTATTTCGTCATTGAAGCCCATATCAAGCAATCTATCGGCTTCATCTAAAACAAAGGTCTTTATATATTTTAAAAAGATAAACTTTGTCTTAATAAGTTTCGCAACCCTGCCAGGAGTTCCGACGATGATATGCGCCCCATGATCGAGAGAACTCTCCTGATGGTGATAGCCCACTCCACCAGTAATCGTAAGTATTTTCACATTTTTCATCATCTGAGCAAGCTTTCTAAGCTCTAGAGAAACCTGTTCGGCAAGCTCTCTTGTTGGGCAAAGAATGAGCGCCTGAGTATCTACATTTTTTATGTCTAATGAATTTAAAATTCCTAAGCCAAAGGCCGCAGTTTTCCCACTTCCCGTTTTGGCTTGACCAATAACGTCTCCACCTGAAAGAACAACGGGAAGGGCACCTGCTTGAATCGGAGTCATCTCCCTAAAGCCTATTTCAGACAAGTTTGCTGTCAGTTCTGTGCGAAGCTTAAGTTCTTGAAAACTTTTAATCATAAAACTTAATCCTCATCTATGACTTTAATATGGATCGCAACAAATCCCTTAGGACCCTCGCTCACTTCAAACTCGACGCGAGCATGATCATGAATCGTCTCTTCGGCTAAAGCAGAAGCGTGGAAGAACAAGTCCTCCATCCCATCATCTGCTTCAATAAAGCCAAAGCCTTTTTCTACCTCAAAGAATTTCACTCTTCCAGTGACAACTTCTCCGGGAACTGACTTGGGTGCGACTTCTTCGCCCCAGTTAATCTCAAAGATCTCTTTTACTTTATCGCCTTTATGGATACGTTCTAATTGAGCGACAACGGAAACTTCGCTCTTCTCATCGACTAAGAGATTCTTTCGTTTTCTGTTCTTTGTTTTCTCGGTATCGTATCTCACGAGATCGACTGCAATTTTTGTCATAAAAACCTCTTTCATTAATGACCGCCCTCACCCTATCTAGCTGCCCATTATCCATCTCACTTTTTAGGCGAGATTGAAACTTTTACACGTTAGCTTAAGGGCGCCTAATTCCCCTTTGGGCAATGAGGACATACTCTTTTTTATGGGAAGGCACCTGCCGACTCATCATCGTAAAAAAGCCCCAGTCATAGAAGATATCTTCAAAATCTTCGATTTTCTGAATATACTCCATTTTCACCACTTGAACTGTAAAGACTATCCCTCTAAGGCTTTTGTTGTACTTCTTGCAAAGCCTAAGAACTTCCTTAATTGCCTGATTCGGGTTTAAGTTGAGATCAACATGAACCCAATCAATATCACTGCTGGGCAATTTTTCTTGAGAGAGATCTTGAACGGAAGATTGAATAAAATTAAAGTTCTCATGCGATTCAATCGACTCATCTACTTTAGCTGTATCGATACCCCAGACCTTAGCTCCCGTTGAGAGAAGAAAAGAGGAGGAGCCTCCAGGAGAGCAACCAAAATCGAGCCATGAGTCCTTAGCACTAAACTTTAGTGAGAAAAGCACTGCAGTTTCTGCCAGTTTGCGATAGGCAACTGATGGCGATAATTCTGGAACCTCTACTTCAACCTGAGAGTTGGGGTACCTTGTAACTCCCTCAGAAACTCTATGGACACCAAACCACACTTCTTTTTCGCTAAGGGCGATAAGGTTTAAAACAAGCTTTCCCTCTGCGCTATATTTATTAATAGGCCCTTCAAACTCAGAGAGTGCATCAAAGCGATACTTAGTATTAATACTATAACTATGAATAATACACTTCTCTATGTTCTCACCGAGCTCTTGGAACTTCCGTTTTACGGCGCAGCTTAATTCATCAGGCCATGCCTTTCCTAAACAAAGACCAACACGAGTGGCAAAGGTTACGCTAAGCTGCGAGATCGTGGTGAAGTCATACTTCACTCCCTTATTTTTAAAGGTTAAAAAACCTTTTCTTGAATAGCTTAGAGTGAGCTCCGGATAAAAAGCTTTAATTTCTTCTTTAAGTAGACTTTCATTACCCACATTAACGCAAAAGAAAATAAATTGATCATTCATAGGGTTTTCCGATGAGCGAAGCTATTAACTTGACTCACTCTCCCAGCCAATTTTTTCTAAGAACTCATCATAGGTGCCATCGAAGAATTCGGCCCGTCCCTCGTGAAAAATGATCAGCTTATTGACTGAAGATCTTAGTAGCAACTCAGAGTGAGTCACCAAAATAACGGATCCAGGAAAACGAATAATTTCCTGACTGAGGGTTTCGATAGACTCCATGTCCAAGTGGTTAGTGGGCTCATCAAGTAAAAGAAGATTAGACTTCTTTGCTAGAATTTTTCCCAGCATGACTCGACTTTTTTCCCCACCAGATAAAACGGAAACCTTCTTCTTGGCCAACTCATCTGTAAACATCATCGTTCCACAGATCTTTCGAACCTGCCCCGTATTAAGCTCAGGATTACTACTTGAAATCTCTGTAATGATGGTGCTCTTTTTATCTAGCCTTTCAATATTAGTCTGTCCAAAGTGACCCATCGAAAGGGAGGGGTGAGAGCTAATTTCTCCAGTTCTTGGCTTGAGCTCTCCCGCAATAACATTTAAGAGAGTCGACTTACCCTTGCCATTCTTGCCTATAATTCCAATTCTATCTTGGCGCCCAATACTCAAAGAGAGGTTTTTAAAAAGATCCTCTTCCTCTTCCCCGGAGTAAGAAAAGCTGAGATCATTCGCCTCTAAAATGACTTTGCCAGGGCATTCTTTGTAATGAAAAGTGAAGCCTAAATTGTTTTCAGTATCGAGCTTAGCAATAGTACCCATTTTCTCAATTTGTTTGGCACGAGATTGGGCTTGAGCTGCTTTTGAAGCCTTCGCACCAAAGCGATCAACAAAACCTTGCAGCTCTTTCTTCTTTTTTTCTTGAGTTAAGCGGGTCTGTTCGTACATCTCATCACTAATGGCCAATTGCTCGTAAAACTTCGTCGTATTACCAACATACTTACTAAGGCGCTTACGGCTTAGTCCTATGGTGTGAGTTGTAACTGAGTCCATGAAGTCTTTATCGTGAGTGATAAGGAGAACCTCACCCTTGAAGGACCTAAGAAATCCTCGCAGCCATCTCAAGGAGACGATATCGAGATAGTTGGTAGGCTCATCTAAAAGGAGCAGGTTGGGATTTTGAACCAAGGCCTTAGTTAAGTTGATCCGAACTTGGTAGCCTCCAGAGAAGCTATTGGGGTCCGCTTGTAAATCATCTTCGGAAAAGCCTAGCCCAAAGAGGATCTTCTCCGCCTTCCACCAGTCGTACTGTTCTTCTTCTGATAAGACCTGGCAGCACTCTTCGAGAACGGTTGGTTTGGTAAAGTTAATATGCTGATCAAGGGCGCCAATCATGTAACCCTTGGGGATAACCACTTCTCCCGAGTCTGGCTTCATCTCTCCGAGAATAATCTTAAAAAGAGTCGACTTTCCCGAGCCGTTTCGACCTACAAAGCCTATCCGTTCACGTTTGCCTACTAGCAGGCTTAAATCCTCAAAAAGAACCTGAAGCCCAAAGTGCTTTGAAATATTGTTAAGCTGAATCATCCTACTTCCGTATTATCATTTTTTGGCACCATGCCACAGCTTGCACGCTAAGTCCTCGTTTAGACCTAAGAGTGTAAATGATATCCTTAAATAGAAGTTGGTTAGTCTTTTTGAGCAAGTCCAATCGGCCTTAGGAAATCTCAGCACAAAATTGCTTAAAAACCTCTTGATGCCGAGCTAGATCAAAGTCTGCCGCGACAGAGACACGAACAATATAATCTTTATCGCTCTCCTTTGTCGTTCCTTGGGTCGAGGTAGCGGGAATCGTCCAGTAGCAGCCCTTGAGCTGGCCGTAACTCACACAGTGCTTACTCTCTTCGGGGATAGCCGCGATCATCATGGTGATTAACTTATGATTAAGTTCACGTTTGTACTCTTCTCTCTGCTCGGGAGTGTCGCCTTTAGTAGGAAGATCAAGGGAGAAAACGGAGGGTGTAAAGCCCGCATCTGCTAGCTCTTGAGTGACGAAATTAATTTTCACTCCTGAGAGGTTTGCTTCCATAAAGTCAACAAAACCTCGAGTGTTTTGATAAGAACTCTCTATTCTCTCGATCATAGAGGGCATCTGCTTCGTTAGAATCTCTATCTGAAGATCAGTCGCCTGGTTGTCACACAACTTTAAGTGATTTTGCACATAGCTCATGTATTGGTGAGCATTGTCATTGGCAACACAATAGCCTGCCGTACAGAGCCCACCGCTTGGAAACTTAGAGCCACTCACGTACGAGATCGTTCTTGCATCGTGAAGATGACCATCATCACCAAAGAATTTAACATTGGGACAAAAGGTTTGATCTAAAATAAAGACTGGTTCAACTGCCTTTTGTCCTTCTTTTGTTTTTCTAGGCTTTTTTAAAGTCGCTCTTAAGTTCTCGAGGTCTGGTATCTCAACCCTTGGGTTTGTTGGAATCTCCGCAATGATGTAGCCCACAGCATTTTGCTTTGCCACTTCTTCCAAAATTCTCTCAAGCTCCAAAACCATGTCCTTACCGCTATCAACCGGAAGGTCCACGATCTCGACGTTATGAACACTGGCCGCCACTCTGCGGGCCTGATCATTCGTGCCCCCATAGCAGTTCGGAGGAACGATAAATTTAATATCTTTTCCATGATGATTGTCCTGAGCAAAGTGAACTAGCCCCATCATAATGGCGTATTGAACCGATAGACCACAGGAGCCAATCGCAGCCGGCGTAGTCGTACTTGTGATAGTGTTGATCGTTTTTATAAGCTCCCGAGAATCTACGGCGGGAACTTTCTGCGACGGTCTCTCAATCATATGGGATATAACAGCAAGACAATTATGAGGTGTCATCGCGATAGATTCACGTCGTCTTACGTGCTGAATTTCAGCAATATACTTGGCGTCATTGTTCATGACTTTTATCACGCACCCGAGATTTGGATAGAGATTCACAATGAAATCAGCAGTAATGTTCACTTTACTTGCCTCTCCAAATGCCTCATCTTTAATGACAAGGGTGCTCCCCTCAAAGCTTGGAAGCTCTGCTAAGTCATCCGCATGCAGCAGATCAAAGTCATAGGCATAAATGGATCGAATCGTCTCCGGGTCAAAGTTATTCGGTAAGGACTCTTTATAAACGATGCGAGTTCTTAATTTTAGGTATTTATTTTTTCTTAAAATCGCGAGAATTGGCATAGTTTGCGAAGAAAAGGAAATAACACTTTCTACTTCTAGTTTCTTCACTCTAGCGATTGCCCACTCTAAGACACAAGAAAGCGGATGCCCAAGACGAATATAATCAAAAGCCGTTGGTAGCCCCGCAAGCTCCCCTTCACTTTTTAGCTCTAGCGCCTCAAGCTTTTGTAAAAACTCGACCTTCGCTAGTTTCTCATTATAAGTATCGAGCCGATGAGTTGTCAGGCGCAGCCAGTCCACGGGCATGTTGTCGACAATATTTCCAAGGGCTTTTTTAATGTCAGTTGGGCTCATATATTCTTCCTTTAAAGTGAGCCTAATATACCGCTACAAAAAAGAAAAGACGACCTTACATTCGCTCATATCCTCAGACGAGCTTTTCCTACCGTGAACTTGCACCCAAGCTTCCCAAGACAATGAACCCATGCAAACAGGCTATGTCAGATAGTTCCATAATCGATTTGTTCTCAATCCCTGCTCGGGCTAGAAAAGTCTCGGAGGTTACTTATGGCCAATTTAAAAGTCTTTCTACTTACCTTTTTAATTTTTTCTGCCTCTCTTACAAGTCATGAGGCTTATGGAATTGTCGGAGGTGATTTTGCCTTGGGGACAGACTTGGTAGCGCAATCAACTGTAGGTCTATCCAATGGCTGCACGGGCACTTTAATTACGGACAATATTATTATGACTGCGGCCCATTGTTTAATGGCAGGACAAGAGATCGAGGTCATATTTGGTCTCTCTTTTCAAGAAGGCATTCGAGTTTCAACGACGGCCATCGCCATTCATCCTAGCTACTCCTCAACAGCAGGTGGAGGGCAACATCCTGACCGCCCCTCATTAAGACCTATTCACGATATTGCTCTCATTAAATTGAGCACCTTTGCTCCCACAGGATTCTTACCTGCTCCACTTGGTTCAGCTCAAGACCTCGTCAATGGGGCCGAGCTCATTCTTGCAGGCTTCGGTCAAACTGCTGCACAAAATGGCAGCTTTGGCAGACTCAAGCAGGTAAGAACTATTTTTAATTTCTACAATGAAGATGCCCTTGAAGTTGTCTTTGGACCCACCCCCGGCCGCAGTGCCTGTCGAGGAGATTCGGGTGGACCGATGTATCGAGAAGTGGGCGATCAGATTGTTGTTATAGGGGTTACATCGAGAGGATTCCCGGCCCTCGGAGCTTGCTCAGGAAATGGAAATTATACAGAAATAGAAGCTCACCTAAATTGGATAGAGGAGACGATCAATGAATTTAACTAAACGACTTTTAAAGACTCTGGCCTTAGGTGCTCTCTTAAGCTCACCTCTCATTACATCAGCAAACGCCTGCTCATATGAGACTTGCCCCGTAAATGAGCAGAGCTTTGATGTTGCGATAAAGCGCCTTAAAACTCTTTATCCAAGCATTAATTTTCAAGCAAGCTGGACAGATAACTCACTACAAGCTTCAGCTCGCTTTAAAAAAATCTTTTTAAGTGGAGGCTTTGCCAGGAAAGAAGGGATTAACCTAGGAGGCTTCATCACAGTAGCTTGTCATGAGGTTGGACATGCTCTTCTGTCTCTCTCTGAGGGAGAAGCAGACTACTTTTCAAGCTCCGATTGCATGAAGAAATATTTCAAACTAGATAAAAGTCAGGCAGTCGTCGACTCTTACGATCACTTCTTTGATGATATTTCTCTAATGTGTCGATCAACCTTTCACTCGCGCAAGGAAATTGCTCAATGTATTCGAATTGGTATCTCTTCCAAGAACGCAGCAAACTTAGGACGAAAACGTTGTCTCTCTAGAGTTGAAGATTATAAAGCTCAAATGGAGAACTCTTCTCAGTCCACAGTGTCCCTTTCCAATTTTCATTTGAGATGTCTACGCACCGATGCAACACTGGAGAAGGAGAGACTTCCAAGAGGTGAACTTCTAAATCTTATATTTGATGTTTCTCTCACTCTAAAAGAGGAGCTCTCTTTTCTTGCTGATGATAAGAGAGTTGTAGAGAGGACTTATGATTCTCACAACTCTCCGGCCTGTCGAATGCAAACCCTAAGACACGGGAATCTGCTCATGAGCAAGCCCAGTTGTTGGTTTAGAAACTAGGGCCTTAAAAAAGAGGTTTTTAAATCCCCTGTCAGCTTCATTGGCCAAAACGACACACACCATCAAGGAATCTTCTACCTCTTTCAGTCAAATCTATGAGGTAGTAAAATGGTCTAAACGACAATAAGGACCTTTATGAAATACCTGATGCTTATGAGCCTTTTCTTTTCCCTATCAACTCAGGCTAGAATACACGATGCCTTTATGTGCTACACCCAAGTCGATACAGTTGTTCTCTTCGGTGTTCTCAAGCCCCAAGGCACCATGAGAATCAACTACTTTCGCCTAGAGCAAAATCCCACAACGATAGATCTCAAGATCAATCGCTACCAAAGATCGGATAGTACCATTAAGGCCAGCGGACTCTATAACGGGAAGCAAGTTGTGAGCTTTAAATCTAAAAATGGATTTGGTACGGCCGATATTGACCTGACCCCATTTGCTGGGACGGAAGATGTCAGCTTTAAAAATGAAGATGTTCTGTGCTACTTTGGGAAGTTTGAGGACTAGCACGAAAAGGTAGAAGTTAGTGCGTAAAGAACACAAACATCAAACTGAAGAATTAAATCAGTAGTGGTTTTACTCAAGAATCTCGTTGAGAGCATTGAGTGCATCAACTGAAGTAAAAATCGAGTATTCACTCGTCTTGGGCTCCTTGATTAGGCAAGAGCCAATTTTCTTAGACGACATTTCAAAAACGACTTCTTTTAAAAGAGTGCCCGAGACGACTTCGTAAATATCTTTAGACATTAAAGTTTCAGCCTTTATTTCTTCATCAACAAGATTTCTAACGTCGCGGTCCGAAACCATACCAGAAAGAGAATCACCATCAAAAACAGGAATATGCCGAACTCCTGCATCTCCCATCTTGATAATTAAATCTCTGGCACTGTCTCCAAGCTGAGCCGTTATACTAACAGGTGTAGAATACTCATCGACAGAAAGCTCTTTTATACCGTTAAGGATTTCTTCAGCAGACTTACTCATTTATCTTCCTTTCTCATTACCCAGAGTCATGGTTTTTCTGTATATGAGCTTAAACTACCATCGTCTTAATTGAAAGAAAGATAAGATAGACCACTCCCAAACTAACTAGTTCTCAAGTTACGCAAAAGGCTAAAAAGAGGTTACCAAATGCTCAGAAAGAGGACTTGTCTCAAATTTAACAAGAAAAAAGAACACGCTCTTTATCAGTTTCTCCGTTTTTTAAAGCTTGGGATGATTCTCCTACTTATTGGTGGTGTTATCGATAAGATCAATAATATGATTAAGTTTTACCACCAGAAAAGAAATAGCCGTTAAACGTCAACTATAACTATTTAAACCTTTCTTTTTTTCAGAATGACACCTCAAGAGCTTTTGATTTCTCACAACACAGCTTTAATGTTACACAGTAGTAAAATTGATTTTTTAGATAAAGCCCTAATTTTAGAAAGGTTATCGCTATGCAACTGGGAGAGAATTTAAAAAAGCTATATGCCAAGCTTAAGAATGATTTAAGTGGAGAGGTCTCTACTTCAATTCCTTCATTTAAAAAAATGGATCCAGACAAGTTCGCTATAGCTGCAGCTACAGTTGATGGGCAAGTTTTCTGTATCGGAGATACAGATGATGATTTAACAATTCAATCAATTTCAAAGGCCTTCACTTATGCCCTCTCCCTCGAGCAAAATGGCAGTGAGTTTTTAGAAACAAAAGTAGGTATCGAACCTACTGGAGAAGACTTTGATTCAATCATTAAACTTGATGATCAAAACCGTCCTTATAATCCTATGGTCAACTCAGGCGCTATTGCTGTGACGGGAATGATCAGTGCTCTAAAGTACCCAACAAGAGAAGAAGAAATTCTCAACTATATCTCTAGTTTTGCTGGCAGAGAGCTCTCCATTGATGAGAAGACCTACCACTCAGAAAAAAACAATGGACACAAGAACTGGGCCATCGCTCACCTTCTTAGACACTTCAATGTTCTATCCAATAATTTTAAAGAAGACCTCGACCTCTATTTCAAGCAGTGCTCAATCAAGTTAAATACTAAAGATCTCGCCTTAATGGGTGCAACACTGGCCAATGGTGGTGTTAACCCGAAGACTCAAAAAGTATGCGTGGAGCGGGCAAACTTAAGAAATATGCTCTCTGTTCTCTACACATGTGGTATGTATAACTACTCGGGAGAATGGGTTTTTGATATAGGTCTTCCTGCAAAGAGTGGTATTTCTGGAGGAGTACTTATGGTTGTTCCGGGGATTATGGCCATTTCAGTTTACTCCCCTCGACTAGATAAAAGGGGAAATAGCGTCAGAGGTATAAAGGTTTGCGAAGAGATTTCTGAAATCTATAATCTTCATCTTCTCGACTTTGCGGGCCCTAAAGATCCTAGTGAGATTTAGCCCCCTTTTTTAGCTCTCATTATGACCGAGTTTTTCAGTCAATGCCTACAAACGACTTGCGCTATTTCTCTATAATAAAAACTGTTTTTAGTTAGACTCTTTCTAAAATCCCACGAATAGCGGGTATGCAAGTCTTTGTCAGTAACACCCTTTTTAAAATTCATTTAAAATAGATCCTTAACAAAGGATTCGTTATGACACGTGCACTAGGATTTGTGCTTTTCTTTTTCACTCTTACCTTCTCTTTTGAGACTCCGTTTGCTTTCACTAAAGAGCATCACACAGATAAGGTCGACGGCCCTGGAATCTTTAGCAATTCAGGTATCAGGGGTCCAAAGTACATCGATCAATTGAGAGCAATGAAGGCGATTGCGAAGAATTATCCCGATATCGCAAGAACTATTGAATATGGAGAAAGTATCAGAGGCAACATTCTTACGGCCCTTGTTCTTGAGTCAAAAAATATGCCCGTCACCAAACTCGCCCTCGTCACCGGTGCAACTCATGGTAACGAGTATCTTAATATTGCCGATCGCTTAGCCGAAGCCCTTTTAGAATCAAAAGCAAATGTTTTAGAAAATTATCTCGCCTCAGGTGGTTCCCTGATCGTCGTCCCCATCGTGAACCCTGACGGCTATAACAGAAGGCGCAGAGGAAATGCTAGAAACGCCGACGTCAACCGAGACTGGCCTAACTCAAAGAGAGCTGAGCCCGCAGGGTTTTAGCAGCCCGAGTCAGAGGCCCTCGCAAACTTAGTTATCAATTATCTTTCGAGTCACCCTTTAACCGGCCTCAACTTCGCCCTCGATTACCACTGTTGTGTAGATGGTATGTTGCTTAAGCCATGGGGATTTGAGAAAGGTACCTATATGACTCAATCAGAATCAACGAGATACAATAACTTTATCGATCCTATGAATAAGTATTTTCCAAAGCCTGGAAAAGTAGGTACTCCACCGGATCTTCTTTACTCAGCCGATGGGACAACTCTTGACTACTGGTACGATAAGTATGGTGCCATCTCTTTAACCTATGAAGGTACTCGCAGACGTGAAAAAGATAATCTCAACTATCATGTTCTCTGGTGGGAAGATATTCTTAGGAACCTGTAGACATGGGCGACGTTCTCTATCCCAAAAGTGAAAGACTTGAACCAATAGTTGAGGAATGGCTCACTCATGGGCGCCGACCGACTTCGATTGAATCCGTCTCTGATGATGAAGAATCTGTTTGGGATTACCCCCGAGCGCCCTCCCTTCAAGAAGTGAACTCGCATATAATCCTTAAGAGACAAGGAATCAGTCTTCTTAATACCAAAAGATCAATCAGGGTTTGTGAAACCGCCAGTGCGCCGACCTACTACTTTTGGAAAGAAGACTTTGTAGGAGCTTTTCTTAAATCTGCTCATTCGAGCTACTGCGAATGGAAAGGTCGCGGAACCTACTGGTCACTAGAAACGAAGAATCAACTGATTGAAAATGTAGCTTGGAGCTATGAGGATCCTTACCCTGAATACGAAATCCTTCGCGGTCTCGTGAGCTTTTACCCCGTCCATTTTGAAACTTATTTAGATGATGAAAAAGTACGCCCACAGCCAGGAGGCTTTTACGCTGGCTGGGTTACGGACAAAATTAAGGGCCCCATAAAAGGCGGCCCTGGCTCGCAAGGGTGGTGATATCCGGACTTTTGAAGCTTTAAGATTCATCTCAACCTCAACTTCTACCTAGAACCAACTCAATTCCAACCTCTTAAGCGCCATTTGAAGCGCTGCCACTTTACATCACACAGCACAAAAACAACCATAGCCTTTCACAACATGTAAAAGGAGACATTAATGAAAAAGTTAGTCATGCTATTTTCTGTTTTAGTCATGGGCCACACTATGGCTCAATCGGCCACCATAACATCTATTAAGTGCACTATTTTTGGAAACCTAAAAATTAAAACAAGTGGCATTGGTTACAGTGGCTCTTTGAAGACGAGACCTTCAACTTTCAACTCATGTGAAGAAGCTCAATTCCATGCAACGAGAATTCTAGGTCGATCTACTCACAAAGTAAGCACCTCGGTTAGCTCCAGAATTCTCTATCGTGATACTGGCGGCAGATCAGATGAAAGATGTGAGAAAACGAGAGTGACGACCACAAGGTTAACCTTTGATATTTTGCCAGAGCTTACTTTTGAAGGAGACCAATTTCGAAGAATTGGAACCTACAATGGAAGATGCACAAGAAGATAAGATGAGGCAAAGGAGTAATACTTTTTGTGCATGATTGTTTGAACACAGTTTTCACAAAAGGTATTACACACCTTTAAAAAAGAACCATTAGAATAACTGCTTGAGGGAGCTACCCTTCACACCTTTTTTTGATTTCTAAAAACTGCTTTCTTTGCATAAAAAGATGGGCCGGTCCCAAACTCAATGACAAAAGCCAGGTTGGCCCCTTTACTCGAACTCGGTTTAAAAGTCGGCACCCCTCTTCGTGATCTTCAAGAAGATAAGTGGTATTGGCGTTATCAGAAACTTTAAGCGTCAAAAACCGATCTTGTTCGAAGTCATCAAAAGTAAAGAGAGGTATTTTTAAACCTCTTTCAATAGTCTGCAGACTTGGATCGATAAACTCAAAACTCTTCTTTCCCAAATTATCTAGCCAGTCGTAGCTATACCAACCCGCACGACCATTTCCCATCTGAATGAGCCAAGGCCACACCTCGGGCCTCTTACAACTCAAGACAATAGAGTCGTCAATAAACCAATACGGTCCTCTAACATCATCATCCCCAGGAAAGCTTTTTTCAATTCTCATAACGAAACTCCTTGCTCTCTTTTAACATTTTAACTGAATGCGACAAGTAAATTGCCTTAAACACTTGTGTCCAAGGCTAAAAACCTTATATTGCATTGCCTATAAAAGCTCTAAATGATTAAATCACTCAAGACGACATAATACAGAATGAATAAAGGACCAAAGCTTATGACAACTCCGAGCATTAATGACTTTAAAGAGTTTGTTCACCAACTTGATTACTCTCTTTTAAATAATTTAACGGTCGATCCGGATGCCACAGCAGATGGAAACGATCACAGGCCTCGGGAGGTTTTCTCTGGTCACTATGTCCCTGTTGCCCCCACTCCCATAGGCTATCCTGAGTACGTTACCCACAGTAAGACATTTTTTAAAGAACTAGGCCTAAGCGACAAGCTTGCGACTGATGATGACTTTATCAAGGCCTTCTCAGGTGATCTATCGAGCGCCCCCCCGCCAATGCACAAATATGGCTGGGCCACTGGCTATGCCCTCTCCATTTACGGTACAGAATATACGGCTCAATGTCCCTTTCGAACTGGCAACGGCTATGGGGACGGCAGAGCGATCTCTATTTTTGAAGGGAAGTTTAAAGATAAGCGCTTCGAAATGCAGTTAAAAGGTGGAGGACCAACTCCCTACTGTCGTGGGGCCGACGGTCGGGCCGTACTTCGCTCTAGTGTTCGAGAGTTCTTGGCTCAAGAATTTATGCACGCTCTTGGTGTTCCAACTTCACGCTCACTTTGTCTCTATACATCTAAATCCGAAACTGTCCCAAGACCTTGGTACTCTGAAGGATCGAAATCCAATGATCCCGATGTAATGCTCAACAACCCCGCGGCCATTACAACCCGCGTAGCCCCCTCCTTTCTTCGAGTCGGGCAGCTAGAACTCTTTGCCAGAAGAATTAGAGATAACGCTCATCCTGAAGCATCCAACGAACTTAAAATGATCGTAGCTCATTTAATTGAGAGGGAATATAAGGACAAAGCTGAGGTCGATCAAACCCTCTCCTTTGAAAAACAAATCATTCAACTCGCTCAGGCCTTCCAAGGGAGACTCACGAGCTTAATCGCCAATTGGATTCGCGTAGGCTATTGCCAAGGAAACTTTAACAGTGACAACTGCGCTGCCGGAGGATTCACCCTCGATTACGGGCCTTTTGGTTTTTGTGAAATTTTTGATCCAGCTTTTCAACCATGGACTGGTGGTGGCAGGCACTTTTCTTTCTTCAATCAACTCAAGGCCGCAGAAATTAATTTTGACTCTTTTTGTAGTGCTATCGTTGAATTACTCGAAGTAGGCTCCAGCGAACGAGTAGAACTAGAAGAATTACGCCAAGGCTTTAAGACAACAATGCAAACTGAATTCGAAAAAATATGGTGCGCGAAATTAGGCCTAGTTTCTTTTGAAGCTAATCTTTTTGAATCCCTGATTTTTTTAATGATTGAAACCCATGTGGACTTTACTATCTTTTTCCGTGAGTTATCGAAAGTACCCGATAATGTAGAAGCACTGAAAAAGAGCTTTCACACTAAGCCCTCAGCAGAAATCGATAATAAGTGGCAGACTTGGTTAAAACAATGGCGTGCTCTTGTCTTATCTGAAAAGAGTGAGGGCGCCTCAGAAATTGCGGTTAGCATGAAGAAGGCCAACCCTAAATATACTTGGCGCGAGTGGCTGATTGTCCCAGCCTATGAGCAAGCTGCTCAGGGAAATTATTCGCTAATTAAAGAGTTACAGGAGGTTCTAGGTAATCCTTACGAAGAGCAGTCAGAGGAAGTCGAGGCTAAGTACTACCGATTGAGACCCGATGAATTTATTAAGGCCGGCGGTGTTTCTCACTATAGTTGTTCCTCGTAGTTGATAGAGTTCTTTTTACGACTTACTTATATACCACCTCAAATCTCTCACAAACGAGATACTCATCTTCTTTAAAATTTCCATAGCCGCTAAAAAACTGATGATGAGCTTCTCGCCAAGACTTTAAGGATCTATCCCCCTCTCCTTCTTCGTAAGCGTGTTTTTCAGTGACGTCATCAAAGCGACAAATAAACGTGTCAGTATAAAAAACGACGCATTTCGGCTCGTTACTCCCGTCACATATGAGGCTGTAAACGCCAACTCTAGGGATTTCGTCTTCATGTCCGTGATAAGCTCGCAACAAACTACATGTGGCCGTTTTCTTTCCTGCGAGAACAAGTCCCACTAATTCATCGGCCATTTCGGGGGTGTTTCCAAAGCTCCAGGCGTCTATTTCTCGACTCTTTAAGTGAGCGAGTTCAGGGTTTTCATTTAAAAAGTTTCCCCAAAACTCTGAAATTTCCTTCGTTATTTTGATACTCATTAAAATACCCCGTAAAGGTTTAGAACAAACACTCTAGGTCGCTTTATGTCACGGCCTGACAACTAAGAGCAAGACCGAATCTGGTTCTTATAAACTGAAGCCGTGTTTCGGACCTTCTTCGCGTAACTCATAATTGCCGGTTTTTTTAGATAAGCCTTTTCTCGAAAGCCTCTGTTGCCTTGGTGATAAGCCAGGTACAAGTTATAGGCATTGTTCCGCGAGATACCCAGTTCTTTAACAGAACGATTAAGGTACCAGCCAATAAAGTCTACTGAATCTTCAAAATTACTTCTAACGGCATATCTCTTGCCTCTTTTTTTCTTATACTCTGCCCATGTTCCATCTAAGGCCTGAGGGTATCCATAGGCAGAAGAAATTCTTCTCCATGGCAAGCGAATTCCTAAAAATTTTTTCCGTGGTGGTTTAGCATTAGAGATGAACTTAGATTCATGATAAATGATTGAGAGGATTGTATGCTTAGGAATCTCCCACTTTTTAGAAGCATTTCTCAAAGGAGCTTTCCACTCACCTTTTTCCGCAAGCATCAAACAGGCATCGCTCTTATTCCTAGGCGAGGTGCTGGCACAACCAACTAAGCTCAGAGAAATCATGAATAATATTAACCACTTCATGCAGCCTTTATCGGTAAATATCTATGAGGATTTTAGATACGGGGCTCAAGCGATCAAGTTTGGAAAGAAAGTCCTATTTGTCGGAAACAAGTACCCGTCTCTTTTACTATTGCCCTCTACCTTGCTAGCCTGAAGTTCTATGTTTCTCATACCTATCGGAATTATCTTTTTGGCCCTAGCCTCCTATCTTCTCTACAAGAAGTTGCGGCCACAGATGTTGCGAAAAAGACTCTTAAGCAATCACTCCGATCAACTGCCAGACTTTATAGACTGTTTAAAGCAATCTCATTGGGAGACAAATCACCTTAAGGAAGAGGATTTAAAGACCATTTGTGAGCATGCCCTGACGCTCTCTCTTGAGAAGACCTGGGGAAAAGGCATGACGCGAGAGAGCATACTTAAGGAGAGCATCCAGGCCAGCCTCCCGCTGCTTTCCAGAAAAACCAATCTTTACCCCTCCGTCACCCATATTGAATCCACCAAGCCCTTTAGTTTCTGGCTTCATTTTCACGAATTACAATTCTCCAGCGAGCGAAGTGGGATCGATTTGAAGGAGCTAAACGGAGACTTTACGACCTTGAGTGAGCTCTACTTTAAGGACCATAACGCACTAAAAAGAGAGTCTTCGAAGTTATTTATCATCTTAGACTCTTATTTTCAGTTCTATTAAGCCCCGTAATTACTACACACGGCGATTCAAGAGACTTTTCAATCCCCAAAATTAGGGATAACAATCCTCTTATGAAAATAACAATACTAACCCTTCTTTCTCTGTGCCTTATCTCTACTCACGCCATGGTTGGAACGAACCAAGCAGTAGAGGCTTACCTAGACAGCGAATTTCGCTATGTTAGCAATGTTAGCGAGCTAGACTACCTCGGACAAACAGATAGCTGCGATGAAGTGGTCGATATATTCGTTATCGGTAATCAGGCTTCTGGCGAAACAGCTTACAGCTGCAACATATGTCTCATCAACGATGGTGGAATCGCCACGGTAAATTCACAAGAATCTTTTTGTCTTAGAGATTAAGCTTTTTCTGAGTAGCTTTAGTAGAGCTCCTCTCCTTGCTCTATTAAACTCAAAAAAAGAAGCGTATCTAACTCCACTTCGCAATAGTTTGGCTGCATATACTCACAAAGATTATAAAAAGCTTTATTGTGATCTTTCTCTTTAAAATGAGCCAATTCATGAACAACTAACATCTTGAGCATTTCTTCGGGGGCACTCTTCAAGCTTAGAGCAACTCGAATTTCATGCTTGCTCTTAAGCTTGCCCCCATGATTGCGGCTTATAAAGGTATGAGTTCCAAGAGCATGACGAATAAGATCTTTTTGTTTTTCGTATTTGACTCTATTTATGTGTGGAGATTTTTTCATAAACTGCTGTTTGAGCCCATTTGCGTACTCAAAAAGCTGCTTGTCTGTATTAATCTGATGGCCAGAGGGATACTTCTTGAGAAGATAAGATTTCACTTGGCCATCAGCTCTTAACTGTTCAACCTGATCTTTTATATTTTGGGGGTATCCTTGAAAGTAGTCTGGCTTTGTCATAGGTATTTGTAGCATGAACTTTTCAGATGCTAAACTCCTTCTACTATCTCTTGGGCTATTTCAAGATAGTCATTATTCACAAAGAACTCAATAATACGAATAGATCCTTGAAACTCTGTGCTTGCAAGGCCCGTCACTGTGTGGGGAATTTTTTGGTCCTCTAGAATTGAAACGATAAAATTTGCTTGAAGGATATCAGTAGTTTCAAAAAATTTTTTCATCATAGAGTTTCTCCTGACTAAATTAAAGACTTAAGTAGATCTTTTGCACAATGTAATTATAAAAGCTCTTCCCCCACCTTCAATGCCGTCCACAGCAATTAAGAAAGGAGTCTGCGCAAAAGAAATAGAGATGAACAAGCGAAGCCGCAACCCATAAGTCCGATTAGGATCTAGCCAAAAAGAATATTAGCTTTATCAATTGGTAGATCCTCATTAAAGTTTTTAATATTCTCGCACGAAATTCTGGCAATATTATCTAGGGCTTCTCTCGTAAAGAAGGCTTGATGAGAAGTAATGATGACATTTGGAAAGCTCATCAATCTCAATAGTTTTTCATCAGAGATCCCTTCTAAAGAGTGATCGTGCGAAAAAATATTCTCCTCATACTCGTAAACATCTAGCCCTACACCTCGAATAGTTTTTTGCTTAAGCTTATCAATCAAGGCCTGTGTTTCTATCAGGGCACCTCTGCCCGTATTTAGCAAAAAAGCATCTTTTTTCAAGTACTCAATAGTTTCTTTATTGATTAAGTATTTAGTCTTTTCATTCAACGGACAATGTAAGCTAACAACATCCGAATTCTCAAGTAAGGTCTTTAAGTCCACGCACTTAGCGTTTAGTTCGCTAGCAAGCTTCTCATCAATATTTGGATCAGATAAATAAATATGACAGCCCATCCCTTTCATAATCCGAGCGAAGGCTTCACCAATTTTCCCAACACCTACGATGCCTACATTTTTCCCATGTAGGGTCACTCCCTCTAAGCCATCTAAGCTAAAATTAAAGTCTTTTACTCTTTGATAGGCCCTTGGAAACTTTCTATTGAGACACATCAAAAGACCCAAAGTGTGCTCAGCTATCGCCTCAGGAGAATAAGAGGGAACTCTAGCAACAGAGAATTGATTATCTTTGGCAAAGTTTATATCTAAGTGAGAAAATCCAGCGGAGCGAAGAGAAATAAACTTAACCCCTAGGTTTTTCAATGATTGCAGAATGTCTTTGTTTAGATCATCACTGGCCCAACAACTTATACTATCTGCGTCCTTAACTAAATCGAGTGTTTCCTCGCAAAGTCTAGATTCAAAAAACACAGAGTTTATTTCTAACCTCTCAGTCCAGTAGTCTAAGTATTTCTTTTCAAAATCATGGGTGCTAAAGAATAATGTTTTCATGATTTAAGGAATAAATTAGAAATGGTCTCACGACAATGTGCGTAGCGGTGGTAATAGATTCTTGGTCTTTTAAAGAGCCCTAGTACAGTCCATCTATTTTCTAACCGAAACTCACTGTTCACAAGTTGCCTGATACACCACTTCTTCCTTACCAGACAGAATTGACTTCTTGATCGCCCGAGCGTCAAAGCGAATCAAATTATCTTGATCGTCTTTTGTAAAAGTAGAAACTATCCGATGACCTCTCTGCCTAAACTCCCAGCTCATGGAATTTTCTTTGACAACAACGTCAGTGTTAAAACTTATTCGAGTCGTAAACCAGCTTTTCTGATTCTGTGCACCAGCAATCCAAACCGTCTGAGTAGACTTTTCTCCGATCATAAAATAGTGAGTTTGAGCTCCATACTTTTCATGATCAGGTAGCTTAAAAGAGTAACTATAACCGCGAAATCTCTTAGAGTTCCAAACTCCACACTCAACTCTCTCCTCTACTGGAGGAAGAACCAGATTTTTGCAGTAACCAAGACCTTCCAAAGGTTTTAGCGAAGTGAAAAACCCCATTGCCTGCTTGTACCTGCTATCTTCATAATTGTTGATAGGACAAGCTAGAGTAGAAGTTGTTATAAAGTAGATGGAAAGTAAGAGAAAACGCACAATAAACATCCTTGTTAGTGAGTCTCTAAAACTTTATAGAGTTAGCGCCCCTTAGTCTAACGATAATCGACTGTCCGTAAGTGGTTAATTTCACGACTAATTATTGCATATTCAAAGAGCACAAGACCTATCAATCCTATAGGCTTTTCAAGTCAGCGCGAGTGCCGTGCCCACTAAAGCGGCTAAGTTAGTTCAGACTTTGGTCTAGGAGCAAAATATGTGGGGCAAAGCTCAGGAAAAAGACCATGAATTTAGCGAAAAACTCGAGAAGAATCAGCACTATATAAGTCAAAGTCACTAATATTAACGGAGACATTCTCAATGGTTTCAGTGCCACATAAAAGCTCACCCTTACAGCTAAAAAAGTTGGAGGGACCGATGGTTTTTAAAACTCCAAAGGCCCTTCCTGAAACCAGATCAAAGCTATTCACTTTAAAGAAGTTGTAATTTAAGTCTCCGATAGATTTTTTATCACTACGCCCGACAATTTGAAGGAGTGAAAAAGGTTTTAGTCTCAGAGCAACCTTTGAATTATTCAAAAGAGCCTTAATAACCTCTCGTTCTAGTTTAAGTAATATTGCTCTTATTTGAGAAGGGGAAGAGCTTTGCTCAAAGGCTCCTTCAGCTTTTATGAGCGTTGCCTCGAGTCCAGATAAATCCAGCTTTAAGCGCGAGAGCTTTCTTTTTATCTCTGAAAACTCGGCCTCTAAATGCATAGCCTCAATCGAGCTGAGTTCAAGACTAGAAAGAGGGATGATCTGCGCTTTTCCAATACGATCCATAATAAATTTAGAATCGGCGACACTCATGAAATTTGATCGAGTTTGAAAATCACGAGAGGAACTGGTGCCTAGAAGATGCCAAAGTCCGTCAACCAAGCACATTAGGGGGCCTCCCGAGTCTCCAACCTGAAGAAGTCCTCCAGGAGCAAGAAGACCATTCATTTGAATGACTTTACTTTTAAAGGTCCTTGTCATGGTTTGAGGGTCAATAGACCAGCCTCGAAATTCAGAGGCCACGGAATCCTTCGGCTTTCCGATAAATTGAGAAAAACCAAAAAAGCCACACCCACTCCCATGACTTTTAGCCTTTTCTAACGAGATAACAGGAGTCACAACCATTGGAACAGGTTTTTTAAGCGCCAAAATAGCGGTGTCGTAAACCTCTATCGCGACCCTATTCACGACCACCCTACTCTCGTAAAGAGGATCAACTTCAGCTTCGTCCCTCTTATCTCGCAACTCCACTTCCTCAAGACGATCTCCGCATCGAATGGTTTTAGGCATTTCGTTTTTCAGACAATGAGCGGCCGTTAAAATATGAGTTGAATCAAGCAGTATTCCGGAACAAACACCCGAGTAGTTAGGACTATCCTTTTGTGAAAAATCGAGTAAGCAAAGGTTTTGGGGTATTTTTGACCATGGTATCTCAGGACCGACTCCAGCGAAAAGGGACGAAGTATAAGCAAAGAAATAGATCCAGATAAGTATTTTCATACTGCTACTAAGAGCAATTTACATGCCATCGAAACGTCGTAATTTCTAATGCTTACAACAGCCACCCTGACTAAAGTGATGATAATTAACAAGACTTCAGACTATTATTTACTACCGTAGAGGGGCCTCGTGACTCCACCATTCATGCTCTGTTCATTCAATAGACAGCTCATTGTGAACATATTTCCTCTAAAAAAAAGACATAACTTTAAAGCATACCAGCTATGAAAATTATTCGTTTTATTTATCTCTTTAGGTTTTCTATAAATACCCTAAGTCGAGTCCAACACTCGTCTCTAAAAAATAAAAAGTGAGGATTAAAATGAAGAAATTATTATCTATCGCCATGCTCTCTGTCTTGGCACAGACTTCAAGTGCGCTGCCACTGGGAGAATTCGCAATTGCAAATCGTGGTGGAAGTGTCACCTTCCTCGACTACCAAAAAGAAAGTACAGAGCTTAATGTTGCAGGAGACCTAAGTTCGACTTCGATTGATGAGCCCATGTATATTACACCTCTAGGAAATTCGAAAGGTCAAAGAATGCTTGCTTTCGCGGACCGAACACAAAGCAGGCTATCGGTACTAGACGGTAAAACCAAAAAACTTTTGTCTCAAATTGAGCTTTCAAAAGGAGCTTTTCATCAATTCTCTCATCCTCTAGTAGGACTTAAGGTTGCCATTGCAACTGACGTAGAAAAAGGAATGGATCTCGTTGAAGTTTCTGATGACGGTAAGACACTTAAGAAGCGCCACTTCTCTATCCCTAAGAACTTAACAAGCGGTAACCCTCATGATGTTGTCATGGATAAAAAGTTTGCTTACCTAACAGTTAAAGGAGTTCAGGATAATAATTCAAAGTTCGACGTCCTTCTTCAAGTAGATGTAGAGAGCCTAAAATTAATCAACATGAAAAAATTCTCAGAAGATATACACCTTTTCAACCCCGTAAGAGCGAACTTCTTCACTGTAGTTGAGCAAGAAACGGGAGATCTTCATCTGATAAGAAAAGGGACGATGAAGACCATTCAAAAGTTAAATGTTGCTAAAGGAGTCCATGGAATCTCTGGTGCAGAAAATGGGCAATTCCTCTTCATTGCGGATATCAACGAAGCATCAGGTTCAAAAGCAATTCACGCTGTTGAAGTGACATCAAAAGGTCTCGTTCTTCTTGATTCTGCCGCTCTCAACTTCCCTACTGCTCACAATGTTGCTGTAGATGATCGAGGCGCAAACTTTACAATTGTCGTAACCCACTCAGGTGGTAGAGCAACTCAAAACAGTATTCTAAAGTTCTCTAAAAAGAAGAAGACTCTCACTCTTGAAAAAGATATTCGAACAGGACTAAATCCTTTTGGCCTCACTTTCTTCTAAAACATAACCCAAGGCCACCTCATTTTGGATCTTTTGAGGTGGTCTTCTCTCTAACAATGTTAAGAGTGTTATATGAAGACATCCCATAGTTGACTGCTTTGGTTGCCCTGTCCTCCTCTACCTAACCAGTCTCTGAGGTCCATCTCAACCTTTCCCAGACACCCAATGTAGAGGCTCCAATAACTCAACTGTTTTTCAGTTTAAGCCTTTTTATTTGTCACTGACAATTTTGATCGTTATGATTTAACCACTAATACTTATAATCAACGAGACCTTTATGATTACAACCTACTCAAATATTCTACAAGTCATTGCCGCCATCGGGCTGTTAAATGTGTGGATTTTTCGCTTTAACAAGCCGACGTCTTACCGTGGTGGCTCTGCTAAAAATCTCAAAGAAGAATTTAAAGAGTACGGTTTAGCGGTCTGGTGTTGCTATATGGTCGGGGTCCTTAAGGTGACTTCAGCGATCCTCTTTATCGTTGGTATTTGGTTCACCCCTGTTGTTCTTCCATCGGCCGTTTTAGTCTCTTTTTTGATGGGAGTTGCTGTTATTATGCATCTTAATATTCGCGATCCATTAACCAAAGCGATGCCTGCAATCACTCTACTATTGATAACATCGACTATTACAACCCTTCAAATGCTGTAATGATGAATTAGGACAAGAGAGCCTATCTGCTCTCTTTAGCTGACACCTTTTGGTAATTTTTACATAAGAACCGGCAAGCTAACACAGTGCAGCGTCAATTATGATATTAATGAGAGATGAAAATATCTCTCTTTCTTATTGTCCTCTCAAGCCTCATTAATACGAGCACTTATGCTATTGATATCTACTTTGGTAAAGATAGAGAGGCGAGTTTCGCCTGTCAGTTAGCAAAATCAATTAAGAAATCCTACCCCGACAAGTCTCTACGAAAGCTAAAAAGAGAGACTCTCTCGATCTTGCGCAGGGACATCAAGCCGTATGTGAATGCGCATCCTATTCCTGCTGGATTTTCATTACCTAAGATTATTGAGACCATCACTTTAATCCCAGGCCTTCCTGCTAGTCGCTCGGAGTATTGGATTCAAAATGCGTTCATTCTCTATGCTAATCCTAATCTTGAACTGAAAAGGCCCACGGAGAACTACTTCGCCTCTTTTATTCACTTAGCAAAACTTAGGCATGCAGCTTTTAAAAGTGGAAACGCGCCCAAGTTTAAATTAAGAAAAGAAGAAAATCTTTTAGAGCAAATTGAAAATCACTTGCCCGCAGTTGCCGGCTACAGCTTTCCTGCCTTTGATGAGTATGGAAATTCTCTTGCCATCGGAAAAATGGAACACCCAAAGTATGACGACTTCGTCTACGAGTCTCAACGCTACAACGAGTTTGCTTCCCCCCTCTTTATTTGGCTTCTGAAGCAAAAAGACTTCTCCGTAAGTCCTGAGGCCCTTTATCAGAAATCACTTGAAATCTACGGCAATCCCCTCGTCGCTTTTGGCGTGATTCCTTGGATCTTCAGTGGTGACGCTCTTACAATCAATCGAGGAACTTCTTCAGTTGTTTCTTATAAAATGGAAAGGCTTCTAGAGGGTAGCGATATCCCAGGCTTTCAGTACCATTTCTGGGGTTATCTTATTCAAAGTATGATGGGCAACCGATTTCGTGTCGGAGCCCTCGCCTACCTTTATGAAAGAGTTTATCAAAAAGACTACGCCGATTGGGAAGTCGACAAGGTCGCTTTAAGAACAGGTAAAAAGTTTAGACGTGCCTTTAAAAAGATGGAGCGTTGCCAGTGAAGTATCTCGTCCTTCTTTTTTCATTCATCTCGCTAAGCACTCTCGCCAATATGCAAGAGTATGCTACCTACATCGATGAAGCTAAAGTCTTAGTGGAAACGAGACAATACCTCAAGACAGTGAGGGAGGACCTCAGCACAGGAGGAAAGCTTGATCGTAGAACTTTAAGTAACTATGAGAGAAAGCTAGAGCGCATTGCTACGATGGGCTGCGACTGCGAAGCCGAAGAGAATATTATCCGCGCTCAAGCCTATGCTCTGATCGGAACTATTAATGGTATTATTTCTAAAGAAACGAGAAGTATCTCCCATGGTAAGAAAAGCTACCAATCCTTAACAAAGGCCCGTCGTTTTGACCCTAGAAATTTAGACGCTATTCGCGGGCAAGGCGAAGCCCTTAAGGCTATCCTCTCTCAAGGCTTCTTTGCCCGAAACCTTGTTTCCCTGTCCCTTGGACTAGATCTTCAGGTGGAGAAGCGAGAGCTTATTCGTGATCTTCGCACCTTTAAAGAAAACCAGACTCTTTTGATTCTTGCTGAGCAGCTCTCAAGGCTTTGAGCTAAGTACTCAATAAGCTCTTACGGCAAGCCTTCGCAAGTCCCCTAAAGCACTTTATTGCCTAGTCATCTTATTGTGAAGAAAGACTTTTATATCCTAAACAAAGTCTAGATGTGTAGATATCTCCATGTTTCTGAAAATTTCTCACTTATTATATATCCATGAATAGATTCGAAAAATTCCTAGGAAAGCTAGGCAGACCATTTACAAAATCAAAAGCCAAACGACTCAGTAAAGATAGTCACGGGAGAACCATAGCCAATCGGCAAGGGGTTGATACTGTGCCTAACGAACCGTTTGACTGCCTGGCCCCGCCAATCAGGTATGAGTCGAAAGAACAAGTTGATAGAGTGAAGCAGGCACTAGAAGAAAAAGGATCAAAATGAATATCGTAATGATAGGTGGAAGCCATGGTATTGGATACAGCTACTACAAAAAGGCTATCAGTAAAGGCGACAACGTCAAAGTACTTAGCCGAAATCAGCACGATTTAAAACAAGAAGACTGGATTGAGTTTGATATCCTAGAGCACTTAGAAGACGATAAAGACCTGCCAAAAACATTTGATTCTATTGATGCTCTCATTTATCTTCCCGGAACTGTTAATTTGAAGCCTGCTTCAAACATAGGTTACCAATCACTCATGAAAGATTTTGAGTTAAACGTGGTTGGTGCCTTCAAATGCATTAATTTCTATCACAAAAATCTAAAGAAGAGCGATCAGCCCTCCATAAGTTTATTTAGTAGTGTCGTAGCAAAGACAGGCATGCCCTTTCATTCATCTGTAGGCATTTGCAAAGGAGCCATTGAAGGACTCGTTAAAAACCTAGCTGCCGAGTTTGCACCGAAGATCAGAGTAAATGCTTTAGCCCTCTCTTTAATTGACACCCCCCTAACTGAACGAATTGTGAAAAATGAAAAAGCACTAGCCTCCTCAATAGAAAAACATCCCTTAAAAAGAATTGGCTCAGCTGATGAGGTCTCCGACATGTTACAAGTTCTCACTCATTTCTCTCCTTGGATGACCGGACAAATTATTACTTATGACGGAGGGCTTTCCTCGTCCCTTTAGCCTCATGGTATCCACCATTGCTAGCTGAATGGTATCTGGTGATAGACTTCATGGAGCTGAAATAATCAAGCGAAGAAAGGTACGTGATACTTTTCATGAGGAATAAATTAAACGCAGTGTTTATAAAAATTATTACGGACCTACTTTACCTAATCCTTAACACTATATTTAATTAACATGTCTACAAGGGCTTTCTTACTTAACGGCTTACTTAAATAATTAGTCATCCCCGCATTAAGACAGTTTTCTTTATCTGTTGTAAAAGCATTTGCTGTTAAGGCAATAATTTTAGGCGCCTTACTTCCCCGGCGGTTCCCCCCAAAAACTAGGAAACTTGTAACTTGAGTCCAGCTGTGTCAAAAGACACTTTAGGAGATTCAAATGAAGAAAAGATTCACAGAAGAGCAGATAATCAAGGTTCTTCAAAAAAATG